>Ga0206963_10101_pt1 | contig 29193 bp, 21 predicted proteins | sample Alteio_BWOrgHeat_28_FD_152958 | JGI IMG/M metagenome (GOLD analysis project Ga0206963, IMG submission 152958) | Enriched cells from forest soil in Barre Woods Harvard Forest LTER site, Petersham, Massachusetts, United States -... | ecosystem: Environmental > Terrestrial > Soil > Temperate forest >... | reverse complement strand
GATTAACTACGTAAAAATTCCTTATCAGACGATATCCGACAGTGCAGTAAAAATATCCGATGCGGAAATCCAGACTTACCTGGATAATCATAAAGCCCAATTCGCCCAGGAAGAATCCCGTGTAATAAATTATGTCAGCTTCAGTGCTGCTCCAACAACCGAAGACAGCGCATAATTTGGATCTGTTTTACGATTAGCTCTGTATATGGTCCTAAGCTGATTGATCTTTGCTGCAGCCTGTTGAGAATCAAAGACACCGGTATTTGGGTCAGTAAATGCTCTCCGGATCTCCTGAACAGCATTTGGACCAACCAGCATATCGTTTAATTCTTTATCGCTGACATCAATTCCAAGTTTCTGGTATTCTGTGGCAAGTACCGCATTGTCTTCAAACTGCTTCCAGACTTCTTCCCGAATATTTTGTGTAAGCATATCGTTTACAGGATATCCCTGGCTCTTGTAACGATCCTCATTTTCAGAGACCTGCTTTTGAAAATCGGCAAAATCCAGCTTATCTCCATTTACAGTACCAATTGTTCCGGAAGTGGCTCCCGCCATACGGCGATTACCAACAGAAGCGTCCATGAGGAGAAATCCAATCAGACTCACTGCAATAAGCCCAAAAACGAGCCACGCTGCTTTATCCCTTATTTTCTGGATGATAGACATATATATATAGACGGTTTTTTGAAAGGATGGCAAAAATAGCTGAAAAATGGTTATGAACAAATTGTGGGAAACACGCAAACGCGCACGGACACTCATTGAAATGGCATTTCTTTGCCAGAAGTTTGTACTTAGCTGAAAAAACTAAAAAAAACCGTGAAACAACCCTTGATCAGTGGAACATTCCTGCACAGTGATCCGGGTATAAATGACTTTTTAAGTGGAAAAACACCCTAAATGGTAACGGTTTTTTGTGCAAGGAATGAGTACATAATCATAAATACCAGTCCTGTTTAGACAAACCGTGAACAATGTTCCATTTGTTCGGGTTTTATTTAAAATATTGTTATTAAGTAGTTTTCCAGATCCATTTAAATCTGATGGATTGTGAACTTGTATAAAAACCAATAGCAGTATGATTCCGAGACTGTGGAGAGTTTGTGTATAAGGGTGCGCAATAAAAAACATATTAAAAATTGTGTTTGTTATTGGATGGTTTTCCACATAACCGGGCTTATAATAGTAATAGATCTATTTATATAAATAATATATTATTAAATACTATGTCAGTTATCAACATCGAAGAAGCAAGGATGCAGGTAAGCCGAAAAGGGTTCCTGGATATAGCAGTTGATCCTTCGATAGATCTTTTTGCAGAAATTGAAAGATTGAAAAAAGAAAAAAACGCTGTTCTGCTTGCCCACTATTACCAGGAGGCCGATATACAGGATGCTGCTGATTTTATTGGCGATAGTCTTGGACTTGCTCAGGAAGCAGAACGAACAAAAGCAGATATCATTGTTTTTGCGGGAGTTCATTTCATGGCTGAGACGGCTAAAATACTAAATCCGAATAAAAAAGTTTTACTGCCGGACCTGAAAGCAGGTTGTTCTCTTGCCGACTCTGCTCCAGCCGATTTATTCAGGATTTTCAGGGAAGACCATCCGGATCACCAGGTTATTTCCTACATAAATTGCACAGCTGAAATAAAGGCACTCAGTGATATTATCTGCACGTCTTCGAATGCAGAAAAAATTATTGAGAGCCTCCCTGAAGAACAGAAAATTATTTTTGCTCCGGATAAAAACCTCGGTGCTTATTTGAACAAGAAGACAGGGCGCGATATGCTGCTATGGAATGGATCCTGTATCGTTCATGAAATTTTTAGTGTGAAGAAAATTACTGAATTGAAAATACGTCATCCGCAGGCAAAATTTATTGCTCATCCTGAATGTGAAGAACCTGTTTTGAGAATGGCTGATTTTATCGGTTCGACAACAGCACTTCTCAAGTACACAAAAACCAGTTCTGCAAAGGAATTCATAGTGGGAACAGAATCAGGAATTCTGCATCAGATGGTCATTTCATCTCCTGAAAAAATATTTATTCCAGCTCCACCTGAATCAAACTGCGCATGTAATGATTGTCCTTATATGAAACTGAACACTTTGGAAAAGCTCTATCTTTGTATGGAATACGAAACACCCGAAATTAAAATGTCCGATGAACTTTTAGTGAAGAGCAGAAAACCGATTGAACGGATGCTTGAAATTAGTAGAAGCTATAATTTATAGATATGGGTTATGGGATATGAGTTAATTTTGATCGCATTTCACAATAACCTATAACTCATATCCCATAACCATTATCTCCCCATATAAACCATAAGAATCTGGATATCTGTCGGATTTACGCCACTGATTCTGCTCGCCTGTCCCAGCGTTCGTGGTTTTATTTTTTTGAATTTGATCAGCGCTTCCATAGAAAGTGCGGATAGGCGATCGTAATCAAAAGATTCAGGGATGGAAAGTTGTTCTAATTGCGAAATACGTGTTACGAGTTCTTTTTCTTTTTTGATATAGGCTTCATACTTAAGCTGGATTTCTGCCTGTTCGAGGGCATAGGAATCAAAATGCCGGAGTTTATCTGATAATTCAGCTATTCCTTCGCGTAGATCATTGAGGGCAAGGTTGGGCCTTAAAAGAAGTGCTGATGCTTTTTGCTTTTGAAATAACGGCGACATCTTTTTTTTGCTCAGCAGGTCTTCTGCATCTTTAGGATCTACTGAGAAATCCTGAAGTATTCTTGAAATTTCAATTACATCATTTTTCTTGATATTTACCGCTTCCAGCCGGTTTATTGAAGCCAAACCAAGGCTAAAACTCTTTTCTGTTAATCGAATATCCGCATTGTCCTGACGCAATAAAGTACGGAATTCTGCCCGTGAAGTGAACATTCTATAGGGTTCTTCAGTTCCTTTGCTAATTAAATCGTCTATAAGCACTCCTATGTAAGCCTCACTTCTGTCTAAGATAACTGGCTCAAGAAAATTGATTTTTTGATGTGCATTAATACCAGCCATAAGGCCCTGACAGGCCGCTTCTTCGTACCCTGTGGTACCATTAATTTGTCCTGCAAGAAACAGATTACTTATGATTTTGGTCTCCAGACTATGCCCCAGCTGTGTGGGTGGAAAATAATCGTATTCTATAGCATACCCTGGACGAAAGGCCTTGAATTGTGCAAAACCGGGTATATTACGAAGCGCTTCGTACTGAACTTCTTCGGGCAGGGAAGTACTAAAGCCATTCACGTAAATTTCGACCGTGTTCCATCCTTCCGGCTCGATAAACAGCTGATGTCTCTCTTTGTCAGCGAAACGATTCAATTTGTCTTCAATACTAGGACAATACCGGGGGCCAATACCATCTATTCTTCCTGTGAACATTGGGCTACGGTCAAACCCTGTTTTTAAAATTTCATGAACGACCGGATTAGTATAAGTTATCCAGCAACTTCTTTGTTCCTTAGGGAGGGGGATGTTCAGATAGGAAAATCCAACAGGATGCTCATCTCCTTTCTGTTCTTCCATTTTAGAGTAATCAAGGCTTCTTCCATCAATTCTTGGCGGTGTACCTGTTTTTAAGCGACTGGATTCAAAACCCTCACCTACAAGTTGCTCCGTAATTCCGGTGGCTGCTTTTTCAGCCATCCTGCCTCCGCCGAATTGTTTTTCTCCAATATGAATGATTCCGTTGAGAAAGGTCCCGTTTGTAAGAACAACAGATTTTGAGAGGATTCGATTCCCCATTCCGGTAATAACCCCTCTGACCACTCCTTTTTCAATAATCAGCCCTTTAACCATATCCTGGTAGAAATCCACATTCGGTGTTTTTTCCAGCATTTCTCTCCAGGTAGATGCAAAAAGCATTCTGTCATTCTGTGCCCTCGGGCTCCACATAGCCGGTCCTTTCGACTTGTTCAGCATACGGAATTGAATCATGCTTTTATCCGTCACGATACCGGAATAGCCACCCATAGCATCAATTTCACGCACAATCTGACCTTTTGCTACACCACCCATTGCCGGATTGCAACTCATTTGGGCAATTGTTTGAAGATTCATGGTGATCAAAAGGACTTTTGAACCCATATTGGCTGCCGCCGCGGCAGCTTCACAGCCTGCATGTCCTGCACCAACGACGATTACATCATATGTTGAAAACATGGTGCAAAACTACTCTTTTAGAGTCTTAATGCTTAAAGCCTAAGACCTAAAGCATCCTTTATAATCGGATCAGGTATGAAATGTTTCACGTGGAACATTAGCCCAGCTTAAAATTCCAGGGTAAAACACAGCTGGCAAGTGAACATTACCTTGTTGTATGTATCCTAATTCATTGGGTACACCCTGAAGCAATATTGGGAAGATATCGCAGAAATACCTGATTCAGACCAAGTCCATACGAAGTCCATCAATCAACGGACTTCGTATGGACTTGATACGGCAGAGACAGTGATCTGTTAATAAGAGTGACCACGAGACTACAATTGTTTTCTTTTAAAAATGATGGCTATTGAAAGCCTGAATGGTTCCACGTGGAACATGCATTGTCTTAGGTGGTTGACTTATAGCGCTTAAGCCATTTATCTTCCATCGTACGCATCTTTAAAATATCTGTAGGAGATTTGTCTTTATATCCGCACAAATGGAGAATTCCATGAAAAATTACCCGATACAACTCCGATTTGAAGGAGGAATTCAGGTTTTTAGCGTTATCTCTGACCCTGTCAATACTTATATAGATCTCGGCAATCAGGGGTCTCCCTGCTGAAGAAAGACGAAAACTCAATATATCGGTATAATAATCATGCTTTAAAAACTCGCGGTTAAGTTCAAGCAGAAATTGGTCGTTACAAAAAATGATGTCCAATGACTCCAGCGTCCTTTTTTCCTTCCTTAAAATTGAAGCGATAAAAGCCTTAAGTCTTCCCCTGGAGGCTAAATTAAATTTTGAAACAAAGTGCAATTGAACGGGAACCTTAGTCTTGATCATGTCATTTCCGAAAATCGTAAAGCCGATTGACCCAACAAAACTACTTTTGTTATTACAATGAAAAGACTTTCTGAGTTAAGAACCGGAGCAAGAGCAAGAATTCACTCCTTTGAAAAAAATGAAGTTTTTCTGAAACTGATGGAAATGGGTTGTGTGCCTGGAGAGATAATAAAAGTCGAAAAAATAGCCCCCCTCGGGGACCCCATTTCAATCGCTGTTGCCGGTTACCAATTGAGTTTGCGCCTGGATGAGGCTGAGAATATTTTTGTAGACCCCATACCGGTATAAAATCGTATAATACATTGAACTACAATATATTACATGAAAATTGGATTGTATTTCGGTTCCTTTAATCCGATTCATCATGGCCACCTGATCATCGCCAACCATGTAGTACAGTCTACCTCCCTGGATCAGGTCTGGTTTGTAGTTTCCCCACAAAACCCTTTAAAACCATCTGCCGGACTTTTAAATGAATACCACCGTCTTTATCTGATCAAGTCGGCCATCGACGGCGAAAAAAAATTAAAGGTTTCGGATATTGAGTTCAAGCTGCCCAAGCCTTCCTATACCATTGATACGATGACTTACCTCAATGAAAAATATCCGAAAAATAGTTTTTCTATCATAATGGGTAGTGACAGTTATCAAAATCTTACCCGCTGGAAGAATTACGAACAACTATTAAAAAATACAGAGTTCTATATTTATGTGCGTGCGGGTTTTGAAAATATTCCATCTTACAAAAACGCGAAAGCAAATATTCTCGAAGCGCCTTTATTACAAATTTCGGCTACCCATATCCGTAATATTATTAAAGAAGGAAAATCGATCAGATATCTCGTGCCTGATATTGTAAAAGAAGAAATAGAGCGTAACCGATATTACTATTAAGGTTTCTCAAGCTTTTTTCTTTCTTTTAGCGGGAGAGAACGGACTACAAGGGCATAAGAATCATCTATCATTTCCCGAATTTGTTTTGCATTAACCTGACCATCCAGGATGATCGTATTCCAATGTTTTTTATTCATATGAAAGGCTGGTATCACTGAGCTATAGGCCTCTCTTAATTCCTCAGCTTTTTCCGGATCGCATTTTACGTTGAACTGCAGTGGTATGCTGTCAAGACTCATCAATAAAAATATTTTTCCGGTTACTTTAAATACAAGAGTAGTTTCTCCAAAAGGAAAGGATTCCTTAGCAGATTTTTTCCCCAGACAATATTTTCTGATGCTCTCCAGATCCATTGCAGTGAAAGCTTTACATTTAGGGAACTGTTTTTAAACATTCAAAAATATGAGGTATTTGCTGATTTTTTTTCTGTTGTTCACTCAATCTCTTTCCAGAGCGCAGTCTTATGAAAAAATTCATTTTAAATATATCCTGGTAGATACGCATAATGATTTTTTAAGTAAGGCGGTGGAAGATCATGTAGCATTTGATTCAAATCTAAAAGGCATTACTCAGTCTGATCTGGGTCGCATGCAGATGGGCGGCATAAAAGTTCAGATATTCTCCATTTTCTGTGATGAACATTATGGAAAGGGTTCTGCTTTTGCATATGCCAACAGGGAGCTGGATTCGCTCTATGCAATTGTTGCCAGAAATGCCCAAAGCATGCAGATTGTTTATTCATATAAGGAACTCATGAAGGCGGTAAGAGATCATAAACTTGCCTGCTTATCCGGAGTAGAAGGAGGCCATATGATTGAAGATGATTTAGATTACCTGGATAGTTTTTATAAAAGGGGTGTTCGTTATATGACACTCAGCTGGAATAACAGCACGTCCTGGTCCACTTCTGCGATGGAAGAAACGCAGCATGCGTTTATGGTTACGCCGTATGGATTGAATGCTTTTGGAAAGCAGGTTGTAAAAAGAATGAATGAGCTGGGCATGATGGTGGATGTTTCTCATGTCGGAGAAAAAACATTTTGGGATGTGATAGCAAATACGACAAAGCCAGTGATTGCTTCACATAGTTCAGTTTATGCGCTATGTCCGGTTTTCCGAAATCTGAAAGATGATCAGATCCGGGCTATTGCAAAAAACGGTGGCGTAATACAAGTGAATTTCTTTTCTGGTTTTTTGGATTCCTCTTTTTTAAAAAAGGTCGGAAGTTTCATTAAACTGCACAAAGCAGAACATGATTCATTGGTTTCTTTAAAAAAACCGGAATACACGATCCATGATTATTTCGCGAAGAAATACAAAGACGAATACGAAGACATGCGTCCGCCCCTTTCGTTGTTATTGGATCATATTGATTATATCGTTAAGCTGGTAGGCATCGATTATGTCGGATTGGGATCCGATTTTGACGGAATTGATTCATCGCCCAAAGGCCTGGATGGAGTAGAAGATTATCCTAAGATTACGGAAGGACTTCTTAAAAGAGGATATAGTGAAAAAGACATTAAAAAAATTCTTGGCGAAAATTTCCTTCGTGTATTCAAGGCAAATGAAAACAAATAAAGCCAAAAGCTTAAAGCCGAAAGCCTAAAACTACTTTTTGGATTTCCGCTTATTTAAATGAAATAGTAAAAGACGTTAAATCAGTTTTAAGCTTTAAGCTTTAGGCTCAATACAAGAGTAATCGCTCTACAGTCTCCCACAACCGTGAATTGGCAAGGAAATTTTTTTCGAGTTCAATATTAAATGGAATCGCGGTATCCAGCGAAGCGCAGCGTTGCACTGGAGCATCCAGTAACTCAAAACAATGCTGTCCGATCCAGGCACTGATTTCTCCTCCGATGCCGCCGGTGAGTGTGTCTTCGTGTAATACAATTACTTTACCTGTTTTCGCGACTGCTTCGTAAATAGCTTCATAATCCAAAGGAAGCAAAGTGCGGAGATCCAGGATATGGAAGGAGATATCGGGTTTTTCTTTGGCAAGGCCCAGGGCCCAGTGAACCCCAGCACCATATGTAATGATACTGATTTCCTCTCCGCTCATTACCAAATTAGCTTTGCCTATTTTAGTATAATAGTATTGTTCAGGTAGTGGCCCGCTGATACTCCTGTATAAAACTTTGTGTTCAAAAAACAGTACAGGATTTGGATCCAGGATGGCTGCATTCAACAATCCTTTGGCATCGGCCGGGGTAGAAGGATAAACCACTTTCAGACCGGGTACATGTGTAAACCAGGCTTCATTACTTTGTGAATGGAAAGGTCCGGCGCCTACGCCCGCACCAGTTGGCATACGAATGACCACATCAGCATTTTGTCCCCAGCGGTAATGAATTTTAGCCAGGTTATTCACGATCTGATTAAATCCGACAGCGGCAAAATCAGCAAATTGCATTTCCATAACCGACTTGAATCCTTCCAGTGAAAGCCCCAGTGCGGCACCCACTATAGCGCTTTCACATAAAGGGGTATTGCGAACCCTTTCGTGACCGAATTTTTCAAGAAAACCTTCCGTGATTTTAAAGGCACCTCCATACTCTGCAATATCCTGACCCATGAGGATAAGATTTTCATGTTTTTCCATGCTCTGCCATAAACCGTCCCGTATTCCATCAATAAACCTTTTTACAGGAGATGCGTCCAGATCAATAAGCCGGTAATCCAATGGATCAGTGAATTGAGGTGTTTGCGCATACATGTCCTTTATTTCTTTTTCCGTATCGGCGATAACAGGATTTTCTTTAACGGCAATGGCGTTTTCAATGTCCGACCGGAATTCATTTCGGATCTCTTTGATTTTTTCTTCATTTAATATACCCGTTTCTACGAGCCAGTTTTCATAATTGATTACCGGATCTTTTTTACTCCAGGATTCAAATAATTCTGTGGGAATATATTTTGTGCCACTTGCTTCTTCATGTCCGCGCATTCTAAAAGTCATGCATTCTACCAGGTAAGGTTTTTGTTCCCGGATACAATACTCCCGCACACCCTTTATGGTATCATAAACATCCAGGATATTATTACCATCGATCTGCACTGATTCCATACCATAACCGATTCCTTTATCTGCAAGTCGATTAGCGCGGAATTGTTCTTTCACTGGTGTACTAAGGCCGTATCCATTATTTTCTATGATGAAAATGACTGGCAGTTCCCATACGGCAGCGAGATTCAAAGCTTCATGAAAATCACCTTCACTGGTTCCACCCTCACCAGTAAATGCTGCGGATAGTTTTTTTTCCTTTTTTAATTTATATCCCAATGAGGTTCCGTCGGCAAGAGCCAGCTGAGGACCGAGATGTGAAATCATTCCACAGATATAATGTTCCCTTGAACCAAAATGGAAACTTCTTTCCCTGCCTTTGCTGTATCCTTCCTGACTTCCCTGCCATTGCAAAAAGAGTTTTCGTAATGGCATATTTCTTCCTGTAAAAATTCCCAGGTTTCGGTGAAGGGGCATAATCCATTCGTCCGCCTCAAGTGCGGAAACAACTCCTGCTGAAATTGCTTCCTGACCGATACCGCTGAACCACTTGCTGATCCTGCCCTGTCGCAGCAGAACAAGCATTTTCTCTTCTATAAGTCTTGGAAAAAGAATAGTTCTGTAGAGATGGAGTAAAATCTGATCAGAAAAATCTTTGCGGTCAAAAAACATACAAACAGTATTATTTTAATAAAGCACTGAGCCCGCTATTAATTTTCCTTTTGCGTAGATTTTCTATAAAAAAAAGAAGTCAGTACCTAAAGCAGGAGACTGAAAAGAAGGGCCCACCAAAATCCATCAACCCTGAAGCCATTAACGAATTTTGCAGCAAGTAGTATGATCAGTGCATTGATCACAAATAAGAAAAGACCAAAAGTAAATATGGTAATGGGTAAAGTCAGAATGATCAGTATGGGTTTTACAAAAAGATTCAATAATCCCAAAACGATGGCCAGGATAAGTGCAGTGATAAAGGATTGAATATGCACTCCGCTTAAAATATAGGATAAAGCGAAAGCGACGATAGCAGAAATGATAATTCTTAAAATGATATTCATAACTGCAAATTTTAATCCTGTGAAAATACTGAATCCGATCTTTTAAAACACTGCCAATTCATAAAAATCAGGGGCATTCAGGTATTTATTTGCCAATTCATGCAGTTCCGGGGGCTGAATATTTTTAATGGTTTCGATTCCATGGTAAAAATATTCTTCCGGAAGATCGTTCAGAATCAGGCTTTTCCATCGACCGGCTACCTGAAATGGGCCATCCAGGTCTCCAAGAAGGGTACCGATCATAAAATTTTTGGAGGTCTTTAATTCTTCTTCATCAACCGGTTCATCACGGAGCCTCTTCATTTCCAGGTAAACTTCCCGAATGGTATCCTCTGTAACGTCTTTTCCTGCTTCGGTGGAAATCATCAGTGCACTTTCCTGCGTAAGATTAACAAGATAACTATGAATTCCGTAAGTGTAGCCCTTGTCTTCACGGATATTGGCCATTAAACGGGAACCAAAAAATCCGCCGAAAATATTATTAAGTACCTGCATTTTCTGGAAATCGGGATGATGCCTGTTCGGAAAATTCCGGCTTATCCGGATAGCTCCCTGCACACTTTCAGGATCATTATTGATACGATATTTTTTTTCTGCGGCCGGCCTGATGATCGCGTTTTGAATATCCGGTTTTGTGGAACCTGCCAGAGGAAGGCTTCCAAAATGGGTTTCTATCAGTGTCCGGATATCAGAAGGTAGTGGACCCGCAATAAAAATTACGCAGCGCCCATTCAGATAAAATTTTTTATAAAAATCCTTTATTTCATCTATGCTAAGTGCAGAATAATCTTCAATAGAACTGAATCTGCCATAAGGGTGGGAGGGGCCGAAAAGATAGCTGTCGATAAGTCGTCCTGCAATAAAATCATTTTTACGAAGATTCACCTGAAGTCTCTGCTGCATATTTTTTATATAGATAGCGAGCTCTTCTTCAGGAAAAATAGATTCTGCAATGAGTTCGGAAACTACGGGCAACAATTCTGCAAAATGCTTTTTCATGCAATGCAGGGTAAGTTCGGCGGTTTCGTGTCCGGCCTGGCGATTCAGGTATGCCCCGTAATATTCAAAATATTCATTGATCTCAAAAGCGTTTTTCGAACGTGTTCCATTCTTAAGCATGAAATTCGTTGCAGCGGCAACAAGGTTTTCAGATTCATAACAGTTGCCGGCATAAAAAACAACATTCATCATCAGAGTATCCACCGTTCCCATGTCAACGAGATAAACCTCAACGCCATTCCGCAGTGTAATTTCTTGATTGGGTGGCAGATTTAACTGAAATTTTACTGCGTCGGTAATTTCCGGTGCAGTTTTGCGATTCAACATAAGTAATTATTCAATAGTTAATTATTACTGTAATAAAACAGGGTGTTGCTGTTTTTTTCATTAAAAATAGAAGCACTGAGATCCCGGATTTCACCCGTTGTTACTTCCAGATATTTATCGAGTTCAGTGTTCATATAAGCAACGTCTCCCATCAGTTCATACATGGCCAGATTGGATGCACGATTCATCAGGCTCATATCTTCAAAGAGGATGGCAGATTCTGTTTTGTTCTTCACCTTGGTCAGTTCTTTTTCTTCTATCGTTGTTGAACTTATTTTATCAAGCTCCTCCTTGATTGCCTCATCAGCCGTTTTCATTGATATTCCTTTTATCAACTTGCCTTCAATCAGCAATAATCCCGGATCGGAAGATCCGAAATGATAACATTCTATGTTACTGAATAATTTTTTCTCTTTTACCAGAGTTTGAAACAAACGGGATGAACCTCCGCCTCCCAGCAATTCACCTATCAGGTCCATTGCATAATAAGATTTATCCGTTCTCGATCCCACGTGAAAAGCTTTGTACAGGGCATCCAATGGCACATCAGCTTTTACTTCCTTTATCCGGGAGTTTTCCTGTTTAGGTTCAGCCGGCAGGTGTCGGATAAATTTTTCTCCGGGAGGTATATTTCCAAACCATTTTTCTGCCAGCGCAAGAGCTTTTTCTGCCTGAATATTACCCGCCATCACAAGTATGGCATTCGCAGGGCAATAATGTTTTTGAAAAAATGCTTTTACGTCAGACAGTTTTGCGTTTTCAATATGTGAAAGCTCCTGGCCAATAGTCATCCAGCGATAGGGGTGTACTTTATAAGCAAGCTCCCTTAATTTAAAAGCAACATCTCCGTATGGACGATTTATATAATGTTCTTTAAATTCTTCAATGACCACTTTTCTCTGCACATCCAGGCTTTTCTCACTAAAAGCAAGGGATATCATCCGGTCGCTTTCCAGCCAGCAGGCTGTTTCAATGTTTTCCGCAGGCAGCTGAATGTAGTAATTTGTAAGATCGTTGGTAGTAAATGCATTGTTTTCACCCCCGGCCATCAGCAGGGGACTTTCAAAGTCTTTTATATTGACAGATCCGCCGAACATCAGATGTTCAAATAAGTGGGCAAAACCCGTTTTGCCAGGGTCTTCATCACGTGCACCAACGTCATAAAGTACATTGAGCACGGCCATAGGTGTGGTATGATCTTCGTGCACAATAAATCTTAAACCATTACTAAGCGTATATTTTTTGTAATCAATTTGCATGGAATTAGTCTTTCAATTCTTTTAAAAAGAAGTGCAAGGTAATAAGACTTAAATAACCGGGATGAAAGAATTCAGAGAATGCTTTTTACTTTTAAATTCAGCTCCAGCATACCACCCCCACCAGGACGGTTAACGAGGATTTTCACACGCTCACCTGTATTTTGGAGCATGGATTTATAAAGCTGAAGGTTTTGCGACATATTGCTGTTTATCCCGACAACGATGTCATCAACCTTAAATCCGGCTTTATCGGCTGGAGAATCTTTCATAACATCGCCAACGCGGATTTCGCCTTCGATCCAATACAGTCCAAGACCGGTATAGGAATAATCAAATGGATCGCGGAAATGCGAGTTGGGAATCAAATAAAAAATTCTTTTATCGTAATTCAAAATGATATTAAATCTCCGTAAAACATCATTACCAATGAGTCCCGCCAGGAAAGGATAAGAAGTGACATTGAATGCATCATCGAAAATATGTGTCGGAATATTCCGGAAACGATAAGGACCCAGTTTGAATTCTTTCATCGTTGTTACTTTCATATTTGCCTTCCCACCCATACCCTGAGCCTGTGTGGGGAGAGGTTTTTTCTCTGTATTTAATATTGAACTGTCGTTTATAAAATCTGAATTCAGGAGCAGGCAAAGACCGGCACCCGTATCAAAATAGAAACTGGCGTTCACATCCCTGACATCTCTGAGTTCACCACCTACTATCGGCAGATTTACAATATTCGGTTTAATGGTAAAGCCACCTTTTGGATATTTGAAATTTCCTCTCGAATAAACGTACATCTGATTGCTGTCATAATCAATTTTTACAATGTACCTGGAATAAAAACTTAGTCCGATGATACCATCGATCCGGTCGCCATAAACGCTGCTTAAAATATCATAATCACTCACATGAAAATTTAAACTGTCAACTTTAAGATTTCCGATGAGCAGGCTACGGTTATTGACATATCTTAATTGCCTTATTCCGCCAATTCCGCTTATGAATTTGTCGGTAAGCTGTGGAGTAATATTGAGCCGTACGCAAGTAATGGAGTCCAGGGAAATTCCACCGCTTCCGGTATCCATAATGAAATTCAAAGTGTCAGGATAGCCCACAAGTTGGGCTTTAACTACTACCACACCACCAGTAAAAGTGGTAAAGGGGATCTGCGTAATGAGTCTGGAAGGAGGATTTGAATTTTTTTGCGCATGTCCATTGATAAATAATGTCAGTGCCAGGAGAAAAATGCTGAACATTTTAGGCATAGATGCATGCACACAAACTGAATTCGATTCGTCGGCGATTTTCATAATTCAAAAGCGGTCGTTAGTTTGGTATAGATTTTTATAAAACCTACTTTATAAATCTACAATAATTTTTACAGCTTTTCCTTCCGTTTATATAATTATTGATTTGAAAAATTGCTGTCCTAAATTTGCTTTTATAAGCCAAAGCTGAAAGCTTAAAGCCCAAAACATGTACATATGATGCGAATTGATAATTTTAATAAACACATTTCGTGATGGATTTGTCCAATTTATATGAAAGTGCCCTGCAATTTGAATTCCTGGCGGCAGAAGAAGGCGTTTTGCTTTTTAATGAAGCGCCGCTGACAGATCTTATGTACATAGCCGATCAGCTGAGGCAAAAACAAGTGGGACAGGGAACAGTAACATGGCAGATAGACAGGAATGTGAATACCACCAATGTTTGTATTGCGAACTGCAAATTTTGTAATTTTTATAGAATTCCGGGTCATCCGGATGCGTATATAACGGACATCAATACCTACATTAAGAAAATTGAGGAGACATTTCGCTGGGGGGGGAGATCAGTTATTATTGCAGGGAGGTCATCATCCAAATTTAGGATTGAGTTTTTATACCGATTTGTTTCGCGAGCTCAAGTCCAGATATCCACAATTAAAATTGCATACACTGGGCCCTCCCGAAATTGCACATATCTGTAAACTTGAAAAGAAATCACATAAGGAAGTTATAACCGCTCTTCGTGATGCGGGCATGGACTCGCTTCCCGGAGCAGGAGCCGAAATACTGGTAGACAGGGTAAGGAGACTGGTTAGTAAAGGAAAATGCGGTGCACAGGAATGGCTTGATATTATGCGGGAAGCACACCATCAGCATATTACCACTTCGGCTACCATGATGTTTGGGCACGTTGAGACCATTATGGAAAGATTTGAACACCTGGTAAGCATACGAGAGGTACAGTCTGCAAAACCCAGGGATGCAAAGGGATTTTTGGCATTTATTCCATGGACCTTTCAGGATGCGGATACACTACTTGCCAGGATTCGTGGAGTTCACAATCTGACGACGCCGGAAGAATATATCAGAATGATTGCCATGAGCCGTATAATGCTTCCCAATGTGAAAAACATTCAGGCCTCCTGGCTTACTGTTGGAAAAGAAACTGCACAGGCATGTCTTCATGCCGGTGCCAATGACTTTGGCAGTATAATGCTGGAAGAGAACGTAGTAAGTGCTGCCGGCGCACCCCACAGGTTTACCAGTAAAACCATTCAGGCAGCCATAAAGGAAGCGGGTTTTAAACCCCAGCTGAGAAATCAGCAATACGAATTCCGCGAATTGCCCGCGTTTATGGAAGAGCAGGTGATTGATTACTAAAGCTTAAGGCTTAACGCCTAACGCGCAACGCGCAACGCGCAACGCCAATATGACTTCAGATTTCTGAACTATAAATTGCGTTAAGCGTTACGCGTTGCGCGTTACGCGTTGCGCGTTAGGCGTTGGACGTTAAGCGTAAATAAGGTTTTTTAGCCACATTTCATAAGTTAAATCATAGTTTTAGCGTTAATGGGGTAATCCTTTACTATGCAAAGCCCCTTCCGTAAGCTAGTACGCATTTCCATCGTTTTATTTGCGACCGTTTTATTGTGTAATTTCTTTGCATATTATCTGGTAAACAAGAAATCTGCTGAGAATGAAGAACTTATAATAGCTAGATCCTTATCAGGGAGGCAACAGACCCTCAGCCAGATTATTTCGACCCAGGCAGCTCTTATATCGGGTGGCTTATACGGAGAAGCGGAAACCAGGCAAATAAAGGATAGTCTCCAGACAGTTCTTTCCACATTTAAAATTCAGGAGGAACAGCTTCAGAAAAAGGTTGAGCAGTCAAAAACGCCTCTTCCTGCACATGTTTTCAAGATCCGAATCCTTTTTTCATACATAAATCCCTATTACAACAGTATTGAGAGTATTGGCCAGGATATCTGCCAGGAAGATTCTGTCCTGTTCCGCATCAATAAAAGAATGTATTTGCAGCGGTTGGTTGAAAGTGAAGCGAAGTATTTACCCCTGATGCGGGATATCACAAACCAGTTTACGGTTATCCTGAACGAGAAAAACAAAGAATCCTCAGCTATTGAAGTGGGAAAATTTCTTTCCCTGGTCGTGGCTATTATATGCCTGATCATCCTTGTGCTGGAGCCTGCGTTTAAAAGAGGAGAAACGAATTTCAGGGATCTGCAAAAAGCTCAAAATGAACTACAGGTTGAAAAAAAGCACCTGGACTCATTGCTCCAATCCCAAACCAATTACCTGATCCGCATAGACCGTAAAGGATTTTTCACTTATGCCAACCAGGCTTTTCTCAGGGCTTTTGGATATGAGGAAGAAGAAGTGATGAATAAACTTTTTCTTGGAACCATCTTCCCTAAAGACATGATTCGCTGCCGGGAAGTTGCGAATGAATGCTGGAACAACCCCGGAAAGATTGTGAAACTGCTCATCAGGAAACCCTATAAAAATTCGAGCGGATTTGTCTGGACTGACTGGGAATTCCTGGCTCTCAGCGATGAAACAGGTGAAGTAAAGGAAATTCAGGGTATCGGACTGAACGTTACCGATAAAGTGATTGCGCAGGAAGTAAAAGAAGAAGCCATACAGACACTTTCCTATGCAATGACATATGCAAAGATGGGATCCTGGAAAGTTGATTTTGAAACGCAGGAGATCGTACTGGGTAATGAATTCAAAGAACTTCTCGTGGTGGAAGAAAATCTTTCAGGAAAACTTTTGCTGAATGATTTTCTGGAAGAGTTTGTTGTACCTGAAGATTTTAATACGGCAAAAGATGAATTTGGAGAGATATTTCTCAACCGCGATAATGTCGGTTATGAAAGTTCATTTTCATTTCGCGTCATCACTCGCCAGGGCTGGATGCGTTATCTTTTCCTTAAAGGAAAAGTAGTGGATGTGAATGGTTGTTTTGGTATTGCCCAGGATGTCACGGCACAGAAAGAATCTGAAAATGCTTTGGTAAACAGTGAACAGAAATTTCGCTTGCTGGCAGAAAATTCTGAAGATATTATCAGTGTTCATGCTGCTGACGGAACCATCTGGTATTTGTCGCCTTCTTTAACACATGTACTCGGATACGAGGTAGAGGAGGTTATAGGAACAGCCATATTAGATTATGTGCATCCGGAAGACCGGCACAAGTTTTTCAAACAGGAAAGAGGAGAAGATCTTCAAAACCAGGAGTCGCTGATCATTCGCTACCGGATCAGAAAAAAAGATGAAAGTTATTTATGGCTTGAAACAATAATAAAACCCATAGTTGATCACAATGAAGTAATAAAACTTGTTTGTACTTCAAGAAATATCACGGGCCAGCGTATTGCCCAGGAGAAACTGAAAACAAAAGATCAGCTGCTTTATGCAGTTTCACAGGCGACTCATTTGCTATTGAGTAATACGGATCTTAATCAGGCTATCTCTTCAGGTATTGAAATCCTGGGAACTAAAACACAGATAAATCGTGTTTATGTTTTTAAAAATAAACTGGAAGATGAAACCGGGAAATGGTTTACATCTATTATACATGAATGGAATGCCGCGGGTATTGAATCGAGACTGAATAATCCCCGGATGATTAACTTGAGTTTCGAGACCATCGAACCGATTGTAAAACCGCTTATCGAACATCGCCCCTTTGTTAGCTATCGCTGGAAAGAAACCGATAAAAGGCTGTTGAATATTTTTGAAAGAGCAAATGTTTCTGCAACATTGTCCATACCAATTTTTGTAAATGATTTCTTTTGGGGTTTTGTTGGTTTTGATGAATTCACAAAAGACAAGGAATGGACAGATGGAGAGTTTTCAATTCTCCAGTCTTTTGCTTCATCTCTTAGTGCGGCAATACAACGTAAAAAAATCGAAGACGAACTGATACAGGCAAGAGATCTTGCGGAAACAGCAAATCGGACAAAGAGCGAATTCCTGGCAAATATGAGCCATGAACTGCGTACACCAATGAATGGGATCATTGGATTTACCGATCTGGTACTTACAACTGAATTGCAAAAGACCCAGCGTGATTATCTGAAGAATGTAAAAAAATCTGCCTACGGTTTATTGGAAATCATCAATGATATTCTCGATTTCTCCAGGATTGAGGCGGGTAAGCTGCTTATCGATAATACAATATTCAAGCTGGACGAACTTGTTGAAGAAACGATGGATATTTTAACGCTGAAGGCATTTGAGAAGAAACTGGAAATGTTGTACAGGGTTGATCATGATATTCCTTCGCAGCTGATCGGTGATCCGGTTCGTATACGTCAGATTATTGTGAATTTGCTGGGTAATGCAATCAAGTTTACCAAAGACGGAGAGATTTATGTCTCAATCAGAAAGCAGGGTGATATGTATGAAAATGAGGGAAAGAAATATTTGAATTTTATAATTCAGGTAAAAGATACCGGTATTGGAATTCCAAAAGATAAACTTCAAAAGATATTTGAAAGTTTTACACAGGCAGATAATTCAACAACCAGGAAGTATGGTGGAACCGGTCTCGGACTTGCCATTTCGAAAAGTCTCGCAGAACTCATGCGCGGAGAACTAACGGTTGAAAGTGAAGCGGGGAAAGGAAGCACTTTTTCTCTTCATCTTCCGCTGGAAGTCGCAAATAACCAGCCTGAGATTCAACTTCAGCCAAAACCATTATTGAAAAAAGTGCTGGTGGTGGATGATAATATCACCAACCTGCACCTGATGGAAGAAACCCTGAGTTATTTCCAGATATATTGTGAAACATGTACCAATGGGCAGGATGCGCTCGTGAAAATTGAATCTGCCAGAATATCCGGTGAACCTTTTGATCTTATCATTACAGACCATCATATGCCCGGAATGGATGGCATCAACCTGGTAAAAGAAATCAAAGAATCAATACCTGGCGCCGGTCAGCCCGTAATTCTTATGCTTTCTTCGCTGGAAAAAAATCTTTATCAGCATGAGGCTGATAAATCGGGCATCAATAAATTTATTTCCAAGCCGGTAAAACTGCATGAACTCAACAGCACTTTGCTTTCGCTGTTTGAAAAGAATATGCAGAATGATTCTCTTCATCCTTCATTTGAATCTATTGAAAGAATTACACAGGCTGCCAGTATTATGGTTGTAGATGATGATCCTATTAATATGATGCTTATTTCAGAAGTGCTGAAGAGAATGGGTTTCGATATCATCCAGATGCAGAACGGTAAGGAAGTGATTGAAGCCCTGCCTCACTATGATCCGGTGCTGATATTTATGGATGTCAATATGCCGGAGATGAATGGTTATACAACCACCAGGATTATCAGAAAAATGCAGACCGCCCAGTCAAAGATTCCCATCATTGCACTCACGGCCGATGCAATGAAAGGAGATAAAGAACGCTGTCTCGACGCCGGGATGAATAGCTATATCTCCAAACCATTCAAGCTGGAAGAGATTGAGGCCGTACTTAGGGAGTATGTGTTGTTGGTATGACGGACTTGTCCGCTGAAGCGTCAGTGAAAGCGGATGACCGTTGATCGTGATCGAATTGGGATTTGCAAATTACGAAATGCGTTCAGCGTTAGGCTTTAAGCTTTATTGTACCGCTGCAGTTACTCCGCTGAATTTCCTTTCACCTTCATAAACACTCAGCTTAACTTTCCAGATGTTCGATTCTTTTTCGAGACTTAAATCGATTTTGAGATTTCTCATTTCTTCAACTGTCGGGAGCAGTTCGAAATTTACCGAATTGAAATTATGAAGTTCAGTTGGCGTACGATACTGAGCATTCAGAATAAAGGGTTTTTGTCCTTCAATCTTAATGATCGTATTTTCTATCTGATCATAAATTTCTTTAAACTTTGCGCGAGCCTGCATAAAGTTTGGTGAATTGAACGTAGTGCAATTCCAGTTGTAAACATCATTATTTGCAACAGTATATTTAAGAATGCTGCAATAGCTTGCGCCAGGGACGGAAATAGTAGACTTATATTCAGACATCTGTTCATGCTGAGAAATCATATCTCCCCGAATATTATGAAAGCGGTTGGGATAATCACGAATCACTTTTTCAAGTGCTATATTGGTCTTGTTGGAGAAAACATCTTCCTGTGAGAAAAGCCATACAGCATTCAGCAGGAAAGCAAGGGTCAAAATGGTGCTTCTCATGGCAATGGATTTGAGACCTAAATTAATATAAAAAAAAGTGAGATGCAATAGGCTAAATACTGTTGTTTTTCGCCTGATTTAGAGGCTATTACGTTATGCCTAAAGTTCAAGGCTTAAAGTCCAAAGCTAGTATAACGCGCTTAAAACTCTACTAAAATGAGCGGAGATCCAAAAAGTAGTTTTCGGCTTTGGGCTTAAATAGGTTTTAACTAAACAGGTATTCCACATCTTCACGGGAAAGGCTCTTCACAAATCCATCATCGTCTGCAATCAGGTCTTTTGCCAGGATCCTTTTGCGATCCTGCAATAGAAGAATTTTATCTTCAATACTATCCTTACAGATCATACGATATGCAAATATATTTTTTGTCTGACCAATGCGATGTGTCCGGTCAATAGCCTGTTGTTCTACAGCAGGATTCCACCATGGGTCCACGATATATACATAATCGGCTGCTGTAAGATTGAGGCCCACACCCCCTGCTTTAAGGGAAATGAGGAAGACGCGACAACTGTCATTGTCCTGGAATTCGCGGATCGCTTTTTCGCGGTCGGGAGCAGTAGTACTGCCGTCAAAGTATGCATATGGAATTTCAAGCTCGGTCAGTTTTTCCCTGATCAATGCCAGCATGCCAAGGAATTGAGAGAAGATCAGGGCTTTGTGGTTACCGATATTTTCTGAAATTTCGCGGGCCAGCTCATCAAGTTTGATAGAATGATTCGGATATTTTTCAGTTTCATTCAGGATAGCCGGAGAATCACAGATCTGTCTGAGTTTCATAAGCCCCTGCAAAATAGTGAGCTGCGATTTTTGGATACCCTGGGATTCAATAGTACCCAGAATTTTATCCCGGTAATCGTTCCTGTAGGCATCATACACTTTACGTTGTTCATCCTCCATTTCACAAAACAAAATCGTTTCTGTTTTTTCAGGAAGATCGCGGGCAACCTGTTCCTTGGTTCTGCGGAGAATAAAAGGATATAATAATTTTCGCAGGTGGTCCTTCCTGTCGGGATCGCCAAATTTGTCAATAGGAATCGCGAATTCCTGTCTGAAGAACTCAATGCTTCCCAGCATCCCCGGATTCAGAAAATTCATCTGGGCAAATATGTCGAAAGTATTATTCTGCAACGGGGTACCGCTCATGCATAACCGATGTTTTGCCCTTAGCAGGCATGCTGCCTTGGTTACTTTGCTGGCAGGATTTTTAATTGCCTGAGATTCATCCAGTACAACATAATCCAGGGGCATATCCATAAGTAGTTTGATATCACTGCGCAGGGTACCGTAAGTGGTTATGATGATTTCATAATCATTCAGTGCTTCTTTATTTCTCAGACGTTCACCGCCATGATGTATCCTGTAAGTCAGTTCCGGAGCAAATTTTTTAATTTCGTTTTCCCAGTTAAAGATCAGTGTCGTGGGACAAACGACGAGTGCCCGCAATTTTCCGTACTGGTATTTAAAATGATGAAGGAAAGAAAGCGCCTGAATGGTTTTACCCAAGCCCATATCGTCGGCAAGAATACCTCCCCAGTTTACTTCATGCAGGTAATTTAACCAGTGAAATCCATGAACCTGATAAGGCCTCAGAATATTGGTCAGATGTGCCGGAGGATCAATCTCCTTAATTTTTTTAAATTCTTTGAGCTGCTCGTATTTTTTTTCCAGGTGAATAATAAGTTCTTCCTCATTCCTGTTTTCATACAACTCATCAATTACGCTCAGGTGATACCGCGATAAGCGCAGTTCGTTGCTTTTACCTTCTCCTACCCGGAAAAGCAGGGCATATCTTTTTACCCATTCATCAGGTAATACACCCAGTGTGCCGTCATTGAGGGGAACAAATTGCTGTTTATTTGCCAGTGCTTTCTTTACATCCGCAATAGTAACTTTCTGGTCTCCGAAAATAATATCCACACGCGCATCGAACCAGTCGGTACTGCTGCTGATATGGATTTTTGTCTGGGGACGGGAAGTATTGAAACGGAAATTTTTCAATGCATCGAATCCCTGTACGGTTACTTTCATTTCCTGCATGGCATCCATGAAAAGGAAAAACCAGTTATTCTTCAAAACATCACTCCCGCGTAGAGCCAGTCCCGAAGAGCCCTGGGGCTGGATGAACTGGGAATGCAGAGACTGAAGCTGTGTGATGAAAGCCGTCTCCTTCTCTTTGTTTCGCTGTATGAGAAGAACTTTATCACCATCTGGTACTACAAGCTGGTCTTTACCAATTGAAGTTGTCTCAAAACCTTTGTACGAAAAGATCGGTTGGAATAATAAATAATCTCCCTTTTCCTGCAGCAGGATTTTTCTTTCAGGATCTCCGCTTTTTATTTCCCGTATGAGATCACCCTCGAATTCAACATGGTATTCTTTCTGCAGGGGTATTACAAAACTGCGCAGCTGTTCGGGCCAGTCGGATTTTGAAATAACCATTTTCCCCTCAGTGAATTTGGAAACAAGGGCAATGTCTTCCGGTTTATCCCACAGATACAAGTAGTTATTTATAAATAAAATGACCTGGCTGTTGCATTTATTTTGTGTAAGTTCTATCGACTGCCCTGTGATTTTCGTATATGCCTTTATTTCAATATTATTTTTATTGATACCAATCCTGAATGAGGGACTCACCGGATCAGGTGAAAGATTCACCGACTGAAGGTTGGCCGTTTTGAATGGCTTATGTCCGTTTAAAAAAAAGATAAAAGGATTTTCATGCAGTTCGCTGAATAGTTTTCGATAGCGGGGGTGTAAATATTCAATGATCAGCGCTTTGGTATCGTCGGGCAGTTCTTCGCCTTCTGTGTGAATAATATTTTCCCACATTCCACTGAATGGGGAATTTCTATTGAGGTATTTATTTACTTCCTGTTCCTGGGTTTTCCTTAATGAAAAAACGAGCTGACGGTCAGGCTCATTGAACTTCTCGGTGTTTACAAATTTAGCGAGCTCAAGTTTTTCAATCTTTCCTATATAAGCATTTTGTTGTTCGTTGCTTTCGCCGCTTATTGCATCGAGCAGAAATCCGGGATAAGAATCGTGGTTGAAATTGAATACAACTCCGAGGCGTTGTACAGACCCAGCTTTTTGTTCAGGCTCCATAACTTCTTCCAGAACTTCTTTTTCGAATTCGGGTTTGGGTCTGGATAATGCAGCCGGGTTCACACGCTTGATAGAAATATCCAGCACGCGGAGGAAAGGCTTTCCGTCTTTATAAGAGAATTCAAATTTTCCTGCGAGATCATCGGAAAGTGAATAACCGTAAGCTTCAAGGAGTTTATTTTTTTCTTTATCCCAGTTGCGGATACTATCGAAATAATATGAACCATGAGCCTGTAATAGCTGAAGAAATAAAATCACTTTGGGTAAACAAAGCGGATGATCTGTGTCGGGATATGTTGAACTGGTATCAAAATTTCTCTCTTCATTTTTTCTGATGAGTACAGGATATTTTTTACCATCCAGTTCAACATTGGCTTTAACCGTTTCATCAGCTGCCAGTAAAATGCTTGCTTTTTTTGATTGTAAGAATTTCCCGGCTTCTTCATAAACTTCGCGGGAGCACAACAGGCGGATCGTCTTCAGATCAATCGACTTCATTTTAATTACTGTATGCGATTGATCGTACTGAATCTCCTCTGCCTTTAACATATTACGGTCGAGAAGTTCCTGCAACTGTATGAGCGCGGCCGCTTCATGCCTGCATATATCACCCAGATTATATGGGCAGCTGCAACGCACAGAAAGTGATTTTGCATCACGAAACTTCTGAACAAAGACCTTATAATAAGTGGAATAGCTGTCGTCTTTAATTCGAAAAGTTACCGTTTCGAACAGTTCATCATATTCGATTAGTTCGACGTAGCCTATCGCATGGATTTTTTTTCCGCGGCGGATTACTTCATCGGTTCCGTTCGTGTACACGTATTTAATAAGGTGCGGTAGGGCCATTCAACTTTTCTATTTTCGACTAGCCTGGACCCGGGATTCGGTTGGGAAAAGGCTAATCTGCAAAAGTAAAGGAAAAATTTTATGACATGAAAGAATTGAAGGGTTTATCCCTGGTTTAAAGGCTGATCCTGAAATAAATAACGTGAATTTTCCTTCTTTTCAGGGGTCCTTTTCCGGTAAAGGATAAGGAATATTACTGCCAAAAAGACGGCTATAACGAAAAACAGCCATTTTGGAGGAGCAGCCCCGTGATTTGGATTGGGTGAAACAGCCGCCCCCGGGAACTCCCGGGCACCAATATCCGATGATTTGCCCATGGGTCTGCTCACCCCGTCGATATCCTCCGTAATGAAAGAATATGTAATGCCCTGATCTATGGCAGCACCGGAAGGATTTAGTTTGCATTCAATGGTATCTGTCAGGATGCCGGTCGCAATTGGATTTTTAACATACAGGTTATTACTCGTATCCCTGAGCCTGTCTGAAGTATTTTGTTTGATGATGGGATCCGCACCGGTCGACACGGTATTGAAACAAAGATTATTTCTTACTTCCAGCAGGTATCCATTAACCGAACAAAAAGTTCCTGCAATAACCAACTGGGAAACATAGTTGATCGTTCTTTTGTTGCCGATCGTGTTGTTAAGAACATGCATATTTGCACCCCTTATAAACGGAATATGATTTCCAATCGTCGTATCCCCTGCTTCAATTCTTGTATCAATCGTTCCGTAATTGTCAGTGTTCAGATCTATACAATTGAATAAATAGCTATCTGCCCGTCCGTTAAGACCCAGATTCCATATCCTCCACAGATAACCCCATCCGTCTTTTCGATACACATTACAAACGGTACCATTACCGGATGTTTGAAATATTCCTGCATCGTGTTTCCCATTCGGGCATGGACCTGTAACCCGCCAATGACTTGCCAGCATGCGATAAATAGAATGCCCCAGTACCTGGCATACATCACTGCTTGTTGAATCCACAATAATATGCAGGAAGGCAATACTGTCTACAACATTTTGAAAAAGTGCATTAGCAGCCCAGCTTCCTGTAAAAAGAGATCCTGAATGAACCAGTTTCTGGTAATAAAATGAAGTCTTATAGAGAGCAAACGTAGAAGAGTCACCGGTATATGTAATAAAAAAGCGACCCGCATTGAAGGCGGTTCCTTCCAGATATCGGTATTCACAATAAGATATCGAGAGGGAACTACATGCTGCCACTAGATTAAATGCATCACCCTTGAAATTGCGGAAACGAATACCATAGGTTTCTCCTTTCCAACCGGCACCTGAAATAGAAACCCATTTTAGATTCCCCAGAGATACAGTTCTGCCAAAATCTACAATGCCCTGGTAATTGATAATTGTAATGCCGGTGAGATTGGAAAATGAACCGCCTTTCTCATAGAAACCTGAACGTATAGCCAGCGTATCACCTGATTTCAAACCACCCATATTATCCTGGATGATTGAACCTCTTCCTGTTCCGGTAATCAGCGTTCGGGAAAATACCTGCAGGGAAAAAAAGAACATACAAATCGCAAAAACAATTTTCATGTACGCAGGATAGATATATATTGTAAAGTAACTGTAATTTCATAGTATACGGAAATGGTATCGCTCCAATAACTTTGTACCCGGTACTTCGTAAATCGATTTTCATGACGCGAAGCATTTTATTATTCCTGATTTTTTTTCAGGTCCTCTCACCATTCGCCAATTCGCAGAAGCTTCGCAAAGCGGACAAAGAAATCATTTCAGAACTTCAAGCAGATATCGGTTCTCTTACTAATGACAAAATGGAGGGCAGAAGATCCGGCACATCGGGAGAAGCATTGGCTTCAGATTATATCATCGGGGGTTTTATAAAAGCCGGACTCAAACCTCTGGGAGACAGTGGAACTTATCTTCAGCGATTTGAAATTTACGATGGCAGGGATATCACACATACAAGATTCTCTATTAATAATGCGGACCTCATTCTCAATACTGAATTTATTCCCTTACCCTTCAGTGCTATAGGAAAAGCAGATGGCTCACCGGCCATCGCATTACAGGAAAGCGGATCTCCCTGGTTCTATGATCTGAAAGAAACAGTGGAAGCCGCTCAATCCAATCCGCATTTCGATATGGATAAACTGCTTCGCGAAAAAACGAGATTATTCGAAGGAAAGGGTGCTACTGCAGTCATTTTTTATAACAGTTCAAAAACAGACGATGGAATTGTATTTGATCCGGCAGAAGGAATAAAACCTGAAAAAATTCCTGTTCTGTATGTAACGAAAGCAGGCAGGAAGAAATACCTGAGAGATATTTCACAATCTCTCGATGTGGTGATAGATGTACAGATGTTAGAAAAAAAGAGATGGGGTCATAATGTAATTGGATTCCTTGATTTAGGCGCTCCCTATACCGTTGTTATTGGAGCACACTATGATCATTTGGGTTATGGTGAAGATGGGAATTCGTTATACCGCGGTGCTGAAAAAAAGATTCATCCTGGCGCTGATGATAATGCGAGTGGTACAGCAGCACTTATGGAATTGGCAAGGCTCTTGAAAAAAACAAAAAACCTGAGAACAAATTATTTGTTTATTGCTTTTTCAGGAGAAGAATCCGGACTAATAGGATCAAAATATTTTACTGAACATCCGTCTGTCGCCTTATCAAAGATCAGTTATATGGTGAATATGGATATGGTTGGCAGGTTGAACGACAGCACTCATGTTCTGACAATCGGGGGTTATGGAACGTCCCCTCAATGGGCCACGCTGATTAACGGCACGCTGAATAAAAAATTATTTGTGCTGAATGCAGATTCCAGCGGAACGGGTCCCAGTGATCACACTTCCTTTTATCTGAAGAATATTCCCGTTTTATTTTTCTTCACCGGGATCCATCCGGATTATCATAAACCGACGGACCAGCCCGATAAAATTAATTATGTCGGAGAGATGGAAGTTATACATCTGATCTATGATATTACACAGAAGATGGATGGAATGAACAAACCGGTGTTTGTAAAAACAAGGGATAAACAATTTGGTGTGTCACCGGCGTTTAATGTTACACTTGGTCTCATGCCGGACTATAGCTTTTCGGGAAGCGGACTGCGTATTGATGCAATCAGTGAAGGAAGACCTGCGGAAAAAGCAGGATTAAAAGCAGGTGATATCATCATAAAGCTTGGAGATTATTCAGTGATCTCTTTGCAAACTTATATGGAAGCTTTATCCAAATTCAACCGCGGAGATCAGACTACAGTAGAATTTTTAAGAGATAAGGCAGAAATGAAAGCTGCAGTCCAATTTAAATAATATTATGAAGTCATTAAAGCTGAATATGGAAAATATGGAGGGAGATTTTTTTGATGACTCCCGCCTCCTCGGTATTGTGGCACCATTAAAGGGTTATCGTTTCTGCTGGCAATTGAACCGCCAGATGCGACTCGACTTCAGAATTACAAACCAGATTGAGATACCGATGATCAGAAAAAAAAGACAGTACTATTTTACTGTATATGAATGCCCTGAGCCACATAAAACACTAACCCATTATTTATATAATAATCAGTACGACGGGGAATTTTTATTACCGGAATTCAGAAACCTGGATTTTTTCTGGCTCCTTAAAGGAGACTCCGTATGCGATGAATTATTGGCTGAAATGATGGAATCTATTAAGTCAATAACAGGTGTGCAGCTTGTGACGGAATTAACGCACACGAAGATTAAGCATAGAGAGCACCTGATTTTCTAGATATGAGCTATGGTTATGGGTTATGAGTTATGGATTATGAGATGTGAATTATGAGTTAAACCCATATCTCATAACCCATATCTAAATTAAGAGTTCATACTCGCCAGAAATTCCTCATTGCTTTTCGTTCCGCGCATGCGTTTCAGCAACTCGTTCATGGCTTCTTCTGTATTCATGTCATTGAGATAAACACGCAGAAGGTTCATACGCTGAAGAATTTCTCTTTCAAGCAAAAGATCATCACGGCGAGTTGAAGAGGCAACCAGGTCGATGGCTGGGAAGATACGGCGGTTAGCCAGCCTTCTGTCCAGCTGCAATTCCATATTACCGGTTCCCTTAAATTCTTCAAAAATTACTTCATCCATTTTGGAACCTGTATCAATAAGGGCGGTTGCAAGTATCGTAAGCGAGCCTCCGTTTTCAATCTTCCGGGCAGCGCCAAAAAACTGTTTGGGCTTTTGCATCGCATTGGCTTCCACACCACCACTCAGTACTTTACCGGATGCAGGCGCGACCGTATTATGTGCACGGGCGAGACGTGTAATGGAATCCAAAAGGATCACCACATCGTGACCGCATTCTACAAGACGTTTTGCTTTTTGTAATGCTACAGTCGAAACTTTTACGTGCTTCTCTGCAGGTTCATCAAAAGTAGAAGCGATCACTTCTGCACGAACCGACCTTTCCATATCCGTTACTTCTTCCGGACGTTCATCCACCAAAACAATCATCAGGTAACACTCCGGATGATTGATAGCAATGGCGTTTGCCACGGCTTTCAGCAGCATCGTTTTACCCGTTTTCGGCTGTGATACGATCAGGCCACGCTGCCCTTTACCAATCGGAGTAAAGAGATCGATAATACGTGTTGAAAAATCTGAAGGACTCACAAAGAGATTCAGCTTTTCGAAAGGGAAAAGAGGAGTCAGGTAATCGAATGGAACCCTATCTCTGACATCTTCAGGCGATTTATTGTTGATGGTTTCCACCTTGAGCAGGGCGAAATATTTTTCACCTTCTTTTGGCGGACGAACAGATCCATATACGGTATCACCGGTTTTTAAACCGAATAATTTTATCTGGGAAGGGGATACATATACATCATCGGGAGAAGAAAGATAATTATAATCACTGCTGCGGAGAAATCCATATCCATCCGGCATCATTTCCAAAACGCCCTCTGCCTGAATTACGCCATCAAATTCAATATTGAAATTTTCATTGCGACGCTGAGGGTAAACTTTTTGCTGCTGATCACCATTTCCCGGGCGACTTTGTTCGGGTGAAGATCCATTTTCCTCGCCCCCGTTTTCCTGGTTTTCGTTTTGGGTATTGTCTGACTGGGAATTTTCTGATTCATCGGATTGGTCTGAATCTTCCGTGTGACGCTGAACCGGCTGTTCGGGTTTTGGATGTGGCTGCGGTTTGTGATATTCAACA
>Ga0206963_10030_pt2 | contig 29383 bp, 29 predicted proteins | sample Alteio_BWOrgHeat_28_FD_152958 | JGI IMG/M metagenome (GOLD analysis project Ga0206963, IMG submission 152958) | Enriched cells from forest soil in Barre Woods Harvard Forest LTER site, Petersham, Massachusetts, United States -... | ecosystem: Environmental > Terrestrial > Soil > Temperate forest >... | reverse complement strand
TCAGCATTTGTAAAAGAAGAAGACGCACAATGGTTGCACGAAATACCGGGTACGGTAAGTGCATTAATGAACTATTTGCGTCGGGAAAACAATGGCATCCGCATATTTGAAACAAAAATTTTTGTAAAAGACAATATTGAAATTCATGAAATGAGTAATGGTCTTTCTTATGCAAAAGATGCTGACGGAAAATGGGAAGTGATTTTATAAAAACTTTTTATCCCTGCAAAACAAATTCATTAATAAGATTCAGATTATTTAATTTTAGAAATAAAGTAATCTATTTATTATGTCCATTGCTGCAATCAATCCTAATAACGATGCTCCTCTTGCCACATCAATCGCGCCGTGGTTATCTGTTGATAATTGTAAGAAAGCGGTTGAATTTTATATTGCAGCGTTCAACGCAACAGAATCATACAGGCTCGATGCACCCGACGGAACTCCGCTGGTAGCAAGGCTTTCCATTGATGGCGCAGAGTTTTGGCTTAGTGAAGAATCTCCTGAAAATACTAATTTAAATACGCCGGAAAAGCATATTCCAATACGAATGATTTTAACGGTTTCAGATCCGGATGCTTTTTTTGCGCGTGCAGTTAAAGCCGGCGCTACGCAAATTTTTTCAGTTGGTGAAGAACATGGTTGGAGAATGGGCAGGCTTACAGACCCTTTCGGAAATCATTGGGAAATTGGCCGGCCGCTTACCAATCATTAATAGAAAAATAAATTTATAAAGAAAATATTTTCCTGCAGATTATTAATACAGAATCTAATTCCCGCGCAAAAAAGAAATTATTTTTTCATTTACAACAGTTGCTTTTTCCATCATAGGAAGATGTCTTGCGTTATCAACAGGAAAAAAATTGGTATGCAAAATTGCACGCAAAGAGTCATTGAATTTAAAAGGAACAGTTTCATCTTCTTTGCCCCATATTAATAAAACAGGTTTGTACAATGCATCTAATTGTTTATAATTTTTTATCACTTTATCTTCGGGCGCATAATGAAAACGGGTTGATAATAATGAACGTTTAAAACCTTTATACTGCATTTGTATTTTATATTCTTCTGCCCAATGAGGAAATTGTGAGGGATATTTTAAATCCGTTAATTGCCCGTTTACCATGTCATCCGGCGCTAAAGACATTTTATATAGAGCAATATTTTCATTGTCTGTACGGCCCGGCAAGCCGGGATAAACCGGATCAATCAAAATTATTTTATTAACGGTTGCCGGATTATTAATAGCAAAATCTGTTGCAACCGGGCAACCAAAAGATACACCCGCAATTGCATAAACAGAATCTATTTTTAATGCAGCAAACAATTCAGACAGTTGTTTGCGAAACAACGCAGCTTCAAATATTTTATCTGGCCTGTCAGAAAAACCTCTACCAAATATATCGTAACGCAGCACGCGAAAACCTGCATGTACAAGCACAGAAAAATTGCTATCCCAAATATAATATGGCACACTAAAACCGTGAACAAGCACAATTAATTTTGCGGTATCGGCGCCAGCCAATTCGTAATGCGTTACGCCATCTGACAATTGAATAAATTTTCCCGAAACATTTTTACGCGCCGCTGCATCAAGGGTTAATACTTCCGTGTTTGCTTTTGCATATAAAATATATGCAGCGGCAGATGCAATGATTAATACAAATAAAAGCGAGATGAAAATGATTCGTAAAAACTTCATGGAATTAACGGAAATTATTTGGTGGCAATGTATGTAAATCTTCTTCCGAAAGGTTTTAGAATAAACTTAAAAAACTTTGACTTTGTTTCCATAATCGTAAAAGTGTCTGGCGACATACCTGGAATCAACAATAAAACATACTGTTTGCTGCTTGTCTTAATTTTTTCGAAACCCGCTAATCGGAATTTTTTGATGACATTCCAGAAAACAAAAAAGTTTTCAATTGGTTGTGCTGAAGACCCTGAATCATATTTTCTATTTCGCAACCTTAAAAAAGCGATATAATAAGCATATGCATTAGAATAATTTTCTGTTGTTAATATAACTGTTCCTCCTTTCTTGACAACACGATATAATTCGTCTATCATTTTTTGGGGACTTGGAACGTGTTCAAGACACTCGCAGGAAACTACAAAATCAAATCTATTATCTTCGAAAGGCAAATTTTGTGCATCGGACGTTTGAAATGCTGCGGTATGTGTTTTAAAAAATTCTTTTTTTGTATTTGCGACTTTTATACTCTGTTCAGAAAAATCAACACCAATAATATCTGTATTATAATGTAATGACAAGTAATTGCTGAAATCGCCATTTCCACATCCGACTTCTAAAAATTTTTTCTGTGAAATATCATTTTTCAAAAGTATGTCAAGCACCGTTTTATGCCACGTCATTAATTTTAACTCATCTAATTTGACGATGTTAGCATTATAATTAATATGCCATTCTTCATATTGTTTAAGAGAGTCTGAATTATTTTCAATCATTTTTTTTAATATTTTTTATCGATTATCATTATAAGTGATCTAATATTCAACTTATTTTTTTGTACCAGGAAATTTTTTTTGCGAAAGCGGGATTTCTACAACCAAATGGGTGCCTTTACTTTTTGAAGAAGTAATATTTATTTTACCGCGAAAGAGTTCTGTTCGGTCAGCTATATTTTGCAAACCCAATCCCCTTTTTACTTTATTTACCTGAAAGCCAACACCATCATCACTTATAGCGACACGAAGCACTCTGTTCTTCACCGCAACATCAATGCCTGCATTTTTTGCACCGGAATGTTTTAATATATTATGCAATTGCTCCTGCACAATCCGGAACACAGATAACTGCATATCTTGTGGCATTTGCTTTTCATCTTTTATAGAAAAATTTGTTTTTACTTTTAAAAAACCAGTTTGGTTAATATCGTCTGCGAGGCTATTAACCGCATGCTTCAACCCTGTTCTTACTAAAATATCCTGGCCAATACGATGGCTGATATTTCTTATTTCCCGAATTGTGTTGGTGATGTTTTCACTGCATTTTTTTATCAGCAAATTCTCTTTCATTTCTGCAGGTAAAGCATCAAGCAATAATTTACAGCTCGCCATTACCTGCCCAACATTATCATGCAACTCTGTAGAAATTTGTTTGCGTTCTTTTTCCTGCGAATCTATAATTGCTTTAAAGCGATCTTCCATCGCTAATTTTCTTTCAGTAAGGTTGCGCGTAATTTTTGTAAAGCCGATTAATTTTTTGTTTTCATGCAGCGCAGTTATTATTACACTGCCCCAAAATCGTTCACCATTTTTTACAACGCGCCAGCCTTCATGCATGGCTTTTCCTTTGTGCCTGGCTTCTTTTAATAAAAGCTCCGGCAGTTTGTTTTGCTGATCTTCTTTGGTATAAAATAACCGGAAATTTTTGCCTACTATTTCTTCTGAAGTATATCCTTTTATTTTTTCAGCGCCTTTGTTCCAGTTTTTTATTACGCCATTTTTATCAATCATTAATATGGCATAATCTTCAACATCCTCAATCATTTTATGGTAAAAAGCATCAAAATTTTTTGTTTCAGAAGATGCTGCTGCAGCCAGTTTCTTCATTTTTTAGTTTTTTATTTCTTAGGAAAGTTTAAAAAGGGAATTAACTTATTAATCAAAAATCAGCTTGTAACAGGCACAATAAAAAGGCTGTAAAAAAAACTGCATTGCAGATCCTGTTAAGAACCATCAAATACCATTTAATTTACAGCCTCGTATAAACGAAGAAATACCTTAATTAAAAAGATTAATACCGGTTGCGATCCCTGTTTCCGCCGCCGCCGCCATTTCCACCGCGATATCCACCACCGCCGCCGCTTCCGCCGCCGCGATATCCACCACCGCCGCCACCGCCGCTTTTCCTGTCTTCAGCAACTTTTACAGCAAGTGTCCTTCCTTCCAAATCAGCACCATCCAAAGCTTTTAACGCTTTTTCTGAGTCTTCTTTGCCCGGCATGTCCACAAAGCCAAATCCTCTGCTTTTTCCGGTTTCTCTGTCAAGAATAACTTTGGCAGAACTAACTTCGCCGTATTCTTCAAAAATTTCTTTTAATTCCTGGTCGTTTACATTAAACGGTAAGCCCGCTACAAAAAGGTTCATGATATAAATATTTTCGGTAAAACTATATGTTTTTATTGACTTATAGAAAGAAAGAATTAAAGATTGGAAAATGTGGAAAAATAATAGGAAAACCTGAAAATCCGGAATTTGGCATCTTCACACGATTATTAATAAATTTTTGATGAAATATTATTGCAAAAATTTTAAAAATAATATTGTTTGTCCAGGCATTTGATTAATAATTAAGCTTCATTGGCGTCGCACACTTTTGCATTTCGTTCTTTATTGATCATTTAAAAAAAGGAAAAAATAAAAAGTAAAAATTAAAATTAAAAACTTCTTTATAAAATTTTCTGTTTTTGTTTAACCACTTTCTATAGAATTAATAAAAAATAAAATGATGAAGTAAATCATTTTCATTTCACATTTTGTATTTCACTTTTACATTTTAAATTTTACATTCTTATTTTACATTTTGTATCCGCTCAATGAAGAACTAAAAGTAAAAGTGTGCGACGCAACTGGTGATGATTAATGAACTAAAAGATCGGACAATAAAATTTGAAAATTTGAGATGTGCAAATTTGAAAATGAATGAAATTTTTATTTGCGATAAAAAATAAAATCAACAATAGTTATTAATAAACGATTACGTTTTTTTTGAATTGTCAGAAAAACGTTTTAAGATTTGCAACTTGAAAAAATATAAACCTCTTATTAATAAATAAGAATTAATTATTTAAAAAAGAAATTATGAAAAGAGTTGTAGTAACCGGCCTTGGCGCAATAACACCGTTGGGAAATACTGTAGCAGAATTTTGGCAAAATATTACTGCAGGAAAAAGCGGCGCCGGCCCGATTACAAAATTTGACACCACAAAATTTAAAACACACTTTGCATGCGAAGTAAAAAATTTTGTTGCAACAGATTTTATTGATAAAAAAGAAATTAAGAAATACGATTTATATACACAATATGCAATTGCTGCAACTGATGAAGCAATTAAAGATGCAGGCCTGGATTTTGAAAAAATGCCGGAAACAGAACGCTACGAAGTAGGCGTAATCTGGGCGTCAGGCAATGGTGGTATAAGTACGTTTGAAGAACAGTTGCGTGAATTTAATGGCGGCGATGGCACGCCGCGATTCAATCCATACTTTATTCCGAAGATGATTGTTGATATTGCTGCGGGTGTAATTTCTATTCGCCATAAATTATATGGGCCAAATTATTGTACGGTTTCTGCATGTGCATCATCCAACACCGCGCTTATTAATGCGTTTGATACAATACGTTTGGGCAAGGCAACAATAATGGTTGCTGGTGGATCGGAAGCTGCTGTAACGCATGCATCTGTTGGTGGTTTTAATGCAGCGCAGGCATTGTCAAAAAACAATGAAAATTATTTACATGCATCAAGGCCGTTTGATAAAGATCGTGATGGTTTTGTAATGGGCGAAGGCGCTGGCGCATTAATACTTGAAGAATATGAACATGCAGTAAAACGCGGCGCAATTATTCATGCAGAAATTGTGGGCGGCGGAATGGCTGCCGATGCATATCATTTAACAGGCACGCACCCTGAAGGTTTGGGCGCCGCGCTTGGTATGGAAAAGGCTTTAGCTGATGCGAACATTAATGCTGATAAAATAAATTATATTAATGCGCATGCAACATCAACCGGCCTTGGCGATATCAGTGAATTGATTGGTGTAAAAAAAATATTTAAAGATTTGCCGGTTTATATAAGTGGAACAAAATCTATGACGGGCCATTTGCTTGGCGCTGCCGGCGCTATTGAAAGTATTATCAGCGTGCTTAGCGTGAAACATGATATTATTCCACCGACTATTAACACTGAAAATTTAGATGAAGCTATACCGGAAGGATTAAATATTGTTTTAGGAAAACCTGTTTCTACAAAAGTAAATTATGTACTTAATAATACTTTTGGTTTTGGTGGCCACGTAGCAAGTTCAATATTTAAAAAGTATGAATGAGAATAAAATGCTGATTTCTGATTTGATAATTCTGATTTTTTACTTTTTGTTTTTTACTTTTTACTTTTTAATTAATATCACGCATTATAATACAACTTTGTTTCGTATTCCATTTTTACAAAACCATTTTTGTTATAATCAACAAATAGTTTTGCCAAATCAGTAATCATATCATTGTATGTAACGTGGCCTGGCAGCGGAATATATGAAGATGATAATAACTGCCCTTTCAATGCATCAAAGTCCAGCATTTGCATATTATCAAATTGCTGAATTTTCATTTCCATCGGATTATAAAAAGCTTTGACAGATTCATCATTTACATTTTTTGTTGCATGGTAATCGTCGCCAAACTTTGCTTTTAAATTTTCATAAGCTCTTAAAAACGGCGTATGAGACAACCGCAAATTATATGCAATAACAATATGGCCGCCGGGTTTTAAAATCCTCAGGAATTCTTTTTTTGTAGCAACAGGTTCCATCCAATGAAACGCTTGTGCAACCGTAATTAAATTAATACTGTTGCTTCGCAAACCTGTTTCTTCTGCGCGATGATTAATGCTTGTAAAATCAGGATATTGGCCGAGCTTTTTTTCACCTTCTTTACGCATGTCGTTATTGGGTTCAATGCCAATAACAGCATAACCATTTTTTAAAAACAATTCAGAAAATAAACCAGTGCCGGAACCGATATCAACGATCCGGTTTTCTTTTTGCAAACCAATATTTTTTTCAAGAAAAGTTATAATTGCTTCCGGATATGACGGCCTGTATTTCACATAATTTTCAACACGGTTGGAGAAGCGTGTTGTAGGGCTTAACGCGACTAAATCGTTTTGCATATTGAACGTATTTTGAAAAATGACGAAGCAATTTATTACTTTTTAAGATAAATATTTATACCTAATAATTATTTAACGCTTTCACCCATCTGTCAAATTTTTGTTGTTAATTTAATAACGTTGCACATAGTTAAGGCGATGAATAAAGAATTAAATGTACAAGTGTGCGACGCAACAGGTGCTTAATAGAAATTCGATTGCTTGGACAAAAATTTAATGCGATGAATTTAAAAATGTTATCAAAATTGCATTAATCGTTTCCACTTATTTACTTATAAAAAAACGAATAGCATCTTTGTATTACAATTATGCGCCCCGCAATTTTACTAACTGCTTTTTTATTAATGCAACTGTTTTGTTTTCCGCAGGAATATTTTTCATTGAAAAAATTATTACCACAAACTTTTTTATTATCGTTCGAAGCAAAAAATAAAAGTGGTAAAACGGTGATGTTGAGTTGGTCGACTTCGGCCGAAAATACACTGAGCCATTTTGTGGTGCAACGAAGTATTGATGAAAATAATTTTGATGATGAAGCCATTATTTTTACGGAACAAAATATTAAAGTGCCAAAGAGAAAATATAAATTTCCTGATAAAGTGGAAGCAGTAATGAGCACCATTTTATTTTATCGTTTGAAAATGGTTGGCTTAGATGGTGAAATAAATTATTCTGCGGTGAAAAAAATAAGGTTGAAAAAAAGATAACGCTGCTGATAACTACAAAAAAATTTAAGCCAAATTATATTTACAATTATAAATTTCTACTCACTTATTTTTGTTTTTAAAATAATAAATTATTGCATTGAAATGCAATGATGCAAAAACAAAATGGAATTAAAAAACATTGTACTTGCAAAACCTTTTTTGAAATGGGCCGGCGGAAAAAGCCAGTTAATAAATGTGATAGAAACTGCTTTGCCGGAAAAATTAAAGTCGCTAAAAAACTTCACTTACGTTGAACCCTTTATTGGCAGCGGTGCAGTGCTGTTGCGGGTTTTACAACATTATCCCAATATAAAAAAAGCAATTATTAATGATATAAATATTGATTTGGTTAAAGCATACATTTCGATTAAAAAGGAACCTGGCTTAATAATAAATCAACTTGATGTAATTCAAAAAAAATATTTTTCTTTAAAAAATGAAGCTGAAAAAAAATTATATTTTTTAGAAAAAAGAGACAATTTTAATGCACGAAATTTAAACGATATTAATAACAGTGCGTTGCTTATTTTTTTAAATAAAACCTGCTTTAATGGTTTGTACAGAGTGAACAGTAATAATAAATTTAATGTGCCATTTGGAAGATATGAAAACCCGAAAATTTGTGACGAAGAAAATATTATTGCTGTTAATAAACTTTTGCAAAAAGTAAAAATTTTACATGGCGATTATACAGAAACGTTGAAGCATATAACTGGCGAAAGTTTTTTTTATTTTGACCCGCCTTATAAACCAATCAGCAAAACTTCTTCTTTTAATAAATATGCAAAAGAAAGTTTTGATGATGAAGAACAAAAAAGGTTGAAAACATTTTGTGATACATTGAGTGCGAAAAAAATTATGTGGTTGCTAAGCAACTCAGATACAAAAAATAATAATGCGGAAGATCATTTCTTTGATGAATTATATAAAGGCGATTCCATTTTTATTAATCGCGTGAAAGCAAGGCGCAGCATCAATTCTAACGCAACAAAGCGTGGAGAAATTTTTGAATTATTAATATCGAATTATAAAAAATAGTTGGCGACTATTGCGTTTAAAAATTTCTTTGTTTCATCAATCTATCTAAATATTTCCACCAAACGCCATTATAATTTTCGGGCTTGCGCGAAAAATTGGCGGCTTTTTGCACTTCCATATTTTCACACAAAAGTTGGTGCATTCCCAGCCGTTTAATACGTTTTCCAAGCATTGCATTTTCTTTATTTTCTTCTGCAACCATGCCTGCATAAATTACCGAAAACCACATATCAACTTCTTCTGCATCTTCCTTATACGTTTCAGAAATTTCTGTAATAATCCGCAAAACTTTTTTGCTTATATTTTTTGTTGTGTGATTGTAATACAATAAAAAATCATCATAAATTTTTTGAGAAAGATGTTTGTCACCTAATTTTTTCAACGCAGAAAAATATTCAACGTCTTTTGGTGCATATCTTGGTTTATTTTGTTTTGATAAATAAACGCACCAATTATCGAATGAACCTTTATCAAATTCAATAATAAATTTGTTGTTTATTTTTTTTATTAATGTTGGCAACGCTGTTTGATTTTTATAAAAATTAAAACGCATTTTAAATATTTTTTTGCAAAAAATATTTTCATTTTGTTTGCTTATTAATAATCAGTAAAACCACTAATTGAATTAATGTATTAATAAAATAACGCTGAAAGCCGCGCCAGCGAATGGTTGTATCATATTAAATAAAATTATTTTTCTATTAATAAATATTGTATTTTACAGTAAACGATTACTCACCAAAAATTGCATTATGAAAAAAGTTGCCGACATTCTTATTCACAAAGGAAGCAGGATTACTTCTGTTACATCTGACACAACCGTTTTAGATGCGTTGAAAATTATGGCTGATCAAAACATTGGTTCCGTAATGGTGATGGATGATAATAAATATCTTGGGATTATGACTGAACGCGATTATTCCAGGAAAGTAATTTTGAAAGGTAAATCTTCAACACACACGCAGGTTTCAGAAATTATGTCGGACGATCTTCCACGCGTTAATCCAAACGATACAGTGGATTTTTGCATGCAATTAATGTCTGATAAAAACATTCGTTACCTGCCGGTTTTCGACAATCAATTATTAAGCGGAATTATTTCTATTAATGATTTGGTGAGGGAAACAATTCTTACGCACGAAGAAACTATTTCGCATTTAAAAGATTATCTGCATTCAAGCATGTAATCAATAATGAACATTTATTCATTTATTAATAAGGGGCAGAAATTATACAGTAATTTTTCTGTCCCTTGCTATTATACGCCACTCCCCTTTTGCAGTATTATTTTCAATCACAATTGCCCTTTCATACAAAGCAATTGTAGGGCAAATATGAATGGGTAATCCGTATAAAATATCACCCACTTTGTAATGATGGTTTTCGCCGGCTTCAACAATTAAATGTTCTTCACTTTGTCCGGCGGCTTTTAATTCCGGTGCATTTAAAAAATAAACGCGCTTGTTAATTGCGTTTTCTGCTGCAACAGATTTGTGGCCAAGATCAAGGCAGAGCGTGATTTTGGTGGGCAATGAAATAATCCGTGTTATTACTAGAGCAGCCGGAATAAAATTTTGTTCAGGGCATAAATCTAAATAGCCTTTATCCCAAAAAATAAAAGTTCCCGGGCTGCATTCAATATTTTTTCTTTTTGAATGAATAGAAAAAGTTGGCGAACCGCCAGCGATAATTATAGGTTCGGCAAACCCTTTTAGTTTTAATTGCTGCTGCATTTTTTCAACCAATAAAAAAGCTTCATCACATTTTTGTTTGCGTGCATCAAAATCAACATCGCGGATGTGGCCATCATACGCATGCAGGCCAATTGGTTTTATATTTTTTAACGAAGCGCAATAAATATATAAATCAAGGGCTTCATCGCCAGGCACAATGCCAGTGCGGTTTTGGCCAACGTTTAAATCAATAAAAATATTTACGGTTAAATTATTTTCAGCAAAAACTTTATTCATTTCTTCAGCCGCAATTTTATTATCAACAAGACATGAATATTTTGTTTGCGGATATTTTTTTATTACATCAACAAACCGTTTCAGCTTCGGCCCGATTGGTTGATATGCGAGCAATACATCTTTTGCGCTGCACATGCCAAGCATTTCTGCTTCTGCAATTGTTGCACACTTAAATTTATTTACTCCGGCTTCTATTAATAATAAAGTTGCTTCTTTTATTTTATGCGTTTTTACGTGTGGTCGCAAACGGCTCACATCATCAATCATATTTATTAATGTAGAAATATTTTCTTTCACCCGATCAATATAAACCACCAATGCTGGTGAATCAATTTCATTGATATTATTAATGGTATACCAATTATTTTTTCCATTCATAAATACAATACATTAATAAATTTCTAACAAAACTTCAATTTCAACGGCAATATTATTTGGCAGAGAACCGAAGCCCACAGCGCTTCTTACGCCAACGCCATCATCATTTCCCCAAACCTGCGCAAACAATTCACTGCAACCATTTATTACAAAAGGATGTTTTTCAAACTCCGGAACAGCATTAACCATTCCCAATAATTTTATTAATCTTTTTACTTTATCCAAACTTCCGAAATGCGTTTTTATGCTTGATAAAATTGCGAGCCCGGTTTGCCGCGCAGCAAGTTTTCCTTCTTCTGCATCCAAATCTTTTCCCAATTTTCCTTTTATTAATGTGCCGTCATTTTGATAAGGGCCGTGGCCGGAAACGTATAAATATTTTCCATCGACAAGGCACGGTTTATAAATGCCGCCAAGTGGTGGCGCAGGCGGTAATATTATTTCGAGATCAATTAAATTTTGTTCTGCCGACATTGTATATTTTTTAAATGAAAAAATTTAAAATCATCACACCAATCAATCCAACTGTCGAAACAATTGTTTCCATTAACGACCACGAACGAATTGTTTCTTTCATCGTTAAATTAAAATATTCTTTAAACATCCAGAAGCCAGGATCATTAACATGAGAAAACATTAAACTTCCCGCGCCGATTGATAAAACCATTAAGCTCGGATGAACATGAAGCATCGGCATCATTGGCGCAATAATTCCTGCAGTCGTTAATCCTGCAATCGTTGCAGAACCAATGCAGACGCGGATTATAGCTGCTATTAACCATGCTAATATTAAAGGATGAATTTGCATGCTTTGCAAAACAGTTGCAATCTGGTTGCTCACGCCGCTATCAATTAATACTTGTTTCAATGCACCGGAACCACCGATGATTAATAAAATCATAGCAACATCTTTTATTGCATCGCCATAAATATTCATCACTTCTTTCATTGATTTATTTTGAAAAATGCCAAATGAAAATGTTGCAAATATCAATGCAATCAACATAACAATTGATGGATCTGAAATAATTAATATGATGGTATGAAGCAGTGTTTTTTGATTTATTAAAGAAGAAAATAAACTGGTTATTATTAATAAAACAACCGGCAATAATGCGGTGAAAAAACTATTTGAAGCGCCGGGCAATTCAGATGCTTCCAAATGTTTTGCTTCGAAAGCCTTTAGTGGCAAGGCTTTTATGTTTTTTAAAGAACTGCTGAACAACGGCCCTGCAATAATAACTGCGGGCACGGCTAGCAATATTCCATACATTAATGTGACACCCATATTCGCATGCAATTGTGCAACCAGTGCAACCGGCGATGGATGCGGCGGCAAAAAACCATGCGTTACAGACAACGATGCGAGCATTGGCAAACCAATATAAACTGCAGGTAATTTATATTGATACACGACTGAAAAAATTAACGGAACCATTAATACAAAACCAACATTATAAAATAACGGAATGCCAATAATAAAACCTGTTGCCATTAAAGCCCATTGAATATATTTTTCGCCAAATAAATTCATCATCATAGTTGCAATTTGTTGCGCGGCGCCACTTTCTGCCACCAGTTTTCCGAGCATTGCACCTAATGAAATAATTACAACGAGCGAACCCAATGTATCGCCAATTCCTTTTTGAACTGATTGCGTGATGCCGCTCAAAGGTATGCCCAGCAACAATCCTGTGAGTATAGAAGTTAACAGCAATGCCAAAAACGCATTTATTTTTGCCCACGTAATCAGCAACACTAAAACGATAATGCAAAATAAAACGATGAGAATATTCATTAATAATTTTTACATAAACAGTGAACAGGATTATGAATGTAAGAAATAAAAGTTTGCTATTTACATCATCATTATAAACATGCACGACTGTTGAAATGATGTGCAAGCCAATAAAATATTCGAAAGAAAAAACTTATCTTTCTGAACAATTGCTTTTACACCGCCATAAACCCAAAACACATGCACAACTGGAAGATTAAACTATCCCTTTTCTTAAACTATTTCGTTTTTGCCATTTTATTAAACAGCGTTGGTACGGTAATTCTTGAAGTGCAAAATAATTTTGGCGTTGCAGAAGGCGCTGCATCTATACTTGAAGCATTTAAAGATTTAAGCATTGCCATTGTTTCATTTTTAATATCATCTTACATTACGCGTATCGGTTATAAAAATGCGATGCTTATTGCACTTGGTTTCATCGGCATCGTTTGTTTTATCATGCCATTCACTGCAAGTTTTGGAACAACAAAATTGTTGTTTGCTGCTGTAGGTTCCAGCTTTGCATTAATAAAAATGTCTGTTTATAGCACCATTGGTTTGGTTACAAAAAATGAAAAAGAACACATCAGCTTGATGAATTTTTTAGAATCATTTTTCATGGTTGGTATTTTATCCGGCTATTTTATTTTCAGCGCTTTTGTTGATGAAAAAAACCCTGCGTCAACATCATGGCTTAATGTTTATTATTTACTCGGCGGCATTTCTGTTATCGCATTTCTATTATTATTGAGTGCGCCACTTGATGAATCATCTATCAAACCCGATGAAACAAAATCATTAATAAGCGAATTTGGCGACATGATAAAACTTGCAATTACACCAATCGTTTTGGTTTTTATTGTAAGCGCATTTATTTATGTAATGATTGAACAAAGCATCATGTCGTGGTTGCCAACGTTCAATAAAAAAGTATTTAATTTCTCAATAGTTTTAAGCATTCAAATGAGCAGCATATTAGCGGCTTCAACTGCGGTTGGAAGGTTTATAGCCGGAGTTGTTTTACGTAAAATTCAATGGCTTGTTTTTTTATTAATCTGTTTAATTTCCGCAGGCACTTTATTATTTCTTGCCATTTCAAATATGCCTTCAACACCAACAGGGGCAAGCGTTACAAGCTGGGGGCATGCACCAATAGTTGCATTTATTTTACCATTAATAGGAATACTAATTGCGCCAATTTATCCTGCAATTAATTCTGTAATTCTTAGCACACTTCCGGTAAAAAAACATGGATTAATGTCTGGGCTTATTATTGTTTTTTCTGCCATTGGTGGAACGACAGGATCTATTCTTACTGGCCATATTTTTCAGGCTTATGGTGGCAAAACAGCTTTCTATTTTGTAATGTTGCCGATGGCAGTGCTTGTAGTTTTTTTATTTTTATTTAAAAGATTACAAACAAAATTTAAAGCATCGCAGGTTGTTTAATTATTTCTAACGATTAATTGTTGCCATGAAAAAATATTTTTTTATAGAAGATATCAGCCCGCTTTATGAAGACGTGCAATCAGCCGAAATTTTTCGTGATTCAAAATTTTTCGTTGATTGTATTCCAAAATTTTTTGCTGAAGAAATTATTAATAAATATGAAAATGAAAAATCAAAAAATAATTTTGATTTGAAAAAATTTGTTGGTGAAAATTTTATTCTTCCTGCCGAAACCTCGACTGGCTATGAATCTGCAAGCAAACCAATAACGCAACATCTCGAAGATTTATGGGAAGTTTTAAAAAGAGAACCGGTTGAAATTGGCGGCACGTTAATTCCTTTACCACACTCATATATCGTTCCCGGCGGAAGGTTTCGCGAAATTTATTATTGGGACAGTTATTTTACCATGCTTGGTTTGCAGGTTTCGAAACATGTTGATATCATTCAAAACATGGTTGATAATTTTGCCTATTTGATCAATGAAATCGGGTTTATTCCCAATGGAAATCGCACTTATTATTTAGGTAGATCGCAGCCTCCGTTTTTTTCATTAATGGTAAATATTTTGGCTGAAGAAAAAGGCGAAAAAATATTTTTGCAATACCGTTCTGCATTAGAAAAAGAATATAATTTTTGGATGGATGGTTCAGAAAAATTGAATGAAAAAGAAAACGCATTTCGCCGCGTTGTAAAATTACCTGATGGAAATATTCTCAATCGATTTTGGGATGATAATGCAACTCCGCGGCCAGAAGCATTTACGGAAGATATTCATATCGCAAAAAAATCAAAAAATAATTCCGCAGTCACTTATACGCATATCCGCGCTGCTGCTGAATCTGGTTGGGATTTTAGTAGTCGCTGGTTTGCTGATGGGCATAATATGGAAACCATTTACACAACAGATCTAATACCTGTCGATTTAAATTGTTTGATGCTGAATTTGGAAACTATTTTATTAAAAATATATTCATTAGTTGCTGATGAATTATTAATACAATCGTTTCAAATAAAAATTATTAATAGAAAAAAAGCAATTCAGGATTATTGCTGGGATGAAAAAAATGGTTTTTATTTTGACTATAATCATATCAATAAATCCATTTGCAACGCTTATACACTTGCGGCAACTTACCCATTATTTTTTAATATTTCAGAATCAGTGCAAGCTGAAAAAGTTGGCGCTGTTATTAAAGAAAAATTTTTATACAATGGCGGATTAATAACGACTATTAATAATTCCGGGCAACAATGGGATGCGCCAAATGGCTGGGCGCCGCTGCAATGGATGACGTATAAAGGTTTGCAAAATTATGCCTTAACTGAATTGGCAAACCAAATTAAAACCAACTCGACAACCAACTGCGAAAAAGTGTACAATGAAACCGGGAAAATGATGGAGAAATACAATGTAATGGACACGCAAACAAACGCTGGCGGCGGCGAATATCCAAACCAAGATGGCTTTGGCTGGACGAATGGAGTTTATTTAAAAATGAAAAGTATTGTTTGAATTTAAATTTTTGGATTTTGTGGATTATTAAGACAATAAAATAGAACGCAGATTTTATAGATGGTAATGTATAAATATCTATCCATTTTTGTAAATTTGACACATGAGTGATTCAGCATTAGAAATTCGTAATAAGTTATATGATTTCATCAGGGTTGCAGATGAAAAAAAATTACATGCTATTTATAACTTGCTTGAAGACGATATCAATATCACAAATAAATGGTGGAAAAATAATGCTTTTGTGAAAGAACTTGATGATCGTTCCAAAGCGCTCGAAAATGGAACAGATAAGGGCGTAACCATTAGTGAGCTGGAAACATCAATAAGTAAACTCCGCAAAAAAAAGTATGGATAAACAACTTGCTTACACTGCGATTTTATCCACGCGGGCACAAAAAGAAATTATTGAAGCATGGAATTGGTATGAAGAAAGACAACAAGGCTTGGGCGATCGTTTTCTGAATGAGATTATTAAAAGTATTCATTCGATTGAACAGAATCCAGAAAGTTATGGTACGAAGTACAAATCGTACAAAGAAACGTCTATTAATATTTTTCCCTTTTTAATTATATATATAATAAATAAAAGGAAAAATCTTGTCAAGGTTATTTCAATATTTCATACTTCGCTTAATCCGAAAAAGAAATATTAATAAATTATTTCTCAATAATTTTCACTTCGCCATCTTTGTATGCAACGATGAGTTTGCTTGCCAGGTTAATAAAAAGCCCATTCTCAACTACTCCGACAATTGCATTAATCTTCTCATGTAATTCGGCTGGGTCAAGTATTTCATTGAATGCGCAATCGATGATATAATTGCTGTTATCAGTTATAAATGGTTTATTATTTTCCAATCTAACTTTTGGAACACAACCTAATAATTGTAGTTTTTGAAAAGTTTTTTCCCAACCGAAAACAACGACTTCAACAGGCAATGAAAATTTACCAAGATGTTTTACCAGTTTACTTTCATCTGCAATTATTATTAATTTTTTGCTGTTAGACGCAACAATTTTTTCGCGCAACAATGCGCCGCCGCCGCCTTTTATTAAATGTAAATTTTCATCTGCTTCATCGGCGCCATCAATGGTAATATCAATTTGATCAATTTCTGCAAAACTTAAAATCGGAATGCCAACTTCACGCGCTTGTTTTTCAGAACCTGTTGAAGTGGCAATCGCTTTTATATCCAATTCTTTATTTTTTATTTTTTCTCCAAGCCGTGCAATAGCCCAATAAGCCGTGGTTCCCGTGCCCAGCCCAATTATCATTCCATTTTCAATAAAAGAAACTGCTTTGTCTGCAGCTATTTGTTTTGGGTTCATCAATGTTTAATAAAACTTTATTATTAATTTTTTATTTCTTCTCCAAATAAACCAACTGCCCCAAATGATAACTTGTATGGTTTGTTCTGTTGATTAATAAATTCAATTTATTTCTATGCGGTTCTTTTGCAAAATCTTCTGCAGAAACGGCTGTGTGTTTTTCAAACCAATCTTCGGGTTTCATTGCATTAATATGCTCCGCAATTTTTGCATTGATTTCATTCCAGTATTTTTTCAATTCATCCAAAGAAGGTTTTTCCAATCCTGATTTATCTGAATTTTTCAAGAAAATATTTTCCAGTTCCGGATGCAATTTTTCTCCCCAGCCAAGTATCGGAAAAAGCCCGTCGCTTACTGCAATTAAATGGCCTGCTAAATAAATGCCACTGTTTCTTCCTGGTGAAGTTTCTCCGCGCAATTGTTCTTCCGCAAGTGTATTAATCAATTTATCAACGCGTTTATTTTGTGTGTTCCATGCGTCTACGATCATCTTTACTACTAACTCCGTTTGTGTTTGCATATTTATTTTTTAGAAAATGAAATTAAGAAGAACTATCTGATTTGTTTTAAAATGTATAATGTCGATTAATTTTTTAATCACAGAGGTTTTGCTGCATTACAAACTAACTAACATTTTCTTCTATCGGTTTATCGCGCACAACAAGCAAATCAATCATATCAACGGTTATCGGTATTAATCCCAATTGCACAACTGCTTTTTTTCCGCGCACTTCTTTTAATGTGCCGACCTGGTGATTTTTTTTCATCATCACTTTATCGCCAACTTGTGCATCGCCGCCAACTTCCTGGTATTTTAGATCGAATTTCTTTTTTACTTTTTCGTTGCCTTGTTTTTCTTTTTGTTTAAATAATAGTGCCTGCATTTGTTTTATTACATCGCTTTTATCATCAGATTTTCGCCAGTCGAAAATTATTTGTTTTAATTTTCTTTCCATTTCTTTCAGGTAAATAATCCTGTCTTCCGAAATTTTATTTTGTTGTTTTAAGATTTCAACCTGTTGCGCGTGGCGTTCTTTATTAATAAGAATTTCCATTTCTTTTTTCAGGCGTTCATTTTCTTTCATCAGTTTTTGCAATTCCTTTTTTTCTTTTTCAATACTTTGCAAATCCTGTTCTGTACGGTTTAATAATTTATCCAAACGAAAATGATCTTCTTCCACCAAATCCCTTGCACGGCTTATTAATCTTGGTTCCAATCCAATTCTTTCTGCAATGGAAAATGTGTATGAACTTCCGGGCTTGCCGATTATCAATTTATATAATGGCATTAAATTTTTTTCATCAAAAGCCATTGCGCCATTAATAATGCCCGATGTTTTATTGGCCATCACTTTTAAATTCAAATAATGCGTGGTAACAATTCCGAACGCATGTTTTTTTACAAGCTCTTCTAAAATAACTTCTGCAAAAGCGCCACCGAGATTTGGATCACTTCCGCTTCCCAATTCATCAATAAAAAACAGTGTTTTTCCATTTGCATTTTCCATAAAATGCTTCATGTTTTTTAAATGCGAACTGTATGTGCTTAATTCAAATTCTAAACTTTGTGTATCGCCAATGTGAATCATTATTTGTTTAAAAATCCCCATTTCAGAATCGGGATGAACTGGTATTAATAAACCACTTTGTATCATCAGTTGCAGTAGGCCAACTGTTTTCATCGTCACCGTTTTTCCACCTGCGTTTGGGCCAGAAATAACGAGGATTCTGTTCTTCTCATTCAATTCTATATTGGTTGGAATTGTTGGTTTTTTATTGCGTTGATTGTATAAATACAACAAAGGATGATACGCATCTTTTAAATGAACAATTGCTTTATCATGCAACTGCGGAAAATTTCCATGCACATCCATCGCGAGTTTTGCTTTTGCATTAATAAAATCATACTCGCCTAAAATATCATGATACGTTTTTAATAAGGTTGCATGCACAGATAATTTCGAAGTAAGTTCACGAAGTATTCTATACACTTCGCGGGTTTCAGAATGTTCCAGCGAAAAAATATCATTGTTCAAACCAATCGTTTCTTCCGGTTCAATAAAAGACGTTTTTCGCGTGTCACTTTCGCCGTGTAAAATTCCTTTTACTTGTCTTTTATGTTCCGCAAAAATGGCAACAACTCTTCTTCCGTTTAAAAATGCTTCTTCAATATCTGCGGCATAACCTGCTTTGTTGAGCTTTGATAAAATCCTGTCAAACATGCGCCGCAACTCGTTCCGCTTGCGGTATAAACCCATTCTTATTTCGCTCAATTCTTTCGATGCATTGTCGCGCACGCTGCCACTTTCATCAAGTATTTCATCAATTAATTGTATAATAATTTTTTCATACCGGGTTTCTGAAATCACTTTTGTTAATGATGGATATGCAATTTTTCTCTCCGTATCAAACCAACGAAAAATGCTTTGCATATTTTCTGCAAGCTTGCGTATTTGCATAAATTGATCGCCCGTTAATGCAGCGCCGGAAATGCTGAGCAGTTGTAGTTCTTTTGCTAAATTTAAAATATAATCAGTCGGAAAATACTGGCCGTTTTGTACCAAAAATTTAAATTCATGCGTTTGCCGCAATTCTAATTCAATATAATCTTTGCGTGTGTGTATGCGTAAATTTTCTGCTTTCAATTTTGCATATTCTGTTCTGCAATGTGCCGCCAGCAAGGCTTTCACCTTATCAAATTCCAATTGTAATAATGCTGATTCCGGAAAAATTCTCATAGCTGATCCTCGAAACTCTTATTTTATTAATGATGTTTGTCGTCAATGGTGAATGATAAATGGTCAATAATATTCACCAATTACCATTAATGTTTTGCCAAGCAAAGGTATACCAATTGATCTTCATTGGCGACGCTCCGTTCAACTTTTGAGTTTCAATTTATCATTTAAAATAAGACAAAGGAATTTCCTTCCACATGTTGTGAGAAAGATGGCCGGTGAGCAATTCATACAATAAATAAATTGGCCAGAAAATATAATGGATAATTAAATAAAGAAGATTATGATTGTAATACCAGCTAACCATTAATGAATACAAACCTAAAATTAAATAAAGAATGCTGCTGTCTCTGTTATTCATTTTAAAGAGGTTGATTTTTATTAATAAATCTGTTGTATTAAAGATAACAATTTTAGTTTGCAGTTGTTATTAATATCATCATACAAAAAGAATGCAGATTTTTTTACTCGTGATAATTTTCTTTGATGATATCTTATCATACAAATTATAACGAATCTGCGTTCCATTTTTTCAAAAAAGTAATTTTGTTAATGAAGATGTAAAACATAAAATTGTCATTCAGCTTACACTGCTGAAACATCGGCCGGCAGTAAATTGCACGTATATGAAACTACATTTACAACGAAAAATAAATATGAAATTTATGAGCTTTTTATCAATTGTAACGTCGCTATTAATAACAGTAAGTTCATGTTCAGATTCGCCAAAAGAAAATATAGTTTTGGCTGATGTAAAAATTCCCGCTGGTTTAAAAACAGATACGGCAACATTTGCAACCGGATGTTTCTGGTGCACCGAAGCCGTATTCCAGGAATTGAAAGGTGTATTAAAAGCAACATCCGGTTACTCCGGCGGAACAGTTGCCAATCCATCTTACGAAGCCGTTTGCACAGGAGAAACAGGGCATGCAGAATGCCTGCAAATTGTCTACGATCCGAAAGTAATAACGTTCGATGAATTGCTTGAAGTATTTTGGGAAGCACATGATCCAACAACATTAAATCGCCAGGGAAATGACGTTGGCACACAATACCGCAGCGCAATTTTTTATCACAATGCAGAACAGAAACAAAAGGCAGAACATTATAAAGCCGAGTTAACAAAAAGCGGTGCCTACAGCAATCCTGTTGTTACAGAAATTACACCATTTACAAAATTTTATCCTGCAGAAAATTATCACCAGGATTATTTTCGTTTGCATGGTTCACAACCCTATTGCTCCATGGTAATCCGCCCAAAGGTTGAAAAGTTTGAGAAAGTTTTTAAAGATAAACTGAAGCCTAAAAATTAAATAAATAAGATATTGATAATAAATCGCTGTAAACCCCTATAAATAGGGGTTTTTTTATGCCTTTGATTTATATTTGTTTTGTATTTTTATGTTGTTATTTTGTATCTTTTTGTACCTCATTTGTACTTTTAGATGCGAAAAAAAATTTGAGGTACAAAATTTTAATCAATGAAAGTTACATTAAGAACTAAACCAATTTCAAAAGGTAGGCAAGCTTTATATCTCGATTTCTACCCGCCTATTATTAATCCTCAAAATGGAAAATTAACCAGACGGCAATTTTTAGAATTGTATATACATAACGAAATTGAATTTGAAGAAGTAATTTACTTAAACGAAAAAGGAGACGCTATGAAAAAGCTGTGTCCGATTTTAGACAAGTATAAAAAGCCAAAAAAATTAAGGCTTTCTCCTATTGAGAAAGAGCACAATAAAAAAACTTTGTCATTAGCCGAAAATATAAAGGCACAACGTCAACTTCAAATACAGGATGAAGATTATGGTTTTCTTAAAAAAGATAATGGTGGAAACGATTTCCTTGCTTATTTTAAAACTTTAGCAGACAATCACAAAAACACACGAAATGGAGACAAGAATCAGTGGATTAGCGTTTATAATTATTTATACAAATTTACAGATGGTAAGTGTGTTGTAAAAGATATAACCGAAAACTTCTGCTTAGATTTTAAGGATTATGTACTTCAATCTGTAACATTCGTAGAAACAAAAAAACAGCTTGCGAATAATTCCGCTGTTAATTATTTCAATGTCTTTAAAAGAGTAATGAAAAAAGCTTTTAAAGATAAATTATTAGAACAAGATTATTCATCACAAGTACAAAGTATAAAAAAGGTTGAGACAAGAAGGGAATATTTGACTTATGACGAGTTGCGTTTATTGGCAACTAAAGATTGCGACTTGCCTGTTCTTAAAAGGGCTGCTTTATTTTCAGCATTAACAGGTTTAAGATATAGCGATATTGAAAAGCTTCTTTGGCATGAAGTGCAAGGAAATGAAAAGAATGGTTATTCAATTCATTTTACACAGAAGAAAACAAAGGGAGTTGAAACACTTCCTATTTCGGAAGAGGCTTATAAATTATTAGGAATTATGGGAGATTCCAACTCAAAAGTTTTTCCAAAAATGTTATATAGCGCTTGGCAAAATCAAAAGTTGCAAGAATGGGTTTATAAAGCAGGTATTTATAGAAAAATTACTTTTCATAGTTTCAGACATACTTTTGCAACAATACAATTAACATTGGGAACAGATATTTATACAGTGTCAAAAATGCTTGGTCATAAAGATTTGCATACTACACAAGTTTATGCAAAAATTATTGATAAAACTAAAAGAGAAGCTGCTGATAAAATGTCTTTGCACTTATAATTTTCTTTGGTTAACACTAAGAAACTTTTTACAAATGACAAAACCATTTATTGAAATTGACGCTAATGATTTTCGACTTTTTCCATTTACAGTTCTCCCTACAGAAGGTTATACCGTGCCAATAGATGAAAAAACTAAAGCTCAATTTCCATTTTGCTGTCCTTATCATATTAATATATTTGAAAACGCTATCAAATGGTATGAAAAATTTCCAAATTGTTGTCCAGCCCATCGTGAAATGGCTGCTAAATGGTGGTTTAATAAAGAAGAATACAGAGGCGTTCCGTTAAAGATAGTTACACAAATTTCTTATTCATGTTACCTCATAACTATGAAACATGATAAAGAAGACTGGTATGATCAAATAACCGATTATATAGAATATAATGCTTGGAGCTTTGGTCAACCTGCTATTGGACTTCATTACTACTTTACTGATTTGAAAGAATGGTTTAAATCTAAAGAAGTGAAGTCAGCAATTGCTAAAGAAAAAATTAAAATACTACTAGGTTATATTGATAATTATTATGTTCCAAAAACCGACTCACAATCAGGATTTAATGAAATGTATAATGTATATGAAAAATGGTTAGAAATTTTTCCTTTTGATCTTTCTTATTTCCAAAATTTGAAAGATTTTTACCAGAAGCAATTTCCTATTTTAAACGGCGTTCCAAAATTAAATTCTTATCTCGGTATTTCATCTGTGAAAACACATAACAAAGAAAGTCTAATTGACTCTTTAGTCGACCTAACCAATAATTTATTAACTCAAATAAACGGTGCATCTTTTTTTGAGAAAGGTTTGATTACAGATGCTAATAAGCTTAAAATTGAATTAGTTATTAATAGTCGAAAGCTTAAGTTAAAAGAGGGTTATAAAGTAAGTTGGCAAAATGAGGAAGTTAGATACAAAAAAATTTTAAATGAATGGTTTGAAGATGAAAAAAAATTCATGGAAGAAATTGCGCCGTTAATAAATGGTTCTGAAATTAAAATCAACGATTCAATCTCAATAAAATTGAAAGAAATATTAACAGAACATGGCTTTGCAACTTTACCATCAACAAAAAAATTATCAACCAGTGCACTTGAAAATTTAATTGAATTAATCGTTTCAAATAAGCTTCCGTTTGTAATAGCAATGTTTGACTTTTTAGGATTTTTTGATCATTTACAAAAAGAATATTTTCAAACAAAATATCTGCTAAACAAAGAAATTGCAAAATGGCTCAATACAGGTGAACGAACTGTCAAAGGCAATATTAGTTCACTATTGAAAAATACTACAGAAAACAAAGAACGTTACACAGCGCATCTTTATAAAGAAGATGTAAAGATTGCATATCAAAAATTAAAATAGGGCGTACTCCCCTATAGTTGCCCCTAAATGCCCCAGATAAAATTGCAGCATTATCAATTAAAATAATGTTGTTATGGAAATTACATTTGAACAATTGCCTAAAGCAATCAACCTGCTTTTTATTAAGTTAGAAAATATTGAGCGACTTCTTCAAAACGCCAACTCACAACAGATTGAAACGGATAACCTGCTAACGATTCAACAGGCAGCAGAAATACTTCGCTTAAGTGTTCCAACTATTTACGGTCTTGTTAGCCGTTCACAAATACCCTGCATGAAAAAAGGTAAGCGGCTTTATTTCAGTACTAAAGAATTAACTGATTGGATCAAGACAGGCCGCAAAAAAACCGTCTCAGAAGTAGAAATCGAAGCATCAAAATTTATTTCCCGTAAACCCTTATAACATGAATGCAAATCAACATTCTGTAAAGTTTGGGCAGGGGGTTATCTATACATTAGCACAAAACGGGACAAGTAGATCAATAAAACCTGCTTTAATTATTCAAGGAAACGGAACTCCATTAAGCAATAATAATACTGTCAAAAAAAAAGCAAAGAGAAAACTTATAACGCAAGTTATGAGTTTAAGTTTGATTGATTCATCGTCGAAGTTTGGTTCGCCTGAACTTAAAAAAGGATACTGGAATACATATCATTGTCAAAGTAAAATTATTACAGCAAACGGACGGATATTTACAAAGTTCTGCAAAAACCGTTTTTGTACTGTTTGCAATGCCAATCGAAAGGCTGATGTGTTAAACAGATATATGCCTGAAATAAACACTTGGTCCGATCCTTATTTTGTTACTTTAACAATTAAGTCAGTTCCGTTTTACAGTCTCCAACTTGCAATGAAATCTATGATAGGAGAATTTCAAAAAATTATTGAGATGCAGCGAAAACGATCGCAAAGAAAAAAAGGTCTGAAAATTATTGGTATTCGATCGTTGGAATGCAATTATAATCCTGAGACAAAAAAATATAATCCTCACTTTCACTGTGTAGTTGCAAGTAAGGAAATGGCAGATATTTTGGTGCATGAATGGTGCAAAAGAGCAAAGCCTGGAAAAGTAAATCGTGCAGGTCAACATTCTGCAAAAGTGAAAAATACCAAAGCTGTTTTGATTGAAGTAGTAAAGTACGGAAGTAAAATATTTACAGAACCCGATATAGATAAAAAGTCTAAATCTATAAAGGAATCAAAAAATAATAAAATTATTTATGCCGCTGCATTAAACAATATTTTTCATGCCATGCGAGCATTAAGGATTTTCGAACGGTTTGGATTTAATCTTCATTCTACAATTAATTCTCCAAAAGGTAATGCAACAGTTGTAAGTGAATATTACGAATGGCAGTTTCATCTTCCTTCTGCTGATTGGTTAAGTTTAGATACAGGCAATCAACTAAGCAATTACATAGCCCCTTATAGTCTTATTAATATTTTAGAAAACTGGATTGATATAAAATCTGAATAAGAAAATCATCATAACTTCATTATTTACAAATTTCTTTTGATTGAATCAAAACCGATTGATACAAATTATTTGAATATTCAAAAGACTTATGCTCAAAAATATCGCTTTGAAGTAAATCAAAAAAAATTGCGTTATTTACCTTTAAATAAAAAGTATGAGCCTTTTCCAAAACTACAGGATGCTAAAAGTGAAGAAGACGTAAAAGATGTCTACGTTAAAGCACTTGGTTTAAAAAGCTATTCAAAAAATTTAATTGATATACAAACTAAAGAAATTTGGTTTGAAGCAAAGGAAGGCTACAAACATTCAACCTATGCAATGTTTACGCAATTGTTGCATTATGTACAGCAGGCTTTAAATAAAGGTGAAACCATTCCGCCTTTTTTAGTAGTGATGGATATGCAAAAAGCTGCAATAATGAAAACGGCCGATGCGCTGCCGCTTTTATCAAACAAAAAACAAACTATTAAGTGGGGCAAAAATGCAAGTGGTTATACGCAGGAAGCATTGGATATTGTGTCTGCATATATCGGCACTTATTTTGTTTCTTTTAAAATACAAACGCACGAAGAAGAATTCATCAGCACTATAAAAAATGCGATTAAGAATGGTGATATTATCCGCACACAAATAACGCCGGATAATTTAAAACAGGTTTTTGATAAATGGGTTTCCATGATTGGTGTGGAAATAAAAGGTGTTGCAAAAGAAGATTATGCACTTTTGTTTTTTGCAGATATTATGAGCGATGGCATCGTTTCCACACACGATGATTTGCCTGCGCAGTTGTTGCACAAAGGCACTGCGCCTGTGTTTGCGCTCGGTGGGAAAATGTATGAACTTGGAAACAGGGAAGGCTACCGCCAGTTTTGGGCCATCTATCACCGCCCGCCAAAATCTGAATACAGGGATTATTTACTGGAGCGCCGCGATACATTAATACCCATTGACGAGCGCAGTTTTAAAGGCGCTTATTATACGCCATTAAATGTGGTGGACAAAGCATACGACAAGCTTACAGAAACACTTGGCAACAACTGGCAAAAAAATTATATCGTGTGGGACATGTGCTGCGGCGTTGGCAACCTGAAAGTGAAACACAGCAACCCGCGCAATATTTATATGAGCACGCTTGACCAGGCTGATGTGGATGTGATGAAAGCAACCAAAACCTGTGTGGCTGCGCAACGTTTTCAATACGATTATTTGAATGATGATATTAATGATAAAGGAGAAATTGATTATACACTCACAAATAAAATACCGCTTGCATTGCGGCAGGCTATTAATGAAGGAAAAAAGATTTTGGTATTGATGAACCCTCCATATGCTGAAGCTGGAAATAGAAGTAATAATTCAATTCTTGAAGGCGAAGAAAATAAGGCTGGAGTAGCTAAGACAAAAATTTCAACTGTGATGAAAGATTATGGTAAAGCAACAAATGAATTATTTACTCAATTTATAGCAAGAATTGGTATTGAAATTCCAACCGCGACGATCGCAATGTTTAGTACACTTAAATATGTTAATGCGCCCAATTTTGAAAAATTTAGAAATAAATGGAATGCTAATTATATTGGAGGTTTTGTCGTTCATAATAAAGCATTTGAAGGATTGAATGGAAAATTTCCGATTGGTTTTTTGATTTGGAAAACAAATCAAAATATAATTACTAAAAACCCTATTGCTGAAATTGCCGTTGACGTTTTGGACAGAAAAACAATTCCGATTGGAGAAAAATTGTTTTATAATTTACCTAATAGCGTCTCGCTAAATAATTGGATTGTTAGGCCAAGAGCAAATAAATTTGAAGTTATTGCACTTAAAAATGCTGTATCTCCATCTACAGCTAAAATTGCAAATACAACATGGTCTGATAATGCAATTGGTTATATGCTTTGTGATAGCAATGATATGCAACACTCGGAACAAAAAACTTCTTTGTTTTCTTCAGTATACAGAGTTGGTCATGATGGAGGATTTTATGTGACGTCTGATAATTTATCGCAAGCATCTATAATATTTTCTGCGCGAAGATTAATTATTCCAACTTGGTTAAATGATCGTGACCAATTTTTACAACCAACAAAACGACTAAGCGAAGAATTTAAAAATGATTGTTTGATTTGGATGTTATTCAATAGAACTCAAAGAACAGCAAGTGCAAACAACCTTGAATGGAATGGAAAAAAATGGAGCATCGTTAATCATTTTATTCCTTTTACAGAAACAGAAGTAAATGCGCCAGATCGTTTTGAAAGTGATTTTATGGTGCAGTATTTAAAAGATAAAACATTAAGTAAAGAATCAAAATATGTATTAGCAGAAGGCAAAAAATTATGGCTGTCGTACTTTGCACATACAGATGTACATTCTGTAAGAGATGAATTAAAATTAAACCGCGCAGATGTTGGCTGGTATCAAATCCGCAAAGCATTACAAGCCCGCAACGCAAGCGGCGATTTTGCATCCGTAAGTTTTACTTCTTTTGAAGAAGCCTATAAATCCTTGACAGAAAAATTGCAGCCAATGGTTTATGATTTGGGGTTTTTAAAATCTTAATTATTTTTTGTAGGCTGGAATAACATAACCGTTGTTGTAGAATTTCGAAATTTTGTCTCTCAAGCGTACACAATAAAAAAATCAACAAGTAAAACTCAATATAGGCTTATGTCTTAGTAAACTTTTCAATTTATAAAACATAAACTGAAAACTAAATTGTGATGCTTGTTTACGACTCTATAAATTGATAAATGAATAATTGAATCGATTTTCACGACCGCACGGAATAAAAATTAATTAATTCATTTTGAAAGCCCATTTTATCATTTATTCTCATTGTCACTCTTTGCGAACAATAATGATAATATTCAATACTATAAAATATAAATCGTTTCTTTGGTCTTGGGATTTCCCAAAAAAATTTATCTTTTTTTAATACCTGTTCATAATAAAACTTTAATGCATTGAGTTGGCTTATTCCTGACACCCCAGAAAACCGTACTAAGTGTAAGTTGCCATCTGCAACAAAACAGTTCTTTCCTTTAAGAGGACAGCAATCAGGACTACAAAATAGTATACCACAAAAAGCTTTGTCTTATTCTTTAAGCAGTGGTAACGCAGCCGCTTTGAAAGAATTCATTCTCCAATTACAATTAAAAAAATATAGTCATTCAACTATTAAAACTTATACCAATGAGTTTTCGCAATTGTTACAAAAATTGGGCAGTTTTCCGGTGCAGCAATTAACACCTGAACAAATGAAACGTTACATGGAAGCGTGTGTTCGTCAGGGTTTAAGTGAAAATACTTTACACAGCCGACTCAATGCATTAAAGTTTTATTATGAACAGGTATTAAAAAAAGATAAATTTTTTTGGGAAATCCCAAGACCAAAGAAACGATTTATACTACCGAAAGTTTTAGGCGAAGATGAACTTGGAAAATTATTTAATGCCTTAGAAAACAAAAAACACAAAGCCATGCTTTTTACTGCTTATAGTGCGGGGCTAAGGGTTAGTGAAATAGTTGCTTTGCAGATCAAACATATTGACAGTGATAGAATGCAGATACTGGTTGAGCAAGCAAAAGGCAAGAAAGACAGATATGTAGCATTAAGCCCAATATTGCTTGACATATTAAGAGATTATATAAAAACCTATAATCCCAAACCTCAAAAATATCTATTTGAAAGTGAACAGACAGGTATGGCATATCCAACAAGAACTGTTCAAAGAATATTTCAATTGGCTAAAGATAAGGGCGGCATTATAAAAGACATCGGTATACACAGTCTCAGACATAGTTTTGCTACCCACTTACTTGAAAAAGGCACAGATATAAGATATATAAAAGACCTTCTTGGACATTTTAATATTAAGACTACAGAAAGATATTTGCACGTAAGTAAAAAATCATTGGTAAATATCAGCAGCCCGTTAGATGATTTATTTAAAAAAGGGAAAATTGATTGGTAAAAAATGCTGACAATATAAAAAGGCGAACTGAGCATTGGCG
>Ga0206963_10100_pt1 | contig 29393 bp, 18 predicted proteins | sample Alteio_BWOrgHeat_28_FD_152958 | JGI IMG/M metagenome (GOLD analysis project Ga0206963, IMG submission 152958) | Enriched cells from forest soil in Barre Woods Harvard Forest LTER site, Petersham, Massachusetts, United States -... | ecosystem: Environmental > Terrestrial > Soil > Temperate forest >... | reverse complement strand
AGAGCCAAGTCGCCACAGCGCCACGCCGCCGGTTGCCCAGTCGTCGGCCATCCTGATGATGTTGAAATTGGTAGCGGCATCGGTAAAGTAAACCGTGTGCGGGAGACCCACCTGGTCGTCATAAGAATAATGCAGATTAGCCGATACCGGGTCGTATACGATCTTTTGCTGATGCTCCTGCGCCGAGCTGATGGCCTGCTGGTAACCGATTGATTTGCCCACGCTGCCGGCCGGCCAGTCATAAGCGCCACCTGCAATGGTTAAAATAACTTTTTCGCTGGGTATTTTAGAGCAAACATCATCCAGTATCTCCTCAACCCAGTGCTGATCTGAGAGTTCACCCGGAGTACTGTTCTCATCATGCTCATCAATCGCCATAATAAACAGGAAGTCATTTATCGCCTGAAGCTTTTTCAGGTCGTACTGTTCATCTTCAGGTGTAACGTTCTGCGTTACCAAAAAGCCCTGGGCGTGCAGCGTTTTATAGAGTTCAGTTTCAAAAGCCGTATAATTTACCGTGTTACGGTTAGCTATGTTATCAAAATCAAGGTCGACACCCTTAAAGTTATATTTTGTTAACTGCGCAACAATGCTGTTTATAAAGGCTGTACGCGATCTTTTTGTTTTTACAATGCGCTCAACGTCTTTTGCATCAAAATCGCCGTTGGTATTGTTGTAGTTAATGTAATTTGATATGGATATAAGTACCGGTTTTTTGTACTTTTTATTGAGCCTGATAAGGCCTGTATCAACATGCGCGGTAATGGTATCGGCATTAGGTGTAATGGCAAAGCCTTCACTTACTACCATATCCAGGTGGGCGATGTTATCCGCCAGCGACGAATAGGCCTGGGGGTCCCAGGCCATATAAAAGCCGGCGTTTATACGGTCCTTATTGTTGGGCTGTTTAAGCTGATGCAGGTGTTTCTCGCGGGCCAGCTTTTTTATCTCGTTTACCTGTAGCTTAAATTTACGGTATTTGGCTGTCTTTTTTAAAGCCTCAATGCTTTCTTTGGTCAAGGCCTTGGGCGCCTCGTTAAGGTTTGGCAGTGTGGGGTATTGTTTTGATGTGATAGCAATAGCCGCGGCAACAACCGAAGCTGCTAATACAACGATCAATACACGGCTAAGCCATTTAAAGCGGTTCCACCTACCCTCTGAATCAGCCTGGAATACTTGCTTATCTGACATTAAGAATAATACTTGTTAGGAAAAAAATGGTTTGAAAAAAGGTTGCGTAATGATAGTGTTATTTACTTGTTTTATCAGCCTCAATGCCCGAAAAATCAACACCACATTTACAATTGCTGCCGCAGCCCTTTTTTACAGCTATGGTTTTGTAAACCATACGGCCCACATATATTATAGCAGCAGCAAAAAGTAATAATACTATTATTAACTGGATATTCATAATGCAAAAATACTCAATTTATTTATATACGAATAGACAAACAAAATAGTATAAAGTTTAAATTCTTGCGAACGCAATGGTACCGCCAACCCAGTCAAAATCCTGGTTGTAACGCACGCCTATCATTTTGCCCCGGCTAAGCCGGCTCAGGTTAATGGCTAAGGTTGGTTTTTCATCGCCGTTGGGCCAAAGATATAGCAGGCGCACTTCAACCTTTACGCCGCCATCGGGCGCTTGTACTACGGGCTCGTAGTTTACTTTTTCCTGCAATATCCAGTTTTCGGGGTCTTTAATAGTTGCAATATCCTGTGCGGTTACATCAATAATAACACCCTGGCCGGCAAAGGAAAACAAGGGTTTAAGCACATAATTTTCCAGGTCGGCAGGTACGTCGGTTACCTGGTCAAGGAACCTGGTTTTGGGTATATGATCGCCCGTTAAAAATGGCATGGTAAATTTGCTTACGCGATAGAACCAGTTAGGATGGGTTATCCATTCCACGTCAAGCGGCTGCCGTATATCAACCACATGGTTGAAAATATCAGGATCGCCTTCTATCTCATCAAATATCAGCCTGTTATAGATGCGTTTTATATATTTCCGTTCGCCATTCAATTCATAGAAAAGTTTTTTGCCGTCCTGTTTCAGGTCGCTTAGCGAAACTACCGGTGTGCCAATTAGTTTTTCGGTGAGGTAAAAATCAACCGCTGTTTTTTGATGCGGGGCGTTTACATCCATAATAACCACTTCATCAGGCCGGTAAGGCCCGACTATCGTTTTTTTCAGCAGCTCGATATAAGTTTCCTTATCAAGCCCGCTGAAATAGATAGAAAGATCATCCGGCAGATCAAAAACTTCCTTATAAGCATCACCCAAAAAAACCTGGAAGCCAAATAACGACGGAAAGCCCTGCAACTCTATCAGTTTTGGTACAATGTTGCCGCTGGCATCTTTACAAACCCCAAAATCAAGTGCGATAAAATGCGGATGGTCATTCTCGTTAGCTACGTTCCATTTTTCAGGGATGGCGCGTTTGGTAAGTTCCTTAAAATCGGGTTGCAGGATGGTTTTTACAATATCATTACCCGCGGTGATGAGTTTATCGCGGAAATCGTCGGTCAAAAATACAGGCGTTTCCGCCACCCGGAACTCTATTTTGGCTGGTGAGGCATCGCCCAGCTTTTCCAGAAAAAGCCGGTACTTTTCATCAGTGAAATTGGCGTTGTATGTTTTTCGGGTTGGGGGATTCATTGTCAAAAATTATAGGCTCCGTCATTGCGAGGAACGAAGCAACCTCTGAAGCGGATATTGAACGGACCTCAAAAATTTTCGGGCCGAATAGCCACATGCTTTATCTTCCCCACAAGCTTCGCGGTTCTTAATTGTCCTACGAAGAGGTTGCTTCGTTCCTCGCAATGACAAGCGGTTTTATCAATCCTGCAAACTCAACACAGCCATATCCAAAAAGTTGGGGATCATGGTGCTTTGGGTAAGCGTTATCTTGTCAGGGTCGTCCAGGCGCTCCAGCATTTCATTGTATTTATCAAGGCCATGCTCGCTAACCACATCCTTTCTTTCCTCAGGTTTTTCCAGCAGCGCCCGCATACCCGCAGGGTCTGCTTCGGGATGAAACTGGGTGCCAAAAAAATAATCATTATACCGTATGGCCATCAGGGCTCTTGGCAGATCAACATAAGGCCTTTCTTTTTCAATAGCCAGCAGTTGCATACCCAGGTCCAGGAAACGTTTTTCGTTAGGGTGTATCACCTGCCACTCGCGCGAGTCCACTGCGTAAAACGGGTCGGCAAGGCCTTCAAAGATCGGTTCGTTTATCCCTGCCTTTGTTTTATGCACAGGCAGTACGCCGAACGAATGCGAGCGGCGCTCATTAATATGTCCTAATTTATACTTGCGGCACATCAGCTGAAACGAATGGCACACAAAAAAGCCATACTTTTTTTGCGATGTGGCCGAAAGATTATGATCCTCTAACTTATCCGTCAGGTTAAAATATTTTTTCTCCCACTCGCTGCCTTCCGTATCCAGCGGACTACCAGGGCCGCCACTGAAAATATAAGCGTCGAAATCAAGGCCAGGCGCTTCACATTTTTTGCGGACATCAAATATCTCGTAGCTCAGGTCTATGGCGTTATTAGCCTTATAGCGTTGCAGAATCTCCTGGAAACCGCGCATTCCCTCGTTTGCAATCCCATCATACAGATCCAATATGGCTACTTTTAGCTGCGGTTTTTCTGCTTTTATCATCTTTATCTTAAACCCCTTTTAATGTTTGTGATGTAATATAATCAACTACGTCCGCAAAGTTACTATTTTGCTGGTAAACTGCCAGCTGCCTGTCGGCACCGGTGCCATGTTCCAGTATTTTATGTACATATTGCATGTCTTCGCGGCAGCCAAGCTCGTCAACCACATCGTCTACAAAATCGAGTAGCTCCAGGATCAACGCACGGGTATTTACCTCAGCTTCCTTGCCAAAGTCAATCATTTTGCCATCAATACCGTACCGCGCCGCGCGCCATTTATTTTCGTTGATAAGCGCCCGGTTATAGGTGATGAACGTCATGTTCTGTTGCCTTAACTTATACAGCTTGGCGCACAAGGCCTGGAAAAGCGCCGTAAATGCCATAGTCTCATCAACCAGCATAGGGCAATCGCATATCCTGAACTCAATGGTCTCAAAGAATGGATGCACGCGGATATCCCACCATATTTTTTTGGCGTTATCAATACAATTAGTTTTTACCAGCAGTTTTATGTAGCGGTCATACTCCTCAATGCTATTAAAATAATCGGGGATGCCGGTACGGGGAAATTTATCGAACACCTTAGTGCGAAACGATTTAAAACCCGTATTCCGCCCTTCCCAAAACGGAGAATTGGTTGACAGCGCATACACGTGCGGCAAAAAATACCGAACCTGGTTGGCAATATGAATGGCCATATCACGCGACTGGATGCCCACATGCACATGCAGCCCAAAAATGAGGTTTGAACGTGCCGCCTCCTGCATCTCATCCACTATCTCGAAATACCTCGGGTGATCGGTGATCAGCTGGTGCTGCCAGTGCGAGAACGGGTGCGTACCCGCCGCGCCAATACGCAGGCCAAGGTCGCCTGCCAGTTGGGCCACGGTGCCGCGCAGCTTGGTAACCTCCTTGCGGGCCTCGGTGGTATCGTTGCAAATATGCGTGCCCACTTCCACCACAGCCTGGTGCATTTCGGCTTTCACCTGGTCCTCATGCACTTTATGGGCGCCATCAACAATTTTTTGCTCATGCGATTTTAGCTCCCTGCTCACAGGGTCTATCACCATAAACTCCTCTTCAACACCTAAGGTGAATTTGTTCATAATTGGTTAGGGTTTAGTTCCTAATATTGGTTGTAAATCATGTTTGGCCGCCAGTGTCAAATCAATATTATTCGGGCGTTGCCTGCGGCCCGTGCTATCCGCTCATACTGCACAAGCCTTATTCACAAGCCGGTACCCGCTCCTATCACTAACGCGGCCCTGCTATACCTCAAAAATTACGACTTTTTCACCGCCTTCTTAGCAGCCGGTTTCTTTGGCGCCAGTTCCGAGAATTTTCCATCCTCGGTTACCTTCCGGGTTATTTTTCCTTCGCTCGCTTCTTTTTTATCGGCTTTCTTTTCTACCTTTTTCTCTGATGCCAGTAAATGCTCACCTGCCGCGCTGGTTTTTACATATTCGCCCCAGGTAAGGTTGTCGTGGCCGTCTTTTTGCTTTTTGGCGCGTTCAATGGCATAGTCGGCGGCAGTTTCAACCACCCATTCAAAATTGTCCTGTCCTACGCTGGTAACTTCGGCATCGGGGGCGGGGTTGCAAAAATCAATGGCATAAGGTACCCCGTCGCGTATAGCAAATTCAACGGTGTTAAAATCATAGCCGAGGTATTTATTAAGCTTGATGACATAGTTTTTAACTGTTTCCAGCAATTTCTTCTCGGCCGGGGCCTTGCCATGCTCATAACGCAGGTGGTGCGGATTACGCGGCTCGTACTGCATAATGCGCACATGCTTGCCGCCAATGCAATAGCAGCGGAAATAGTCATCAAAAATAATTTCCTCCTGCAGCATCATCACGTACTGTTTGGTTTGGTCGTACTTGGCCCACATGTCGTCCAGGTTCTTTATCTGGTAAACTTCCTTCCAGCCGCCGCCGTCAAACGGTTTCATATATGCAGGGAAGCCAACATAATTGAATATGCCTTCCCAATCCAGCGGATAGGCCAGGTTGCGGAATGAGCGGTCTGTTGTGTCATCCGGGTGATCTTTGGATGGTAATATCACTGTTTTGGGCACAGGTACGCCAATTTTAACCGCCAGGGCGTTGTTAAAAAACTTTTCATCGGCACTCCACCAAAAAGGATTATTGATAACGGCCGTTCCGCAAATGGCTGCATTTTTCAATGCTGCGCGATAGAACGGTACATCCTGCGATATACGGTCGACAATAACCGAATAGCCCAGAGATTCGGCCTGCATCACTTTATCTATCTTAACAAATTCTGCAAAAATGTTTTTCTCGCCCTTTTGATTGATCCGGTCGACAAACGCCTGCGGAAATGAGTTTTCCTGTCCGAATAAGATGCCTATTTTTTTCATGGTGGTAATTTGTTTTTAAAAGGTATAAACTATCACAAACCAGGTAAATATTTTTTAAATAGTTTATAACTATTTCATGGTATGCGGTGTGTTTAATGCAAGGTTAACAATTAAAACCGGTATGTGTTTATACAATAAACGGCCCTGGTTTTCACCAAGACCGTTTAAATATATTCAACTTTTATGTTATAAAATAAAATTCTGCCTATTATTTATTATGGGTGAATATTATCTATCATGCTTAAGCCATATTGGAAGTTCTCCTGTACGCTACCGTTCATTACATCCCAGCTATTGAATGCATACCAGCCATCCACATTTGATGAACCTTGCTCGTTCCAGCCCCAGTTCATATCAAAATATAAGGTTGTTTCTCCGCCCCCGGGGTTACCGTCGGATGGGCACCAGGTCCATGTGGATTGCAGATAGCCATCGCAAACCCAGGTATGGCCGTTTGATAACCGCGTGCCAAATATCAGGTAAGCCGATGATGTGGTGTATCCGCTCAACAATACAGGTTCATGTGCATTTAAATTACTTACCACCGTAGGATAGGTGGTAGAATTGTCATAATTAACTGTACTAGCCGAACTGTATTTAAAATAAGAGCTTTCAAAGCCAATGGCGGGCACGTTATTATTGCTGCTGCTGGGGCCCGACTCGCTGCCGTAAACCATACCTACCGATAGTCCTATATTGTACATTAAACGCGATACCTCAGTTTCGCCTGCACTAGTGTAACTATCAGAACTTACGGGCATGATAGACCAATTATAGGTTGTCGGATATTTCCAATAATACATTACCTGCGCCATTGCAGTTGCTACGCAGCCTGTTGGGCAACGGCCGCCGCCAGCCCAGTAGCTTCCGGCCGGGATGTTTGAATTTTGATTGTAAGGTACACCCTGTGCCCAGGTTGTCTGCAATAACGGGCCAACCTGTTGTTCTGATGATGTGGGCTCGCAGATGGGTGGCGGCGGTTGTGCTACGTCAACAGTTTTTCCGCTGGTATTCACGTTAAACCGCACCAATTTTGACCACTGTGTTGATACAACTTTAGGTATGGTTAATGTAGTGTTTTTTCGCAGCAACTGCATGTTCTCATGGTTTACGGTAAGCCAGTTGGCCACGCCGGTTGGCACTTGTGCCGCCGAAAAATAGCCTTTGCCTGAAAATGCCAGCACCGGCTGCACCCTTTTGTCAACCGACATAACCACAAAGCCGCCGCCAACATAATTAAATATGTATACAGAGGGGTTTGCGCTATCGGGAAATTCGGCATAGTCCAGTATTTGCCTTGCTGCTGATGTGGCCGTACCATCTGCAGATTTTATTTTCATTGCATCCCCAACCGTATTACTTGTGGGGAATTTCAGTGCGGCTGCTGTAGCATCAGCAAGTGATACAAAATTCTGATCCTGCGGTACTGTTACTGATGCAGACTTTTTAACGGCAAGGTCTTTTTTACACGAAAAGGCCATCATCAACACCGAAAAGATCAAAAAATAATGAGCAATGGTGAGTGTTTTTTTCATAATTGTGACATTTAGGATTTGTTATAAATTTATAGTTAAATATAAATCTATAATTTATATTTGTCAAATATTAATTAAAAAAATAACCTTTTTAAGAAAACGGTTTAGCGTACCGTAGAGAGGTAATGCGGGAACATTTCTTTCCAAATGGGCCAGTCGTGCGTGGCATTAGGGCGAATATCCAGCCAATTATTAATATGTTTTCTGTTCAAAATGTTTGACAGCCACCTGTTATCACCCAAACAAACATCATGCTCGGCGGTGCCCAATATAATATTCATTTGCCAAAGCTGGGGCTGGTTACTGCCGGGTAAAAAATCAACGGGGTTGTTATAAAATACGTTATCGTCATAATAACCATCCATAAACTGGCGCATGTCAAATGCGCCGCTCATGCTCAGTAAGTGCCCTGCTTTATCAGGATGTTTCAAGGCGAAATTTGCGGCGTGGTAACCGCCAAAGCTACAGCCCGCTGTGGCCACCTTGTTCACGCCGGTTTCATGCATGGCCCAGGGAGCAAGCTCTTCATATAGCATTTTATCGTAAAAAGTATAGTTGCGTGCCCGCTCGGCGGGGTGTGCGCCCTTGTTGTACCAGGTTAGCCAGTCAAAACTATCCGGACAATAAATTTTCACAAAACCTTCATCAATAAACCAGCGTGCACTGTCTATGAGCCCCTCATCCTTATTCTGAAAATATCGTCCCTGCGAGGTTGGGAACAGGATAACCGGATAGCCGCGGTCGCCGAAAACAAGCATTTCCACGTCGAGCCCTAAGTTGTGGGAGTACCAGCGGTGATATTGTTCAGTCAAAATAAATTGGTTTTATGTGGTAAGTTAAAAGATTTGGTTGAGAACGGCAAGTATTAATTTTTTAAGAAGGATTACTACCAACATAAAAGATAACCTTACTTTTGTGCCCTTAATTAATACAAATAAAATATGAACTTGTGTTGGGCGGATGCTGAAATGACGATAACTGAAAATAAAATAACCATAAATTCTGAACTGCTTGGCCGCGAAGTGGCCTGCACTATACTAATGCCCGACGAACTGGATGCCGCGCAGCCGGTAAACCTGCTGCTGATGAACGACGGCCAGGAGACAGATGCGCTGGAACTGAAATCTACCCTCGAAAAACTGCACAATTCGCGCAGCATAAAGCAAACAATAGTTGTAGGCATAAATGCCGGTGAAGAGCGCCTGCAGGAATACGGCGTAGCTGGCCGCCCCGACTATAAAAAGCGCGGCGCAAAAGCAGATATTTATACAGATTTTATAAAATCGGAATTATTACCAGCGTTAAAAGAAGTATTACCAGTGCATGATTTTGAGGTTACGGCCATAGCCGGTTTATCGTTAGGTGGATTGACAGCGTTGGACATTGCCTGGAATAACCCTGAGTTATTCAACAAAGTGGGTATATTCTCGGGCTCGTTATGGTGGAGAAGCAAGGAACTTGGCAAAGGCTACACCGAGGCGGACCGTATTGCCCACGCTATGATCAACGAAGCCACAGGCAAACCCGAACTGAAATTCTGGTTCCAAACCGGTACCAAGGATGAAACCGCCGACCGCAACAAAAACGGCATTATCGACTCCATTGATGATACCATCGACCTGATAAGAGAATTGGAAAACAAAGGCTATACCCGTCCTGAGGATATTGCTTACATAGAGGTTGTTGGCGGCAAACACGATGCTGCTACGTGGGCCAAAGCCATGCCTAAGTTTTTGGTTTGGGCGTTTGGAAAGTAGGTATGGTTTTTGTAAATTAGCATTATCATGAGTACGATGGAATTAGTAGAACTGATTAACCAACTGCCTGCCGATAAAAAAAAGGAGGTGGAGAAGTTTGTCGCGTCGTTAACCGACCAATCAGCAAAAGGCAAAATGTTGGTCTACAATCCTGACAATAGTAATGTAGATTACTCATCTAAATTAAAGAGGGAGTTCGGTAGCTTAAAAGGCTTCATTACTTTTATGGCTGATGATTTTGATGCACAGCTGAACGATTTTAAGGATTACATGTGAGTAAGCGGTATTAATTGATACCCATATATTGTTATGGTATCTGAATGGAGATCCAACTCTTTCTAAAAATATAATAAAAGAATTAAATGATGAAAACAACCAAATAATCGTCAGTATGGCGTCACTTTGGGAATTTAGTATAAAATTAACGAAAGAAAAAAAGATAAACATCAATATTTCTTTGCAACAAGTTGAAGACATATAATTAATCGCAACTTCGAAATAATGCAGATTTCTTTTAAGCATCTCCACCTGTTGAAGTCGCTGCCCACTCATCACGGTGATCCTTTTGATCGCATGCTTATTTGCCAGGCCATCTCAGAAAACCTAACGCTTATCTCTGTCGACCGCCTTTTTCAGGAATATCCGGTTAACCTATTTTAAATAACCTTTTGTCATTCTTCCTCAATAACTTGCTTTCTTTTCCAAATCTCATATATTAACCCTTTTTGTCGCAAATGTTAAAGCCTTAATATTTCAACACAATAAACCCAGTCTTATACCTTATCTCGGCGCCTGCCTTGTATTCAAGCGAATAAAAGTAAGTGCCTGGCTTTTGCATGATCCCTTTGTTGTTTCGCCCGTCAAATACTTTCAGGTAGTTGTCATATCCCTTTACCTCAAATATCAGCGCTCCGTTGATGTTCATAACAGACAGCTTGTTTTCGGGGTACATTGTAATATTATCTATTGCAAGGAAATCATTCAAGCCATCGCCGTTAGGTGAAACTGCGGTATGAACCACCAAATTATCGTCGACTATTACCCGCAAAGGCCCACCACGTTGAAATACAATAGTATTTCCGGCTTCTGCCGTTGCCGTGCTTGAGGGCTCTCGGGTTATAGTTACGGTATAAGTTTTAGTAGTTACGCCATCCTGGGCGGTTACCACGGTAGTAATTATATTGGCCCCCACGGCTAAGTTCAAAGTTTGTGAAGCAGACCCTGATGCTACAGCGACACCATTAACCAATATGATCGCTGTTGCATCGGCCGCGGTTGGCGTAATAGAGATGGTGGGGTGAAAGTTGCTCACCAGCACCGTATAACTTGTTTTAGTTGTTGTAAACGCGGGGGTTAAATTGCCGGCGCTAACCGTTAATAACGATAAACTTGCATTAGACGATGGCACGCTGCGGGTTATTGTTATTACATAGGTGTTTGTTGTGGTGCCATCGGGCGCCGTTACAACTGCAGTAACGGTGTTAGATCCTAAATTTAAAGCGATAGGCGCCGATGCAGTGCCTGATGTTACCGCTGTGCCGTTCACCGTTACAGTGGCGTAAGCGTCGCTTGTGGCAGGCGTTAATGTTATTGACGGCACAATTACGCTGGCCGTGTAATTGGTGGTACTTCGCGTAAAAACGGGTGATAATACACCACTGCTGATAGTGAGGCCCGCAAGAGCAGCATTAGATGTTCCTGTGCGGGTAATGTTTACCGTGTAGGTCTTTATGGTTGTGCCATCTTGCGCGGTTACAATTGTGTTAATGGTATTTGGGCCAACGGCCAACGGAATGCTGGCTGATGCTGTCCCTGAGGCTACTATTGAACCATTTATTTTAACCGTAGCCGTTGCATCGCTGGTTAGGGGTGTAACGGTAACCGATGCGGCTGCGGTGCCTGACGAGTACGTATATGTTGCTGTGTTAAAAGCGGGATTCAGCATACATCCGTTTACATTGAGGCTGGTTAGGGCAGCATTGGTTGACGGCAGCCGGGTGATGGTAACTGTATAGGTATTTGTTGTTGTACCATCTTGCGCTGTTACTCCTGTACTTATTATATTAGCTCCAACCGCCAAAGGCAAAGCAGATGATGGAACGCCTGACTTTACCAATTTACCATTTACCTGTATAGTTGCCGTTGAATCAGACGTGATTGAGGTTAGCATTATTGTAGGATGTGCGTTGCTTACCAAAACCGTGTAGCTGGTTTTGGTGCTCGCAAAAGCGGGTGTAAGGTTCCCGGCGCTTACCGCCAGTTTTGCCAGCGTGGCGTTTGATGAAACGGTGCGTGTTACGGTTACGGTGTAGGTTTTTGTTGTGGCGCCATCCTGTGCCGTTACCACCGTGGTGATGGTATTTGTGCCAATGTTTAAAGGCACGGTTGCCGACGTACCTGAAGCTACTGTTGTCCCGTTTACTTTTATGGTTGCTGTTGCATCGCTGCTTAACGGTGTTACGGTTGTAAAAGCAGTATTGACGGTAGTTGTGTAGGCAGTCGTCGCGGTAGCAAATGAGGGGCTTAAAGTGCAGCCACTTAGTGTAAGATTTGCCAGGCCGGCATTAGTTGATGGCAGCCGGGTGATGGTTACAATATAACTTTTTGTAGTGGTACTATCCTGCGCTTTTACAATAGTGGTGATGGTGTTTGCTCCCACAGCCAACGGTAAGGCCGTTGAGGGCGATCCTGAAATTACCGTTTTGCCGTTAATTTGAATAGTAGCAGTAGCATCGGCTGCCGTAGGTGTTAGGGTGATGGTGGGATGTGCATTGCTCACCAATACTGTATAACTGGTTTTTGTAGTTGCAAAAGCGGGACTTAAAACCCCTGCGCCAACCGAAAGGCCTGCCAAAGCAGCATTTGTTGACGGAGCAAAATGCGTTATATTAATAGTGTACGTATTGTTTGTTGTGCCATCAGGAGAAGTAACTGCTATAGTGATAGCATTTACGCCGAGATTTAAGACAAGCGGCGCGGACGCAGACCCTGAAGATACAGCGGTATTGTTGACCTTTAAAGTGGCCGATGGATCACTTGCGGTTGGTGTTATGGTTACCATTGATGCCGGTGTACTTGCTGCATAACTGTTTGTGCCCATTGAAAAGGCGGGTGACAACGTCCCCCCCGCGCTTACCATAAGGGATGAAAGGTAGGCGTTGTTTAGCCCCGAACGGGTAATAGTAATGGTATAAGTGCTGGTTGCTGTCCCATCATGCGAAGTTACAACAGTCGTTATTATATTGCTGCCGACTTTTAATGCAATAACTCCCGAAGTGGAACCAGAAATAACGGCAGCACCATTAATTTTCACTGTTGCAGTGGCATCGCTGGTAGTAGGCGTTAGTTGCACTGAAGTTGTTTCATAGTTGACGAAAGCTGTGTAACTTGTTGTGGTTGTTTTAAAAGATGGCGTTAAAGTTCCGTTACTGATAGTGAGATTTGCCAGATTTGAATTTGGCACCGATGAACCGGCGCCCGCCATCCAGGTTAAGATGGTACTTATCCGGGCGGCATTTAAAACCAATGTATCGTGGCCGATAGCCGGGACCTCAACCAGTGCTTGATTTGCTGAGGCATGTGCCATTGTTCTTGCCCAGGCTATGTATGGGTCAAGTTTGCCCTGGATAAAATAGGTGGGTATATTGTTTGAATTATAAACGGTATCAGCGCCATTTATGGTTATCCGTTGATACGGATCATACCCAATGGTGGCCTGCTGCACATTTGCTACACCCGGCTGAAAATTATACGCGGTTTGTATGGTTGGATAGGAGGAATCTTTGAGGTTATACTCATAGTCGTAATAATTATTTAGTGCAACAACAGGACAAATGCCGACATATGATCGTACATCCATCGACTTTGCATCAAGGAGGTTTAATGAGCACAGTGTGCCCATGCTGTCAGAGATCAGATAAACCGCGCCCTGAAAATTATAATTTTGCTCAACGTACTGATAAAGCTGTATATAAAGCATTTGTGCAGTTTCATTGCCCCAGCTGTTCCCGGCGGAAAGTGTTGCAACTGAGTATCCGTTATTTACCAGGCTATCTTTAAAACCTGTAGGAGGCTCGCTGTTAACAGTTCCACCGTAATAATGTACAAAGATCACCAGCTTATTCGGGGTTGGCGACGTGGCAGAATAATTACTTGCCAATTGCAAGCGGGCCGGAGCGCCGGAAATAGTAAAATTGAGAACTGCTGAAGGGCCTGGCGCAGGTGGTATAGTCGATCTAGCGAATGCAAGCCGGCTACCGCAAAAACCAAGCAGCAATAACACAAAGCAAAATTTATTTATATGATGCAAAACGGTAATAATTTTTGTGATTGTGATAATTGCTCCATCTTTCTGATAGCCATAAAGTTATATAAATTTTTTAAAAAAATCGACGAGAGTCAATTTCAAGGGTAGCCGGTCTGATCGAATTAACCAATAATTTAAATTTGACAGGTAAACAACAGCAGTAAATTTGTCATTCTTTACTAATAAGTTGCTAATCGTTCTAAATTTCACTAAATAACCCTATCTTTGCGCAAAATTTAAGAGGCGCATTTTTATGCAAAAAATAAGGAATATAGCGATCATCGCTCACGTTGACCACGGTAAAACCACACTGGTTGATAAAATACTGCACAGCTGTGCCATTTTCAGGGACAATGAGCAAACCGGTGAATTGATACTGGACAACAACGATCTTGAACGTGAACGTGGTATCACCATCGTTTCTAAAAACGTTTCGGTACGTTACAAGGATGTTAAGATCAACATCATTGATACACCTGGTCACGCCGACTTTGGCGGCGAGGTGGAACGCGTACTAAAAATGGCCGACGGCGTATTGTTGCTTTGCGACGCGTTTGAAGGTGCTATGCCCCAAACTCGTTTCGTAACTCAAAAAGCACTTGCATTAGGCTTAAAACCAATTGTGGTAGTAAACAAGGTCGACAAAGAGAACTGTCGCCCTGAAGAAGTTTACGAACAGATATTTGAGTTATTCTTTAACCTTGAGGCAACTGAAGAACAACTGGATTTCCAGGTGATCTACGGTTCATCAAAACAAGGCTGGATGAGCACCGACTGGAAAAATCCTACTACCGATATTTTCCCGCTGATGGATGCTATCCTGGAAAACATTCCGCCGGCTCCTGAGTCTGAGGGCACTTTGCAAATGCAGATCACCTCTCTTGATTATTCATCATTCGTTGGCCGTATCGCCATTGGCCGTGTTGCTCGTGGTGTTATCAAAGAAAACATGCCGGTATCGCTGGTTAAACGCGACGGCACTATTCAAAAATCAAGAATAAAAGAACTTTACACGTTTGAAGGCTTGGGTAAGGTAAAAGCTACTGAAGTAAAATCGGGCGATATATGCGCGGTTGTAGGTATCGAGGGTTTTGATATTGGCGACACCATTGCTGATTTTGAAAAGCCCGAACAACTGGAAGTTATCCATATCGACGAGCCTACCATGAACATGCTGTTCACCATTAATACTTCACCGTTTTTTGGTAAAGAAGGCAAGTTTGTAACATCGCGCCACCTGCGCGACCGTTTGTACAAGGAAATGGAAAAAAACCTGGCGCTAAAGGTTATTGAAACCGAATCGCCTGATTCATATCTTGTGTATGGCCGTGGTATTCTCCATTTATCAGTATTGATAGAGACCATGCGCCGCGAAGGTTACGAATTGCAGGTTGGCCAGCCACAGGTTATTGTAAAAGAGATCGATGGTGTTAAATGCGAGCCGGTTGAAACCCTGATCGTTGACGTACCGGGCGAAGTAGCGGGTAAGGTTATCGAACTGGTAACCCAGCGCAAAGGCGACCTGCTGGTAATGGAACCAAAAGGTGACCTGCAGCATTTGGAATTTGATATACCGGCCCGTGGCATTATCGGCCTGCGTAACAATGTGTTAACCGCAACCGGCGGCGAAGCTATCATGGCACATCGCTTTAAATCATACGAACCATGGAAAGGCACAATACCAGGCCGTTTAAATGGTGTACTGGTATCAATGGACGCTGGCAAAACAACAGCTTTTGCTATTGATAAACTACAGGATCGTGGTCGTTTCCACGTTGATCCGGGAGTTGATATTTACGAAGGCCAGGTTTTAGGCGAGCACATCCGCGATAACGATTTGGTTATTAATCTTACCAAAGGCAAGCAGTTAACCAACATGCGTGCTTCTGGTAGCGATACCAACGTGCGTATAGCGCCGGCCATTAAATTCTCTTTGGAGGAGTCGATGGAATACATACAGGCCGACGAATACATTGAGGTAACACCGCAAAGCATACGCCTGCGTAAAATATATCTTACTGAGAATGAGCGTAAAATAAATTCCAAGAAATTTGTGAATCAATAAGCATTGTAACAAATTTGATACAAAGAAAGGCTGCATTATTTGCAGCCTTTCTTTCTGAATCCCGAAATACACCTTATATTTGATGACACTAAATCGAATTACGATGAAAAGACTGTTACTTATAGCATTAATAATCACCGCTGCTTTTTCGGCTTGTAAGAAATTGGATGACAGTGGTCGGCATGATAGGCTCCAAAAGCTGCTCCTAAAAGATACTTTGCAACTTTATGTGGGCGAAGTAAAAAATATACCAATCACAATATCACCTTCAAATTATCATCTCGATTCTTTAAGCTATTCTTCGTCTGATACGTCAGTAGTGGCTATTTCTGACAGTGGTGTAATGAAGGCAAAAAAAGTCGGCGCCGTTAGCGTTATTATCAGCAATTTAACGAAATCCATATCTGTGACCACGCACATTACTGTTGTGCCTGCGCCAATTGATAGCTTGAAATTAGGCCTTGTAGGTTATTATCAGTTTAACAACAATGCGGCAGATTCGTCCGGAAAAGGAAATAACGGAACAGCTTATTTTACTACATCGGTTGCGGACCGGTTCGGTAATGCCAATTCAGCGTATTATTTTGATGGTTCAACCAGTTACGTTTCTGTGCCAGACAATTTGTATATGCGGTTATACCAAACCGATTTTACCGAAAGTGTATGGGTTAAGCTTGATGACTACAATGCTTCCTATGGCTCGGCTATAGTGAGCAAACGCATTCCCGGTATTGCCGATGCAGGCTATACATTCTCCGTCGGCGGCTACACAAGCTCTGATCAAACGTCGATGGGCCTTACGCATTTTGGCCCTGGTGGCGGCAGCGCTAATAATGGCCTCGGGAAAACCATTGTAACCCTTAATCAGTGGCACCTGCTCAGCGTTGTTTACAGTTATGCCAATAAAACGCTTACCATTTATGTTGACGGTGTGTTAGACGATGTAACACCAAATATTGCGCCTCCAAATGCTACCATAGGTGCTAAAGCTTACATTGGCAGAGATGATCCGAATGATACCGACAATGGCTATTTTATTAAAGGTGCTCTTGATGATCTGCGGGTATATAATCGTGCGCTTAGCCCATCAGAAATTTTGAAACTTTATAATCTGTCGATCTATTAACATTCAGTTTTATTTAGATAAAAATGACAAAAGGAGATTGTACGATCTCCTTTTGTCATTTTATATTAATGCTGGTATAAAATGTTAAATTCGCCCCATGAAAAAAAACGACCGGTTAAATCCAACCATTTTTCATACGCGCTATGTGTCGCTTACGCAACTTAGAGAAGCTACGTTAAAAAGGATAAAAGAAACCACAGCGGCAAATAAAGATCTGTTACTGGTTGATTTTGGTTGCGGCGATATGCCCTACCGCGAAGTGATAGAGCCTTTAGTAGGCAAATATCTCGGGGTCGATCTCGATCTTAATCCAGCTGCCGAACATTATATTGACTTTGATAGTAAAACTACCCTACCTGACAATTATGCTGATATAATTTTGTCGACCCAGGTACTGGAGCATGTTGATTCTCCATCGGGTTATTTAAAAGAAGCTTTCCGCATATTAAAACCAGGGGGTACAATGGTCATTTCAACTCATGGCTACTGGTTCTATCATCCAACACCATATGATTACTGGCGCTGGACGAGCGCTGGACTACGAAAGACTATAGAAGCTGACGGCTTTATTATTACATCGTTTTATGGAATAATGGGTCTTGCGGCAAGCGGGATACAACTTTTTCAGGATGCTATTTGCGTTAAATTGCCAAATTTTTTGATACCACCGTTTGCGCTGGTAATGCAGGGCCTGGTTAGCTTATTCAATAAAGTTAATTCGCAAGCACAGCGAGATCGTGATGGCGCTATCTATGTTATAACAGCGCAGAAGCCGCTTTAATAATATTTAAGTATTTTTGTAACCAGGTTATTATCAATGATCATTCAAACTGTTAATGAGCGAAGAATTAAGTAAGGAAATCGTTGTACATTATTATGACGAGCACGTAAAAAATAAGGTTAACGATTATATTGTCGTTAATCCACGTATTGAATTTGGCTGGGATACTATTAAAAGCTTTGCCCCTACAAAGCCTACGAGCGTTTTGGAAGTGGGCTGCGGAATGGGCAGCATTAGTGCAAGAATGCACAAACGCTGGCCCAATGCGAAGGTTACTGGTATGGATATTAGTACATCGTCCATCCAGATAGCTACTAAAATGTTTGGGGATGAAAAGCTTAATTTCATAGAATCCATACTAACCCCGGCAACCTTTGATGAGCAATTTGACCTGGTGATATTTATGGACGTATACGAGCACATAGCCGTCACTGACAGGCCTGATGTTCACGCAGCGCTCGCAAAAATACTTCGGAACAAAGGCCGGATAATTTTAACTGTACCTACGCCACACAATCTAAAATGGTCGTTAATAAACAAGCCCGAAACTATGCAGCCTGTTGATGAGCATATATCATTTGAAGTTATAGGTAAATTAGCGGCTGACACGGGCACCGAAGTGATCTTGTATGAAAAAAAGAACGTTTGGAATGTAGGTGATTACGCACACATAGTGCTGGAGAAAAACGATGACTTTGAAGCCGCTTTTTTTAAGCCGAAACCTGTTACAGCAGCGCAAAGGAGCAAACGCATCATGAATAAGGCCAAATATAAGATCGGCAGTTTTTTCCGCAAAATGTACGTTCGCAGCAAATTGGGCTGATATGAGTGCCTCGTATAATTTATGTATCATAAAACCTAATAAGTCCGCTTTTTCTGAAACCTTTGTACAGGAACATATTGATCATTTGGCCGGGCACAAAAAAGTTTTGTATGGCGGCGCTTTCCCTGTATACGACGACGAAAATAAATTACTTATCAAATCAAAATTTGGTTTGCTGAGCTATCTATTCCAGAAAAAGATCTTAAAACGTAAAGAGATAAAAGTTAGAACAAATGCGCTGCGTGATTACCTAATTGATCATAAAATAGATGCGGTATTTGTTGAATATGGAATGGTTGGCGCTTTAGTTACCGAGGCTTGCCAATTAGCGAATGTTCCGCTTGTGATCCATTTTCACGGCGCCGATGCATATCATAAAAAAACAGTGGCGGAATATGCTCCTTTATATAAAAAAGCTTTCGCGTATGCGAGCGGCATAATTTCAGTGTCCGCCGATATGGTTTTAAGGTTGAAGGAATTAGGCGCGCCTGCGGACAAGATTTATAATGCCTCCTGTGGGATTGACACAGAAGCATTCCCGCTGTTAGATATTTCCAATTCTAAAACCGACTTTTTATTTGTTGGTCGCTTCGTGGAAAAAAAATCACCCACTTCTTTGGTTAAAGCATTTCGGTTGGTAGTAGACGAAATTCCCGATGCCAGATTGTGGATGGTGGGTCAAGGTCCGCTATTTGAAGAAACGAGGGCCCTGATAGTTGAGTTAAAGCTGGAAAAAAGCATTACATTAACTGGTGTTTTGAAACCAGAAGAAATTAAAGAATTGATGAAACGGATGCGTGCGTTCGCGCAGCATTCGGTAACCGCAGCCGATGGCGATAGCGAGGGTACGCCAGTAACTGTATTGGAGGCTTCATCATCTGGCTTGCCGGTAATATCAACGCGCCATGCCGGGATAAAAGAAGCAGTTATTGATGGCATTACGGGTTACCTGGTTGATGAACACGATACAAAAGGAATGGCTGAAAAAATGGTTAAATTGGCGCAGTCGCCTGAACTCGCAGTACAATTGGGCATTGCAGGCCGTGAGCATATGATCCGTAATTACCAGACTGCCGACAGGATAGCTTTGCTAAATAAAGTTATCCAAAACAGCATAGATCAATAAAAACCGAATGGCAAACCTGTTACAAAAGCAAGGGTTTTACAACAGTGTAATATTATACTCAGGTACCGCGCTCGGTTTTCTGAATCTTGCGATTTTGTTCCAGCGTTTTCTTACTATTGAGGAGATTGGTTTTTTTTCTTTAATGACTGCTATTTCGTTGCTATATGCACAAATTTCATCAGTAGGCATCAGTAACATTATCCTCAAATATTTCCCCTATTATCGTACGGATGATAAAAAGCACAACGGTTTTATAACATTTGCAATTTTATGGTGTATAATAGGTTTTGCGATCCTTACAATCTTTTTTATTCTGTTTAAAGACACAGTAATAGCGTACTACCGCAACCAAAAGGGGTCAGCTTTATTGGTTAAATATTATTATTACATCGTTCCTGCGTCGTTTTTAACTATGATATATGCGGCACTTGAAAGTATAGCTGGTACAGTTTTTAAAAACGTATTGTCGTCTTTTATGCGCGAAGTATTTTTGCGCCTTTTTACCACTATAAGCATATTGTTAATAGCTGCCTCTCTGCTTGACTATAATGGATTTTTGATAATTTATGTTGCAACTAACCTGATAATGGTGCTGGTGATGATTTTTAATATTTATCGCGGCAGGGACTTTAGGCTGGCGCCGGTAGCAAAACGCATTATTGCCGATGATAAAATGATGCTATTAAAATATGGTCTATTTACAGTATTGAGCAGCAGCTCATTTGTTTTGATCCAAAACCTCGATATCATGATGCTTACCGCCATAACAAAAGACCTCAAGGTTGTAGGCATTTATGCTACTTTTTTTGCCATAGCTATGGTGATCAGCTTACCATCGAAGGCGCTGAGTCGTACGTCGCTACAAATAGTTGCACAATCATGGGCTGTCAACGACCTGGCCAAAATAAGTAGGGTGTATTATAAAACTTCGGTGGTGCAAATGTTAATAGGCTGCTTGCTTTTTATAGGTATGACAGTTAATCGCCCTTTAATTATGCTTGTGCTGCATAAAAGTCAGTATGCACATTATTTTGATGTGTTTATCGTGGTAGGCCTCGCTTTTTTGGCCGACATGACCGGTGGTTTGAATGGTTATATTCTTAACCTATCCAAATATTATAAATGGACCACCTACTTGATAGGGGGTGCTGTCGGTGTATGTGCGCTGAGTAACTGGGCGCTGATCCCGCGCATCGGTATTATGGGCGCTGCAGTAGCCTACTTGCTAACAATGGTGATGCTAAACTTTGCTTACTGGATATTTTTAAAAATCAAATTTGATTTGCAACCATTTGCAAAAGCACACCTATTAATAATCATAATTGCACTTTTAGCGTTTTGCGCGGGTTGGTTTATTCCGCAAATAAATAGTATTTGGATAGATGCACTTGTACGTTCCTTTGCAATAGCAATTGTTTATGTGTTATTAGCGTACTTTTTAAACATCTCTGAAGACATTAATTTAGTGTTTGACAAAATTCTGAAACGGAATAAAATTTAATATATTCGACATATAAATTAAAAGATTCCTAAACTACAATCCATTTCATGAGAAAATATTTACGTGCTTTATTTCTTGTAATATTTTCTCAATGTTTTCATATAAATGCAAACGCCCAGATTGATGTGCCCAAATGGGTTGCTGATATCGGTGGCCCAAGCTCAAATTGCATCTCATCTGGTGTAGGTGTCGACAAACAAAATAACATATATATTGGAGGTTTCTTTAGCGGGACAGCTGATTTTGATCCTTCAGCTGCCGGGACACATAACTTAACAGCTAAAGGCAACTATGACGGTTTTGTGGCTAAATATACCACAGACGGTAAACTGATATGGGCCGTGAGTATGGGCGGGAGTTCAACTACTCAGGTAAACTCCATGTGTGTGGACGCAAACGGAGATCCTATTATCACTGGACAATTCGATTCGTCAGATTTAGATGCCGATCCAGGTCCGGGAACCGCCATTTTATCAGCCCAAGGCGGTTATGATGCTTTCGTAATTAAACTCGATGCCGATGGCGGCTTTGTGTGGGCAAAGTCAATTGGTGGTAGCGGCACCGACTATGGAGTTCATGTTATAGCTGATAGCCAGGGAAATGTTATTGAAAACATACGATATCAATCTGCTGTGCAAGTAGGAAGCCAAATCTATACAGCGCAAAGCAGCCAATTTAACGGACTGGCGGTAAAATATGATCCCAATGGAAATTTGATTTGGGCAATTAATATAGGTGATACCGGTGATTCTGAAGTTGATTACTCTACTGTTGATCACTTGGGTAACGTGCTGTTATGCGGTCCCTTCCAGGGGAACGATAACTTTAACCCTTTGGGCGCAGCATCTTATTTAAATGCTAACGGTGGGGCTACCTTTATTGCAAAATATACATCTGCCGGCAGTTTAATATGGGTGAAGAGTTTTAACGGGCCGCCGGCTAACATATGCGTTAACTCGAAAAACGATATTTTTTTAGACGGGCCATTTTCGTCCACAATAAGTTTTAACGGAACATCCTTAAATCCGGTTGGCGCGCAGGATCTATATCTTGCTAAATATTCATCAGCCGGCGGTTTTGAATTTGCGAAGGATGTTGGTGGCGCGAACGGCAGTATGTTTAATTACGGTATTCAGTCTAGCCAGGACGATTATATCTTTATTAGCGGATATTTTAACGGAACGATTGATTTCGATCCCTCACCCGCTACTTCTGCATTTATTTCAGATCATGGCCAGCGCGATTTTTTTTTAACCAAATATGATAGTGATCTAAACTATAAATGGGCGTTTAATGGGGGTAGTCCTAATTGTAGCAACAGTTTGGGGCGTGCCATTACAGTAGATAATAATAATGACATTTTATTTACAGGCGGCTTTTGCTCAACCGTAAACTTCAGCGCGTCAACTTGTGCGCCATATCCACTCACTGCTCAAAGCAGCAGCCGAGATTGTTTTTTAGGCAAATATGTACAAAATGCCGCAACACCAGCTGCACAGATCACCGGGTTTACCGTCCCGCAGCAAAGCGCACCAGCTGTAATAGATCAAACAAATTTAAAAATAACGGTTACCGTACCATATGGTACCGATATTACTGCATTAAAGCCCTCGATAGTGTATAGCAGCGGGGTTACAATTAGCCCTGCATCAGGCGTTGCTGAAGATTTTACGTCGGGCGTAACCTACACGCTCGCCAGCTCATGTGCATCCTTAAATTACGCTGTAAATGTGATTGTGGCCGCTGCAACGCCTAACCCACCAGTATGCGCCACTTCAGGCGTCGATGGCACTACTAATATTAATGGATCAATAGATACCTATTTTCCGCCGCAAGGGGATGTTACCTTGCCGGCCGGGTCAAGCAGTATATCGTTGTCAGGCGTTCCGGCCACCGATGCCTATGGCAATAGCTTTGGTGCAACACCTATAAAATCTGGTGACCTGCTGATCATTATCCAAATGCAGGATGCAACCATCGATTTTGATAACAGCACTCTGTACGGTTCGGGCAGCGCAACGGCCGGCGCCGACGGTTTGGGTGGGACGGGTTTTACAAATATTGGCAGCAGCGGTAAGTTTGAATATGTTATTGCTACTAACAATGTTCCGCTTACAGGCGGCACTTTGACTTTTAAGGGGTCAGGGGCCTCAAACGGTACGGTTTATGATTACGTAAGCGCCGCCCCAACCGCAACACGAGGCAAGCGCACCTTTCAGATCATCCGGCTGCCGCAATATTCAAACTTGAAATTATCGTCAAATATCTCTCCGCCCCCATTCAACGGAAACGCGGGTGGTATAATCGCGTTTGACGTTGCCGGGAATATGGATTTTAATGGTTACACTATAGATGTATCTGGCCGGGGCTTCAGAGGCGGATACAGTTTAATAAAAGTAACACAGCTTGTAAATTTAAATGATCTGTATGTAGCGCCGGCCGATGATAACAGGGTCTCAGGCAAAGGAGAGGGAATAGCAGGTACGCCCAAGTATATGTGGGATGGTTATAACCAGGTGGATAATATTGTAGAAGGCTTGCCTAATGGATCGGGTGGCAGAGGTGCCCCTGCTAACGCGGCAGGCGGCGGCAATGATGTGAATGCGGGCGGCGGCGGCGGCGGCAATGGTGGTGGTGGCGGTGTAGGTGGCGATGGGTATGGAGGTGATCCGGGAACCTATCCTAATGGCGGCAGGCCCGGCGCGGTGAGTTATAACGGGTCGGTTGACCCTACAAGATTAATAATGGGCGGCGGTGGTGGTGGTGGCCACGCAAATGATGCGCTAACAGGTGTAAAAGGAGGTGTGGGCGGTGGTATTGTTTTAATAACCGCTGCCAGCGTTAGCGGCAATGGCACTATATTGGCAAACGGCGGTAATGGCGCGCCTGGAACATATGGGGGGCATCCCGACGGTTCTGGCGGCGGCGGTGCAGGTGGTACCGTTTTTGTAATGCTTTCGAGTCCCGTCGCATCATCTGCTTTAACTATACAAGCTAAGGGCGGCCTTGGCGGAAACACAGAATTTGACAATCCCGTAACCGATGGAGTTCAGCCACACGGGCCGGGCGGTGGTGGTGGTGGCGGCGAAGTTGTTTATGCCATATCCTCGGGTACTGTAAATATAGACGTTGCCGGAGGCAAATCAGGTAAAACAGATAGTGGTAATGGGATAACTCATAACGCAGGCGACGGCTTGCCGGGTGTCGCTGATAAGATACTCGTGGCTTCTCTTCCGCCATATCTCCAAAACAGCGGCGGTAGCTGCTATCCGATATTAGTTACTACAATGAGCGTAGCGAAGGCTTATCAGGCTAAGGCATCAGGCGATACAGTGCATTATCACATTAAAATCGTTAATGCCACCACCGGCGGTAATGCAGGCGCGGTTGAGGCAGATTGTTCTTTCCCATCAGGTTTTTTGTTTTCGTCAGCAACAGTAAAATATGCCGGGACCGCTAACGGGCCTTCACTACTTAATAACCTGGGCACTGCAACTGCGCCTGTTTTGGGCGATTTTAACATCCCATCAGGCGATAGTGTGATGATTGATATGGTTGTAAACATAGCCTGCGTTACCAATGGCGAATACAATGGAAGCGCGCAGGCAACTTACGCTGATCCGTCCCGCACAACCGCCGATCCGAACCGCAGAATAACCGCAGCTACAAATGCGTTCGCAGGATCAAATACAACTTATGAAACAACCATAGCCGGTCCAGTACCAGGTTCAAATTATGATGGATCGGCATCAACGGCAGAGGATGTGGTTATCACCAATCTGCCAATTACAAACAATGCCATCACCGCTCCGTCGGTAACCGCGTATTGCCTTGGCGGCGCACCGACAAGTATAACCGGTAGTGCTCCTACAGGCGGGAGCGGCACCTATGGTTACCAGTGGCAACTATCAACAGACAACGTAAACTTTAACGATATAAGCGGCGCCACCGCACAAAACTATACTCCTGCCGGTATCGGGGTTACCACTTACTACCGCCGCACGGTGACTTCGGGTAGTTGTATCACCCCGCTAAATAGTAACGTAGTGGCAATTACTATACAATCCCCGCCCGCTAATAATGCTATTACAGCCCCTGTTACCGGTACATTGTGTAGCGGCGGACAGCCGGCAGCTATAGCCGGCAGCATACCAACCGGTGGCGACGGTACAACCTATGCGTATCAGTGGCAGGTCTCTGATGATAACACAACCTTTACAGATATAACAGGAGCCACTGCGAAGGACTATACACCACCCTTATTATATGCTACAACCTATTATCGTCGTACAGTAACATCGGGCAGTTGTACCACGCCGGTAAATAGTAATGTAATTACCATTACGGTACAAGCGCCGCTGAACAATAACAGCATCACGCCTCCTGCTGTAGTTACATTTTGCTCTAATGGCACACCATCAACCATAACCGGTGATGTACCAACAGGTGGTAATGGCGTGTATGCATACACATGGCAAAGCTCCACAGATGATATAATCTATACTGATATTCCAGGAGCTACAGGACAAAATTATAACCCGGGACCTATATCGGTTACAACCTATTATCATCGTACAATAACATCCGGGTCGTGTACAACGCCCCTTATCAGCAATTCATTAGTGTTAACTATTACACCTGCGCCACCTACGCCGGTGCCTTCTTCATCTTCTGTTAATGTGTGTACGGGCAATACCGCTACGCTGTCACTAACGAATCCCGTAAGTGGGATCACCTATAACTGGTATGATTCGCCTGCAAAGACAAATCTTGTATTCACGGGAACAACTTACACCACGGGCGCTATAAATAACAACATCACTTATTACATCGAGGCTATAAATGGCTCTTGCAGCAGCCCCGCAACGGCGAGTGTAAGTGTAAATGTTATTGCTTTACCTCAGGCGCCCGTTATAGTTAATGGCAGTACTCAACAAACCTGTACAGGCACCCAAACTACTTTAAGCATTGCAAGCCCACAGCAGAATATAACTTATAATTGGTATGCCGACGCAACCACCACTAATATTACTTACACGGGTACAAATTTCTTAACTCCAACAATCAATTCAACCCAAACCTACTATGTTGAAGCCTTGAACAGCAGCAGTTGCGGATCAACAACACGTACTGCGGTTACTGTTACCGCATTGCCTGCACCGGCAGCGCCAACCATCAGTGGTACAGGCACAGCTATTTGTCCGGGTACCAGCGCCACATTAACAGCATCCAGCAGTGACCCTAACGCCACCATCAACTGGTATGCCGGTGCAACAACAGCAACTTCGCTGGCTACAGGTAATAGTTTCACCACTCCTGTATTAAGTGCAAACACAACTTATTATGCCGATGCTGTAAACACAAATAGCTGCTTTTCACCAACGCGTACCCCGGTAATTGTGCAAATGCTGCAGCCATTGGCTGCGCCGGTGGTGTCTGTAGCTTCTACTACTGCAACGAGTGTCACCTTTCAGTGGACCGCCGTAACAGGTGCGACCGGTTATGAAGAAAGTATTGATAACGGGCAAACATTTACCGCGCCAAGTTCAGGTAGCGACGCGTTAACACAAACTATATCAAATTTAACAACCGGCCAAACGGTTACCATTATTGTGCAGGCCGCAGGCGGTTCGGCTTGTGAGTTGAGTGCAAGCTCAACAGCGATAACAGGCACTGCCACCGATCCCAATGCTGATCAGATATACGTTGCCAATGCATTTACACCGAACGGAGATGGCAAAAATGATATTGTATACGTACACAGCAACACCATAAAAAGCATGAATTTTTATGTATACGATCAATGGGGCGAAATGCTTTACAGATCGTCAAACATAGCCAATGGATGGGACGGCACCTATAAGGGTGCCAAAGAACCTGTGGGTGTGTATGTATATTACGTGCAGGCTATAATGATAGACGGGAAACAGGTGAACAAAAAGGGAACAATAACGCTATTAAGGTGAGAAAAGTAATTTTAATATTGGTAATAACGATATTCGGGTTGGCGGACCGGTCAATGGCGCAGGTTGATCCGCATTTTTCTCAATATTATGCTTATCCGTTATGGCTTAATCCAGCACTTACTGGTGTTATTGATGGCGACGTGCGGGTAAATGCAAACTATAAAAACCAGTGGCCTACCATTAACAACGCCTATCAAACCGGCGCGTTATCGGTTGATTTTCGTCCGACCGAAAAGGTTGGCATAGGTTTTAATATGATCAACCAATCGGCAGGGGCGGTTGGCTATAATTATTTGGCCGCTTACGGCTCCTTCGGTTATGCGATAATGTTTGACGCTGATGGTTATCACCAGCTGCATTTTGGTGTGCAGGCGGGCTTGATAAACCGCAGTTTTGATGAAAGCAAATTACAATTAGACGACCAGTACAACCCAACATCAGGCTTCGACCCAACGCTGCCCAGCTTCGAGAATTTTTCGAGCACGGGCGCTACTATTTTTGACGCAGGGGCAGGCGTATATTACTTTAACGGCGACCCGGAATCACCGGCAAATGTTTTCGGCGGCTTTAGTGTGGCCCACCTAACCCAACCTAAAGATCCGTTCGCAACCGAAGGCATCAACAGCACCTTACCCATGCGCTATACCTTACATGGCGGCGTTAAAATTAATGTTTCGGAAGGGTTTGACTTTACGCCGCACGTTATTTACATAAGGCAGGGCGATAACCAGATAAGGGCGTTGGGTATCTATTCGGAATTTAAATCGAATGAAGACGATGCATTTATAATCGGCGGCATGTATCGTTACCAGGATGCTGCTGTAGTGAATGTTGGCTACCGGCTAAATAATATGATACTTGGTTTAAGCTACGATTTTAATACCTCGCAGCTGAATACTGCTACTGCCGGGCAAGGCGGCATTGAGCTATCATTGAGTTACGTATTTCATAAAACATCGCACGACCCTGCCCAGGTATGCCCAAGATTTTAAGATGACAGGATGAAAAAACTGATCTTTATACTCCTCACTAATATGTCTGTGTTGAGCGCCTTTGCTCAATACAACGAGGGATATAGGGTTTTAGGCGATAAAGCATTTGCTAACAAAGATTACTACCAGGCGGCCATCAACTATAAGAAAACTTTGGGTTTAATAAAGCCTAAAGCAGTTATTCCTTATTATTCAAAAAGAAGCACCAGGAAGCTGAATACGGAAACCGGGTCTTACCTTTATTACCAGATAGCTGAATCCTACCGCTTATATCAAAACTATAAGGAAGCCGGCGGTTGGTACGAAAAAGTGATCAATGGCAATAACTATGCACAATATCAATTGGCCCGTCTCTGGTACGGCGTCTGCTTGCGCGCCGATATGGATATTGATAGTGCAATAATTCAGCTTACACAATTTGTTGACGTTTATAAGGAGGACAATAAATATATCGCGTTAGCGAAAAAGGAAATTGAAGATTGCAGGTTTGCGAAACAGCAATACCAATACGCTCCATTAGCTAAGGTTGTTAGAATGCCGGCTCCGTGGAATGCCGAAGGCGGCGACTACGCTTTGACAAGTACAAATAACACCTATTGGTTCACCTCAACGCGGTCTGCCGGCGAAGGTGCAACCCATTTAAACAGGATATACGTTTTGTCAGTAAATTCAATGCAACCCGTTTTAATTGATTTTGGTGATAAAGATAAGGAATACGGTACACCATCGGTTGATGGTTCAGGAACCAGACTATACATGACCGAATGGTTTAAAAAAGGTGCGCAAACTGTTTGTAAAATATATTTGAGCAGGTATAAAGATGGCAAATGGCAGGCGCCGCAAAAGCTTAATGATAATGTGAATGCGGAAGGTTTTAATGCCATGCAGCCTTGTGTTACTACTGATGGAAAGCATTTATATTTTTCATCGAACAAACCCGGCGGCCGGGGCGGCGATGATATTTGGCTGTGTGATCTTGACGCTAATGGTACCCCGGTAAATTCGAGAAACCTGGGTAGTATAATAAATACGCCTGACGACGAGCAGGCGCCATTTTTCGATGATCTGGAACAGCGATTGGTTTACAGCTCGAAAGGATTTACAGGATTGGGAGGATTTGACTTGTTTGAGAGTAAGCTTATAGGCGAAAATGTATGGGCCCAACCAGAAAACTTGGGATATCCCATTAACTCGTCAAAGGACGATATGTACTATATGCCTGACCGGGTCGATAAGAGTAAGTTTTACATAAGCTCAGACCGGGAATCGGAATGTTGCCTTAGCATATTTCAGGGCACTGCAACAAACATTATCATAAAAGGGATGATAACCGATTGCATTACCGGAAAGCCTATAGTTG
>Ga0206963_10090_pt1 | contig 29465 bp, 31 predicted proteins | sample Alteio_BWOrgHeat_28_FD_152958 | JGI IMG/M metagenome (GOLD analysis project Ga0206963, IMG submission 152958) | Enriched cells from forest soil in Barre Woods Harvard Forest LTER site, Petersham, Massachusetts, United States -... | ecosystem: Environmental > Terrestrial > Soil > Temperate forest >... | reverse complement strand
GGGACGTAAGTAAATCCAGAAAAAGCATTGGAAGCTTGCAGATCTAAGTTGGTCACAACAACGGTTTGTAGCCCTGACGATGAAGAGTTCCCGGTATGGCAACTAATCGAAGTCGAGGTTACCGAGGAGGTAGGACAGTTTGTTCCTCCAATGGCAACGCTAGCTCCTGAAGTAAACCCAGTCCCCGTGATAGTAAGCGCGGTATTTCCACTCTGTGGTCCTGAAGAGACCGATAGAGCCGTGATGACGGGAGCTGGGACATAGGTGAATCCAGAAAACGCATTAGAAGCTTGCAGATCCAAGTTGGTTACAACAACGGTTTGCAGTCCTGACGATGAAGAGTTCCCGGTATGACAACTAATCGAAGTCGAGGTTACCGAGGAGGTAGGACAGTTCGTACTTCCTATGGCAACGCTAGTTCCTGAAGTAAATCCAGTCCCTGTGATAGTAAGCGCGGTATTTCCACTCTGTGGTCCCGAAGAGACAGAGAGCGAAGTGATGACCGGAGCTGGGACGTAAGTAAATCCAGAAAAAGCATTGGAAGCTTGCAGATCTAAGTTGGTCACAACAACGGTTTGTAGCCCTGACGATGAAGAGTTCCCGGTATGGCAACTAATCGAAGTCGAGGTTACCGAGGAGGTAGGACAGTTTGTTCCTCCAATGGCAACGCTAGCTCCTGAAGTAAACCCAGTCCCCGTGATAGTAAGCGCGGTATTTCCACTCTGTGGTCCTGAAGAGACCGATAGAGCCGTGATGACGGGAGCTGGGACATAGGTGAATCCAGAAAACGCATTAGAAGCTTGCAGATCCAAGTTGGTTACAACAACGGTTTGCAGTCCTGACGATGAAGAGTTCCCGGTATGACAACTAATCGAAGTCGAAGTTACCGAGGAGGTAGGACAGTTTGTCCCTCCTATGGCAACGCTAGCTCCTGAAGTAAATCCGGACCCTGTGATAGTAAGCGCGGTATTTCCACTCTGTGGTCCCGAAGAGACAGAGAGCGAAGTGATGACCGGAGCTGGGACATAGGTGAATCCAGAAAACGCATTGGAACTTTGGAGATCTACATTCGTTACGACAACGGTTTGCAGTCCTGAGGATAAGGAACTCCCGGTATGGCAACTAATCGACGTCGAGGTTACCGAGGAGGTAGGACAGTTCGTCCCTCCAACGGCAACGCTAGCGCCTGAACTAAACCCAGTCCCCGTGATAGTAAGCGCGGTATTTCCACTCTGTGGTCCTGAAGAGACCGATAGAGCCGTGATAATGGGAGCTGGGACATAGGTGAATCCAGAAAACGCATTAGAAGCTTGCAGATCTAAGTTGGTCACAACAACGGTTTGTAGTCCTGAGAATAAAGAACTCCCGGTATGGCAACTAATCGACGTCGAGGTTACCGAGGAGGTAGGACAGTTCGTACTTCCTATGGCAACGCTAGCTCCTGAAGTAAATCCGGACCCTGTGATAGTAAGCGCGGTATTTCCACTCTGAGGTCCTGAAGAGACCGATAGAGCCGTGATAACGGGAGCTGGGACATAGGTGAATCCAGAAAACGCATTGGAAGCTTGCAGATCTAAATTAGTTACAACAACCGTTTGCAGTCCTGAGGATAAAGAACTCCCGGTATGGCAACTAATCGAGGTTGAGGATACCGAGGACGTGGGACAATTCGTACTTCCGATGGCGACGCTAGCTCCCGAACTAAACCCGGTACCTGTGATAGTAAGCGCGGTATTTCCGCTCTGTGGTCCCGAAGAGACAGAGAGCGAAGTGATGACCGGAGCTGGGACATAGGTGAATCCAGAAAACGCATTGGAAGCTTGCAGATCTAAATTAGTCACAACAACCGTTTGTAGTCCTGAGGATAAAGAACTCCCGGTATGGCAATTAATCGAGGTTGAGGATACCGAGGACGTGGGACAATTCGTACCTCCTATGGCAACGCTAGCTCCTGAAGTAAACCCGGTACCTGTGATAGTAAGCGCGGTATTTCCACTCTGAGGTCCTGAAGAGACCGACAGAGCCGTGATAACGGGAGCTGGGACATAAGTGAAGCCAGAATAAGCATTAGAAGCTTGCCGATCTAAGTTAGTCACGACAACCGTTTGCAGCCCCGATGACGATGCGCTGCCGGTGTGGCAACTAATTGAAGTCGGAGCTACTGAAGTTGTGGAACAATTGTTACCTCCTATCGATACACTCGCCCCCGCGGCAAATCCGGTTCCTGCAATGGTGAGCAGCGTATTTCCACTTTGTGGCCCTGAATTTACGGAAAGCGACGTGATGGATGGGGCTGCCGCATAGGTAAACCCGGAATAGGGACTAGAGGTCTCCGTATCGGGATTGGTAACAACCACGTTTTGAAGACCAGCGGTAGAGGTCGCCCCCGTCGTACATAAAAAACTGGTCGAGGAAAATCCAGAGGGATTGACCGCGCAGGAGATTCCTCCAACACTGACCGTAGCCCCAGAGAGAAAACCAGAACCCAGAATGGTAACCGCGGTATTTCCTGCAAGAGGTCCAGAGCCGGGAGTGACGGAGGTGATATTGGGAACATAAGAGAAGGCATTAGCCAAGGTGATGGTCTTAAGATCGGGATTGGTCACGACAACGCTTGAGATGCCTGAGGCGTGTGCGCCTGTGGCACACGTGAGTTTGGTTGAGCTGACCGTGGTAGGAGAGTTGCATACGACTCCTCCCACGGTGGCGGTGGCTCCCAAATCGAATCCCGTTCCGACAATCGAGACAAATGTCCCTCCGCCGGCGGCTCCAGAAGATGGGGTGACGCTGCTAACCGTGGGCGCAGGGTCTCCACTTCCGGTACCTTGGATCGATTCCTGCCAGAGGTTCAAGTGAGTCCCATCGCTCCACCATAAGGCTATGGCACCGTTCGCCCCGCCCGACACCGTTGGAGCGAAAGTTACCACCACGGTGCAGGTTGCACCGTTGGGAGCCAAAGAGGAATCGCAAGTGCCCCCCTCACCAGGAAAGGATCCCCCTTTATAGGAAAAGGGCGCAAAGATTGTCATTCCGCTAATTCTAGAAATTTCCACCGTCCCCGAATTAGAGATCGTAAAGACAGCGTCCTGGGAGTCGCCCGTATTCAGGGTGCCAAAGTCGAAAGTGGTGGGGAGTGCGGAATAGTACTGTGGAGTTCCCGTGATTCCGCCGCCACTTAGCAGACTCGCCTGAGTCATCGTCAGATGCGCAGAGCTCGATGACGACGGCGTTCTAGGTGAAATCGCGGTGCAGGCGACAAAGCACACCATTGCCACTAGATAGGAGACGAATGGTATTAATTTTGGGAACCCCATTACCCACACTCCAAATACGTACCGCTAGATATTTATTATACAGGGAAATAACGCGACGCACTAATTGAGCGACGGCTAACTACAGGGTCGCACAAGAGTTTTGCCGCTGAACTGTGAAGGAAATTTCAAGATCATCACACTTAACGATGATGCGTGGACTTACCCGCAACATAATTTGACTTAGCCTAACGGTCCCGGTTACGCCCAAGGCTACAGCGGATCCTTAACCAGGGAGTTTTATGAAAACAGGAACGGTGTTTGCGCTTGTCACATTGGCCTATCTTTTGTCTGCGGGGTTGGCTTCAGCCGAAACCAAAGCCAAGAAAACCCCAGGAACTAAAACCTACAATATCAGCTGCCGAGTGAAAGACGCTTACTCGCAGCCTAAAGATGAAAAATCTGATCTCATTGAGGCGGAACTCTCCGGGGCTTTCCTGGTGAATGGAGATCACTACGAGTTGATCAACGTATCGTCCTACTATTTCACTTACGATAAGGACTATACGAAATCGATCCGAGAGGCGAAACGCCCCACTGATAGCTTTACCTCCTTTGGCTATTACACGGCGCCGTCGTTAAAAAATGACGCTAAATATAGTGGAGACGAGAGTGAAGCCCGCAAGTATCCCAACCATTTGAAGTTCGATCTCACTTACGACGGTCTTCCGTGGGGGGATATTCAGAGCGCGGAGTTTAAATTTCCAAAGGTCGCTATTAGTAAAGCAGACCAAAAGGATGTTGAGGCGGTGATCAATCTTCATTTTGATCAGAATTGGGCGTTGGTACAACTAAAGTGCTCCGTTTCCCTTCAGGGAGATTAGAGAATCGACCGTCAAGGATTCGAGATCCCTCCCTATCTTATGATGAGCAGGGAGTCGTCGGATCTCCGAAGTAACGAAAATAAATGGAGGTAAGTATGAAGCTAGTACTAGTGATGTCCGTTTCCCTGTTCCTTGGTTCTACGTCCCTCGCCGCCAAGCCTGATCTGCTCTATGAGTGTAGCGAGGCGAATGGTCAGGACAGCGATGTCCGCTTCTCCATCGATGCAAAAAAATCGATTCAGGTGGGGAACACCGAGTGCTCCGCGGACATGAATCTGGAGAAAACCGCGAACGGAAAGGCGGAGTTTAAGGGAGTCGAGAGTGATGGCGGTGATCTCGAAACTTGTGGAAACGCCGCTGAGATAGATAGTTCGGTCCTAAAGGCGGGAAGCCCAGTCAAGCTAACTCTCCGGGGTGGCGAGAGTGGGGGGAATTATGTGTGCCGACTAAACGTCTTCGGTACCTGCTTGGATGAAGCCCACGATGCCGCATTCGCGGTTGATCGTAATGCCAAGAAAAACTCGACCTGGTCGGCCGATGTCGCGTCCAAGGGAGGAAAACCGTTTCTGGCGTTTGTGAAGCAATATGCTAAGGGCAAACGAAAACAGGTAGTCCTGTATGATCTAAAGATATTCGATAGTCAGGACTCTACGGAACACTACACCGCCTATGGCGTAGCGCTCAAAGCACCCACCTGTGAAAAGATTGAGGTCAAGGAGTTGGATAAGAAGTAGTCCAAATTTGACGAACGACCGGGGGTTGCCAGATCAATATCTGGCGACTCCGGAGTCGATCTCTTGCGACCATCGTTCTATACCGCCCGAGAGATTACTGACTTTGGAGTAGCCTTGAGCGCGCAAAAACTGAGCGGCGTGCCGGCTTCGAACCCCATGATGACAAAGCGTCACTATCGTTTGAGTCGGATCCACCTCGGTAAACCGTTTCTCTAGTTCCCCCAAGGGGATGAGATGCCCGCCTATATTCGCTAACGCAAATTCATTGGGCTCTCGAACATCTAAAATCAAGATGCGCTCGCCACTGTCTAGAATGGCTTTGAGCTCTTTAGGAGAAATTTCCTTAGCAAGTACGGGCGGCATGAAAGACTCCCTGTGAAAAGATAGATGAGAACAGGCCCGACAATCCATTCGTTTAGGAATGGAAAACGAATCGAGCGTGTTTTTCCAGGCATCCCAAACGAAAAGGCGTCCGGAGCCTAACCGATCTCCCAAGATAAATTTAATGGCCATCGTAGCCTGCATCACGCCGATCGTTCCGGGGACGACACCTAGTACGCCCACCACATTGCAGGTCGCAGATAGTTCAGGGGGAGGGGGGGGCGGGATAGAGGCACCGGTAACACGGACCCGAGGTGGCGTCGAAAACTGCGACTTGACCCGAAAAACGTTGGACGCTGCCCATCACTAGCGGTTTTCCCAGACCGGCGCATGCGTCGTTAAGGAGGTAACGGGCGGCCAAATTGTCTGTGCCGTCAATGACCAAGTCGAACGATCGGATCATCTCTTTGACATTATTGTCGTCGACTTTCGGGTAGTGCTCTAACTGCAGCCAGGGCGAGGCAGATCTTAACCTTTGCGAAGCACTTTCTAGCTTTGTCTTTCCCAGATCGGCGTTGGTATAGAGAATTTGGCGCTGAAGATTAGAGGCTTCAACGATGTCTTCCTCGGAAAGTCCTAGAGTCCCAATGCCGGCCGCGGCAAGGTAAAGGGACGCGGGACAGCCGAGCCCTCCTAAACCAACGATCAGGACTCGTGCCTCCTTCAACTGTCGCTGGCCTGACTCTCCCACCTCGGGAAGTCGAATCTGCCGGTCGAAACGTCTAGTTTCCTCTGGCGTAAGATTTGTAGCGCTTTCCGATTCGATGAACACCGCCTCTATCTATCACTGCGACCCGGACCCTTTCAAGGCAGCCCGTATCTAGTCCTATCTGTCCCGATGTCGAACCGAACCTTGGAGCAAAATCCGACCGGTCAAGGATGTCTCAAGCCTGAGACGTGGTTGGACACTCTGGCATATCTTCTGCACTGCATGAAAGGGGAACGGAAAATATGCCAGGAGCAGAACATGCGATTTAATGACGATACTAAGGTCTCTCTCTCGCTGAGAAGTGCTGGGAGGACGCAGATTGTAGGTAGCAATGAGGCTATTCTTAGAGCCCAGGAGAGGATTATCCAGGCCCAAGGGCTAAGGATTCTGCTGGTGGGAGAGACGGGAGTGGGGAAGACGCCCTTCGCCCGATTTTCCAACGAGGTGGTAAGCGAAGCGACGGGGACGGACCGGCCGTTCGAGCAGATTAACTGCGCCTGTCTCAGCTCCGAACACTTTCAGGATCAGCTATTCGGTCATAAGAGGGGGGCTTTTACCGGGGCCATTGCCGACAAGCGGGGGCTCGTAGAAATCGCCAGAGGAGGAGACCTGTTTCTCGATGAAATTGGTGACATGCCCCTTGAGACACAAGCCCACTTTCTGACCTTCTTGGATACCATGGAATATTACCCTTTGGGTGAGGACAAGAAACGGCGTGCCGAGGTGCGCGTGATCTGCGCCACCAATCGCGATCTCAGGGCAATGTCTGAACAGGGTACCTTTAGAAGGGATCTGTACTCACGCATCTCGCAGGTCGTTGTAGAGATCCCGGCACTAAGAGATCGCCCGGAAGACATCGCTCCACTCTTTCGACATTTTGTTCAGTATTTTGGAGTGGGACCAAAGCCATACGATGAAGCGATCGTTACCCTGTTCGAGGACTACTCCTGGAAAGAGGGGAATGTACGCGAATTAAGAGATGCGGTGGAATATCTCTGCCTAATGTCGGCTAGCAGTGAGAGGATACGTGTCGAGCATGTGGGAGATCGGTTTAGAAATGAAACTAGCCAAACGGCGAGTGGAAACTACCAACCGAAACTAGAAGACGTATGGTTTGTCTCCAAGTTCGGATTAGAAAACTATCTGGAACGCATCGAAAAGAGTCTGCTGGAAAAGTGCCTGACACGGAATCTTGGCTCCCTGGAGAGTATGGCCAGACAGCTAAGAATCTCTCGCCCAACACTGTATCGCCGGCTAAAGAAGTACGCGATATTGGGGGCTAGGGAGTTGGAGAGTCGTACCATCGGAGCGTTCTGAACGATATTCCCAAAAATGTTGACGTTCTCCGTCCGTCATTGCGTAGCGAAGAATCTTCGCAACGTTGAATAATAATCTATCGTCGGTAGTTTGCAAAACTGTGTGGATTGCTTCGCTCCTCTCCTCTCCTCTCGCAATGACAGAGGGGGAGGTGGACTGGTTCGTTGCGAAACTAGGTCCCCTCCACTACGGCGAACAAGTCGTTCCTCGCGATGGCAAAAGCGGGGAGATCCGCGCAAACCTTAGGGTTATCCCTCTTGCCTCTCCAGCTTATCAAACCGAGTTGCGTCGGCTTTGCGGGGTGCCCCCGCCGGCGCGGTAGTTGGTACCGGTTCAACATTAGACACGCTAACCGGAGTGATGGGATCTAGGACGGTCTTAGCTTTCGGCGGTGCGGCCACCTTCGCCGGTGGCGCAATGGGCGTGATGATAAAGTGATTCTCTTTGATGGAGGAGGGGAGCCCTTCTGCCTGGAAACTACACCCCAAGAAGCGGATCTCCTTTTCAAGCGTGAGTTCTCTCAGACTTGCGGTACCTTCGAGAAACAGACAATCTTCGATGACAAGTTCATCGTCGTGCGCGACCGGGCGTGAAAAGCTAAAGCGACAGCTGTCGAACGTGCAACGCAAGAAGCGAGTGTGCCGAAAGGTACAGTCCTCGAAGACCACCCCTTTGAAATAGCAATCGCGCAAAGTCACAAACACAAAATCGCTCTGTACGATATGGGACTCAAAAAAACGAGCTCCGGAAAGGGTCGATTGGGCAGCGTTTAATCCTACTAAGGCACTCTGGATACCCGTCAGGCCAATGACGTCTCGGTGGACCAGGTGCAAGCGTCCTAGTTGGGTTCGAATGAGCGGACCACCCAAGGCGATATGACTGAGATCATATTTGGCATTAGGGCTATCGCTCAGGCTATCGGTTTCGACGGTGAAGCTCATGCTAATTCTCCTCTGTTTCTCGTTAGGGGCGTATCGCCTCTATCTCCATTCTTGGATTCGCTCCGGAGGCAATGATGTGGCAGGAACGTATGAGATAGGCGCCTTCGTGCGAATTCGAGAACGCCGGCCCTTTCACTTTTAGGCGATCCCCAGGTATGCCTACCGGTTCAAATGTGGTCATGCGAAGGGATTCTTGTTGCATCAGCTTTTTGGAAAGTTGATTTTTCACTAGTTGGTCGGCCGAATCAAAATGGTAGCTTTCGTTGACGTGCGCTTCAAAACTCCCTTTGGCGTGCTTCCACGACGTTTTCTCCCGATAGCCTGAATGATCGCGGAAGGCCGCAAGTGGGCTATAGAGATCCGAGGCGCTCATTCGCTTCTCCTTGGACTCTAGCGAATGCTGGTCCAGATGGCGAAAGGTGACTTGCGAGTAGTAATGATTGGGGGACTGCGTGTGTCCCACCCCGGTAACGGGACTTTTACTGGGGATCTCAACGTCCTTTACATGACTTCCCACCTTCAAAAAACAGATCTGGTCGGAGGCCGCTTTAGCAAAGAAATAGAACCCAAATTCGTTGGATAGTTCGCCTAGGTGGTCGAAAAAGGATGGCCCGGTCAAATGGATCGAGGGAATGGTCTCCCCAAAGTTCCCGAGGTAACGTGTGGAGAGGCCGAGTTTGCTTGCGAGTTTATCTAAGCACTCTTGGAGAGTCTGTTGTTTAAAGAACAGATTTTCGTGGGCCTTTCTAGAGGCAAAGAGTGAGTCTTGAAAAGTTAGACGTATCCGGTGAGTGTCGAGGTGCGAAACGTCCGCAAGATGGCCTTTAAAAAAACTCCTATCGGCCCATTTAAAGGAGGCCTCCTGGGGAATATCCCGTGAGCTTAGTGAACCAGCTTCCTGCGCGGTGAGGCTTACCATCATCGACATTGAGGCCGTCTGATCCAATGCCATTTGGATTTCGACCTGGGAAACACGCTTGGAAAGCTTACCGCTTCCGATATCCCAGTGAAAAGAGGGTTTTGAGGGCAGAGTATCAGCTGCCATGGGCGCTGGCTCCTTGTCTAAAAGCTACCGAAGACTGGGGCAACTTTCCGTTGATTAACACCTTCATGCCCGCTTTTTCGGCGGAGGTGCTTAGGATAAAGACCTCGTCGGGATTGGCATTGGTCACCTGGCGGACTTTGGGATCGATGAAATAGGTCATGAAATTGATATAGCCGGTGTACTTGACCGCCGCCATCGCCCTCACGACTTCCAATGAATCATCCAGAAAACCAGGCATCATCAGGTGACGTACGAGAAGTCCATGGGTAAGTTTCCCTGAGTCGGTGTAATGAGAGAAGCCGTGAGTCTTCATCAGGATCTCCAAAGATCGTTGCGCGGTTTTTCCATAGGTTAGAGGCAAATTAACCGAACGGGCCGACTCGCTGCTAAATACTTTAAAGTCGGGAACGATGATGTCTCCTAGCGAGGACATGCCATGGAGGGTCTCCGGACTTTCAAATCCGCTTATCTTTAATACTAACGGTAATAGTCTCCCATAATTGAGTTTGATCTTAAGCAGCGGGCGGGAGAGGGTGCTCCAAAAATGTGTGGGAGAGATGAGATTTAGATTTCTAGCCCCTCGCATGACAAGATCTTCCACTAAACGGGAAAATGCCTCCGCGGAATAGTCCGAACCAATGTCATAGATACTGGTCTCTGGAGTGTAACAAAAATTACAAGCCAAGTGGCAACCCGTGAAGGTGATCATCCCTGAGCTTTGATTGCCCTCAATTACCTTCTCTTCGCCCAAGTGAATTCCGCTCTTATAGATTTTCATCGGCTTCATGCTTTGTCTCCGGAAAATATTCGGCCAATAGATCGCGCACCTCATCCCAAAGGTCCGTCACAATCAGGTCACCTTCCGCATTGATGTAAATACGAGTGATCACTTTCGAGTTCGTTTTGTTGTTCGTGGCGGGGCTCATGACGACTCCTCTTGGGACCCTACCGACTGCGTCGGTTTCTCTGTCTGGTAGTAACTATCCTTGTAGGTCTTTTGGGATAGCGTCCCCAGAGCGGCCTCAAAGGGGGCGGTCATCTGTTCACACTCATTGCCCACGGCGCCTTCGACACTGACAGAGACCTCGCCTTCCTCGTTAATCTGAAATTTGATTTTTTTTACCATTGCGTCACCACCATTTCGATATTCTGACTGGTCTCGTCTTCCACGCACTGGATGTCGTAACCTTGGGTCTTGGCTATTTCACCGATGGCTACTTTGGCGTAATTGCGTTTTAGTGATTTTACGAAGTCCTCTTGGGTGATCCCCGCCACTCGGGGCATCAGTTCCCAGTCGCCAACGACTTGGTAGTTACCTTGCTCATCCCGAACAAATCCGATGTCGTAATGGGTGGAGGTTAGGATTTTGAATTCGGCGGGGAGGGTATTTCCCATATATCCGCGCACGATAGTACCCTCGTTACTGTCCACCACGGTGTGTCCCATGGCGATCAAGGCCTTTTTGAGAATTTTGGTATTCCCGAGTCGGGTTTTTACCTCAGAAAAGTGTGACATTAGAGCCTCCTCTTTTGCAGGCGCACCGGACCCGACAGATCCATGAAGGCGCTGGGAGGGGGGAACGCCTCCCTTGGGTTGGCCACCGTTACCGCAAAGCCAGAAGGGATAAGCAACCGAGCGTTTTGCCGAAACTCACCGGCGCGTTCCACCGTCGCGTGATGACTCAATTGGACAAATACGCAGCGTTGGGAGTCGCTGGGTTCAATCGCTTCAATGGGAAAAGCTTGTCCCTCGGTAAGTCTGTCTCGCTTTGTCGGACGACCTCGCATTACCGAAATGTTTCCAAAGTACAGGCGGGCTAGGCACTCAAGGGCGAGTAGCGATCCTCTCGTTTCAAAGAGTCTTGGCATCAGATCAAAAAGCTCCGTGATCTCTGACGAGCCTAACGCTTCATAAACAAATCCATAGAGTGTCAGCACACGCTTCTGCTGGTCGATATCAAAAAAACGAGGGTGAAGCGAATAGGCCTGTTGGTGACTCAACACCGAGAACTGAAATAACATCTCATCTAATGCCGCTGCGATGGGGTGGGCGGCTGGTCCGCCGATGCCCAGATCGAGCTTGAAGTAGTCGGGATAGTAGTCTGACGGTAAAATGGAAGGTTTACGCCCCGACATGAGACCTCCTGGTCTGTGTCGAATCGCCGCCGTTAGGCGAAAGATCGCGCTCTTCACTCACACTATCCGATTCATTGGGATTACGTTGCCAATTCGTTTCGATTTCGACCATGGGGATGAGCAGCTCACCGGCGCGCCGGGACACTGTTTCCCCGAAGCTCGACGTAGAAGGATGCAGAATCAAGGCATCTAGTCGAGACAACTCGGAAGCTTCCATGTGCGAGTGGTCCGGTAGGGGTTGGAGCATTCGCGACTTCAGTCGGTCTAGAAACCGCGCTTTACTTTGTGGCTTCCCCTGAGCCAGTGCGCCCGGGGAGAGCAGATCTCGGGTGTGTTGCCCAAAGCGTGTGCTGAGAACCGAGTCGTTAAGACTTCCGATTCGTCCTTCCTCAAGAGCGATATCTGCCTTGTAGAAAATCGAGATAGGAACATTTCGGAAAGGTTCTATCTTCCACTGATAGTCGAGCGGAACGATACGGTTTAATACCTGGGCTACGGCATTGCCAACCGAGGCCGGAATGGCCGTGGGAATATCGGTTGTGATCGCAGCCTGCGCATCGGTAAGAAGATAGATAGTGAGCTCTTTGTGAGTCGCATCGATATCGACCTCAACCTCAACCCGATGGAGAGAAGCATCGGCGCTTTCTACTTGATGAATCAACTCGTCGGTAAGAATTCCCGGAGTCGGAGCCTGTTGGGTGCTTAACCACCGGACAGTAGCATAGAAGCGTTTTAGGTAGTCCACTTTAGACTCTCGCTTTACAAAACCACTCGTCGCTTTTAAGGGAACGATCTTTTCAATAAACGCCGCCGCCTCTCCTGGGCTTCCTTGATAGTCCGAAGTAAGCCAATCGATAGATGGGGCCAGGGTTAACTCTTGAGCGTAGACGGTCGTTCCCCCCGTGTAGTCGCCTAGTAGCAGAGCCCCTCCGGGGAGGATAAGGCTATGATTGGAGGCGTTGTAGAAAAAAGAATGAGCGAAACGACTCGGATCGGTATGACGAAGTTTTAATAGATCGATATCCAATCTATGGAGCGTAACGGAATGGTCGTCCGGGTACTGCAATTGCAGCTGAGCCGGCGGGGTCAATACCCGATCCTCTAAGACTAGCTCTTCCCAAGGCTCACCGGCCAACGTGCCTATGTAGCTATCGATAGCGACTTCAAAAAGGTGGCAGGAGAATAGATTTTCGAACAGTTCTCCGTTGGGGCAGCCATCATCGAACGTGAATACGATTACGATTTCACTGGCCCCCGTCCCCCATTGAACGGCCCCGCTGTGCTTTCCGGGCTTAATCGTTAGGGTGCCGTTGACCGTAAAATCTTCCGTCTGATTGTGAATCTCTAGCCGTTCTTGAAAGAAGGTTTCGGTCTTTTTCGTGGAAGCGTCGGTTAACGTGCACGAGATATCCTTTAATTTCGAGGTGCAGCGGCCTTTGGGCAAATAGGTGAGTTGGATTTCTGAAGTCGGGGCTTTGAGAGTGGCCTTCATCTCAATAGTCGAGCCAAGGGCTGTGAATTTGACGTCATGGAGTGCCGCTAGACGAATGCTTTGGGTGGGAGAAACCTGACAGACGCCCTTATCCCCTTGAAAGCGAAAACTCGTTTCGGCTCCTAACGTCTTTGATTCTACGAGGCCGGCATTAGGTTTCAGCTGAAACCATCCTACCGGCGCCTTAGCGGGCTTTGGCGAAAAGGCAAAAAGGGCAGGGAGGGTGTCTAGTACGGTATCTACAAATCGGGTTTGGCGTCTCTCCACCTCGGCTAGGGAACAGCTAAGACTTTCTGCGAAAACCTTCACCGGGTCCATCGGCGAAGCGGTATCCCACCCGGTGAAGTGTTTTCGGAACGATTCGTTCAGGATCTCTTGATATCGGTGTTCCAATTTCATGCACTCACTCCTTAGGGGACCAAAGCCAGCCTAAGCTGGTCGTTCTTTTTCGTCTCTTTGATCTGGTACTTTAATAAGATGTGCAGTTGACTGCGATCGGTCGCATCATGACTGACCTCAATATCGAGATTGTCGATGCGGGATTCCGCCGATTCCACCGCGACGCGTACCTGCTCCTTTATTTCGCTCTTGGTCGAGACGGTAAGGGGCCGAAAGAGGAGGCCGCGTAGTCGACTTCCCATATCGGGATGAAGTGGGCGTTCGCCTCTTTCGGTCAAAATAGCTCCTCTCAGGCAATACTTCACATGCTCTTCTAACGAAGAGCGCATGAGCCCCCGAGTGTAGTCGTGGCTCATGGGACTAAATACTTGGTAGGTTATTTTGTGGGATCTATTTTCCATGTTCATACTCCCCACTTGAGATCATCGTTATGTCGATCGAAAGACTGACCGGCTCGCCTTGAGCATCAAAACGAGACGTATGGACGTCTAGTACGGTGGTGTATCCGTGAAAGCGAAAGGACCCCAGCGTAAATTCAAGATGAGGGGCCGATTTCTTGGTCTCATCGACTTTGTGTAGGCTGCGGACAAAAGAGTCTACCGTCTTCATATTGCAGTCTTTGTCGACGTCTTTGTCGAAACGAAGCTGAAACGAAAGTTGTGAGGCCCCACCGCTCTTAAAGGCGACCATGGGCGCATGCTGTCCCAGACAAGACTCGACCTGGAAATCGAAGTGACGCCGGAGTCTGAAATCGGTAGGATTGAGGGAGAACTTCAACACGTCTCCTGAATCCTTGTTAGTCAATTTTCCCTTGGCGGTCTGCATAATCTTTCCTCAGCTACTTCTTACGTTCGATGCCTTCGTGGGCGAAGCTGACGTACTCCACGGTCGCGGCCACATTTTCATGACTCAGCAGAGGCGCGCTCCAGCGACATGGCCAGGCGTTGGTTACCCGCCATTCGGTGAGCTTTCGTCCCTCTCGATCGGTAATTGTGATGGAGAGCGTCTTTTTTTGAAGTGGCTTCGAGCTGTCACACACTTCAAGATACCAATCAAAAATAGTCTTTCCTGATTCGCCGCCGGAGGTTCCCTGCCCAAAAGAGAGGCGACTCACTCGTTGGTGACCTCGGGCTGTTTTGGGAGCTCCCATATTTCCGCCTTCGGGAAAGAAGAGAACCTCCATTTCCGATTCTAAACCTTCACAACTTTTAAAGATCGTGTCTCTAAGTTCCGGGATGATGACTTTGAACTGGGTACTGAGCCCGTCATCCTCTTTTTGTCCGCCACCACCCGATGATTGGTAATTCATAATTCCCTCTTTATCCGGTTAGTCCCAGCGAGACAGACAATTGGTCTACCGCGTAGGGAATGGAAAAAGTCACGTCTACTTTCAGTACATCTTCCGCCCCGTTTGAAACGACCTCGATGTTCGTTTGGAAGGGGTTTTTCGCATTGGGATCAAAAACTTTAACTATGGGTTGAAACGCCGATTGCAAAGCCACATCGACTAAGTTTGCCAACCCCTCTTGCATGGGTTCTAAGACAAAAGGTTCGCAGATTTGGTGAATCGCTTCACGCAGGGCTAGCATCGTGCGTCGGGTGGAGATGAATCGATTGTCCAGGTCCATCGGGTCCGCCAGTGTTCTCCCTCCCCAGATACGAACTTCTCCCGTGCCGAATTGGTGAAAAAGATTCACTCGGTGTTCCAGAAGATCCTGCAGTTGGGCTGGCGAAAATCGTCGTAGGGGCTGATATTCGCCCGAAAGCACGCGATTCGCCGGAATCTCGTTGATACCGTGAAAGGAATCGCTTGATTGAAAGGCCGCGGCCGTGACCATCGCCGGAGGCGTGAGTCTTTTGCCGTGCAGTAGCCAGGGAAAGTAGGCGGCCGCGTCGGCGCAGAAAGTGCCGCTAAGCCAGGTCTGTACTGATCCCTCGTCGGTATTTTTTGGAAAATCGACCAAAGTGAAAAAGTGGGCCATGGGCGAGATGACATCGAAGAGCGTATGATAAAAGATGCGATGCTCCTCTAGGGAAAGGCCCATGCTCGCTTGCGGTACGACGATCAGGTCGGCTTGCTCGGCAAAGTTTTTTAGCGCATGAATCCCGGTCCGGTGGCGTAGTCCCCGGTCGAATCCGATCATTGCGGCTAGGCGGTCGCATCGTTCTGAAGGGAGGGGAAGAGAAACCACATGCGCCTGGGTGCCCCCCATTTCGAAGAAGGGCAGAAGGGTTTCCCATGCTGCCTTGTCCCATGCGCTGGAACTGCTCAACACTTGAGTTTCGATATCCTCAAGCGAGTGCAGCTCTCGCGACAATGGATGCTTAACCTCTTCGAGAAAGAGCGGCACCACCGGCACACCCGTGCGATGACGAAGCAGACCGATTCGGGAAGAGAGCCTTCCCGAAGGCTGATTTTCGATCGTTAGGTTGTAGATGCCATGTGGTTCCATTTTCCCCATTCCTCTTTGAGTCGATTCGCTTAGGACAACTCAACGTCCGAGACGCTCAGAGTGACCTCTTCACTAAGGATCTGGTTGCCGCTCGCGTCCTTACTGAACGTCGGGCCGCTCCAGGTCTTGGGCCAGGCTCCGAAGAAATTGAAGCGAATGACCTCTTTTCCTTCGTCGTCGGTCAAGATAATGGATCCGGATTTGCGGACCTGTTTTCCGCTCTTAATATCCTTCATCCACGTGTAGAGCTCCTTGTCCTTCTTGAAACGACGAGACAGAGTGATGTCGCGAGCGTTAAAACGGCCCGGACGGTTCAACATCTGGTTCTTGCCTTCGTGGTAGGCGACGTCTTCCATATCGATGCCGATTCCCGACACCGTATCGTAAGATCCCCATTGGTGACCGTCGATGGTCACTTTGAAGCTACTTACGTTGAGGTATTCCTCACTCGCACTAGCGGTTGCCATGTGTGACTCCTTTCAAGACCTAACGGTCTTTGTTAAAGGGGACCTGAGGTTTGGCGACCCCAGATGCCCTGTTCGGCGTTACTCGGCAGCTGCCTCATCCCGCTCGATTTTCTGTTGGATATTGATCTGCACGAACTCCGCGGGTTTCACCGGAGCGATACCGATCTCTATCGTAACGATGCCAAGGTCGATGTTTTCACCCGGATTCGTCTGTTCGTTGCATTTCACATAGAAGGCCTCTTCGGGGGTTTTCCCCATCAAGGCGCCGTTGTTGTAGAGGGTCTTCAAATAGGCCCGAATGTTTCTTTCTATGTTTCCCCAGAGCTCTTGATCATTCGGTTCGAAGACGACCCATTCTGTACCCTTGGTCACACTCTGCTTGACCACTTGGAACAGGCGGCGAACGTTTAGATATTTCCATTCGGAATCAGTCGACAGCGTTCTGGCTCCGTAGATGCGAATCCCCATGTCATCGAGATCTCGAATGACGTTGATGCCGCGCGGGTTGAGTAAGGCCTGCTCATTGCGGGTTAACGTATACTTAAGCCCGAGAGCGCCTCTTAAGACTTCGTTGGCGGGTGCTTTGTGCACTCCCCGCTCCGTGTCCACTCTGGCTATCGTGCCCATCACATGTCCGGAAGGTGGCACATAGGCCAGTTTCTTGGTGGATTCGTCGAACACCGAGATCCATGGCCAGTAGACCGCGGCTTCCTTGGTGTCTCCGATGCGCGGAAACTCATGGAGTTGAACTTCATCTAGCTCTTCGAGTCCGTCCAAAATGGCCATGCGATCCGTACATTCCGATGCGTGATCGGAGATCATTTGGTGAATGATAGGGCCGGTAAAGCCAGGGGCACTAACGAGGGCGATGTCTTCAATGGCTTTGAAGGCGGCCAGACCAGTGCGGTGTTGAGGCCCTTTGTCTTCGCCCTTAATCTCTGCCGCGACCGATTCTTCCGTTTGTCCCTCTGTCTTAGCGCCGATATTGAGGACATAGCAGCGAGCCCCACCATTGAGGAAGAAGCCGTACACGGCGTGCGCCAAATGGCCGCCCTCTTTGATACCCCCGAAAACCTTTTGGTAGGCGGCCCAACTTGTGACTAAGACGGGCTTTTGGACAGGGCCTTGGGAGCACTGTCCGATCATTCCTGCGGTTGAAGATCCCACCGACTCAATTGGCTTGTTGCCGCTTGAGACGATGGAAGAATATACGCCTGGGGCCTGGTACGTGCTCATTGGACATTCCTTTCAGTACTGTCATTGAGATCAATGACTCTTTGTTTCGTTTTGTGCTCTTCACGCAGCGCATTACCGCTGTGGTAGAGCGCCAGGTAATCGAAGTGAAATTGAAACTCTTCGCGCGGCATTGCCGGTGAGTCTAAGGAGAGCTCACGCATCCGTATTTCCGCCTTACAGGCCCGAAGCCGCTCAAACAGAGCGGGTGCCTTGTGCAGGCTATCGGGTAAAAAGGGGTCTATCGTTTTCGAGTCGAAGAAAAATGCGCATAGTTTGTCATAGGCTCTTAGCGTCGCCGAAGAGGGGAGATTCAAGCCCACTAACCGAAAGGACACCGTCAGCCGCGTTGGGTTACGAAAGACAAGAAATTTGTCGTTGTCTGCTTCACTGAGGAAGGTTCCCTTTTCGTGGTCGAGTCCACTCTTTCCTACTATATAGAGATGGAAGTCGCCGCTTACCGGCGTCACCGGAACCCCAAACACCACTTGAGGCGAACGACGGAAAAGTCCGCCATTGTCTTTTAAGACTCCATTAAGGAGCGTCGTCATCGACTGGGCGAGGTACGAGAAGTAATCTATGTAATCTACCCGAGCGGACATTTGAGTTCGTTCCTCCATCACAAGCGTTACTTGAGCAATTGATGTGCCAAACTATTTCGCTCGATAAGAGGCTGGGTTTTGGGGCGAATGTTTCAAAACTGAGACTATGGGCGAGAGTTTCGGTTCAGGTCTGAGAAAGGGTGTTTTCCTGGAAATGGCCGCTCCGAAGATCCCGCAGCCGTTGCCGCAGCATAGGCGGAGGCAATTTTTGGCCGATGTTGATTTCTATAGGAGCGTCTCGGTCGCCGTCGCGGCCCAAAACCCGGACACCCCTTCCTTAAGTGGATGCGATTCAGGTCAGATTTGAATCGTGTCACATCTGAGACTGCCGCTAGCGAACGGCTCAAGAATGAAACACACCCCGCATAGCATTTCGTTTCCCTGAGCTGAAACATCACCGCATGGGCTTGGTACGGCTTTTGCTCTTATGCCTTATTGAGTCACGCGAACCGCGATAAAAATAGCCGGCGTGAAGGGGATTATGGAAAACAACCGCATCGAAAAATTTGCCGAAGAGATCTCCTCGATGATTCGAGCCAGATACCCGCTGATTCACGTGACTACCTATGAAGAAGCCCGCTGCCTGGACCTACTCGACACATTGGGTAAGCGCCGGGACTCCTCTTTATATATCTGGTCTCGCACTCAGGGAATTCGCCGGGGCGAGAGGGCCATCGCGGATATCGTGGATCCCATGGCGGCCTTGAAGTGGTTTGAGGACCTTAATGAGAAGGCGGTGTTTGCGCTAAAGGACTTTCACCCCTACCTAAAAGAGCCGGGGATCGTACGGAAACTAAGAGACCTCGCCCAGGGATTAAAGCGCTCTCAGAAGAATATTATCTTGATAGCGCCGGTGTTGCAGCTACCTCCCGAATTAGCCAAAGAGATGACTTTACTTGATCTCCCGCTACCTTCCAGAGAAGAGATCCAGACCCTCATTCGCAAAGCGGGCGCAGTGCTTAAGCCTTCTCCATCGACGGAAGATCTTAATCTACTTGAGGCGATTACGGACGCCGCATCGGGGCTGACCTACGATGAAATCGAAAACGTGCTGGCGAAGAGCATCGTCGCGCGTGGCTCTTTAGATCGTAAGTTGATTCAAGACGAGAAGCGCCAGATCGTAAAACGATCCGGCCTATTGGAATTTGTAGACACCAGCGCTGACGAGGCCGGCGTCGGTGGACTTACCCATCTCAAAGAATGGTTGAGTAATCGTCGTGGCGGGCTGTCGGTTGAAGCCAGAAATCTTAAGCTCCCCGTACCCAAAGGAATTCTGCTAGTAGGAATTCCGGGGTGCGGAAAATCTTTGACCGCCATGACGGTCGGGAGAAGTTGGCAGCTACCTTTGCTACGATTGGATATGGGGAGGATTTTTGCGGGCGTCGTAGGCTCTAGTGAGAGCAACGTACGAAACGCCATCGCCACTTGCGAAGCGGTCTCTCCGTGTGTGTTGTGGATCGATGAGATTGAAAAAGGCTTATCGGGGACCCAATCCAGCGGAAGTAGCGACGGAGGAACGACGAGTCGGGTATTTGGAACGCTATTGACCTGGATGCAAGAGAAGAAGAGCGCGGTATTTGTGGTGGCTACGGCGAACGACATCTCCGCCCTTCCGCCAGAGTTTCTGCGAAAGGGTCGCTTCGATGAAATCTTTTTTGTAGATCTTCCCAATCGAGAAGAGCGCGAAGAGATCTTTAAGATTCAGCTCGAACGCTATGGTTGGACGGCGGATGATCTGCATCTGGGGGATCTCATTCAAAAGACCGAAAGCTTTAGTGGCGCGGAGATCGAGCAGGTATTGATTGCGGCCCGTTACCAGGCTTTTGGTTCGAGCGAGCTATTTTCACAAAAGCATATGTTACAGGCAATTTCCGAGACGGTTCCTTTGTCTAAAACGATGGGGGAGAGAATCGAGAAATTACGCTCCTGGGCGGTGCATCGGGCGCGTCCGGCCTCCAAGGCCACCGGGATAGAAGCGGGCGATCGTTTTGCCATACGAAGCCATGCTCTAGAACGAGAAGAACATTCAAAAAAGGCGGGTGAGATATGACAGACCGAATGGCTACGGCGCTAAGTCGCCCCAATTTTTTTCCTGGCCAGTTAATCGATTACAAAGATCTTAACCGGCTTGCGGCGCAAGCCGACAAGGTGTCCGCCTTGTTGTGCCGGCATCTGTTTGAGAGCGGGGGCATCATTGTTCGAGGGCTGGACGAATTTCAAGTGAGTCCTCTTAAGGGACTCACCGCTTTGGTGAAGCCGGGTATCGCGCTCTTGCCCAATGGCCAGCCGGTGGTATTAGCCAAAGAGAGTGTGGTCGACCTAACCCCATATCGCAAAGGTAAAGAGTTGCGAACGGTGGTAGTAAGTGTGCGCAATGTGTTGCAAGGCACCGATCGCTATACGGACCGTGAAGACTCCTCCATCTCGGGGTATCGAACCGAGGCTCTGGATGCGCAACTCGTCGTAGGCACTTCCCCTCTGGTTGAGGACGGAATCGAACTATTTAGAGTCTGCTTAGCACCGGATACCCAGGAGTTAACGGTCGCCTCGATTCAGGAAGAATGGCAGCCCAATATGAGCGCCGGGGTGCTCGATTTAAGACACCGAAGCAATATCGTACCTCAGACGTTTGCTCCGATGCGATCGGACGAAAGTTTAAGTGTTCGTACCGCGCTGTATGGAATCGAGCGGGCTCACGCTAAGATGGAGCGTATCTACTTGGTGGATGATCCTTTTACCACGATCCAATATCTGACTCAGTTGCACGCCGAGATACTCTCTCGTCCATTCCAGCCTTTGAAGATGGCTTTTTTGATGTCTGAATTTGCCGACAAGCTCTCGAAGTACTTGGACCGACTATCGACCAGACTGGGTGCCCAGAGGAGCAATTTCGATAGAGAGACTTTGTTAAAGACGGTGGCGTTACTGGATGGACTCAAAGAGAAGGAGGTCCTGCCACGATCCCAAAGCTGGAAGGCTCTGCCCGAAGTGGCCGACCATCTGTTACGATTTGTCGATTATGCCGAGCGTAAATTTAGTCTCGTTAATACCGTCGAAGAGGCGCTACTCGATCTTAGAAACCGGTTCTGCGCGTTCGAGGACAAGATCGTTTTGGGTGGCCATCTCTTTGAACAGGTTGACCGTCTCACCGTGGACGATGCGGATCGCATCGATATCAAAGCGCCGACAAGTTTTGCCAGGATGTTATCGACCCGGTTTCAAAACGGCGATGCTCTTACGCTAAAGGGGCGGTTCATCAAAGAGGGTATGCTGACCTTGAGACTCCAGGTCCCGCATCCGGATAGACCCATTGTGCTCATCGCGCATCAGTACGTCAGAAGAGCGGGCTCGACATTGCATTATGAGATCAATGGTAAACATCTGATTACCGACAAGTGGGAGATTCCCGAACTATCCAATCATTGGATGAATCGGGGAGTCGTCGTTCCCGCCGAGCAGTTGGTGCCCCAGGAGAATACTCTTAGGATCCGCGTACAAAAGTCGGATCTCGATTTTGGTTTCTTTGACCTAGCCGTATATCAACCTTCGGTGATCTCGGGAGGCATGCAATGAGGCGGTTAGCTCGCAAAATAATGACCTGCTTCAGAGCGACGCTTGGCTTCCTTCGAATGCTCTTTAGACCGCGCGCTAAGGTTGTGGCCTTTTCCCCGAACGGTCATGAAATCTTAGAAGGTTGGGATGTTTGTCCGGAGGAAAAGATCATTGCCGAAGGAATTCGTACCGCTCAGGTCCAACGCCCGATCGCCAGGGTGGCTCTGTTTTGTTATGAGGGGGCAAACGTCGGTGAACTCTTTCTGTTGGGCAAGACGCTGGAGCGAATCGGTAAAGATGTCGACTCGGACATTGTACTAACCCCAGCGGATCCGAGCAGTACCGAAGGTTTTCGAGTTTTGATCAACGGGGTTGTGACTTTAATGGCGGATCCGGGGGCTCACTTTAAGTTAAACGGTCGGGAGGAGGAGAAGACGGAACTTCTCGACTACGACGAATTGGAGTTGATGAATAATCGTTTTGTGGTCCTCTCCTGCCGAGGCAACGCCGCGTCTGAAGATTACTCCTATGTCCATAAAGGAGGGGGCCATGCTTAACGATTCTATGATCTCCCAGAGCGCTTTGCCCCAGACTCCCAATCTTAGTCTTTGGGATCGCCTTACTCAGGGAGTTTCCTCAATCGGAGAAAAGCTTAGGGCCCGTTTTGAAGATGGCGTGGAAGAGTTTCACTATGTGATGGATCTTGAAAAGCTGGCCCAGCAACCTCAGAAGATCTCTCTCTCCGCCCCGGCGATACAAAAACTTGCCGGATTTTTGGTCGATGACTCTGGAGAACGGCCGATGCCCCTGTGGGAGGGCGCTAACTACTTTCGGGTCTCTGAAAAGGGACTGCTCGCGGCGGTTACCTGGACGAATGAAAATGACTACGACTACGAGATTCGGGTGACGTCGAAAGGTACTCTTTTGGAGAGGATACGGCCCACAAAGGAAACTCGAATGCTTGAGACCAACGATTCACTATCGATGGGCACTCGTGGCTTTCTGCTGAAAATGTTGCCCGAAGAATATCGAAGAGATATCAGCTCGGCGGCTCGCTGTTTTCAAGGGGATAGACTCAATAGGAAAAAGGAAATGGGGACGGGGAATGGGAACTAAAACAAAAATACTATTTATTCTCCTATGGTCTGTCTTTCCGGCGACGAATGGGTTTACCGATGCTCCGGCATCGGGCGACGCCCCCAAAGCCAAGCTTGTACTTAGGAATCTGGTCGCTAAGGACGGCCGTATCGAAGGCGATATCTCGCTTTCCAAGTCGCCCAACGGGAAAGTGCAGATTCAGTCACGCCAGTCCATTACCAGCGAAGTTTTGGCGGTCAGAACTCACGCCACTCCGGTAAACTTGTGGATCTTAGTAGACGCTTCGCAGCTATGTCAGTTGAACAAGATCGATCAATACTTGGGCGCCCAACTCAATGAACTTAAGGCAACCCTTCATCCGAAGAGTTTACTGAGTGTGGTCTCTTTTACGAGTTCAACGCTTGAGATTGCCCAAAACCATCGTGCGATCTCAGACGTAGAAGACATCAATTTGCACTGCGATCCGAAGCTCCTCTCGACGAGCTATGAAAAGGCCTTGACGAGACTCATGGAGTCTCGTCAAGACGAGACCATGACGACCATGGTCTGGATATACACGTCGGGCAACGTCTCCTTGTCGGATAAGATGGTTGAGGCTCTCAAAGCCAAAAATATCAATCTGCATCTAATCTTATACAACGCGATTCTTGAAAACGATATTCGCCCTTTAGTAGACCAGACTAACATGAAGCTAGGTAATGATCGGGTTCAGTTGAGTGTCCTCAATCCTCAAAACGGGTTTGTGCCGGAGCGTTGGATGGGGATCTCAGTCGATAGTCCCCGATTTTTTGAAGGGGGAAGCCTTCCCTTTACGGTGACGGCCAGTATCGATGGTAAGGAAGTGGCATCCGAACAGGCTACGGTTAGCGTTCCGGTGCCCGGATCTTTATGGCGTCGATATCGTATCTGGATCTTAGGCCTCGTGTCCGCCCTTCTCATTGGGTATCTGGCATATCGGTTGGTTCGTTTCTATCAGGCTAAGTTTTGCAAGGTATGTCGTCGCCGAACGCGCCACCAAGACCAAACCTGCCTTTTCTGTCCGAATCCGGGACAAGCCTTTCTGGTGGGGAGATTTAATACCGCGGATCGGCGCAAGTTCAATCGTGTGGATGTACTCCCGCTGGTGTCCCCCGTTATCGAACTCGGCAACCACCGGCGCAGCAAAGTAAAGTGGCTTCGAGTGCCCGGTAAAAGGCGCCTGGCCTATCTGACCATAGAGAGGAATTCCGTCCTGGGTAAGTATGCGTATCGTGCTAAAGGTAACCCGCTGGGGAATGTGCAAGTTAACGGCGTGATTCTAGCGAACCCCCGTTACCTGGCGCCGGGGGATGAAATTCAAATAGACGGAGTGTCGATGACATTCGTTTGCAGGAGGTCGGCTGATGAATCAACTTCTCATTAATGGCATGGTGGTGGTGTTCAGCTTTGCTCTAGCGAGCTGTGGGTCGTTGCCCGCGGCGAGAGTGGGCTCGACTCTGGATTCGGGCAATACCAAAGTAAAGGTGTCGATGGGGGGACGGGGGTTGCTCTTTGTCGCTCAGAAGCTCAGCGGCAAGGCCGATTGTGAATCGCTGAAGAGAACGCTTTCCGTCTCGATAACGGAAGACGGAGTGGGAAATCCCGTGGTGACGACTTCCGTCTGCGATTTTATCAAAGGCAATCTCGTTGTCTCTTCCAAGTCGCCGGTCGCCAAGGGCGAATATACGATCTCGATTAAGAGAATCAATGATCGAGCGTACAAGGACAACCCTGGTGTTTATGCGAAGTACGAGGACCCTGATTTTGCGGGCGGTCCTGACTATCTCGTCGATGGAGCTCGAGAGTTAACCACCGGGCAATCGTTAAAGGGCGGGGTCAGCTATCCCAACGGCAATACCACCGAGTGGATTCGTCTGAAAGGACGCAATGTCAGCGCGGGACTGACCTTGTTGTTAACGGGGGATGCTAAAGACGTGAAGGCCGAAATCTATGACACCGGCGTCGACGCAAAGACGCTGACTCTGGTCGGAACCCTTCAACCGAAAAAGAAGCGCATGGTGCGAGTCCGAAACAGCAATATGTTGGTCAAGATCAGTGCAAAGCCATACACGGGGGCGGGCGAATACGCCTTGGTTCGGGCAGATGCCGGATCGGCCGGGACCACTAGCGTCTCACGCGGAGTCAAAATACCGGTCATCGACTGCTATCAGGTGGGAGATAACAACTCGATCGTTCTGCTTCAGGCAGTTGCCGGGGTGAAAGTGAACGACGAAGTGAGTGTCTTCGGGCGTAATGCCGGTGGCGAGACGGTGGCGATCGGAAACTGCCAAGTCACTTCGATCGTAGGATCCCAAGCCAGTTGCAAAATGGATGGTGCGGTGACTGGATACGTTGAGTACCACGCCGAGGGGCGGATTTCGGGCTAGGGCGGTTTCCCTTGGTCGGAGGTTTTAGAGCGGGAAGGGTAGAGACACTCGTCTTTTCAAGTCTTTAGAAAAACCGATGGAGTCGCCTTCCGTGGATTTTAAAGTAGTTCTAGCCCCACCTTTCACTTTTGGCCAAAGTCGGTTAATGAATAGGGGATGCGCACTCTGATTCCGACTTGGCTCCTCAAGTGGCTGGTCACGACCCTCACTATCCTGATGGTCCCTCAACTGATTTCAGGCGTACATGTGGCTAATTTTAGGACCGCGCTCGCGGCCGGGGCCGTTCTGGGGGTATTAAATCTATTGGTTCGACCGCTACTTATCTTATTTACGTTACCGCTCACGCTATTTTCATTGGGTATTTTTCTCCTATTTATCAATGCGTTCATTTTCGAAATGGCGGGTTGGTTCGTGCACGGGTTTGCGGTGGACTCTTTCGGGGCGGCTTTTTTGGCAGCCCTTATCGTTAGCATCGTCTCCTGGGTGATGAATCTATCGCGTGAAACTCGCAATGGAGCACAGGTTTTCGTGGTCTCACAGCGAGGTTCCGAGCGGTCCTCTGAGTCCACGGGGCGCCGGAAAATCATTGACCTCAGTGAACGACGTCCCGAAGAATAGACTTTAGATGGACTCAAAAAAAGCATATCAAGAACTTCTCTCTTTAGAACGTACGGTAGGGTTGTGGACCTCTGTCGATGCGGTGTTGGGTTGGGATGAATCGACCTATCTTCCTGAGGCAGCGGTGGGTCTTCGCGGAGAGCAAAAAGCCCTGCTCGCTAGCACCGTGCACGACCTGGTGACTAACCCCAGGATCGGAGATCTTCTGACGATAGTCCAAGACTCCCCGCTCGCTACCGATGAAGAAGTGGCGGCGAACCTTCGTGAGTTTCGTCGTGCCCATGATAGGGCGACCAAACTGCCCCCTAGTCTTGTTCACCGCATTGCGCTCGCCTCGACTCGAGGGCGTGAAGCTTGGATTGAGGCCAGACGTCGCTCTGATTATTCGCTTTTTCAGCCCCATCTGGAGAGCTTGTTGAAACTAAGGCACGAAGAGTGCTCGGCCCTGGGGTTTTGCGAGAATCCCTACGACGCCATGTTGGATCACTATGAGCCGGGGACCCGAACCCAAGGGATCGCGGGCATTTTGGACGCACTAAAAAGAGAATTGGTTCCCCTCATTGATAGAGTGCGCGGCTCATCTCAAAAATCTTCACTTGAGGCGCTTAAGGCCCATTATCCGGTAGAGTCGCAGTATGAGTTCGGCAAAGCGACGGTCGTAGCCCTCGGGTTCGATCTGAAACGAGGTCGTATCGACACCACGACGCATCCGTTTTGCTCTGGATTTGGCCCCATGGATGTGAGAATTACGACTCGATATGACACGACGTTTTTCCCTTCTTCTTTTTATTCTCTATTGCATGAAGCGGGACATGGATTGTACGAACAGGGGCTGAAAGAAGAGAAGTTTGGCCAGCCGATGGGAGCGGCGTGTTCGACCGCGATTCACGAATCTCAGTCTCGTATGTGGGAAAATTTGGTTGGGCGGCGGCACTCGTTTTGGCAGCACTTCTATCCTAAAGCACAAAAGGTTTTTTCCCCGCTTCAATCGATCTCTGGCGATGAGTTTGTCAGGGCGATGAATCACGTGGAGCTCTCCCCGATACGAGTGGAAGCGGATGAGATGACTTATAATCTTCACATCATTTTGAGATTTGAATTGGAACGCGCCATGCTGGATGGCGACCTCCACACCCGGGATCTTCCTGGGGCGTGGAACGAGAAGTGTAAACAGATCTTCGGATTTACGCCGCCTAGTGATGCCCTGGGGTGTCTGCAAGACGTTCATTGGAGCGGGGGCGACTTCGGCTACTTTCCGACCTATGCGTTGGGGAACATGTACGCCGCTCAATTCTTCGAGGCGGCCGAGCGAGAGCTCGGAAATCTCGATGCGCAATTCTCCCAAGGGCAGTTTGGTCAATTGCGAGAATGGCTTCGTAGGAAAATTCATTGCCAAGGACAGCGCTATATCGCTTCAGAACTGTGCCAGAAGGTCACAGGGCTTGAGCTTTCCCACGAGGCACTCATTCGCCATCTGACAAAAAAGTGCGATACGTTTTACGGCTGAATCTCGAATGCGACGGTGAGGGCGTCAGCGAAACTAGAATCTCCGAAATCAGGCCGAGCCGAATCGACAATATCGCACTCATATCCCACTACCCGAACGTTGCCGCTTTGCACCTTCGCGGTTTTTTCGGCAAGCTTCGCGTTAACCAGGGCATTAGCGGCCATGAATTTAAGTTCAGAGATAGCGGCCGGCACCGAAAGCAACGAAGTGACGGCCTTCTGTTCGGGCAGTGCTCGCAATTTCGTGTAGCTTCCGGCGTCCACGTTGACGAGTTGCCATCCTTGGGCGGCGTCTACCAGAAAGCGGAGTTGCAAATCTACCCGCTCAGGCGCGGCTAAAGGATCGTCTTGAGGGATAAGAGTAAAGGAAGCTTCGAGATTTAAGAAAGTCCTTGTTCCTTGAGACGTTCGCCATTGCCAGGGGCGCAGCTGCACCGCGGTATCGCCAGAGAGTGACAACCCGATGCGGTACGTACGGTCCGCGGAGATGCTCTTTTCGAACCGTTGGAAGAATTGACTGGCCTCCTTGCGTTGGGCTTCATCCGAAAGGGTAAGCCAGTAGACGTCTGCTTTATCTTCAGCGGAAGAGGTGTTTTTTAAATGATCTATCAGCAAGAATGACATTGCCTCGGACGAAACCGTGATGGCGCTAGACCTAGATCCCGTCGTGCTCGCCTGGACGAGCGGTCGTTCGACGAAATGGTCGGGAAGCTCTGTCCTTAGTCTCCACGTCGGATGCAGCGGGTGGGTGGTATCACTCTCCAGAAAAACTAGAATGGGCGCCGAGCCGCGGATCGGAAGTGAAAATTTCTGGGTGATTGAGGCGAGCCATTGATCCAAAAAAGCGCCCTTCATCTGCTGCTTAAGCTGTCCACGAGCTTTTGCCAGAAGATCTCCCTTGGAGCGTTCGATGGTGGCCGCCAAAAAAGGCTTTCCCGCTTCGGGAACGTTTCGAAAACCGACTTCGGCGAAATGTTGACTAAAGTAGGCATCAGAAAGGGTGGCATCCAAAATCATCTCTAGATCTTTCTCCGTCCTTGCCCGATCGGCCAACGTAAAAGCCGGGTTGGCTCCGGGTTGCCACCGAAGGGGCACCTGTTTAGGAAAGGGAATCGTCAGAGGAACGTTCTCTCGGGTTTTGAGAAATGCCTCGAGCTCAAAAGTGAGCCGTTTTTTCTGAAGCTTGCCACCAGAAAATCCCGAGGGGACTTCCGGGCCTTGTACTTTGTAGGTCAGGGCGAATTCGGCCGCCTGACTGGACAACATTTCTGATTGCAGGGAAATTCCACTCACCGAGATAGCTAGAGTGCCGGAATCGATAGGTAGTTTCTGTTGATAGTCGGGCAACGAGATAGGACTTGCGTCAATACGGACGTCAAAAAATCCCGGAAAAGTTTCGGCAATAGGCTCGGCAGCGACCCCACTCAAACATCCAAGCGTAAGCCAGTAGCAAAGTAATGCCCGCGCGATCCTCAAAACTGCCCCCAGGAAAAATGCCTTACTTAATTTCGAAAATGGTGTCGGTGATTGAAGAAGGACACTATATAACGCCTAGAGTCATAAATCAAGAAAAAAGGGCTGGAAGTGCTTGATTTCTTGCTAGGAAGTCGCTAAACCGGTGACGATTTTTGGCACCTTTGGGAGGATATAGGGACCGCCTTCGACGGGCATTAGTCCACCCACCAACCCCCGCCCAACCAGGTTGGTAAGGGAGGAAATCGGATCGGGAAATCTATTGGGGATTTATCGGCGAAAGCGGAGGATTCTTTTTCTCTTTCCGTGGGGTGTAGGGAATCAGTCCCAGCGCTTCCAGAGTATTTTGAACAACGTAAGCGCAGACTCGGTCGAAATCTCTTCCCCATTCGACGATGCGACTGAAAGGGATGTGATCAAAGAAACGTCCTTGAGAAGGCTGACCTTTTTTTGTCCCGGTCACCTGTTGGGCAATTCTCCCAGATAAGCCAGCCACAAAACTTTGAAATGCTCTGCGAGACCGTGGTCGGATTAGCATATGCAAATGAGTTCCGCCATTCGCCCACTCATACACAATGACACCAAACCGTTTCGCCAGCACGGGCATCACCCGCCGAATAAACCGCGCATGCTCTTTCTGAAGCAACGAAGACTTTCCCACCGCCAAAGAAGATTTCAGCACGACATGCTGCGACCGTTTCACCGCAATAGGACGAGCGATTTTTCTCTTCCCTAAACTTAAAGAACCGCCATGACCATTTCCGTTAGAC
>Ga0206963_10099_pt1 | contig 29469 bp, 30 predicted proteins | sample Alteio_BWOrgHeat_28_FD_152958 | JGI IMG/M metagenome (GOLD analysis project Ga0206963, IMG submission 152958) | Enriched cells from forest soil in Barre Woods Harvard Forest LTER site, Petersham, Massachusetts, United States -... | ecosystem: Environmental > Terrestrial > Soil > Temperate forest >... | reverse complement strand
CTGAATGACCGTTTCAGGGGAAGCGTAGCGATTACTCAATGAATTTGCGTTGTTTGCCTCTTCGGAAAGATAGAGCATGGTACCTCCGGTCAGGGCGAGCAGAGCTGTGCAAGCATAGACAGTGCAGCCTAAACAGCCTCTGGTATTGCCTCTGGTATTGTTCGCGCGGCCATCCGCCATCGCCAAAGAGGACACTAGACACAGGGTCAATAGAAGATGCTTCAGCGCTTTTTTAATGCACATGACCGCTAGATAGCAGCTCTTTGGGTTAGGATCAATCCCCGGCTAATCTTCGCTGAGTTCGTCGTCAATCCGGCTGAATTGCTTTCCAAGAGTTCCCACCACCGCGGCGGCACCCAAAACCTGCAAGCTCGTCACTCCTAGGAAAATACCGTATTCTCTACTGTCTTGAAGTGTCTCCGTTGAAATGTCGTGATAGTTCAATGAAGTCAAATTGATCGCCTTGGCAGCCAGATAGGCCGAAATTCCCACTAGCATCGCCGCACACCCTTTCATAAACGAGCCAGAGGCACCTTCACGACGGTGAGAGGGGTCCGCCGTTGCCAAAGAGGAGACTAAACACAGGGCTAAGAGGGAGTGTTTGATCTGTTTTCTGGTCGACATACAGGGTGAAATAGCAGCTCGGTAGCAAGGGATCAACCTCTTTAGGTGAAGTTCGCGGGCGGTAGGCAACAATCGTTGCCTACGTGGCAGCCTAGAAATAGAATGCCCTCGGCATGACCGAATACTCTGAGGAATCTTCTGGTACCAGCGATAGCTCCGATGTCGTGGAACTTCCCCCCGTTCGCGAGAAAGGCTTTTTCAATAGTTTCGATGGGACGCCCATCTACTATGAGGTGGCTGGCGAGGGCCGGCCGATTATTTTTTGTTACGGATTGGTGTGCCGCAAAGAGCATTGGCGTCACCAACTCAGTTATTTTTCCGATGACTATCAGGTCATCACTTTCGATTATCGGGGGCATCATCGATCAGCGATTCCGGTGAACGACCGGAATTTAACACTCGAGTGTTGCGCTAAGGATGTGGTGGGGCTCATCAAGCGCTTGGCTCTCAAAGACGCAGTCTGCTTTGGACACAGTATGGGAGTTCCGGTTGCGGCTATCGCTGGAAGCATGTGTCCCGAGGTTATTTCAGCACTGGTCCTTATCTGCGGCAGTGTAAGTAATCCTTTTCAAGGCATGTTCTATACGGACCGGATGGACAAGTTCTACCAGATGTCGTCCAAACTTTTTGAGCTTGCCCCTGGACCGGTGTCGCAAGTCTGGCGTCGAATGACCGAATTTAATCGTTTGAGTTATTACCTGACATCTCGTTTAGGGTTTAATCCCTATCTCGCCGAGGAACATGATGTGCTTCATTATATGGAGGGGGTGAATCATACGGAGCCGATCACCTTCTTCTCTTTGTTACGCGACTATACTCGTTTCGAGGGACGATCATTGCTTAAGAAGCTGAAATGTCCTGCTCTGGTCATTGCCGGTGCTGCCGATTTCATTACGCCCATGCATTTGCAGGAGGAGATGGCGAGGCTTTTGCCGCAAGGAGTTCTCGAAAAAATTCCGATGGGAAGCCATAATGCCCATACGGATCTGCCCGACATGGTAAATCAGAAAATTGAAAATTTCTTACAGCGAATAGGTTATCGATGAAATGGATGCTCTTTTCGGCGGCTTTGCTCTTTGTGGGATGTACCCATGCTCCGCTACGGCCGGCGACCGGTCTTAGTCCGGATGGCTATTGGCGGGATCAAACCAAACGACGAGCTTTAGCCGGCGGGCTGGCGGGTAAGCTGCTCTTGCACTTTGAGGGCAAGAAAGCCAGCGGCACCGGGCTTGGGTGGGTGATCAGTCAACTCCCTGCGGAAAGTCGTTTGGAACTTCGCGACCCGCTCGGCAAGCTTGTGTACCTGGTAGTGCTTCACGGTCACGAGTTTATGGCCTTGTACCCCACCGAGCGCCTTGCCTACGTAGACGAGCGGGCGGGTAATGCGTACTTGGAAAAGCTTTTGGGAGCTGATTTTTCTTATCGGGATCTGGAGCAATTTTTCTTGGGCATTTTGCCAGGGGTTGAGTCGGGGCAAAAGATTGAAGATTGGGATTGGGACGGGGAACAGGGCGTCTATCGCGGGAACGTCGCCGGGAAGCGGTACCGCTACGCCATCGAAGTGGACGGGGAGCTGGGAGCCCTTCGTAAGGTGTCTTGGGCTGCGGCGCATCAAAAAATTGTCGTAACCTACTCTGACTTCAAGCCGTGCTGTGGGAAGGCCAGTGGGCAGGTGAATGTGAGTTCGATGGGTCTGGCACAGGTCATCACAGTATCCCAAGACGATCCCAAGGCATTAATCGAGCTGACGTGGAAAGAGATAAGACCGTTGGAAAAGCCGGCTAACGATGAGATATTCCATTTGAAGATTCCGGAGGGGGCCGAGAAAATTTTGCTCCCCTAAAAAATCGAACTCTTAATGTTGCTTGAAGTAAAAAACCTCAGCATAGAATTTGTCACCGAAGGCGGCATCGTTCGCGTGGTCGATAAGGTCTCGTTTCAGATCGATGTGGGAAAGACGCTAGGGATTGTAGGGGAGTCGGGCTGCGGAAAGAGTGTTACCGCCTTGAGTCTGATGAGGCTCTTACCCAAGAACAAAGTGCGAATTCCGGAGGGCGAGATCCTATTTGAAGGCAATGATCTGCTAAAACTTTCAGAAGATGCGATGAGGAGCATTCGGGGGAATCGCATCGGAATGATCTTTCAAGAGCCAATGACTTCCCTGAACCCGGTATATACGGCCGGATTCCAAATCGCCGAAGCGATACAGATTCATCGTCCCGACCTATCGTCGTCGCAAGTGAAAGACAGAGCGATTAGTTTACTCACGAAGGTAGGAATCTCGGAACCCGAACGTCGTTTTCACAGTTATCCGCACGAGATGAGTGGCGGAATGCGCCAGCGGGTGATGATCGCGATGGCGCTATCGTGTGAACCCAAGCTTCTGATCGCTGACGAGCCTACCACGGCCCTCGATGTTACGATTCAGGCGCAGATCTTAGAGCTTGTGCAAGACTTGCAAAAAGATCTGGGGATGGCCGTGATATTAATTACTCACGATCTTGGCGTCGTGGCTGGATCGGCAGATGATGTGATGGTGATGTACGCGGGCAAGGTGGCTGAGAGAACGGATGTGCAGACCCTTTTTCGCAAACCGATGCATCCTTACACGACTGGACTGATGGCCTCATTGCCTCGGGCTAGAGTGGAGGGCGGTCGAGGAAGACGGACCGAAAGGCTGACTGGAATTCCAGGATCGGTGCCGAACTTTACGATGCTCCCTCTGGGCTGCCGTTTTCAAGATCGTTGCCGGCTGGTGAAGCCGCGCTGTCGGGAGGCTGAGCCTCTGCTGGAAGAGAAAGACCCAAACCATTTAGTGAGCTGCTTTGAGGTTTGAATGGCGCTAGTCGAAGTAAACAAAATGGTGAAGACGTTTCCCCTGAAAATGGGCATGTTTTCTCAGAACCTGTCGATTCATGCCGTCCAAGACGTTAGCTTCTCTATCGAACCCGGTGAGACGCTGGGGCTGGTGGGGGAATCGGGATGCGGTAAGTCTACTTTGGGAAGGTGTCTGCTAAAGCTCATTGAGCCAACTTCGGGTGAGATCCACTTTGCCGGTAATAGGCTTTCCGATCTGAGCCCCTCCGAAATGAAACCCTATCGTCGGAAGATGCAGATTATTTTCCAGGATCCCTACTCCTCACTCAATCCTCGCATGACGATTGGTTCTATTCTCGAAGAGCCATTGATCATCCATCGACTTTGCAAAACTCGCAGCGCAAGAAGTGCGCGCGTTGAAGAGTTACTTAATATTGTAGGCCTTCCGACGGATGCCGCGACGAGATACCCCCATGAGTTTAGCGGAGGTCAGCGCCAAAGAGTGGGCATCGCCCGGGCCCTTGCCGTCGAGCCGGAATTTATCGTATGTGACGAACCGGTGAGTGCGCTGGATATTTCGATTCAAGCCCAAATTATCAATCTGCTCATGGATCTTCAGGAGAAATTTCACCTCACCTATCTTTTTATTTCCCATGATCTGCGCGTGGTCGAGCACATCAGCCACCGAGTAGCGGTGATGTATTTGGGAAAGATTGTTGAGGTCGGGCGAGGGGACGAGATCTATTCCGATCCCAAGCATCCCTATACCAAGGCCCTACTCTCGGCGGTTCCCGTGGCGGACCCGACCTCGGTGCACCAGAGAACCCTTTTGCCCGGGGAGCCTCCCCAGCCATCTAATCCTCCGTCGGGATGCCCCTTTCACCCCAGGTGTCCCGTGGCTATTGCGGAATGTTCCGTAAAAGTACCGGCCCTACTTCCGGTGAAAGGAAAGGCGTTTCAACAGGCGGCTTGCCATCTTGTGGAATCCTAAGCGATCACTCGCCGCCCACCACCGCGCAAGAGTCGGGATCTAAACTTAGAGGTCTCGCTAGATTTGGGACTTGCTCTATCTTTGGAAAAATCACGCGAAACGAGGGTTCTAGAATCTGTCCGAGTTCGTTTTTTGAAATGTCAGAAGCAAAGGCTTCCGCCCTTCTTTGAAAGAGTAGAGTTACCAGTGCCTTTGCCTCGTCTGCCTTTAGATACCGGGCTTTGCAGGCTTCGGAAAATGCCTTTGCTTTGGCTTGGGATTGATCCCCCGGTTGGCTTAGTCCAGCGGCGAGCTGGGCGCCTGATGGTGAGCTGCTCTTTGCGAGGGCCAGGCGAAATTGGCTTTGCCAGTCGGCCGTCTCGCTGGGAACCAGTCTAAGCAACTGGCATCGCGCGTTGGAAAATACGGGGTTGGTAAAATCTACTGCGAGGACTGCTCGAACAAAGTGGTTCGATATGAGCCCTTGTTGGACTAGCTCTGTTACCGCCTCTTGGTCGTAGTGAGATTTTACCGGGGTTACCCAGGCATGATCTCCGTCCGGTCTAACCGGATTGGACTCCGGAAACTGACTTCCCAATTGAGTGAGAGCGTCCAAATAGGCTTGTCTTGGCATCGAAACCGACGCGGTGGCTAGTCTGGGATCGACAAAGAATCCGGACGGAATATCGATATCACCGCCGTCATCGACCGGTCGACTGGACGACTCAAGATTGAGTTCCATCGGACAGAATAAGGGTCTTAGGCGCTCGGCCAAAGTGAGCGATGTCGTCCGTTTCGCGTTAATCTGGGGAGAGTGAATGAGTTGGTTGGAAGAAGCGGTTACCAATTGGGCTAGCTCCTCGGCGTCGGAGACGGCCGACGGAAGCCGTTTCGATGCGTCGTCGGCATTGAGGCTGAGCATCTCCCCCAGCGCCTTTTCAAAGGTCCAACCCGTAAGATCGATTGGCCGAAGTTTGGTCCACCAGTCATTGTGAGGAGCGGCGAGTTCTTTTAGGATAGGCCCCCCAGAAAGATGGCAGCCGGAGCATCTCAGGCGGCTGCCAAAAATTTCTTCATCTGGGGCGTTCCGGTGGAGCAATTTAAGATCGGCGTAAATATCGAATGAATCTCCCCGGTAGAACCATTGGGAACCCTCACCGGTTCCTCTGAGCTCGTAGAAATTGTAGGCACCATTCTTGGAGGGGTCTTTGAGTTCCAATTCGATCATTAGACTTTCTTGATCGGTATTTTGGTCGGCTATCAGTGTCTGCTCGTCGGACGCCGTGAAATGACCAAGAAAGAAGTCTCCGGGTTGGCTCACTCCCGCGGGGCCACTTCCGATGACCCATTCGAAGAGGCTGAAGCTATCCGAACGGCTGTGGAAGCCTCGATTGGACACTAAAGATTTCTTAATGTCGTAGCCCTTAGCAGTTAGCAAAGTATGCAGCGCAAACACGTTGGCTGGGCACTTGGTCTGGGAAGTCAGAAGCTTAAAGAGCACGTCCCCGTTGCCTAGGGCCGGTTCACCGGGGGAGGTGACTATTACGCATTTGGCAAAACCATGAGACACACTCAGTAAGAGGGCCAAAACTAAGAGTTCTTTTCGAAGGATATGAAATAATCGCATGAGTCCTCACTGTGCCCTCTGCTCTGCATAGGCGAGGGTGAGGGATTTGTAAAAGGAAAGCAGTGAAGGTTTAGTATTTAGTCTTATCGAAGGGAAGCTTGAGATTGGAAGTGAAGTAGAACGTTCAAGGTTCGCTGGACCTCGTCTTTGTCTAGAGGAAGGAACAAGGTATCGCTAACTCCGGCAGCGTAGGCTTTCTTAATCAGCTGGGGGGCTTGGTTCTGGCAGTGGCGATCCACCAAGAGTACGACCGGAGCGGCCATTAGATCGGTCATCTGTCGCACGGTGGTCAGTGCATCGCTCCATTGGAGACTCGATTCGATCATGATCACATCGGGGATTCTAATGAGCAGTTTTCGAGTGAGCATGTCGGGATCGTGAATGTCCACTACGTGGACATCGCCCAGAGACTCGAGTAGAGCGGCGCATTCCCGGTTTTCATTGATATAGAAAACCGTGTGGGATTTGCTCGGAGGTAGTTTGTTGCGCGACGCATCAAAATTTAACACATTCGACGAAGCTACACTAGACGGACGGATTTTGGATCGCGTGCGTCGAGAACGTTCTTGGCTCACAATTTTCCCCTTCCCCTTAACCGAATCGCGCAAAGTCACAGCCGTGACAAAGCCGAACCCCCGGTAACAATTCTAATGATAGAATTTTCGGCTGCACAAGTGTTATTTATGTTCTGGGCAAAATAGTTTCTGTCGAGGTAACACGCAGGACGTTTTCAACCTTGTCTTCGCGTTCTTGGTCATTGCGATGACGGGAGAGGGCAGAGAGGCGTTACGGATGATGTGACCCGGGGTGAGGCTCGGGAAAGTTACGCCGCGTTGCGCTCTTTTAACTCGGGGAGGTATTGTAGAAGTGCGTTTTCATCGACTAGCACGTAGCCATTTTTCGACTTCTTTAGGATGTTCATTTTGAGCACACTTTGCAGACAGTACTCGGTGGTCTCTTTGTCGAGATTGGCCAGCTGAAAGAAGTCATCTGTTTCTAAACTAAACTCAATTCCTTCGGGGCCTTTGGTGCCCGCTTCATCTCTTTGAAAGATGAGAACCCTGGCGAATCTCTCCGTCGGATCGAAGGGACGAAGGATGTGAATGATTCGATTGGATCTATCGAGCCTGGACGCTGCTACTTGCAAAATTCTCGTGGCAAAATCCGGGATCAACGTTTCGACTAGTTTCAAATCTTTCCTATCGAATTCCAATGTCGAGGTTTGCTGCTTGGCGCGCGCGGAAAAGGTTCGGCGATAGGGAACATCCGTGAGGAACGCTTTTTCCCCTAAAAGTTGACCCGGACCAAAAGTACCCACCACCGTCGACTTTCCTTCTCGCTCCTCAACCAGTTCAATGAGTCCGCCTACGATGATGAACATCGTATTGCCCAAGTCGCCCTGGCGAAAGAGATACTCGGCCGGCGCGAAAAGACGGGCGTTCTTTTTTATCTGTTCAGGATTTAATTTTCCCGCAGAAAACATTCCATCCTCCGCTTAGGCGACCGTTCTTTCGCGCAAGCTGGTTGCTTGATCGAGTAGGGCCTCTTCATTGACAATGGTATAGGCTCCACGCTTGAAGGCTAATACTTTCTGATCCAAAAGTTCATTCAAAATAATTTCCACTCGTTCACCATCCAAATTGACCGCGTGCTGGATTTCGGCAGCGGTCAATGACAGGTCCATTCCCTGTGGCACCTTGTTGGAGTGATGTCGCGAAAAGTGGATGAGGTATTTAATGACTCGGTCGACCGGATCCGTCGACTGCAGAATGAAGACCATGTGGTTGGATTGGTCTAGTCGACCCGAAAGCATCTTGACCATCTTCATGGCAAAGTCGGGGATTTTGGATTGGATCAATTTTACACTTTTTATATCGAACTCTATGGCGACTACCGCGGCTTTTGCCTGGGCGGTAAACGTACGGCGATAGGGTTTTTCATTGATGATGGCTTTCTCTCCCAATACCTCGCCGGCGCCTATGATCTCTACGAGACGTTCTACATTGTGTTGAGTGTGAAACAGCAATACCGCACCCTCGAGGATCAGGAACATGGTGTTTCCCATCGTGTCCTGGCGAAATAGGTACTCGCCCTGAGTATAGAAGTGCACAAGCTTGCTTACACTAGGATCGTCTAGAAGGGTATTTTTGCTCATAGTTGAATATCTCACATGCTTTACGGCACTTTTGACTTAAGTCATGAGTGTTTCGGCGGCATGGCTCTATGCGCCATTAAATGTGGAATAAAATTTCTCAAGCCTTGGATGGGACTACCGATAGGTTAGGTATAGCTATTTATGGAAAAAATACTCGTAATAGAAGATAACAAAGATTATCAGTTTCTGGTGCAATCTGCTCTGGGCACAGAGTTTAAAGTCATTTGTGCCGACAGTGGAAGGCAGGGCGTAGATTTGGCTCGGGAACACAAACCCGATCTGATTCTCCTCGATATTACCCTGGGAGAGGTCGACGGATTTGAAGTCTGTCATCTACTCAAAGGTCAGAAAGAGACGGCAAGTACTCCCGTCATTTTCCTCTCTTCGCGCAACGACTCCCACAGCAAAGTGATGGGATTTGATCTTGGCGCGGATGACTATATCGAGAAACCTTTCGAAGCCGAAGAATTGAAAGCCCGAATTCGCGTTCGGATACGGCAGAACAATGCTCGCCGGGAAGGCGTCTCCGTGTACGAGGTTCAAGGGCTTAGAATTGATTTTCTTGGACACCGCGTGTTTATCGAGGAAAAAGAGATTCCATTCTCCGCCCTCGAATTCAAACTCCTCTCCTACTTCGTTCGCAATCCAGACCGAGTTCTCTCCCGTGAACGTATTTTAAATAACGTTTGGGGCGTGGACACCTTTGTCACCGATCGAGTCGTCGATTCCCACATCCGAAGCATTCGTAAGAAACTCGGAGCGTACAAAGACCATATCGAATCGATCTACGGTGAAGGGTATCGGTTTAATCCGACCCCGGCGTCTACCAATGCGACCGAAAAAGACAAGGTCGAAGCGGCCTGATACAATAGTCTTTAACTCCTTCAAACCATGCGCCGTCGACCCATCAGCTTATTCATCTGTTCTCTAATGTTCCTATACTTCCCGGTGGAGTTCTGTTCTCGCGCCCTTTCAAATCAGGGAAATTTTTCAGGAATTGACCTTTGCTTGTCGGTCATCGTCCCCATCATTTTGTTGTTCGGCCTGATACGTGTCAGCCGCATGGGCTGGTATACGTTGGTCGCCCTAGTCGCGCTTTGGGGATTTCGAGATCTTCACACCTATTATGACGGAAGAGGGGCCAGCCTCTGGCCGCTTCTGGCGCATATCCTCATCTACGTCGTCAGTCTTGTGTATTTTATCAATCCAAGGATTAGGCACCTGTATTTCGATCCCAAGATGCGTTGGTGGAGAATTAAAAGACGGTATGAAACGCACCTGCCCTTTATCATGAACCAGGCGGAGCATTGGCACTATCCGATCCTTAGGAACATTTCCGAGGGGGGGTGTTTTATTGAAACCGCCCACCTGCTCGATATGAATTCCCTAATTGAGATAGCCATCCCCTTACCGGTTCCCTTAGGGGTTCCGGTGATACGGACCCAAGGGGAAGTCCGGTGGGTATCTAAAAACCCCCTTCGTCATGGCATGGGCGTCCAGTTTCGAGCCCCTCTGCCAGAACACCAGCGGGCCATTAAGGAATACGTTCGAAAGCACGTTTTGACCTAGTATCAAGCCTATGCTCTGACCGGCCTAAAGAGACTAACCGCAGCATTTACTTGAAAAGCTTACCGGTCGTGTTGCAAAATCACGCCCTATGGCCTACTCGGCAACATTACCACTGTCCACGCGCAAAATTGCTCGCTGCCGCGAGATCGCCCGATCTATAGGTGGGGAGGTCGCGGAATTGGTCGAATCCCACTCCACCGTGGGAACCGAGCGCGCGGTGCTCAGACTTTTAGGATTTAACGACGCGTTACAATGGGAAGGGCTACTTTTTCCTACCTCGAATTTTCTGGTCGACCAACTTAAAGCCTCCGAGAGGCTCAATGAAGGCGCACTTTTTTGGGTGGCGAATGCCCTACTATCCACGGGTTTGGGCATCTCTGAGTTGGAGCAAAGGACTATTAAGGAAGGGTTCGATATCGGCAAGGTAGCTCCTTTCGATAAAAGCAAAGTCGCTAAATTGGCCAACCAGTTGGCGAAAGACTCGTTTCGAAAGCTAGTGCAATACCGTAAAACACGCTCTGGTCTAAAGCGAAAGCTTCACGATCCCGTCTCTGAGAAACGCCCCCTCAAGTACGTCATTGTGGCCACCGGGAATATCTTTGAAGATGTGACGCAGGCTAGAGCCGCCGTCATGGATGGCGCGGACGCGATTGCCGTTATAAGAAGCACGGCGCAAAGCTTATTAGACTATGTCCCTCAAGGGACCACGACGGAGGGTTTCGGCGGAACCTATGCGACGCAAGCGAATTTCCGCCTCATGCGGCAGGCGTTAGATGAGCTGGGACAGGAACAGAACCGCTATATTCGTCTCACCAATTATTGTTCTGGATTGTGCATGTCGGAGATAGCGGTGCTGGCGGCACTGGAGGGACTCGACTTTCTGCTCAATGACGCCATGTACGGCATTCTTTTTCGCGACATCAATCCTCGCCGCACTTTGATCGATCAACACTTTTCCCGTCTTATTTGTGGGGTCAGCGATATTTGGATCATGACCGGTGAAGACAATTATATGAAGACGACGGACGCCAAGGAGAGTGGGGATCAGGTGTTGGCGTCTCAGTTTATTAATGAGGTGGCGGCGCTAAACGCCGGAATGACCCACGAGCAGATGTCGATTGGTCACGCGATGGAGATGGACCCATCTTACAAGAAAGTCATTCTCTACGAAATTGCGCGCGCGCAGATGACTCGCCAAATTTTCCCCAAGTGTCCGCTTAAATACATGTGCAATACCAAGTATAAGACGGGTGACATCTTCACCAGTCATGCGGTCGATACCGTCTTTAATTTTATCGGCTCTTTCACCCAGCAGGGGGTCTTGCTGCTGGGAATGCCAACCGAAGCGGTTCATACTCCGTTTCTTCAGGACCGAAGCCTCAGTATTAGAAATGCTAACTATATTCTCAATGGATCGTTAGGAATCTCGAATGAGTTTGGCTACCGATCCGACGGAGAGATCTCGCGCTTTGCTCAGAAGGTCTTGGATGACGCACTGAAGCTCCTAGAGAAAATTGACGGTATGGGTTTGCTTAAATCGATCGAGAAAAGATATTTTGCCGATGTCAGTCGAACCGTCGAAGGGGGCAAGGGGGCGGCAGGAGTTTTTCCGGTTGAGCGCAAGAATTATCTCAACCCCTTTTTCGAGTTGATGGGGAGTAAGATTTGAAAGCGGAATTAGATCTGAAGTCCTTAAAGCCTTACGGAGACACCACGGGTGATGGATCCGTGCAGATGAGTTTTACCCTTCCTGTCGAACCCACTCCCAAAGCGCGCGAGGCCGCTACGCTTATCGTCAGGGAATGGGGCTTTACCGATATTAAGATCGCACACATGTCCAAGATTGGAGAGAACTACGCATTCTTTGTGGTCTTCGCTCGCTGTGGCAAGAGTATCGACTACACCAAAGTTCATGTTCCTGAACTCAGTACCGAAAAGCGAACTTATAAGGAGATCGATCAGATCATAGTGGTGAAGATAAAGCGGCCTATTCGCCTTGTGGGAGCCTGCACCGGTTATGACGCTCATACGGTGGGGCTCGACGCCATATTGAATATGAAGGGGTTTGACGGTGACATTGGTTTGGAACGCTACCGGGGATTTAGAGTCGTTAATATGGGCAGCCAAGTTCCCACAAGTGATCTGATCGACCGGGCGGTAAAAGAAAAAGCGGACGCCATTTTGTTGTCCAAGATTGTGTCTCAAAAGGACATCCATGTCTCCGATATGCGGGAATTGACCGGTAAGCTTAAGAAACGGGGACTTGAAAATCGTTTCATCCTGGTTGCCGGAGGTCCAAGGGTAACTCATAAGCTGGCGCTGGAACTCGGTTATGACGCGGGATTTACGATCGGCGCTAGGCCTAGTGACGTGGCCAATTTCATTTTAGAGAAAATGTTGGCGAAACTCGACTCGACGGGTGACAATGAGGGCACAAAGAAGAAGAAGAGCAAGGGTGAAACGTGAGTGACAAGAAAAGTTCGCCGGACGCTAAACAAGCCTCTCCCATCGTTGGTCGAAAGCGAGAGATCGATCAGTTGCACCGAACCATTCAATTGGGTCGCAACCTACTTATCGAAGGGCCGGTTGGTGTTGGGAAAACTTTCTTGGTCCAACAAATTCTTCGTGGATTTAAGAAGAGTTTCGAAAGAATTGACGGTGACACTCGCTATACTGAACAGAAACTGACGGGTTGGTTCGATCCTCCAATGGTTTTGAAGAAGGGATACGTGGCGGCCTGCTTTGTGGATGGGCCGTTGGTTATCGCCATGAAAAAGGGCATTCCCCTATTTATTAACGAGCTAAACCGCATGCCGGAAGCGGTACAGAACATTCTTTTACCGGCGATGGACGAGCGTCGAATCGTTTTGCCTAAACTTGGGGATGTTGTGGCAAAGCCCGGTTTTCTCGTCATTGCGACACAAAACCCTCGGGAATTTACGGCAACCCACGCTCTTTCCGAAGCGGTGCTCGATCGCTTTGAGATGGTATCGCTCGACTATCAGTCTAGGGAAGAGGAGCTGCAGATTGTCCGACGTGAAGTGGGAACTGATCTGAAAGGGTCTTGGGTCGAACGGGCGGTGGATCTTGTGCGGGCGACCCGACAACACCCTTCTATAAAGCGTGGAGCCAGCCTAAGGGCGGCAATCGCTATTTGTCAGCTGGCGTCGGGAGGGATCGATTTTGAGACCGGTTGCTTGATGGCCCTTTGTAGCCGAATCGAAATGATTTCATCGGACGAGGATGCGAAAGACATTCTGCTGAAGCTAATTGGATCCGGCGAGCTTCCTTTAGGCACCGAAAAAAAAAAGGAACTAAGTCGTTAGCCTCTGTTTCTTCCCCTCTGTCCCAGCTTCCTTTGCTCTTTTTTCCTCCTGAATTAGCTGCGGAAAGCGAATGGCATGGTGTCGGGGCACAAGCTTTTGATGGCAAAGCCGAGTGGATTCGCACGGTCTATTTCCAGCGCCTTCGCAACAACAGTGATCCCGCCCTTGATCGGGAACTGGTAAATCTCGTGTTGGATCGGGCAAGGAGCGTGGTAGCCCATCCTTCACGACCAATGCTCCATCGTGTGGAGAATTTTGAGAAGGCCCCCTTTGGCGAACTTGCCCTGGAAGAGACGTTGGAAGAAAACCCGTCACTTTCTATAGAGCAAGAGCTTTTGATGGCTGAAAATGTTGAGAAACCTTTCTCATGTGTGACTTTACTTGACGCCAGTGCTTCCATGTCCGGCGATAAGCATCTTTTGGCGAGTATCGCGGTTGCGGTCTTGCTTTTAGAGGTTCCGTCTAAAGATACCTCTTTGGTGGTTTTCTCTTCCCACGCGAAAACCATCAAGCGGTTGCTCCAAGAAGAGAGTCGTGAAGCCACGATCCTTCGCTTTTTGAAGGTCCAACCCAAAGGCTTCACCAATATTTACGCTGGACTTGAAGAGGGACTGAAACAGTTCGGTACGAGGGGGACATCCGGGCGCAAGGTTGGGCTCATTGCCACCGATGGACGCTCCACGGAAGGGGGAGACCCTTTGGAATCGGCCGCTAAGTATGACTTTTTGGTAGTGCTCCACCTCCACGGACCCGGGAGTCATCTGGAAGCTTCTGAGGAAATAGCCCAAAAGGGACACGGCATCTGCCTTGAGGTGGAGAGATTTGAAGAGTTGCCACGGCGCCTTTATGAGGCGGTGCGTCTTCTTGCCCGCCTCTGAGTAGGAGAAATTAAAAATAGTCGAGAATTTGTTCAGGTTTCTTCACAATCACGCCGATTACATAAGTAGGACTCATTAACTTAGGAGAGGCGCGAGTGCTCTATCTAATCATTTCAGTCATGGTGCTTCTACCGGTAGCCTCCTATGGCTACATTGACCCAGGCACTGGACATCTGCTTTGGCAGGCGATGCTCTCCGCTTTTTTTGGAGCTGGTTTTTTTCTAAAAAAGGCTCGAAGCATTTTCTCTCGAAGCGAAAAAAACACAGCCACCTCTCTACCCAAGAAACTTTAATCAACCTCTAATCTTCTATGCTGACGGCCCCCATCGAAGAATCGACCTCAACGCGGTTGTCGCTTAGAGACCCAGCGGGAGCTCTCTTTCGCTCCGATAGTCGTCTGATTCGTGTGGTTAAGCCATCGGCGGCAGCCGCCATTCGGCGTGTGTTGGAATCCCCCACTTGTGAGTTTTTTACCCGCAATGGCTCCCTTCCTAAGACCACGGTGTTAGCCGGGGAAGAACTGGCGAAAGCGCGTCAGACTCTCAATGCGGACGATCTCGGGGGCGAGCAGGCAATCTATTTGGAACATGAACAATTACCCTTTCCCTCTTTCCCCCATGAATGGTCCAGTGAAATGTTGGCCGCCGCAGCGGGGTTGACGTTAGATCTGGCAGAGCGTCTATTGCCTGAAGGGTTGGGTCTGAAAGACGCGACTCCTTTCAATGTATTATTTCGCGCGACGGAACCGGTTTTTGTCGATCTGCTTTCTATCGAGCAGAGAAATTTACACGATGCGACCTGGCTGCCCTACGCCCAATTTGTCCGGACTTTTTTGACACCACTTTTGGTAAATCGGTACTTTCGAATTCCGTTGGGAGATATCTTCTTGGCGCGTCGGGAAGGGTTGCGTCCTCACGATGCGTATCCGCTGGTAGGCTTTTTCCAACGATTGCGCCAACCTTTTTTTAGTCTCGTCACTATTCCAATGTGGCTTTCCCGACCGGGGAAGAGATTTCAGGTTGCGGCTCCCGAAAAACGCTTGGTTCACGCTCCCGAGAAAGCGCGTTTCATTCTAGGAGCTTTGATAGGGCACTTGCGCGTTTTGCTCCGGAAAATTTGTTCGAAGCGATCAAATGCCGATTCGATTTGGACAAGATACATGTCTCAATCGCTTCCCTATTCGCCGGAAGAGTTTCAAGCGAAAGAGGAGTGTATCTCGGATTACCTCCAAGATTATCGCCCGCGTACGGTATTGGATATTGGCTGTAACACGGGACACTTTAGTGAAATGGCGGCTCTGGCCGGTGCGGCGGTCGTCGCGATCGATGTGGATTCCGAGGTCGTCGGCAAAGTGTGGGAAAGAGCCCGGAAAAGAAAACTCAATATTTTGCCGCTCGTAGTAAATCTGACCAGGCCATCACCGGCCGTTGGCTGGCAAAACCGCGAATCGGCCTCTTTTTTAGATCGGGCACATGCTAAATTTGATACGGTGTTCGCCCTTGCTGTATTGCATCATATGCTTTACGACGAACGAATTCCTCTGGATGAAGTTCTAGTGGCCTTAGCCAATCTAACGCGAAGTGACGTAGTCGTCGAACTCGTCGAGCGGGGTGATATCAGTGTGCGAGATTTCCTCCGGAGCCACGGACCCGAGGTGGAATGCGTCGATCAAAGCATTTTCGAGTTGAAAGCTGGCCGCCTCTTTGAGATCCTTGAAAAGCAGACCATTCCTGGTACCGAACGAACGATCTACACGCTCCGGAAACTTAATGCTGAAAAGATTCAGCCCTCAAACTCTACGTGTTGAGAAGTCCTTTCTCCAAGATCTACTCATAGCTTTGTCCGCCGCCAATCTGATTTTCTTCAAACAGTGGAGTGACCTGTCGCTTTTCTCCCAAACCGTGACCCAACGCGAGTGGCTATACGAAAAGGTATCCGCCTCTTTAGCGACTTACTTGGCCATCTCTTTTGACGTGGGAGTCATTGCGCTCTTCTTTTTTGTCGCGCTACGTCTTTCCCGGAGGGTGGGTAATGCGGCGTGGGCCGGCGTTCACATCGCGCTGGCTCTGAGTCTTTTCTTCTTTTTCAACGGGGTTCGACTGTCCATGCGGCTCGGCTATCTGACCTCAACCCTGGGGAATTTGGTCTGTGCGACTCTGTTGGTTGTGACGTTGGTGACGTGCCTAATTTTCGCCTGGCGCAACCCGGAACGATCGATTTCCTTAGTCCGAGCGTTCATCGTTATCTTTGCTCCCTTTGTCCTGGTCACTTTCTCTTATTCGGTGACCGGTGCGATGAAGCGCCTGAAATCTCGTGAGCCACGTATCGTTTCAAATGCCCACCCACGGAGAGCCCATCGGCCGAAGCTCATTTGGTGGTTGTTCGATGAGACGGACTATCGGATTACCTTTGTAGATCGCCCCAAAGATCTAAAGCTTCCGGAATTAGATCGCCTAAACGACGAGTCTTTCAGCGCGTCCAACGCCTATCCACCGGGACGGTATACTTCTGTCTCTATCCCGTCGTATTTTTCCGGCCGCCACGTCACGGAACCTATCTTCGTGGATGCCGATACGGTGAAAGCCACTTTCGACGGCGCTAAAACCGCCGAAATATGGCGCGCGACGAGTAATCTTTTCGGCGAACTATCTACGTTGGGTGCGAAATCGACCGCGATTGGATGGTACCTGCCTTACTGCAGAATGCTGTATGCGACGGAATGTCTTCGCTTTCCGCATTACAACTATTTCAAACGGCCGTATTCGGAAGATTTTTCTACGAGCGCTCTCAATTTTATCGAGGAGCTCACTTACCTGCGCCCCAACCGGGCGATGTTTCATATCCAGACGTATGAAGGGATCCGAAATGCCGCGCTGGCGGCTCTAAAACGCGACGATTTGGATTTCACGTTCGTTCACTGGCCAGCTCCTCACGCCCCTTGGATTTTCGACCGAAAGACGATGCAGCTGACCGACGCGAACGCCAAAGGAGTCGAAGGGTACTTTGATAACCTTGCGCTCATGGATGCGACTCTGGGGCGGCTTCGCAAAGAGATGGAAGCGGAGGGTATTTGGGATCGTTCCACGATTCTTTTGACGAGCGACCATGGATGGAATTCGGTCAAAGACTATGATGGGAAAAAGGATTACCGAATCCCTTACCTGTTAAAATTTGCGGGTCAGCACGAACGCTTCAATTACGCCAACTCTTTTGACGCTTTGTTAACCAAGGATCTTTGGAAAGCTATTTGGAACGAGCAGGTCAAAGATGCCCAAGGGGCTGCCGCGTGGATAGACGCCAGACGTGAGACTCCAACTTTTAGCCCTTAAGGTTAGGCTACGTTTCCGGTCCGAAAAAGCGAATCCCCTTATCCTTAAATCGTTTTGCGGCTCGCTTTACCGCGGCCGTCGCCGGTCTGTCTTCCACCGCCCAGATCTCTTCCAGACTTGGAAATCCATCAAGAATGGACTCAAGGCCCTGCTCACTGAGCTGGCTCGCCGCAATATCGAGCATCCTAACGTTAGCGAAATTTCCTGTCCCTAACTCTTCCAACCCACGACCCGTGAAATCATTACCTTTAAGTTTCAGAACTATCAGCCCTTCTGAATTTTTCAACCGAGCGAGTTTAGCGACTCCCTCGTTGGCAAGTCCCGTCTCTGACAGATTGAGTTCAAGCAAGGAGTCTAAGGTGGCCAGGTTTTTGTATAAATCTGAGCCAAGGGGATTGCGGCTTAAATTAAATCGGACAAGGCTCTTGCGAAAAGGGGCTGTTTTTAGGTCCCAAAGACTCTTTAGATAATTGCCGCTCACATTAAGATCCCTAAGGTTCTTTAGCGAGGTTTGCTTGGTGAGTTGAATAAATCCATAAGTGGAGATTTTATTATCTGAAAGATCCAGCGAATTAAGTGACTCAAAATGGCTCATGAGACGCTCAGCGGTTTCGGCGGTTAGTTCCGCGCGGCTCAAACGAAAGTGGGTTAACCACTTAAATATTCTTTGGTGCTCCTGCCAAATGTAACTGGTTCCCCGGAGGCCACGGTTAATCCAATAGTCGTTAGAGGTGAGATCGAGCTCCGCCAGGCTTGTCGGACAAAGCGAAAGTAGCATGGAAAGATTCTGGCCATTCAAATGCGCGGCCGATAGGTCAAGGCTCGTTAGCGTTAGGAGGTTGGTTTCCTGGAGCCTAACTAGGGCATCACCGAGATACCAATTCATCTGATCTCTCGAACTTCTTAGATTAGAAGGAGAGAAAGTAGACACCAGCGATTTTAGATCGATGGCAAGTGAGGTTAACTGTCGAAGGCGACTATCGCTAAGCACGTCAAATACTTGTGAGACCGAAGTAAAACCGTTAATCCCCAGGTGTGACAAACGCGGGAAATCTTGGAAGAGCTTAGAGCTGTGTTCTAAGAATTCATCCGCGCTGACTTGAAGTCCCCAGACATAGTCTCCCCCAAAATAGACTCGTTGGAGACTCCGGCGGACATCGTGTGCCGCCTTCGATTTTTGATAGCGGAGATAGGAGGGGAGGGTCCATTTCCAATCACGATGTTCGGTGGGCAGCTGGTTAAGTTTGATAAACGAGCTTGAGAGTTGGGTGGGAGATAATTGAAACCAGCTCTGCTTAGCCATCAGACTCGCCAATTCGATTTGGGACTCGAGCCCCGCGTGCCCTTTCGCGACCTGTGCTTTGCAGGTCGGGGTGTCATCACCTGGGTACGCCAGATTCATGCGAGTTCGGTAGGTAATACCGTGATCGCTCGGGTCAATATGGGCAAAAACCGCCACGTTAAGAAGGCTTAACAGGAACCAGGCGCGCGTCATCAATTTCGACTCCATTTAACGAGGGAAAGCCTGAGTCTTCTATGTGATTTGACGCACCAAGTCAATTATCATGTGGGCTATAAAGGCTGTGGATGGGGGCAGGGCTCTAAATGAAACGATTTGGCTAAAAATTGGGTCCGGTTTGCGTGCTGCAATCGGCGCATCCGCGCGCGACCTGCCTGACCAGACCTGTCCAGAACTGGTAGATCGTACGGTTGGAGTTTCGTATCACCACGGCCATAGTGACCGCGAGCATCGCTACCATCAAGATGTACTCAATGATGGCCTGACCTGTAGTTTTCCGAGGGCGTTTCACTCGTCTTTATTGTAACAGAACGTGAAAATTACCGCTTACGCGACCTGGTCATCCCGTTAGGGCGTTGATCATCAGATGTGCCGCCATGGGAGCCCAAAGGCTTTTTGTCTTCCAACGCAAAACGCCTAGCCAAAGACCGGTGAAAAAGGTGTAGCCCACCTGTAGCAGTGTGGCGCTTGCCCCTAAATACGCCCAGTTCTGAAAATGCCATAGGGCAAATGCCACTGCACTCATCCAGAGGGCAAGTGGTAGAGGGTTCGTCGCAGTCAGCCACGTCTTACCGTGAGTTCGTTGGACTACGGCGTAAACCCACCCGCGAAAAAGAAATTCCTCACCGACGGGAGCACAAACCAGATACCAGAGCCAGCCTTCCATCGACGTGTGCTGAAAGACGCGAGAGAAGAAATTGTGGCTTCCCTGCATCAGTCCAAATCCGAAGGCTAGGATCATTGGCAAAATACTGATGGCGATTAGATTCCATTTGGGAGCGGTTAGCGCAGGCTCGGTCACATGTCTACCCAGAGATCGATAGAACAAAAATGCCAGTAGTGGAAAAAGACACTCGTGTCCTATCTTAAGCGCAGTGAACGAAGTCACTCCAAGCCGCTGACTCAAAAAATCCCAGATTTCCGAGGACGTTGGAATAAAGCCCGCAGTCAGCATGGCTGACAAAGACAGCGTTAGTAGGAGAGCGCCCCAAAACCCTCGGGTGGTCACGACTAATGGTGAAGACGTTTCGGTATTCATAGTAAATTCAATAAGTTAAATATTATAATGATGCGCTAAGTCAAGGAATTAACACAAACCTCTCACCATTTGACGCACACTTCCAAAGTACCCTGAATAGGTTCCAGGGGGTCTTATGGTTGGCGGGCGATCGCAGTTAAAACACCGCTCCGTATCTTTAGTACGCGTCGGGGTTCACCGAATTCTTAATCAGCTTTTTGGAGATCGCAACTCTCCCGTAGCGCTGCCTGTGCTTACGGGGCCAGGACGCGGAATGTGGTTGCGCACTTCGGATTTGGGGGAGGCTATGTCAATGAATCAGGTTCACACATCACGGGCGTCAAAGGCGTTATCGGAAATCTGTCAGGTCGGTTGGACGGTTTGGGACTGTACGTCCTCAGAAGGAATTTCCACGGTACTATTTTCCCGCTTTGTAGGCGTGGATGGATTCGTGGTTTCGTTTGAGACCAATCGATCGCATTTCTTACAAATTTATGACAACGCCACGCTAAACGGATGCAACAACATTCTCTTTCTCTTCGCTACGGTGGGCATGCCGGCCGCCAAGACACGTTTTAAGCCGCCGGTTTGCGCTAGGCAGTTAAGTTTAGATGAGGCCTACCAGGATGGTGAGGTTCCTATTCCCCACCTGATTCGTCTCGTCCTAAACGGAGCTTCGGTGACCGCACTTTCGCACGCGGAGCGTCTGTTCCGTGAACAAAGGCCCATTTTGGTCGTCGATGCCAATTCGAACGAAGGGTATACGGCACTCAAGGATTTCACGGCCAAGTTTGAGTATGCGATGCAATCACTCGAGGATGGCGCCTTTCACACTGATCCTTCAAAAATTAGTGGAAGTATTCTCTGCTCGCCCTTGCCGCAGACGCGCTAGAGAGAAATAATATCCTCTATGGCGCTAAACATCGTGGTCCGGAGTCCGAATTGGCTTGGGGATCATGTGATGGCATTGCCTTTTTATCGTGCCCTACGCGCAGCCTACGGAAACTCTGCCCTATGCTTACTCCGCCCGGAATCGATGGAAGGTTTGGACTTCCCGGAAATTTTTACCAAAACCATGACCTTCCCGCCTAGTGAGCGACGCGGATTGAGCGGTGCTCGGGCGCTAAGCCGTAGGCTACGTACCGAACATTTCGATCTCTCTTTTTCACTCGCCGCTTCGTTCAGTAGCGGCCTACCATTTTTTCTGGCTCGAATCCCCTGTCGTTTGGGATTCGACAGATCCGGTAGCTCTATTCTACTAACGGATTACTTGGTCTGGTCGCAGAACCTTAGCGGCAAGCATAAGTCCCAGCTCTACTTGGAGCTTCTTGCTTACGCTTGCGGGCACCCGACTCACTTACCGAAGTCCGAATTAAAGAGCCCTTCCCCTCGTGAACCGATGATAGTCGTTGCTCCAGGGGCCTCAATTTCACTCAGACAATGGCCCTACCAATCGGAATTTCTTCCGAAACTGCGAGCCCGCTACCCGCATTTGCGAATTGTGGTTGTGGGAACCTCGGCGGAAAAGGTGTGGAGTGAAGTTATAGCGACCTTGGACGATGCTACGATAGAAGACAAGATCGGCAAAACCTCTTTGCCCGAGCTCATCCAACTTTGTCACCGGGCGAGCCTTATCATTTCCAACGACTCCGGTGTCGCTCACATTGCCGGGACGCTCTCGGAAGCGCCTACCCTGGTAGTCTTCGGACCAGGGGATCCCGCCTATATTGCTCCTTTGGGGCCCAGAGTTTATGGACTTCGACTGGAATCTCTTCCTTGCAGTCCCTGTGAAAAATCCTATTGCAAAGCCATCTACGGCTACCAGGCCTGCCTTAAGGGGATTTCGGCCGAAACTCTCTTAGAAAGAGTCATCTCCATTTTAGGTTAGCCAACCCGACCCGCGGTTAATATAATGGGCGGCTTATGAACACTAAGACTATCTCATGGCTATTTGTCGGTATGGCGGTATTTTCCCTCTCCCTAAGAGCAGATGAGGCCAAAGCGCCTTCGGAAGGGGCCCCTTCGGCGGCCTCTGCACCGGCCCCGGAGGCGAAAGCCCCTGCGAAAAAGGACGAAAAGGCGTTTAGCGGAGACGCCCTCAAAGTGAAGACCGAGCTTGAGGGGCTATTTCTGGCGTCTCAAAAGGTAAACAAGGCAGGCGAGCTGGATAAGGCCAGAGGGGTCATCGAAACCGGACTCGACTGGGAGCGAATCGCTCACGACTGTTTGGGCAATGCCAATTGGAAGAAGCAAACCGCCGCCAATCGAGACCAATTCAAAAGTTTGCTCAAAAAGGTGATCTCCAAGACGGCCTATTCCCGGATGGATAGCTTCTGGACAGATAGTACGACCTATAAGTTTCAGAAGATTGAGGTCAAGGGCAAGAACGCGGTCGCCAAATGCAAGTTCAACGTGAAAGAGGACTCTGTCGTTTTGGAATATTTTCTACAGAAGAAGGACGACAAATGGGTGATCTACGATATCGCCTACGACGATATTCGTTATAGCGAGAATATTAGTGAGCAGATCTCGGCATTTCTCAAAGAAGGAAAGTTTGCCGGCCTTCTCGATAAGCTGCGCAAACGCCTTGAAGAGCTAGACAACGCAAAAGAGGACGATGCCAAGGCTTCGAAAAAGTCTTAGTTTTGCTTGAACCAAAGTTGGAGCGGGGAGTGAGCGAGATCTCTTTATCATCGGTTTTTTTTATCTTTTTGCGCTTGGGTGCCATAGGCTTTGGCGGGCCAATTGCATTGATCTCGCTAATGGAGCAGGAGTGCAGCCACAAGAGAAAATGGCTGTCCCTAGATGAATTTAACGAACGATACGTTTTCGCGAAGCTGCTTCCCGGGCCCATCGCTTCCCAAATGGCCATGTGGATGGGGTACCACGTGCGCGGCCGAATCGGTGCGCTAGTCGCCGGCTTTGCCTTTTTGCTTCCCGCGTTCGTTCTTATTCTCCTGCTAAGCATGTCTTACCAAAGTGTGGCGGGCTTGCCTCGTTTTACTCCGATTATTCAAGGAATGGAGACTGGGGCGCTGGTGATCATCTTTGAAAGCGTCCGCCGAATGTTTCTGCCCTACATTAGGCAAGTCCAACCCTGGATATTCGTCGTGCTAGCTGCGCCGCTAATGTTGGTTATTCCTCGTTGGGAACCCGTCATCATCATCAGCGGGGGCGCCTTGATGATTCTCTATCGCACCAAAATACGAACTACCACGTTGCGTTCGTTTGTAGTGATTCCCCTGGGGACGCTCTTTAGTATCTTTTGGATTCATTTTAAGGCGGGCTTTACGGTCTTTGGTACCGGCCTTGCCGTGATTCCCGTTCTGCAGCACGAAGTGGTCGATCTCTTTCACTGGATGTCGAACGCGGAGTTCTTGGACGGCATCGCCTTTGGACAGATCACCCCTGGACCGGTAACTATCACTTCTGTTTTTGTGGGATATAAGACGGCAGGCTTTCTAGGCGCGGTGGCGGGCTGTGTGGGAATGTATAGCCCGGGAGCGATTCTGATTCTTTTTGTGATGCCCTATGTTTTCAATCGACTAAAAGGACATCCGTTTCTTGCCTATTTTCAGCAGGGTGCCATCCCGATGGTGATCGGCTGTATCTTCGGGGCGAGCCTACTACTTGCTAAAGACACGATCGTACGCCCCGCACTTCTGGGGCTGTTCCTATTTCTTTGTGCGTTTGCCTATAAGACAAAACTTCCCGGTTGGGCGGTCATCTTAAGCGGGAGTGCAATCAATTACGTCATTGCCTTAGCGACGTAATTGATTCCGCCTGAGCGGTCCCGCTTCGCCAAGGCAAGGCGGGGCTATCTCTGCGCCGTCGCCTTAAACGTCTTTAAATTTCCATTGGTATCAAAAGTTGCAACCACTTCATCAAACGTCTCTCGGTGAACGCGATCCGTGGGCGGCTGTCCCATCCACTCCGTTTTGATCTTTTTGTAAAACCGACACGTTTGCTCGCCCGATTCGTCACGACACCAGTTTGCCGGACCGAACTCTTGGATAAAGTCTTCCTTCGTCGCGGTTCCGATTTGGTTGGTGTATTTGGCTTGAAGGTCTTTCTGGGCATCTGAGCTGGTCGTCAGTACCGGTTTGTGAGAGCACGCTGTCACCAATAAAAGGGCGGTGATAACCAGACTTAACTTTGACTGCATAGACTTTCCACCTCTTCGAGTTCCTTGGGAGCCCCCGCGGTCAGCACCTTGCATCCCGTGGGGGTTACCAGAATATCGTCTTCAATTCTAACTCCGATGCCTCGATACCTGGGAGGTACCACATTCGAATCGGGCGAAAAATAGAGTCCCGGCTCAATGGAGAAAACCATCCCTGGCTCGAGCTTAAGGGGCTTGTTGATTCCCGTTTGGAAATAGGGGCCGGAGTCGTGAACATCCATCCCAATCCAATGAGAAGTGCCATGCGGATAAAAGGCATGGAAGGCTCCCTTTTTTAGTAAACTCGCGGTAGTGCCTTTTAGCACCTTTAGCTTTCTAAGCTCCTCGGTCAATATTTCGCATGCGGCATGATGGATCTCGATGAGCGTCTTTCCGGGCTTCGCCATCTTGATGCATTCTTTTTGCGCCTGAAGCACCGCCAGATAGACCTCTCGTTGTTCCTGTGAAAATCTTCCATTGACCGGATAGGTGCGCGTAATGTCTGCGGTGTAATAATCAAACTCACCGCCCGCGTCGACGAGCAAAAGTTCCCCAGAGTTCATTTTTCGATTATTGGCGTGATAGTGAAGCACGCAGGCATTGGGGCCGGAAGCGACGATGGAAGGGTAGCCAAGTCTGGCGGCTCCTTGAATGCGAAACGAGTGGTAGAGCAGGGCCTCTACTTCATATTCGTACATATTGGGCTTAGCCAGGCGCATCGCATTAAGGTGCGCTTCCGCCGATAAAGTAGCCGCCGTCTGCAGTCTTTCGATTTCGCCCTTTGATTTGATAAGGCGCATGCCGCCCAAGATCTCTTCAGGATCGCGAATGGGCCAGAGAGAATACTTACGGCGCCCAATCCTTCGTTGAGCCTCGATCATCAGTCGAAGAATTCTGCGATCTAACTTTTGAGAGTGTCCCAGCCGGTAGTAGATAAACTCCGCGTGATAGAGGGCGGCAATAAAGGCTTCGTCGAAATAGTTGTCGGGAGTGGACGGGTAGGCTTCGTCCGCGCCAACGGTAATCTTGGCGACCTCGGGGCCGCTCACTTTGCCCTCCCAAAGCTCCTTATTTCTATCGCGAGGATGGACAAAGATTTGAAAAGGCTTTTCCGATTCCGGAGCCAGAAGGGCCAGACTCTGCGGCTCTTCAAACCCGGTCAGGTAATAGAAATTACTATCTTGGCGGTAGGGGTGGTGGACGTCGCCATTTCGAATCACTTGGGGGGCCGCCAGGAATACCGCAACTCCGCCTTTACTGCGATTCAAAAAGGTCTTGCGGCGCTGAGAAAAATCGATGGCGGCGAGATCCTTGAGCTGCATGCCCGGTAGTGTAAATGGGATGCCTCCCTAAAGACAAGGTGTGACTCAATCTAATGAGCGATCTTATGAAATCGGCGAAAAGCCAAATCGATCAACTCGGAGATAAGGTCGGGATAGCTTAATCCCGAGGCCTGCCACATCTTGGGGTACATGCTGATTGGGGTAAACCCTGGGATCGTATTAGCTTCGTTCAGGAAGATTTCGCCGGTCTTTCTTTCCAAGAACAGATCGACTCGGGCCATTCCGTCACATTCGAGAGCTCTAAAGACCCTTACGGCAAACTCCTGGATGCGTGTCGACGTCAGATTGTCTAAATTAGCCGGAACTACGATCTGGGCGCCATTATCGGAGAGGTACTTCGCTTCGTAGGTATACCACTCGGCTTGGGGTGAGGGGATGATCTCTCCAGGAAGCGAGGCTCTGGCAGATTGGTTGAGTCCAAGAACGGCACACTCGATCTCGCGGCCGTCGATGCCTTTTTCAATGACAACTTTGGTATCGAAACGAAAGGCGGTATCCACCGCCGCGTTGAGATCCTTTTGCTGTTTTACCTTGGTGATTCCAACCGATGACCCCAGACGCGCTGGCTTTACAAAGAGAGGAAACCCTAATCGTCCTATCTGACCCGCTTTTGCATCAAGCTCTTTACGGTTATTTAACACTTCAAAATCTGCAACGCGAATGCCTTGAGCGACGCAGAGTTGCTTGGCCAAGGCTTTGTCCATGCAGATCCACGAGCCGCCGGGATCGGAACCGACATAGGGGACCCCTAAGACTTCGCATAGACCCTGAATCGTTCCGTCTTCGCCGTGAGGGCCGTGCAGGATGGGGAAGACGACGTCAAATTCTATGGTTCTTCCCATGCATTCCAATTTCCCTCTCTTGTCTCTGGTTAGACAAGGCCATAGGGACGGAGTCGGGGCTTGGGTATTGAGTTTTATTTGGTCGGCGCGAAGCGCTCCCGTATAGAAATTGTGCTCTTCCTCAAGATGCCAGACTCCTTCGCGAGAGATTCCCACCACGACGGGGGTAAATCGCGTTCGGTCGAGCGCATCAAGGACACATTTCGCAGATATCAAGGAGATCTCATGCTCTTCGGATCTCCCTCCGCAGAAAATCAGGCAAGTTTTTTTCATGGAGTTTTAGACGGCTCTAATGACGTTGGCCGTTCCTCGATAGTGTGTTTTCCAGAGGCGAGCTCGTCGTTCTAAATCTTCGATGACGTATTCCCCGACGTTAATATCGTACAGCTCGTTGATATTGTTGATTCCGCCTGGGCAAAATACGTTAACCTCCAGCAGTTTATCTCCCACGATATCTGCTCCCACGAAGTAAAGACCGTCGGTAATGAGCTTGGGCCGAATCGCTTCAGCGATTCGCGCCTCGACCTCGGTGAACTCGACCTTCTTTCGAGTCCCCCCAACATGTATATTACTACGAATATCGCCTTTAGGAGCCATCCGTCGATACATCGCGGCACGTTTGCCAATAAACACGGGCGACCCATTCACCAGGAGCAGTCGCTTGTCCCCGTTTTTGACCGCCGGCAGGTACTCCTGCGCCATGACGTAGCCGTTTTTGCTCACGGTGGAGATGATCTGGTTGATGTTGATCTCTTTGGGGTTGCGAAGGAAGAACACGTCCTGTCCCCCGTATCCGGAAAGCGGTTTGATGATGGCTGGTTTTCTAAGCTCTCTTAAGAACTCTTTGATCTTAACGGTGCTACGGGTAACGAGCGTACGAGCTCGAATCTCAGCGGGCAGGGAGGATAGGTACATCTTGCTCGACGCTTTGGCCAGCCCTCCCGGATCATTGATGACGAAGACTCCCTTTAATTTGAGGAGTCTTCCAAACTCTAATGAAGGATTAATCCGCCGGTCTTGATCCCCCTCAGCCTCGTTGGGATTGTAACGTAAGACGACGACGTCGTAATCGCTCAGACAGACCTCTTCTCGCTCGGAAAGTTCCCCTTTTAACGAGTCCAGAAAGGCAGATCGATTGTGGCAAGTGGTAGTCGGAGAGATGACGGTGGCCAATACTCTTTCATCATGGGTGAACGACATGCTGGCGACGGTCGTGTACGAAACCCGATGGCCACGTCGGTGCGCTTCGAAAGCCAAGTGCGTAGTCGTGTACGTCGCTATCTGGCTATAAACGGAGCGCACGACGAAACAGATCTTCATGGTTTGACGACCCAAACAGTTAAAAACCCGAGTAAAAAATTAGCATTGCCCAGCTCCTGCCTCTGGTAAAGCGATTTCCCGTAAGGGGAGAGTCTGGTAAAATTAGATTAATAATTTCAATTGTTTATGTGCTGTGACTCTTCAGAATCGCTTCGAGGAGTTTTTTCGCGCGGGCGTCTAATTCCAAAAATTCGATTCCAATTCCCGAGCGATCCCCTCCCCAAGAGACGCTAGCAATTCGGCCTTTAGTGATCTCAAGCGCCTCTTCGCCGAAGGTGTGGATGCGCACCGAGACAATATCGTTCAATTCCGGGAGTACGTCGGATTGCGGCCCATGCAACAGGGTAAAACAGCCACCGAAACTAAGCGTGCATAGTTGTGATTTGAATGTGGTCTGTCCCTTGCTTAGGAAAATATCCGCCGGTAGTTGGATCGGAATACGTCGATAGCGCCGCTCCTCGTGGAAGGGGGCGGGCTTAGGGATTTTAGGATCAAATGGCAGACTTAGGGTGATCGAGGTTCCCAGTCTCTCTCTCGATTGCACCGATATTTCGCCGCCCTGGGTCTCTATCAAGGCTTTGGCCACCAGAAGTTCCAGTCGCCTGGGCGAGACGTGGTTACCGGTGGCTCCATCTTGAGGCAATTCGTCAAAAATATAATCCAGTTCGGTCTCTGGGATGCCGGGTCCGTTATCGGCGCACCGAATTTCTATGGTCTTTCCCGACTGACGCAAAGAAAGCGTGATCTGTCCGCCTTTAGGTAGTCCGTCTTTCGCATGGGAGAGAACATTCAAAAGGGTTTGCTGTAGAGCCGTCGGGTCTGTTTGAACGTAAGAGGAGGCTTCGGCCAGAACGGCTATTTTGATATGGGCATGTTCCAATTCCTTCTCGATTAACTCCACCGTATCGAGCAGGACCTGGGAGAGATCGATCACCTGGACGTTCAGTCTAGTGTGGACCGAAAAATAGCGAAGGTTTCGAGCCAGGGCCAAGGCTCGTTCGGCAGCATTGACAGCGATCGTGGTGGCCCGCTCCTTTGCTGGCACACTCGTCGTGGAAAGCGCGAATTCTAGCTCTCCCACGATTGCCGCTAGCACGGTAGCCAGCTCTTGACTTGTTGCGTTGCTAAACTGGCGAAGCCCCTTTTCTGTATCGAAACCTTTGATGTGGAGGCGTTTGACCCTTTGTCCCGTTTGCTTTTTAGCCGAAGATTTCATGTTGCTTTACTCATCGGTTGAACTTTGTTACCGGTTGAATCCATGTTCAAGCGCTTCGCCGACTTCACGCTCATCGCGGCCCTAGCCGGTTTCTACTGGATTTACAGTCGGTTATGGATTGTTGAACACCGCAATAAACCCAAAGATATTGGCGCGTCACGTCACGTCTATGCGCACTGGCACGGGGACGAACTATTGCTGGTGGGGTCCTTCGCCCAATCTCGAATGGCGGTGATGGTTAGCCGAAGCCGTGATGGCGAGCGGATGAAGCGACTCTTGGAGTGGTTTGGCTACCACGTGGTGAGAGGATCAAGTTCTCGGGGCGGAGTGGGCGGACTCAAGGGGCTCATCGATGCGGTAAACGATGGCGGACTGAACGCTTCGCTCGCCGTGGACGGCCCGCGGGGGCCTATTTACCAAGTAAAATCCGGCGTTCTAAAATTGGCTCAGCAGACGGGAATTCCCCTGATTCCCGGAGCCGCATCGGCTCGTCGAAGAATCATCTTTAAAAAAGCATGGAATCAATGTTACCTTCCTTTACCGTTCAGCAAATGTGTCATCGTGTACGGCGAACCCGTGACGGTGCCGCCCAATTTGTCGGACAACGATTTCGAAGCCCTTCGGCTAAAAATAGAAGCCCAGCTCGTCTCGCTCAAAGTGGAAGCCGAAAGCGTTTTCGATCATTCTCTTTCTGGATTGCAAGAGAGAGTGGGTAAAGCGACAAAGTCGCCAATGAGTTTGAAAAATTTGTAGC
>Ga0206963_10098_pt1 | contig 29560 bp, 21 predicted proteins | sample Alteio_BWOrgHeat_28_FD_152958 | JGI IMG/M metagenome (GOLD analysis project Ga0206963, IMG submission 152958) | Enriched cells from forest soil in Barre Woods Harvard Forest LTER site, Petersham, Massachusetts, United States -... | ecosystem: Environmental > Terrestrial > Soil > Temperate forest >... | reverse complement strand
AGGGCCTGTAGTCGTATATCATATAACCCCAGGCTTCTATTTTCCAGGGTTTATCGGTTAATGATTCTTTTTTGCCGACAAAAACATTGTAAGGATTTCCCAAAAGTGTTTTATCTTTTATTGAAATGTTTTGTTCCTTATCAGAAAGATTCAGGATAACCAATACTTTATGGGTTCCCTTTTCACGAACAAAAGCATATATCGCTTTTTCATTGCCTGCATTTATCTTGCGAAATGATGCGTTGGTCGAAAGCGCCGGATTTGCTTTTCGAAGGTCTAAAAGTGTTTTATAAAATTTAGCCCTCCCGAATTTTCCAAATACGATCGGATCTTTTTCGAAAAACTGCAGAGGCCGCAGGACCGGTTCTTCCTGCCCGCTGTATATAAGTGGTACACCACTTACCATGGTCTGCGTAAATACAGCAAATGGTGCATGGCTTCTGCCGGGGAAACTTCCATAGTCTGCCTTATTCCAGCTGTTCTCATCATGATTACTGGTGAAATACATTTGAATTGTATTAGCGGGATAAGTCGATACATTTATTTTTAATACGCTATCCAGCGCGATTGCGGGTCTGTCGCCCTTCGCCACTTCTTCCATTTTATGAAACATGCTCCAGGGATAAACCGCATCAAATCCCGATTCGGGCAGGTAAGCACGATCTCCTTCTGCCAGCATAAATACATTTTTTATATTCTTCAACTGAGGAATGCACATACGCCAGAAAGATCCCGGGACATTCCAGGCCACATCGCAGCGGAATCCGTCGATATTTGAATTAATCAGCCAAAATTTCATTGCTGCAATCATGCTGTCTTCCATCACAGGATTATTATAATCCAGTTGCCTTGTATCGGACCAATCCTTTGCCATGGCTGCTTTCCCGCTACTGTCTTTCACAAAAAAATCCGGATGTTCAACAAGCCAGTGATTGTCGGCGCCTGTATGATTCGGAACCCAGTCGATAATGACTTTCATTCCTTTCGCATGGATTTCATTTACTAAATCAATCCAATCCTTCATGGTTCCAAACTCAGGGTTTACAGAAGTATAATCAGACACTGCATAATAACTTCCCAGGCTTCCTTTCCGGTCAACCTTACTGATCGGATTCAGAGGCATAAACCAAAGCGTTTGCACGCCCATCGCTTTTAACCTGTCGAGGTGTTTTGCAAATGCCTTCAGCGTTCCCTCAGGTGTATATTGCCGGATATTTACTTCATAGATATTTCCCCGGATTATCCAGGCAGGATGGCCATCGACTGATATGTCTTTTTGAGTTGCAGGTTTTGAAGATTGGGAAAACCCTAAAGAAATAATAGAAAAATGCAGGAGTAGAAAACCAGTGAATTTTTTCATGAAGGAAATTATTTATCCGGTTATATTTACTGTTTTACTCTCTCAAAAATAAAGACTCCTTTCTTATTTGCAACAACAATATCAGGCAAGCCATCCTGGTTGATATCTTTTACGACTGCCTGTAATCCAACTCCTGAATTATCATCAATGAAATGTGGAATCCATTCCGGTGGTTTACCTGGCCTGTATTCGAACCAGTATAATACCGAAGGTTCTAAAGCACCAGGATCCTTTCCATTATGAGCGAAATATCTTTTTCCAGTAACCAGGTCGGGATATCCATCGCCATTGATATCTGCCAATGCGAGTCCATGTGATTCAGAAAATGCCCTGTTGATTTCATGCCTTTTAAAAATGATTGTCCCCTTCTCATCCTTCACTTGTTCATACCACCATATTCCATAATTATGCGCCGATGCGCTGATCACATCTGAATCCCCATCCCCGTCCAGATCCAGTGAATACATTTGAGAACAGTCATCCCCCAGATCCGCAGGATGAAATATCCAATCTGATTTGGTAACATCCTTCGGTGATTCCCACCATCCCTTTGTAATGATAACATCCGGATGTCCATCCTGATTGATATCCCCCCAGCCCAGGCCATGGGTGTAAACATTGGTCGCCAGGTCGGCATTATTGCTGATGATATATTTTTTCCAAATGGTATCGCCCTTCACGGAAGGTGATTTAAACCAAATGATTTTTTTATCTACAGGATCATTACATAAAATATCCGGCCTGCCGTCACCGTCTATATCAACAAATGCGGGGGATTCGTTGCCGATATGATTATAAATAGTATGCATTACCCAATAACCCGGCTTATTTTTTGGGTTTTCATACCATACAATTTCTTTACCTGGAAAACCAACCCGTATAAGATCTATCCAGCCATCCTGATTTACGTCCATACTAAAATCCAAAAATGAATTACTGAAAGCCGTATCCGGAGAAAAACTAATTCCCCTGACTATTTCATGTTTTTTCCAATCCGGTGCTTCAAACCAGAAAGATCCTGCCATAATATCCATCACGCCATCGTGATTCACATCACCGGTTGCAACGCCTTCTGAAATAAAATCACTGGTTAATATGATCTTTTTGAAAATAACCGAATCAGGCTTCGCTCTTTGTTGTGCATTGGTTTGGGAATAAACACAAATCATAGATATCAACATCCAAATACAGAAGAAATTTATACGGTGGTTCTTTAGCAGAATCATATAATTATAATGAACAGGCACTAAAGATAAATCATCTGCATAAGAGATACCTGATTTAAACATTCAAAGGATTCTTCAAAATTAAATGGAAAAAAGCCGGTAATACTTACATTTAGTGTTCAAAATGATTGTAATGAAAAAATTAAGAACGGGATTCTGCATGATAACTATTTTCACCCTTATGTTAACGTCTTATAACAGCACTGCACAAAAAATCCTTCGCGTTGGGGTTGCAGGTCTTGCCCACGATCATGTACATGGAATTCTTAACCAGTATAAAAAAGGAGAGGTTATCATAACAGGTATTGCTGAAGCAGATGAACAACTCGTGATGAGATATAAAAAAGATTATCAATTGCCGGATTCAATTTTCTTCAGGAATCTTGAATCCCTTCTGGCTCATACAAAACCTGATGTGGTTTTAGCATATACTCCCATTTCTGATCATATCGGCGTGGTTGAAATTTGTGCCCCGAAAGGAATCTCTGTAATGGTTGAAAAACCGCTGGCCACCACGGTAAAAGATGCAGAACGAATGGCAGCGCTTGCAAAACAGTTTCACGTTCATGTTTTAACAAATTATGAAACTACCTGGTATAACAGCAATCAGCAGATTTATACTATGGTTAATACTCAGCATTCTATTGGTGAAGTGAGAAAAATGACTGTGCATGACGGTCATCAGGGTCCTGTTGAAATAAAATGCAGCCCGGATTTTCTGAATTGGCTTACAGATCCAATAAAAAATGGAGGAGGAGCACTGATGGACTTCGGTTGTTATGGTGCTAACCTGATGGTATGGCTGATGAATGGAAAAGAACCCATTGCAGTAACAGCGGTTACCCATCACCTCAAACCTGCTATTTATCCAAAAGTCGAAGATGATGCGACGATATTGTTGGAATACCCGGATGCAACCGGTATCATCGAAGCTTCCTGGGACTGGCCATTCGGCATCAAGGACTTCGAAGTTTTCGGCACAAAAGGGTACCTCCATGCACTCAATGGAAATACACTTCAGCAAAGAGATAAAGATATATATGAGAATATTCCACTAAAAACAGCGGATTACACAAATAATATTCAGTATTTATCAGATGTACTCAGCGGCAAACTGGATCCGGGTCATGATTTATCTTCCCTGGAAAATAACCTGATTGTCGTTCGTATATTAAATGCCGCACTTGAATCAGCAAAAGAAGGAAAACGTGTCAAATTATAATAGCAGGGGTGATATTATCTGGTAAGAATTGCTGTGAGAGACTGTGCATACCATCTTGCCAGATAGTCGTTGGGATGAAGTGGATTTGAAATGCAATCTTTGGCATTCTTTCGGAGATAGATCATATCACTTAAAGTAGTCATATCGAGGTTAACGATACCAGGAGATTCCAGTTGCTGTAAAACTTTATTATATCCCTTCATATTGGCAGTATAAAAGGATTTAAATTTATCTGTATCGAGTATATAGGATGGATCAAAATCCATATTTGATATTAGAAGGAATTCTGTTTTTGGATTTTCAGTTTTCACCTTATTAATAATGGTTTGAATATAGCCTTTGTATTCCTCAGGAGTATACCTCCAGAAATCGTTCATTCCGAAGTCAATGATAACAAGATCGGGATGAATGGGGTTTATATATTTTTCAGCATATGTAGCGCCCCAGCTTACTAACGCCCCGGGTAATCCGGCATTTACCAATTCAATCTTATGATGGTTAAAATTTTTTCTCAACTGTCGGACAAATAAATCCAGATATGTTGGCATATATGGGCTCAAATTCACATAGCTGCTAACATCCTGTCCCCTGGTAATGCTCATACCATATCCGATTATCTTAACAGGTAATTTAGCTTTGAGTTTCGTCATGAGTAAGGGTAACCGGTCACCCTTAAAAATAGGTATTGGACCTGTCCATTTATCGTGATGCGTATAGGTTACCACAATCCATTGTGATTGCAAATTATACCAGGCAAGATCCTGGTGAAGATTAAAAGAGGAATCAGTACGGAATGTCATTTTTGAATGAGCGGACCTTATGATAGAATTACCCTGAACGAAATAATCCTTTCCGATATGGAACTGGCTTTTAAGATCATAACTCTTTACTGAAATGATATGATCGGGTTTAAAAAGCAGTTTCCCTGTTGCCGGCATGGCGGAGCTTGAATACATTAATACGGTTTCATTATAAATGGTATCCGAATTCCAGAAATATTTCATGTATTCATCCAGATTACATTCAGGCAAATATTTTTCCGGAGGTTCACCAATATTCAATTGCAATTTTAAACTATCTGCAAATAAACTACCGGAACTCAATGAATCCGCGGCAATGCCGATCCTTGCATACTTAGTAAAGGGAGGAGCCTCCGTATAGATACCTGATTCAACAAAAGATTGAGATGAAATGGGAATAGTCTTATATGCAAGTAATTCGCGGTTTGATCTGTCATAGAATTTTATATATGTGTGCCCCTTCAAGCCCGAATCGTTGACTTTAATGTTCACAAAATATTGAAGTATGGTATACGGTAATACCCCGATGCTGTCTATTATAAGTTCACTGTTTGTTTTCCAATGATAAACCTCATCTTCGGGATACCGGTTATTTATTATTTCGACTTTATTACCGGTAATACGAAGTGGCAACCACAAATACTTTGAATCAGGCAGGTCTGTTTTGTTCCATTTATCTGCAAGAAAAATATATGAATCAGTTTCTCCGTTCACAGGTAAAACATAACTGCTTTGTGCTTCAAATGTCGTTTCAGCACCCGGACCAATACATGGATTCCCCTTATTCTCCCATTTACCCATCATACTATCTGAAACGGAATATAAAGCAGCGTTCGGGCTCCACCCACTACACAGTGAGGTTATCAGATAATATTTCCCTTCGTGTTTAATTATTGCAGGCGCTTCTCTTCGCTGATCAATTAAAATGCGTGTATAATTATTTTTGAGAGAAAGGTAATCGTCTGATAACCGGCAGACATGCATGGTATTATTATTTTCCGAAGCATATATCAGATATGCTTTGCCATCATCATCTTTGAAAATGGTCATATCTCTCGACTCCTGACCATTGGGTTGAAAACTTCCCAGGTACTTATAAGGACCTTCCGGTTTTTCGCTGACCGCAATACCAGTACGTGCATAACTATAATCTTCTTTATCAATGTGCATCCACATCACAAACTTCTTTGTCTGCTCATTGTAAATGACTTTAGGCCTTTCGATTACCCTGCCTGTATCCAGGTCGCTCAAACTATCTCCTGTAACGGGTGTCAATGCAACTCCTTCAAATTTCCATGTAAGCAAATCTTTGGATGAATAACAGGAAATTCCACCCGCCGGCACGCGATAGTCCTCCCAGTTTTGGCCTGGAACCAATCGGGTACTGCCTTTCTTGATCTCACCAAACATATAATATACGTCTCCAAAATGCAGTATTCCGGCTCCGTGTGCATTGATAAAATTACCATCTTCGTCATTCCATGGTTCGCCCAATAAATTTTTAAGTTTAATGTCCTGACTACTTGCTGGTTTATACAGGAAACAAAAAGAAATTATAACAACAATGAACCTTTGCATACATTTTTTTTCAAAAGCTGGCGCCTATTCCTTTAGCGGGTGGCTTTCCTGAATTAAAATCCAAGCCGCCGTTATTTATTCCATATTGGTTAGATAAATTAATTCCATTATTCCTGAGTGGAGATTTTGATGATATCTTAAAGCATTTATATGATTCAAACCCTTCGGCTGATATAAAATTAGTCATCCCACGTTCTTTAAATTTCGGATTCACATTACGTTCTGTTGATTTCACGGAAATCATTTCTTTGGTTCGCCCCGACAAACTCCACCAGTCATTTCCAATAAATGTATCATTGTCAATATAGCCTTTCACAAGACTATCCTTTCCGACAAAAATATTATTATAAAATGCGAATCTCTTTCTTTTGCTCAACTCAGAAAAACTGATAGCGGCTACTTTCGAATTATATATAGAATTATTATAAACCTGGCAATTGTAAAATTGGTTCGAGTCGCGCGAACTGTTCCATATATATAAACCAGCTCCTGCATCAGACACGGAGCCATCATTAATACTGATATTAAACCTGAAAATATTGTCATGCCATGGACTTGCATATAAATATTGGAAGATGCAATAACCCGCACCCTGGTTTTTAAAAGATAAACAGTATTGAACAATGGAATTGGTAACACCGCCATCCAGATCAAATCCCCCGCCGTCAGCAGCACCTACCGATGTTTTATTCCGATAAGAAAGACAATGCTGAATAATAACACTATCAGATTCATAGGCCCAAATCCCTACGGGCCCATTTCCAATTCGGGGCATGTCCCATCCGTTATTGGTTGCCGTACAATATTCGATGAGTACTTTTGAACAGCTACCTACTACAATACCATTCCCGCTGTGATTGGTTAGATTGGAAGGGTCGCCCGGATTATTTTCAGCTCTGCAATGGGATATATAAATATTATGGTTAGATTTTTTAATTCCATAAATCCCTTCAACAGAAATTCCCGCAGCGCCATTTTCGTGAGCAAAAATATTTCTTACAGAAATATCTGAAGATGAACTGATGAGTAATCCGGATTTCTGAAAACCTGAAATAATAATTGTATTTGCTGAAATATGACTGCTATTCTGGATGAGAAGTCCGTCACGTGTGTTTCCTTTTTTTCTTCCCGAGCCAAAGAGTGCCAGCAGATTTAATTTCAACCAACTTGATTTTTGAATAATTATCGCAGATCCATTCCCGCCCAGGATGGAAGCCATGCCATTGCCGTATGAGCTTATGACTATCGGATGGAATTGGTCGCCGGAATTTTGGGAATCTATTTTCAAACTACCGGCAAATCGCTGGCTACCTTCGAACAGTATGGAATCTCCCGGATTTAAGTGCAGGTTGTTTACCCGCTGGATGGATTGAAATGCCGCCTTCCTCGTACCCTCATTCTTATCGTTGCCGTTGGGACTTACATAATAAGCCCTTCCTTTCGTTGTTACAGGCATATTCCTCTCTATATGCGGTTGCCAAAAACAATTATAAATTATAAAGAATAAAGTCAGCATGGCTTTGTAATGAAACATATCTATCTATTGTATACCTCATTTTGTAAAGTTCCACATCAACCGTTGAGTACTGATAACATGCCATTCATATAAATAAATGGCTTGCAATGGATTAGCAAATATATATTGGGGTTAACGTCATCTCCCTATGCTACAATTTGCTAATGTATACAAAACCTACGACCAGCAGACGGTTCTTGAAATTAGCAGCCTCAGGCTGGAAAGGAATGTTTATTGGCTACAGGGAATAAACGGTTCGGGAAAAACTACTTTTCTCAGTATGCTTGCCGGACTGATTCCATTTAAGGGTGATATTTTACTGGATGGGATTAACCTCCATGAAAACCCTCTTTCCTATCGCCGTCTTGTAAATTTTGCGGAGGCGGAGCCACTCTATCCGGATTTTATTACCGGACTTGAGCTGGTAAGTTTTTACAAGGAAATCAGGAAAGCCGCCAGTGTCCAGACAGACCTGCTTGTAAACCTTTTTAAAATGCACCGTTTCCTTTCAATGCCTGTCGGAACCTACTCGAGCGGAATGATAAAAAAATTATCCCTATTGCTGGCATTTATTGGCAAACCATCACTCATTCTGCTTGATGAACCTTTGGCAACCCTGGATGAGGGATCCGCACATATTTTGCCTGATCTGATAAGAGCATATCATAAAGAGTTTAAAACCTGCTTTATATTCAGCTCACACCAGCCATTCAAATCATATTCACTGGCGATAAATAAAATATTAATAAACGAACAATCATTGCAATTCATCGCATGAGTTTTTCCGGAACAATATTGATTAAAACAATTGTAAAACCATTCTACCGGCAGCATGCCGGTCTATTCGTCTTTCTTTTTACAATAATGTTCGGCGTAGTAAGTGTTATAGACGGAGCTAAATTTACAGACTACCATTTTTTCCTGATTCAGGGAATGATGAGAAATTCATTTTTTTTCCTGCTCGTTCTTTTATTATGGTTTTTATATACAAAGAAATCTGAACAATTCGTTGTAAATATTCTGATGCGTCCGGATTATTCCTTCCTGAACACACTTTCACTACTTGATAGTAAAAGACTTTACCGGATGCTGGTATGGATTCAGTTTCTGCTGATTTTGCCCATAATCCTTTATGCATGCATCATATTTGCGGCAGGATTTTACATGCATGAATATATAAAATGCCTGCTCATACTACTTTATATTGTAATGATCTGCCTGATCAGTGCAGGATGGTATTTATTTTGTATTCAAAATCCAGGAAGACAGGCATGGACAATGAGTAAAATATTTTCGTTCAAAGTTAGCGAAACTCCCTACTGGAGCCTGTTCGTCCGTTATATCGGAATTGACAAAAAACTTCTTTTTGCGGGGATCAAAATATACAGTTGCTCAATACTTTACCTGATGATCGTTAACCAGACCCGGGTTGAATATGACCTTAAAATGATTATGATTTTTTTCAGTATGGGAATATTAGGACATGGACTTCTTGTTCACCAGTTAAGGGATATGGAAGAAACAAGCCTTAGTTTTTACCGAACGATACCCATTTCATTATTAAAAAGATTTGTGCAATATGCCATACTATATTTCATATTGTTAATTCCGGAGATTATTACGATCGTATTTCTTACACCGCGTTATCTGCATTTTGAAGACGCCATCACATTAATATTAATCAGTTACAGCATATTGCTATTTTTAAATAGCCTGCTTTTTATACAATTTTTCAGAATGAAGGATTATCTTAAAATCATCCTTTGCATTTTCTTTATTGAATATTTCTTCGTTCTCTCAGGAACCATCGCCTTATTAAGCATCCTCCTGTTTATCTCTGCCATAACAATGTTTTTTTCCCGTTATTACAGTTTTGAACGTTAAGGATTCCTGAACTTGAATTCTGAACCTGGCCGGAGTTAGGACACCTGCGTATCGAAACCGAACAGTTTCAAACATATATATAATTTCAACCTGTTGAGTTACAGCATATTATTCCCCGGCATTTTCTTAGCTGTACAAGCAGGAATCAGCTCTTATTTCAGCTAAATCATATCAGAAATGCTTAAGAATTATTTCAGGATCAGTATAAGGAATTTAAGAAAAAATAATAGTTACGCAATTATCAATATTCTGGGGTTGGCAATTGGCATTGCCGTTTGTTTACTGATTTTTCTTGTCATCAGTTTTGAAACAAGTTTTGACAATTATCATAAAAATCATAACAGGATCTATCGTGTTCTTACGGAATATCACCACTCCGATACAAAAGATATTTTTTACGGCAGGGGTGTTCCTTTTGGAGTACCCAAGGGATTGAAGACTTCATTAAAACAAATTGATGAAGTTGCTCCGATCTGGGCCGATTATGACGATCAGCTGATTGTATCAGATAACAATAATGAAACAGTAAAGAAATTTAAAGAAGACAAAGGAGTTTTTATTACTATCCCTGCATTCTTTAAAATATTTGATTTCCCTTTATTAGCCGGCAGTTATGAAACTCTAAACAATCCGAATAATGTTTTACTAACAAAGGATATTGCTGAAAAGTATTTTGGTGATTGGAAAAACGCCATCGGGAAAACATTGAAATTAAACAATACCAATACATTAAAAGTAAGCGGCATTCTTGCTAACGTTCCAGCCAACACCGATTTCCAACTTAAAATAGTCGTTTCTTTTGGAACCGGATATACTTCAAATTTCATTAATGCAACAGATTGGGATAACACGAATTCGAGTTTCGGGTGTTTTATTTTATTGCCTTCCAATATTTCTGCTACAGGTTTCAATAATCAATTAATTGCGCTTTCGAAAAAACTAAAATCACCCAATAACAAAGATATTCAGACAATTCAGTCATTGCATGACGTTCACTATGATACTCAGGCGGGGAATCTGAGTGGCAAATCTATAAGTCACGAAATGATCAATGCATTATGGCTGATAGCCGCTTTTATACTGCTGATTGCCTGTGTCAATTTTACTAATCTTTCAACAGCACAGGCCGTAAATCGTTCAAAGGAAGTGGGTGTGAGAAAAGTACTGGGAAGCAATAAATGGCAATTACAATTGCAATTTCTTTCTGAAACATTTCTGATAGTTCTTTCGTCTGTTATATGTTCGCTGGTCATTACCTGGTTTGCACTGCCCTATATTAATAATATACTGGAACTCGCAGTCGGTATCAACCTGAGCAACGGAATCTCGATTTTTCTATTTCTTCTGATCATTTTATTCACAGTAACAGGCCTGGCAGGTTTCTACCCTTCTATTGTACTTTCCGGATTTAATCCTATTAATGCACTTAAAAGTAAAATTGCCTCAAAATCGAACAAAGGAATTTCGTTAAGAAGAGGATTGGTTGTTTTCCAGTTCATTATTGCGCAGTCACTTATAATTGCTACCCTGGTTATTGCTAAACAGATGACATTTTTTACCAGCCAGTCCCTTGGATTCGATAAAGATGCTATTGTAAATATCCCTATACCTACAGACAGTATCGGTATAAGTAAGATTGATTATCTCAGGAAAGAATTAAAAGCAGTTAATGGAATTCAGACTATAAGCTTTAATTCAAATACACCCGTCGAAGATAATAATGATAACTGGACAAAAATAAACTTCGATCATTCAACAAAACAATCCGATTTTTATTCAATCCAAAAATCTGCAGATAACGAATATCTCCCTGGATATAAGCTTCCGCTGATCGCTGGTCGGAATATTGAAGCTTCAGATACCATAAAAGAATTTTTAGTAAACGAAATGCTTTTAAGAAATCTGGGTATCACGAATCCACAGGATGCACTAAATAAAGAAATCTATCTGTATGGAACTCATAAAGGGCCCATTGTTGGTGTGTTGAAAGATTTTTACACAAGGTCATTTCGTGACGGCCTTGCACCACTGATTATTACGAGCAATAAATTAGATTATAACGAAGCTTCCATAAAACTTGATTCAAAGGAATTGACCTCTTCCATGCATTCTATTGAGAAAATCTGGGGGGCAACCTATCCTGACTTTGTATTCGAATATAAATTTCTGGATGACAAGATAGAAAGCTTTTATAAACATGAAAACCAGATAGCGCATTTATATAAAATCTTCGCCATAATAGCCATCTTCCTGAGCTGCCTGGGATTATATGGACTGGCATCATTCATGGCAGTTCAACGAATTAAAGAAGTGGGTATCAGGAAAGTGCTGGGTGCATCAAGTCCTCATATTGTTTACCTGTTTTCAAAGGAATTTGTAATTCTGATTTTCATTGCATTTTTCATAGCCACACCCCTCACCTGGTATTTCATGAACCAATGGCTACTGAATTATCAATTCAGGATCGAATTAAGCTGGTGGCTTTTCCTGGCAGGTGGCATTGTGTCAATTATAATTGCATTAACGACTGTCGGTTTCAAGGCAATAAAAGCTGCCATGGCCAATCCGGTAACCAGCCTTCGCTCCGAATGAGCTATCACCTTCGCTGCGCTAATTTCCTGCCAGGCTATTCAAAAATTCTCTTGGCAGTAATTCACGGCTGAAGAAAGCATCTGAATCATAGTGGAGCAGTCCATCCAAGATGAGTTTCATGGCTGTTAACGAATGATTTAATAAATTAGGTCCAAGACTTAATCTTGCAACTCCAATCTTTTCCAATCTTTCCAGGTCTGAAACGCCTTTGGAAAGCAATACATTCACAGGCATTTTCACAGCAGAAATAATATGAGAGATTTCATCGTAATTATTCAAAACAATTGGATAGAAACAGTCCGCACCTGCTGCTTTATAAGCCAGACCCCTTTCTATTGCTTTTTCCATTGCATTTTCATGGATCTTTTGTAAAAAGACATCTGTCCGCGCATTTATTACAAGTGGAACTCCGTATTGAATTCCTACTTCACGTATCCCTTCAATCTTACGGCACTGTTCATCAATAGTAAATAGTCGCTGATGATCAGCGTGCGAATCCTCAATGTTAATTCCAATTGCCCCATTTTCAATAAGCAATCGGATGTTTTCCTTCAACTGCACAATGGAATCCGCAAATCCACGCTCTATATCCACAGTAACTGGTAAAGAAACTGCAGTAGTTATCTGATGTACAACTTTCAACAACTGATTGAAAGGAATCTTTTCTCCATCCAAATATCCATTTGAAAGCGCTGTTGCGACACTGGCTGTTGCTACTGACTTATAGTCCACCTGTTCCAGCAACCTGGCACCAAGTGAATCCCAGATATTAGGCAATACCAAAAGTTTTCCGGAAAAATGCTGCTTTCTAAAGAGTTCGGCTTTAACGGATTGCGATTCCTGTAAAATCATACAGCTTCCTATTTTGATATAAAAAACAAAGATAAATCATAACCTTAGGTTAAAATGATTGAACAATTCCAATACGATCCTAAAAGATAATAAATTAAAACTTCAAACAACCTACTTGAACTACAGACTGCTGATTTCATTTTTATTATTATCCAGCACTAATGCATTCACACAAAATATCAATAAGGAAAATGATCCGATATTATATCATGTCGGTTATCAGAATATCATAACGACAGATTCAAGCCGGATTTACAAACCCGCCATATCCAAATCAGATAAGTTCTACTATCGGCCAGTTGAAATCGATATATGGTACCCCGCAATCAATATTGAGAATAAACTTCCCATTCCCTACGGTGAATTCCTGAACCTTTTGGAACAAAGATCAAACAGGTTTCAGAATGACACTGTTTATAAAAGCCTCACAACAGAATTAGTACAATACTTATGTATCAATTTACATATCGGAGACACTTCGAAACTTACCCATCTGAAGACATCCAGTTATCAAAACGCTGCTGCCGTCCAGAAGCGCTTTCCATTAATCCTCTATATGTCGGCTTATAACGGAATGAGTTATGAAAACCTGAATCTTTTTGAATGGCTGGCAGCCCATGGTTATATTGTTGCCTGCATTACATCGGTTGGACGATATCCTGGTAATATGAGTACGAAATCCGCTGATCTCATGGAACAGGTTTATGATGGCAACTTTACCTGTAGCTTATTAAAAACGAAGGAGAATGTTGATTCAACAAAAATCGGCGTAATTGGATACAGTTGGGGTGGACTGGCTGCATTGATTCTGGCAATGAAGACCATAGATATAAAAGCTGTATTATCTCTCGATGGATCAGAAATGCATTACTATGGTGAATCAACAGAAGAAGACAAGGACTTTACCGAATTGAAAAATTCTACCTTCTTTCAAGTGAACAAAATTAAGATCCCATATGCTTATTTTGAAAGTGGGTTTAAACAAAATGATCGGGAAGTGGATTCGATCTTCAATATTCATACATTAACAAATAATCAGGAACTGTATATCCATTTTCCAAAAGCTACACATGAAGATTTTTCCTGCCTTCCTTCCCTGGGTTATGAAAAAACGAATTTAACGAATAATAGTGCGGTATTTTATAAACAGGTAAATGAGTTAACGCTTGGATATTTTGATAAATATCTAAAAAATCAAAGCAAGCTGTTATCACAACAGATATCTTCGGTTTTTCAGCAACATACAGGCGACTATTTATATCCTGCTGTTAGCCAAAATAAAAAGATCGAATTCACTATAAAAGGAAGAATTGTAGACAAAGAAAAAAATGAAGCCCTGTCATATGTCAATATTGGAATTCCAAATAAAAATACCGGAACTGTTTCCCAAAGGGACGGGAGTTTTCAGATAGATATAAATCAGGGTCAGATGTCGGATAGTCTTAAATTTTCCATGGCGGGATACATGAGTCAGGTTATTCCCATTTCGGATTTAAGAGATCAAAAGAAATCTAATATTATTTTCCTTAATGAAAGTTTTTCAGAATTAAAAGAAGTAGTTATATCAAAAAGAGAATCACGTTCAAAAACAAAAGGGAATACTACTACTTCAAAATTTGTAAGTATTGGCCTGCCTTTGAAATTCCTGGGAACAGAAATCGGTGTTAAAATCAAGCTTGGAAAAAATCCTGTGATTTTAAAAAGATTCTCATTCAATATTTCAGATAACCGCCTGGATACGGCCGTTTTCAGAATGAATATTTATAATTTAAAAAACGGAGCACCATTTGAAAATATCTTGCAGAAGAATGTAATTGTCCCCGTTGGAAAACAAAAAGGTTTATACTCAGTAAATCTGATCCCGTATAAATTGGAAATGAAAGGAGATATAATTTTATCCCTTGAATGGATAGAGGGTTCATATTCAGGAGCAGGAAACGGAGCAATTTTTTTATCTGCCAGCTTTCTGAGTTCAGCAACCTGGCACCGGATTACAAGTCAGGGAGAATGGAAAAAAGCCACGGGATTAGGGGTTGGTTTAAATATGGAAATTCAGGAACTTTCAGTTCAATAAACTTTTCTGCTTCTTACAGATCTAATGTCATTCTGGAGGGTAAATAATCAAAATGCGGAGTATTTCTCAATATTTCGATAAAGAACCTTAAATTGAATTATGAAAAATAGCCACCTGTTTTTAATTGCAGTTATTATTTGCCTGGGATCCTGTTATACTCCAACTGCCAATCTCTACCAGTCTGAAAAAACAAAAGGGGTGGATTTTAAAAATTATAAAACCTACGCCTGGCTACATACCAATGATACAGCTTATACTAAACTAGCCAGCAAGCAAAAAGTAGAAAGCGCTTTATCTGCAGCTGTAATACAAGAACTAAGTAAACGTGGAATGGTGTTGGATACCGTTAAGCCGGATTGTTTATTCACCTATACACTTGTCCTGAACAAAACTTACCAGGTGGGGCAGGAGCCTCCACCCGTATACGCTCCACAATCAAATGCCGGAGCTCTTCCAGGTCAATATAATATGTATTATTATGTTCCAAACTCCACAGCTTATTACAATCCGGATCTTTATCAGGGAAGTATGAAAGTCACCACTTTCCGTGATGGTTCACTCGTAATAGACATGATAGACACAAAAGAGAATAAAATTATTTGGCGCAGCAGTGCCCAGGGTAAGGTCAATGAAAAAGACAGGCAGGGTATCCGCCCTACCATAGACCAGGTTGTGCCGGCGATGTTCAAAAAATTCCCAATCAAATGACGTGATGGAATATTTGGTATTAATCAATTAAAACCAAAGTATTCATTTGCAGTTTTTGCAGATATCATGTATCCCCTTCTTGCAAATTGCAAAAAAAAGGTCCATCCCCCTTGCCTGAGCCTTTCCCCGGCAGTCTTTACCAATATTGATTACCCATGCCCAAGGATCAATTATGATTCGCTTTTCGGCTGAAATAGCTTTGATATCAGAAAGCAGTTCAATATTATTTCTGACATCAAATAGCATCAATCATGAAAAACGGAACTAAGCAAATCGTACTAATTGGAGGAGGATATGCTTCCATATGGGCTTACCGGTCGATAGTAAATGAGTTACTGATAGAAATGATGGCAGGCAAGGTTCGGATCACGATAATATGCCCTGATGAGTTTCATTTCTTTCATGGCTGGACTGCTGAAAGTCTCACGGGTATCATTGGGGATCAGAACAGGATGAGCCCTTTGTCAGAAGTTTTTAAATATGCTGATATAGTTAAAGGAAGAGTGGTTCATATAAATACCGACTGCCGGATTGTACAGGTAGATTTGAATAATGGCACCAGAAGTATCGTTCCTTACGATCAGATATTGCTGGGAATGGGATCAGAAGATTCCAATTCCATTGAAGGATTGACTGCATATGCTTATCAGCTCAAATCTAAAAATGCATATGATGAAACAAAATCAAGAATTCATAACCTCGTAAGACAGGCAGCAGAATCAGACGGCCAGAAGGCTCAGAAGCTTCTACGCTTCGTGATAGCAGGATGCGGATTCACCGGAGTTGAAGTGGCAGCCAACCTGGCTGAATTTATTCATGATTCTAAAAAGCAATATACCAGTCTTTGTAATATACATCCATCCATTTATTTAATAAATAGCAGGGAAGAACTGTTACCCGGACTGCACAGAAATTTCAGACGCATACGACATTATACAGATAAGATATTACTTCGGTATGGGATTAAGATACTGAACCAATTAAAAATTACCTGGATATCCGATAAGGGAGCTTGTCTCAGTGATGGTAGTTTTATAGAAAGTGAAATGATCATTTCAACCATTGGTCAAACCCGCCTGGTTTTAGATGGAACTGAAAAGATGGAAAGAGATTCTGAGAATAGAATAATCGCAAATTCTTTTCTCCAGGTAAAAAATCATTTTGGCATTTGGGGTGCAGGAGATTCAGTTCAGGTTATGCATTCAGGAACTATGAGCCCCTGTCCTTCAAATGCACTGTGGGCGATCAAACAAGGTGAACATGCAGGTAAAAATATTGCAAGAGCCGTTCTGAATCAGTCTTTAAAGCCTTTTACATACAAGGGACTTGGGCAATGCGCAAGTCTTGGTATCGGAAAGGGTATAGGAGAGTTACATGGTATTCAGTTCACAGGATGGTTGGCATGGATCATACGCTGGTTTTTCTTTCAGTATTTCATGCCATCTAAAAAAGTAATGTGGCGTGAAATTACAGATTGGCTCTACTTTTTTATATCAGGCAAAAGAAAATATGTAAACATACCCGAGAATGAAATCGGAATAATCAATAAAATATCTATCAACCTCTTAAACCCTCTTTATGAAAATTAATAAATTCAGTAATAAAGTCTGCCTGATTACAGGAGCATCCAGCGGAATCGGGGCTGCGCTGGCCCAATCTTTAAATAGTATGGGCGCCACCGTAATCCTATCTGCCAGAAACAGGGAAAACCTGGAAAATGTCAAAGCGAATTGCAGGTATCCTGAAAAAATTTCCATTCTGGAATGTGATATGGAAAAAACCGAAAGCCTGCCTGCTTTTACACTTGAAGCGTGGAATTTATTTCATGGGATCGACTATGTATTTTTAAATGCCGGAATGGCTGTTCGGGATATGATCGTTAACACTGATCTTGCGATGGTGCAGAAAGTAATGAATATAAATTTTATAAGCAATGTGGTTTTAAGCAGGGAGTTGTTGGCATATATGCGTTCAAAAAAACAAGGTTGTTTTGTCGTCACCAGCAGTTTATGCGGAAAATTCGGGATTCCGAAACTGGGGGCTTACTCGGCTTCAAAGCATGCGTTACATGGATTCTTCGAATCTTTACGGGCCGAATATGAATGTGACGGTATTAAAGTCACAATGGTCACCGCCGGACTTGTTAGAACAAATATCACCCTGAATGCATTGAAAGGAAACGGAACCATTTATGGAAAAATGCAGGATTCCATTGCTGCAGGCATTTCGCCCGAAGCCTGCGCCCGGGGAATTATTAAAGCTGTTGCTAAAGGCAAATGTGAAGTCCTGGTGGGAGCCATTGAAATATATAGTGTATTGATCAAAAGATTCTTCCCTGGATTACTAAGAATGGCCATCACTAAGCACCCGATGAAAAAACTGAGGAATGCCGGGCTTTTGCCCAACCCTTTGAATCCGTTTACGTATTCATTTAAAAGGACCAGTTAAGAACGATTGAATGATTCAAAACAGATTCTTCCGGAACGTTTCGTACAATTCTTTTCAGCTAATTATTAACCAGATATTCGGGCTTGCCATTTTCTATGGGCTTTCAAAAGGTCTGGACAAAAACATATTCGGACAGATCAATTGGTCCCTCGCAGTCCTGCTGACTTTATTTGGGGTTTTAACTTTTGGTATTGACCAGGTAATGGTAAAGAAAATTGCAGCGGGATATAACAGGCAAACAGTCTTTGCCGCATATTTATTTCATGTAATTTTAAGTGGAGGAGTTTTTTATTGCATTCTTATTTTATTTTATTTAATCTTCCCCAATTATATTTCAGAACAAACACTTCTTTTATTTATTGGCCTTGGCAAACTATGCATATTTCTTTCTACTCCCTTTAAGCAATTAGCTGCAGGATTGGAAAAATTCCGGGAGCTTTTCCTGATGTCTATAATTTCGAATATTGTTCGGGGTTTGGCGGTCATCATTTTATTATTGACCCACAATATGACCGTTACAGGTGTGCTGGTTATATTTATTTCAGGAGATCTGTCAGAATTGCTTTTGAGTGTCATCATTGCCAGGCCTCTCTTACAGTCCTCTTTTAAGTTTCGCTGGAATAAACGCAGGCAGATCCTGTTGATTAGAGAATCTCTCCCCCAAACCGGTGTAATACTGGTCACAGCAATTATGGCGAGGTTTGACTGGATACTGATCGGGATAATTATTTCCAGCAGCAAGCTGGCTGAGTATAGTTTTGCATACAAAATTTTCGAAGTCTCCACTTTACCCTTGCTGGTCATAGCACCAATAATGATTCCATTATTCACCCGGCTTTATAAGACATCAGAAAATATTAACAATATTTTCTTTTTTCTTGAGTGGCAGATTATAATAGCCTCCTTTATTGCGTTACTACTGAATGTTTGCTGGATTCCCGTAATAGATTTTATATCAGATGGTAAGTATGGAAGGGTAAATGCTGAAACTATCTTTTTACTTTCTCTTAGTATGCCACTATTGTATCTGACCAATTATTTGTGGACAATCAATTTTGCAAAGGGAAACTTTAAGCGTATCTTTTTTGTAATGGCGGCTTCATTTGCCGTAAATATCATTGCCTGCAGCATTTTAATTCCAATTTTTAAAAATGAAGGTGCAGCGATTGCCTTCTGTATTACATCGCTTACCCAATTCATTTTGTATATGCAAAAAAAGTCAATGGCATTTCCAAAAAACAGGGGGTATTTATTGCTTTTATGGCCATTTGCTGCTGTTTTTTCCGCCATTATTACATATTCTTATTCCACCCACCCATTCAGCAGGATTTTCACAGCTGTTATCGTTTATGTCGCTATCGTTTTTGCCTCAAAACAGGTTCGTCCAAACAACTGGAAAACATTACAATCATTATATCAATAATTGGCGCAATAACGCAACCCAAATACCTCAATAACGTACCCTCATTATAGGGGATTGCAGGAGCCCGGATTATGCCTGCCAGGAACCATTACTATACTGGTCAATTTCACTTAACAGGTATAAAATTTCAATTAATGAACACCAGCCAGGGTGTAATTTTCTCTAAAAAACCAGTATTTAAAATAGAGTGGAAACTTCTGGTCTTTTTGATCCTGATAATGGATGTTAAGCTGGTTGTTAAAGTTCTTGCACTGGTATTTATCTGCCTCATGCAACCAGATCTGAAATTTGGTTTTAACATAAAGAACTCAAGGTTGCCATTGTTCTATTTAATTGTAATAGGAATAGCCATTCTTGATTTTATACTATTTCCAGATTTTTCCTCCAATTACGTTTTGGTTGTAATTACAGGAATATTGATCTGGCTTGCGTGCATATTAGCTGCTCACCACATCAAACTACTCGTTGACCATACCGATATTACGATTCTTCATAATACCATACTGGTATTTTTCATTCTAAATATAATATTCTCCCTCATTAATTTATCTGCCATATTATTAGAAATAGGATTCAGAAATCCCTATTTATATCAGGGTCAATATCAAAAATATTATCTAAATACAGGAGACTTTATCAAAGGACTCAGTTATGATACTTCCACAACAAACGCTGTGATCAACTGCTTTGGGGTCATTTATTTCTTATACCGAAAGAAATATGCCCTGGTACTTGCCAGCCTGTTTACCCTGATTCTTACAGTCAGCAATTTCGGTAATATCTGTCTGACAATCGTACTTATCACAATTTTCATTTTTAAAAGCAACAGGGAACAAAAAAGTGTAATAGTTATCAGTATCATGCTCATGATACTTTTTTATTCCAAATTTTCTCCTCAAAACGGCGACTACCTTACTTCAACGATTAATAAATTCATATTACATAAGAAAGATGATTCCTCTTCTCCGCAACAACTTATTCCAATCAGGATAAGGCCAGACAGTCTGTTGACAGCCGAAAGCAGAAAAGAAAAGATTGCTGTATTATATCTGGACAGCCTGGAGCGTTTGAGGTTAAAAAATCTTTATGCTAAGACTAAAAAAACAGAAGAAAAAACGGCTGTCCGGCTGGAAATTCCAAAAGACAGAATACATACTCCCACTTTTCAATGGACCAGGGATACAACTGCCTTTCAAAGAATACTTTTAACCTTTATCAGATCCAGGGCCGCTTTCACCAATCTGAATATTCCTGAAGGGAGTTCAGGAAAGTCGCTGGGATTCAAACAATCCTATAGTTTCCTGAAAGAACATCAGAATAAAATTATTACGGGTGATGGAATTGGAAACTTTTCATCAAAACTTGCTTACAGGGCTACAGGTTTACAGTTTGCAGGAAGTTTTCCTCCTGCACTTATATATTCAAATGCCGATTTTCTTTATAATCATTTCAGTCTCTATTCCCATTTCTTACTGAAGCCGGCAGAATCCCATTCCATTATTCACAACCCTGCTTCGGTATATGACCAACTTATGACTGAATACGGATTGATAGGAATCATCGCATTTGCGGTTTATTATATTGGTTTTTTTGGACGACGCCGGAAATTACTCAGTTACGGAATTCCCCTTTTTACAATTCTACTCAGCTTTTTTTTGATTGATTACTGGTTCGAGCAACTTTCAATTGTAATACTTTTTGAATTACTGATGTTCCTGGATGTAAAAGAACATATAAAATCACCCGGGCATGCGTGAACCAAAAATAACAGTCATAATGCCTTGCTTCAACGCAGAATATTTCATTTCTGATGCGATACAATCTGTGCTTGTTCAGACTTTTAAGGATTTTGAATTTCTGATCATCAATGACGGGTCAACAGATCGGACCAAAGAATTGATAAAATCATTTAAAGATGAAAGGATTGTTGTTATTGATCAGGAAAATCAGGGCATCGCAGTCGCACTCAATAATGGATTAAAACTTGCACGCACGCCTTATATCGCCCGGTTTGATGCAGATGATATCTGTTTTGCGAACAGGCTGGAAAAGCAATATCAATTTATGATTTCAAATCCCGACTGTATTGTTGCAGGTTCAGGAGCAGATTATATTGATAATTCAGGGAATTATATTTTCACGCACCTTCCGCAGTTCACTACCAATGATGAGATACAGAGACTTCCTTATAATTTATGCCCCTTCATTCATGCAAGCGTAATGTATAAAAAGGACCTGATATCGCAGATTGGATATAATAAAAATGCGCACAGTTTTGAGGATCATCTACTCTGGCTTCAGGCAAAGAGCATTGGAAAAATGTACAATATGCCTGAGCCACTGATTAGTGTCAGGTTAAATCCGGGGTCTCTCACAATGGATGAAAGAAAACGATCAAAAGAATTCCACCGGATAAAAAACAGGGCGCTTTTAGAACGAAATATAAACAGCGAAGATGGCGACCGGTTGATGGCAATTATCAGCAATCAGAATAATTCTAAAAATAAGGAAGGCGCTTATTACAGCCTGCTCGCTAAAAAATTCCTCTGGAACAATTATGACCCCTTAAAAGCCAGGTCTAACATGAAAAAAGCAATTACGCTAAACAATTTTGACATAAAAGATTACCTGTTATTGCTTATTTCTTATCTGCCTAAAAACGTTATTTATAATCTCTATTCAATATTCGACTAGGTAAAATGATCAAAGTAGCCATGATAGTAAGATCGACTTTATACTCCGTCAGGGGTGGCGACACTATTCAGGCTGTGCAAACAGCCAGATCGCTTGACCGCCAGGGAATTTCTGTTGATATCAGGCTCACAAATGAAACCATTAATTATAATAATTACAGTTTGCTTCATTTTTTCAATATTACAAGACCGGCAGATATATTACACCACATAAATAAAACAAACCTTCCATTCGTTGTTTCTACCATTTTGACAAACTATAGCGAATACGATAAACATCACCGGAAAGGGCTGACGGGTCTTCTATTCCGTTATTTATCCGGCGACGCCATTGAATATCTGAAAGTCATTTCCCGCTGGATATCGGGAAAAGATAAAATGCCAGGTTTGTCATATACCTGGAAGGGGCAGAAAAAATCTATGAGTGAAATAATAAAAAAAGCCGAACTGATTCTGCCAAATTCCAATTCAGAATATAACCGGATCAGGAAATTATATGATTGCCGCACGAACTACATCATTGTTCCGAATGCGGTCGACCATGATCTGTTCAGGTTCAACAGGGAAATTAAAAAAGATCCCAAACTTGTTCTTTGCATTGCAAGAATTGAGGGTATTAAAAACCAGATAAATCTTATCAGGGCCCTGAATAATACAAGCTATCAACTTATTATAATAGGCACCCCGGCGCCCAATCAAATTTCTTATTATCAAATGTGTCGAAAACTGGCAGCAGATAATATCCAATTTATAAACCATATTCCACAGGAAGAACTTGTGGCATATTATCAAAAAGCAAAAGTTCACGTTTTACCCAGCTGGTTTGAGACAACAGGTTTAAGTTCACTGGAAGCGGCGGCTATGGGATGCAATCTGGTAATTACGGATAAAGGCGATACGAGGGAATATTTTGGCAGTCATGCTATCTATTGCTCTCCTGCATCTCCGGAAAGTATTTATGCAGCAGTTGAAAAAGCCAGTTTAATGCCATTCGACGAAGCGCTGCGAATGAAAATTGCAACTCAATACACTTGGCAGAAAGCGAGTCATCAGACCGCTAAAGGTTATAAAAATATAATTTACAAAACATGGGATTAAAAATTGCTATTCTGGGAACAAGAGGAGTGCCAAATCATTATGGCGGATTCGAACATATTGCCGGTTACCTTTCCCGGGGACTTGTTGAAAAAGGTCACGATGTTACCGTATACAATTCAAGTAAACATCCATTCCAGGGAAATGAATGGTACGGAGTACGTATTATTCATTGTCTTGATCCTGAACACCTGATTGGAGTTCCGGGACAATTTGTTTACGACTTCAATTGTATAATGGATTCACGCAAAAAAAATTATGATATAATATTAATGCTGGGATATACCAGTAGTTCCGTGTGGGGATTTCTGTATCCTCCAAAGTCAATAGTTATTACGAATATGGATGGGCTGGAATGGAAGCGTACCAAGTATTCCAAACCGGTACAGTGGTTTCTAAAATTTGCGGAAAAATTAGCCGTCCAATCAAGCAAATTTCATGTTGCTGATTCACCAGTGATCAAAGAATATCTCGACAGTAAATACAATATCAATAGTAAATATATCGCCTATGGGGCAAGCCTTGATCCGGCTACAGATGAAAACCCGTTAAAAGAATTCAGCCTGGTTAAATACCAATATTTTCTATTAATGGCCAGGATGGAACCAGAGAACAATATTGAAATGATCCTGGATGGATATTGCTTATCCGATTCAACATCAAAATTTGTAATAATTGGAAATGCGGCTAACAGATATGGGAAACATCTTGTTGCAAAATACAAAAACGAAAGTCGTATAATCTTCCTGGGAGCAATATTCGATGAAGCCAAGGTAAAAAGTATCACCCGCTTCTGTAAATTGTATTTCCATGGACATAGTGTGGGTGGGACCAATCCTTCCCTGCTGGATGCAATGGCCACCAGGGCTCCCCTTGCCATTCATAATAATTCATTTAATAAGTCCATTATAAGAGGAAATGCGCTTCTTTTTTCAGACGCAAAAGATGTTAGCATTCTTATCAATTCTGATAGTTATGCAAATGAAAAACACATTAACAATAATTATTCTACCGTTGCAAACGAATTCAGCTGGGAACAGATTATTGATCAATATGAGAATTATTTCCTGGCCTGTTACAAGACAAAACAGGAATATTATCCATTAAAACATGAAGGAAGTATTTTATATAAAAGATAGTGTTGAAAACAAGATAAGTTACTATCACTTACTTTTTTTCCTGATGGTACTGCCATTCGACCGTTTTTACAGTTCGATAATCCTGGTAAGTTTCCTTGTCCATACGCTAATATTTACAAATAAAAATAGTTTACTGCGGGTTAAGAAAGATACTTTAATACTTCAGTCGGTTTTCATTGTGAGCCTGGTTTCAGTAATTTATTCTCCGTCTGCATCAGCCGGATTAAATTCAATTTCAAATCAACTGGCTTTACTACTGTTTCCACTTCTTCTCACCACTACCTCTTTAGATCTTACAAAGTATCGATCACAACTTTTGCAGGGGCTCACTTTATCCTGCACTATTACAGTGCTCTATTTATATTTCGACGCGTTCCATGTATTGTTGTATTACCACAAACCTCTGAAGGATATTTTTTCCTGGACATTTGTCAACCACAATTTTTCCTTGCCCATTAATATGCATGCTACATATCTGTCCATGTTGCTTGTATTATGTATAATTTTTTCTCTGCATCAGCTCTTTTACCCGCAAACTAAAATTAAAAGAATATATTTTATATCCTGCTCTCTGATACTTCTTGCCGGATTAATTCAGTTAAGCTCGAAATCAGCTTTTATTACTTTATTACTGATCGTCATAGTGGGTTTCCCATGGTTTTTAGTAAGTAAAATAAAACGTCATCAATATCTTTTCATTTCCCTGTTAGCATCAGTATTACTTATCAATTTCATTTTATCATTTCAGATATTCAGGGTCAGGTATATTGAAACACTTAAAAATGATTTATCGGAGAACAATGAAGTAGTCGAAAAATATGGACGAGCCGACAGGTGGAATGCTGCATGGGATCTGATAAAACAATCTCCCGTAATTGGAACCGGTACCGGATCGGAAATTCCTTTACTCCGGGATATCTATTTCGAAAGAAAAATGTATGGCTCATATCTGCTATCCCTGAACGCCCATAATCAATATCTCAGTTTTACAATCAACTCAGGAATAGTTGGCCTTGCGATATACCTGGCAACCATGGTTTGGGGCTATTGGCAATCAATTAAAAAAAAGGACTTAATGCTTCTTGGTTTCTTAACTCTGATAATAGTGGTTTCTTTTTCTGAAGATCTACTGGACGTGAACAAAGGAATTTTTATATACGCATTTTTCTTTCCTTTTCTTATCAGGTCCGGAGGAAGGCCAGATACCTGATCCTAACTATATTGACCAACCCTGTTGAACGAATTTTAAACGCCTGTTAAATTGTTCAATATATAATAAGCACACCAATGAAATATTACAGCATCAAAAAAGATATTCTCGCAACACTTGCTTATTTCAACATGTTTGACTACCCCCTGAGTAAAAGTGAAATATTCATTTTCCTTGGTCACTGCGACGATTTTCATGAGTTCGAGTTTGGATTACAGGAACTCCAGGATGAATTTATCATTTTCAAAATTGGAGAATTTTATAGTCTTTACAACAATTATTCACTCGCGGCAAGACGTTACAGGGGGAATGAGAAAGCAAAGATCATGCTCAGAAAAGCTGATAAAGCTGCATCCCTTCTATCAGCCTTCCCTTTCGTCAGAGGTATAGCAGTATCCGGTTCTCTTTCGAAAAACTTTGCCGATGAAAATACGGATATTGATTTTTTCATAATTACATCAGCAAATCGTTTGTGGATAGCAAGGACTTTTTTACATATATTTAAAAAATTCACCTATCTATTTAATATGCAGGATCTTTTTTGCATGAATTATTTCATTGACGAAGAAGAACTTGGTATACTGGAAAAAAATATTTATACAGCAACAGAAATTGCAACCATAATGCCATTGTGTGGTTGTAAAATATTTGATTCATTTTTTAAAGAAAATACCTGGGCCAGATCTTATTTCCCCAACAAATACATGTATATCCCTCCGTCAAGGGATATTAAAAAGACCTGGTTTAAATATTTAATTGAAAAGTTATTTAATAACAGGATTGGAAATTCCCTCGATAAATACCTGATGAAACTGACAGCAAAAAGCTGGGATTCAAAAACAAGATCCAACAAAACAAACAGCAAGGGTATTTTAATGAGCATGCACATCGGAAGGCATTTTTCAAAGCCTAACCCGGATACTTTTCAGAAAAAATTATTACAACGGTATGATAACCATCTGAGCGAGATCTTCAGGCTGTATGAACATTCCAGGTCTTATTGAGAAGTTGTTAATTGTATTTTCTTCCGGAACGAAATAATATAATAGTCGCCGATATATTTCCAGGGCCATTTGCTTTTATACCTGTTTTCGGCTTTACACAGATAGGAGTATAACCCTGGGTGCTTTTCCGGAAATTTTTCCATATATGATGGTGGTACTATGGTGCATAAACCTTCGATACCTATTAAATTAAATTTGTCTTTCATTCTACGGATTACAAAATCCGGAGAATAATACCAGCAGGTTATTGAAACACCTTCAACATTTGCCCTTCTCCCATTTGAACTAAATAATCGGCGGGTGGCCGTTTTAAACTTCCCTTTAAGCAAGAGCAGACTCTCCCATAAACAAAAGCCCGGAAGTATCACTAAAACTACGATACCTTCTGGTTTAAGCAGTGTATCGAATGAAGCCAGTACCTGTTTAAGATCTCCGGTACAATTCAATCCCGCAAAGTTTGAAAATATAGCGTCGTATGGCCCTTTATTCTTTAATGTATTCAGTGCAGTAAAAGAACAAATCTCATTTGTTACATTACCATTTACCTCTTTCCGGATAAGCTTCTCAACCAATTTTTTCTGCATCCCGGAAGAAATATCGGTGGCATGAACATGATACCCCTTCTGAGCCAGGAAAATTGCGTCATCTCCGGTACCTGCATTTAATTCGAGAATATGACTACCTGGTTTCAAATATTTGATCAGATGATCTCTGACCCTCTCGCGTTTGTACTGAATAATACTGTTTGTTGAGTATAATTCATCAAAGACGAGTGACTGACCATTAAATGCATCCGAAACCAGTTGTTCGTTATAGTAATTAATTTGATTATCCATGTACTGGTTTTTCCAATCTCCGGAGTTTTAGCTTATCTATAAATGCAGCAGGCAAATAGTATAAAGCGGAAATTGCTCTTTTTATCCTGAAAGAATTTATTTTAACAGGACGGGTAATCAATTGCCTGATATTTTCATATGCAAGATGCTTTCTGTAACTCTTATGGACGTATCGGTGTAATTGTTTGTAAAAAGCCGGCTGATAGGTATTATTAAACATCAGGGCCAATTCATCCGAATCTTTCCAATTCGTTTTATTACCCAACTGGTTTTTAACTTTCTCAAAAAACACCGTGCCTGGTAAAGGATAAGATACAGAAATCCCGATTTCAAAAGGCAGCAACTCATTGATCATTGAAATTGTCTTTTCAATGTCTTCCTTTTCTTCATTCAAATAACCAAATTGTATGAAAAATGAAGGTTTGATACCACACCGCTTTAATAAATGAGTGGCTTCATAAATCTGTTCAACAGTAGTTCCCTTATCCATGGCATCGAGAATTCTTTGAGATCCGCTCTCTGCTCCCATCCATATATTCTCGCAGCCGGCTCTTTGGAGGTCCCTGATATTATTTTCCTGCAAAAGCAAGTCAACTCTACCCTGCATTTTAAATTTAAAACTCAATTCGCTTTTTTCCACTAAATCTGCAAATTCCTTTACCCAACCAGGTTTAAGACCAAAAATATCATCACAGAACCAGATATGATCAAACCCGAACTTATGCTTTAACATCATTAATTCGCTCACTACATTTTGCGGACTTCTGGAATTATAACGATTCCCATAAATAGGTTTCGCACACCAGTTGCATTTGAAAGGACAACCTCTTGTGGTTCCCATATTCATTGAAAAATAACCTGCGCTTTTTAGCCACATTTCACGATATGGTTTCATATCTATATCTTCCCAGGCAGGAAAAGGCATGGAATCAAGGTCCTTTAAAACATTTCGGCTGTTTGTCTTTACGATCTGATCTCCACGTTTAAATGCGAGTCCTGCAATTTTATTATAATCAGGGAAATCAATCGAATTTTCCCTGATCAATTCCAGCAACGTGATTTCCGCTTCCCCCAATAAAATAAAATCTGCTCCGGCACTGATATACATTTCAAACCTGTCCGTTGAATCGGAGCTGGAAACAATTACAGCACATCCTCTATCTTTTGCGTACCGGATCATCTTAAATGCTGCATCCCGCATATTCTGAAGGCACATTTTTGTCAGGTAATTAAACCCATCATCATAGATAACCAGAATGTCAGGCTTTTCTTTTTCTAAAGAATGAATGATCACCTCCGGTCCCTTGGCAAACATGGTATCCATAAATGAAACCGGTAAGCCATGCTTTTTCAGAAATGAAACTGCATAAAGGGTTCCCAACGGGGCGTAAGGCTTTCCTGTTTCCCATTGTTTGGGATCAAACCGAAGGAAATAAGAATGTGTGATCAGAATTTTTTTCATAACCTTATATTAGAACCAATCCTGTATTTGAGTTTTTAAGGTTTATTTAAATTATATCTGAAAATATTATAGTTATAAAGGCAAGTATCCAAACTATAATTTTTTACAGCAAGTTCATTTACGAAAAGACGAATATCCGGATCCACAACATCAGAATAGCTTTCAGATAATGGAATCACTATCATGGAAGGTTTGTAAGTTAAAAGATCTGAAAACAAACGTTTCCTGGCAAACGGTGTTTGAGTTACATTAAAATAACGGCTCGGAGATATCCGTTCTGAATACGCCTGTATTTGAGCACCATATCCGGCAACATATACCTTTTCGCTGATGAGCGTTTTCGACCGTATCCACAATCCGAGCAGTTTTTTAAAATCCTCGCTTTCAAATGCGTCTTTACTATTATTATTTATCCGCTGACTACTTTTTGTACTGAAG
>Ga0206963_10097_pt1 | contig 29579 bp, 25 predicted proteins | sample Alteio_BWOrgHeat_28_FD_152958 | JGI IMG/M metagenome (GOLD analysis project Ga0206963, IMG submission 152958) | Enriched cells from forest soil in Barre Woods Harvard Forest LTER site, Petersham, Massachusetts, United States -... | ecosystem: Environmental > Terrestrial > Soil > Temperate forest >... | reverse complement strand
AACTCGGCGTTAATATTAAAGAAACATCTGGCCCCGTAATTGAAAAGCCTGGCGATCTTGCTGGCTTATTAACGAACCTCGAACCAAACGATGTTTTGTTTATAGATGAAATCCATCGCCTGAGTAATGTTGTTGAAGAATATTTATATGCGGCGATGGAAGATTACCGTTTGGATATTATGATTGATACAGGGCCAAATGCGCGAAGCATTCAAATCAATCTCAATCCATTTACATTGGTTGGAGCAACTACAAGAAGCGGATTATTAACCGCGCCATTGCTTTCCCGTTTTGCCATAAAATCAAGATTGGAATATTATACTGCAGAAATTTTATATAAAATTGTGTTGCGTTCCGCAGGAATTTTGGGATCAAAAATTACTTCTGATGCAGCAAACGAAATTGCACGCAGAAGCCGCGGCACACCAAGAATTGCAAATGGTTTATTAAGGCGCGTGCGCGATTTTGCACAAGTGCTTGGCAATGGAATTATTGATCATGAAATTACCCAACATGGTTTGCGCGCATTGAATGTGGATGAACACGGCCTGGATGAAATGGATAATAAAATTTTATTAACGATTATTGAAAAATTTAAAGGCGGCCCGGTAGGAATTACAACCATTGCAACTGCAGTTGCAGAAGAAGCAGGAACCTTGGAAGAAGTGTACGAACCATTTTTAATACAGGAAGGATTTATAAAACGCACACCGCGCGGAAGAGAAGCAACCGCAAAAGCTTATGAACATTTGGGAAGAAAACCATCATCTGAAAGTGGCGGGCATTTGTTATTTTGACAAACAAATATTTATTAATCGACAATCAATAAAAAATTATTTAAATAAAAAATGGGATTGAAAATTTTCAATCCCATTAATCATATTAATCAAAAAAAATCACAGTTCAGACAACTTGCGGAGCAACCAACCTGAAACCGTTTCCATGAATATTTACTATTTCAATTGTTGGATCGTCTTTTAAATATTTGCGCAGTTTTGCAATGTATACATCCATACTTCTTCCGTTAAAATAAGTATCGCTGCCCCAGATTTTCTTCAAAGCATGTTCTCTTGGCAACAAATCATTCATATGTTCTGCAAGCATTTTTAATAACTCATTTTCTTTTGGAGATAATGTTTGCATAATGCCTTTGTGGCTAAGTTCCCTCAGCTTTGGATGAAAATGATATGAACCCATATCAAATTCTTTATTCTCAGATTCTTTGTTCATATCCTCATTGCGTTTCAGGATGGCTTTTATTTTTAATAATAAAACATCGCTGTCAAAAGGTTTGGTGATGTAATCATCTGCGCCCAATTTATATCCTTGTATAATATCGTCCTTCATTGTTTTTGCACTTAAAAAGAATAAAGGAATATCAGGATCAACATCGCGGATTTCTTCCGCCAAAGTAAAACCATCCATGTGCGGCATCATTATATCAAGCAAACACAATTCAAATTTTTCGCGCTGAAATGCAGCGAGGCCAAGCCTTCCATCGCGTTCAAGTGTTACATCAAAATCATTCAGTTCCAGGTAATTTTTAAGTACCATGCCAAGGTTCTGATCATCTTCGCATAATAATATTTTCGGTTTCTTGTTATCCATTTTCAATTTATTTTAAGTACAAATAAAATTAAATCATTTGCCAGTAACAGTTTTATGCGTCTAATATTTTGTTAATAATTCTTCCGTATTACTTTACAGGCAATAGTTTGCTGTGATTTGCATTAACGTTTCATTACTTAATTTTGGATTTATTTTTTATCAAATTTCATTAATAATATCAGATGCATTTAACATCAGGCAATAAGTTTAAAAAATTAATCGTAATCGGCGACAGGATATTAATCCGTTTATCCAAACCAAGTGAACGTACAAACACAGGTTTGTTTTTACCACCGGGCGTTCAGGAAAAAGAAAAAGTGCAACAAGGTTATGTAATAAAAACAGGCCCGGGTTACGCAATTCCAATGGTTGTTGATAGTGAGCCCTGGCAAAATGAAGAAGACCAGGTAAAGTATGTTCCGTTGCAGGCAAAGGAAGGCGATATCGCAATTTTTTTATTAAGCAGCGCAACAGAAGTAATGTATGAAGGAGAAAAATATTACATCGTTCCGCAAAGCGCTATATTAATGTTGGAAAGAGAAGAAGACGTTTGAGTAAGTTAAAAATTAGAAGTATGAAATACGAAGTATTAATAAATAAAAACAGTTCGTACTTCATGCTTCTTATTTCGTAATTACATCAAAATACTGATCACGTAAAATGGACGCCGCATCGTATCTTTGTCCGCTTAATAAAACAGAATGGATTTAAATTTTAACCCGGATAAACAACATACATTAAGTACAGCGATAAGTGTTTCTGGTACTGGTTTGCACACCGGCATTAATGTGGATATGACGTTGAAGCCCGCCAATCCTGGCTTTGGTTACCAGTTTCAGCGCACTGATTTACCGAATCAGCCTATTATAAAAGGTGATTGTGATTTGGTAACTGATACTTCTCGCGGAACAACGCTGGAAGAAAATGGAGTTAAAATCAGCACGGTTGAACATGTACTTGCTGCGCTAGTTGGAATGGGCGTTGATAATTGTTTGATAGAAATCAGCGGGCCTGAAATGCCGATAATGGACGGAAGTTCTGAACCATTTGTGGAGATGATAGAAAAGGCCGGCGTTGCAGAACAGGATGCTGCAAAATCTTGGTACACGATTGATACAAACATCACTTACTACGACGAAAAGAAACGTGTGGAAATGGTTGCAATGCCTTCCGTTGATTATAAAATAACCACATTAATAGATTTTAACAGCCCTACTTTAGGAACGCAACACGCAAGTTTAAAATCGATGAATGATTTTAAAACAGAAATTGCGCCGTGCCGCACATTTTGTTTTTTGCACGAGCTGGAAATGTTGCTGGATAATAATCTGGTAAAAGGCGGCGACATTAATAACGCTATTGTTATTGTTGACAAACCTGTAACTGATGAAGAAATGACGCGCCTTGCAAAAGCATTTAAGCGCGAAAAAATGGAAGTGAAAAGTGGCGGTTATTTAAATAATTTGGAATTACGTTTTTCCAACGAACCTGCGCGGCATAAATTATTGGATGTGGTTGGCGATTTGGCATTAATCGGTTATCCGATTAAGTCGCATATTATGGCCAATCGCCCCGGCCATTCTACCAATGTTGATTTTGCAAAAAAAATAAAGCATTACATTAAAAAGAATAAACACTTAAAAAATATTCCGGTGTATAATCCAACACAGGCTCCGGTTTATAACACACAACAAATAGAAAAAACATTACCGCACCGTTATCCATTTTTATTAGTTGATAAAATTATTGAACTTACAGATCAATATATTGTCGGTATAAAAAATGTAACTTTTAATGAGCCGTTTTTTGTAGGCCATTTTCCCGGAAACCCTGTAATGCCGGGCGTTTTACAGGTTGAAGCGCTTGCGCAAACTGGCGGCTTGCTTTGTATTAATGCAATGCCGCAGGGAGATTACGATACTTATTTTTTAAAGATTAATAATTGCAAATTCAAACAAAAAGTTGTTCCTGGTGATACGATGATTTTAAAAATGGAATTGATGTCGCCAATACGCCGCGGCATTTGCGAAATGCGCGGAACAGTGTATGTAGGCAATAAAATTGCAACAGAAGCTGAGTTGGTTGCGCAATTGGTAAAAAGATAATTGTTAATGAGCAAGATTTGATTAATGCAGAATTGGGAATTGATAATTACATTTATACACCCGCAACTGATTTTTTTAAAATGGCGTATAAAAGAAAGAATTAAAAACACCGGAACAAAAAAACAAACTGACAGATGATTCATCCGCATACGTACATTCATCCAAATGCTAAACTGGCAACTAATGTAAAAGTTGATCCTTTTTCTGTTATCCATCAAAATGTAGAAATTGGTGAAGGCACGTGGATTGGCAGCAATGTAACAATAATGGAAGGTGCGCGCATTGGAAAAAACTGCCGCATTTTTCCCGGAGCAGTTGTATCTGCAGACCCGCAGGATTTAAAATTTGATGGTGAAATTACTACTGTTGAAATTGGTGATAATACAACGATAAGAGAATTTGTAACGGTTCACCGCGGCACAAAAGATCGCTGGAAAACCACGGTGGGCAGCAATTGTATGATATTGGCATATAGCCATATTGCACACGACTGTATTATTGGAAACAATTGTATACTTAGTAATAATTCACAAGTGGCAGGCCATGTGGTTTTGGGAGATTGGGTTATTCTTGGCGGCATGTGCGCGATACACCAGTTTGTAAAAGTTGGCTCTCATGTTTTTATCGCCGGCGGTTCATTGGTTGGAAAGGATATTCCGCCATACATAAAAGCTGGCCGCCAGCCATTGAGTTATGCCGGAGTAAATTCTGTTGGCTTAAAACGCAGAGGTTTTACGATTGATAAAATCAATCACATTCTTGATATCTATCGTGTGATTTATAATAAAGGATTAAACACAAGCCAGGCATTAGAATTTTTAGAAGAGGAATTTCCTGCCACAGATGAGCGTGATGAAATAGTTACTTTCATCCGTGAAAGCAGCCGTGGCATTATTAAACGCTACTCCAAAAATAATATGGATGAAGATTACGCTGACTGATGCCGGCAAACGCTTCAACCGCGACTGGATTTTCCGTCACGTTAATTATGAATTTATTAATGGCCATGCATATGCGATAACCGGCCCAAATGGTTCTGGAAAATCAACTTTACTACAAGTCATTGCAGGATCAATTGCTTCGAGTGAAGGCGTTGTTGATTATAAGTTAACAGTTGACAGTTCACAGGTTGCAGAAAATTTTGAAAATACAGATCGGCCATCGGCCAACAGCCAACAGCCATCAGCTAACCGCCAAATCTCACCTGAAAACATTTACCAACACCTTTCAATCGCTGCACCATATCTCGAAGTTGTTGAAGAAATGACATTAATAGAATTTCTTCAATTTCATCAAAACTTCAAACCATTTCTACCTTCTATAAATATTGAAAAAATAATTTCATTAATAGGTTTACAAAAATCTGCGCAAAAACAAATCCGTTATTATTCTTCGGGAATGAAGCAAAGAGTGAAACTGGCTCAAGCAATTTTCTCCAACACACCCGTTTTATTATTAGATGAACCGTGCACCAATTTAGATGTAGAAGGAATTAACTTGTATCAATTATTAATAAAAGATTATTGTAAAAACCGTTTGGTAATCGTTAGCTCAAACGATGTGCAGGAATATAGTTTTTGCGAAGAGAAAATTGATATTTTATCTTTTAAATAAATTTATTACCGCTGGCTTGCAATCAGCAAATTCAAATCTGTATATTTCAAATCAAAGCGTTGGCTTAAATGAAAATTTGTGAGTGCGCCTTTAAATAAATAAATACCGCTGCGCAAATGAATCTTGTGCCAGATAAGGTTTTCAAAGCCGCCTTCTTCGCCAGCTTCCAATAATAATGGCATTAATACATTGCTGATTGCATGCGATGCAGTGCGCGCAAAACCTGAAGGTATATTCGGAACGCAATAATGTATCACACCATATTTTATAAAAATCGGATGTTCATGTGAAGTAATTTCTGAAGTTTCAAAACAACCGCCGCGATCAATACTTACATCAATAATTACACTTCCGGGGCGCATGTTGCTTACCATTTCTTCCGTAACAATTACCGGCGTTCTTCCGCTTTGTGATGATAGAGCGCCAACCGCGACTTCGCAAGTTTTTAATTGCTTGGATAAAATTCTTGGTTCAATTACAGAAGTATAAATTCGTTGCCCTACATTATTTTGCAAACGCTTTAGTCGATACACACTGTTATCAAAAACTTTTACAGACGCGCCCAATGCAAGCGCAGCACGTGCTGCATATTCACCAACAATACCTGCACCAAGAATAATAACTTTTGTTGGCGGAATACCGGAAATACCTCCAAGCAAAACGCCTTTTCCATGATTGCCCGAACCTAAATATTGTCCTGCAACAAGCATCACTGCGCTTCCGGCAATTTCACTCATGCTGCGCACAATCGGATAAGTTCCACTATCATCTTTTAAATTTTCAAACGATATCGCAGAGATTTTTTTCTCCATCATTTTCTCCAGCAATTCCGCTTTCATTACAGAAAGATGAATGGGTGAAATGATAACCTGGTTCATCTGCAGCATAGGAATATCTTCTTCCATAACCGGCGCAGATTTTACAAGCACCGGCGCTTTATACACTTCTGATTTATCATACACAATCCTTGCGCCAGCTTCACTATAATCTTTGTCAGGATAATGCGAAGCCTCGCCTGCATTGTGTTCTATTAATACTTCATGGCCGTTGCTCACAAGCACGCCAACTGCATCGGGCGTTAATGCAATCCTGTTTTCCTGGAACGCACTTTCTTTCGGAATGCCAATATGCACCTGCGTTCCCTTTGGTTTAATATCAAGTGTTTCTTCTAATGTTTCGTAACTGAAGGATGTACTTATAAAAGGTTTTTGCTGAGACATGTTGCGGGCTTATCTGTAACTTTTTTTTGGTAGAATGAGGCAGTTAAATTACAATTTTAAATTGAATTGAAACCAATTTATGCGATTGATTCGATCGTTATTTTTCGCGTGTTTTCGTTAATCAAATCGATGTTTATAAAAACAGTTTCTTCGGGAAAAATTTCAATTGCTTTTTCAGGCCATTCCACAAAACAAATTTCGCCGGAATATAAACAATCTTCCAAACCCGCGCGCACGGCTTCTTCCTCATCTTTTAAACGGTATAAATCGATATGAAAAATCTTTCCACCCGGAAAAACGTATTCATTAATAATAGAAAAAGTAGGGCTGCCAACCGGGCTTGTCACTTTTTTAGCATCACACAATGCATGTATAAAAGTTGTTTTTCCCGCACCCATATTTCCATTAAAAGCAAACACTTTTTTATTTGTTGTTTTTTGCAAAAATGTTTGCGCAGCAGCATTAATATATTTTAATTCAAAAACGATTTCCATTTTGCAAAGATAAGTGGGAGCGGGAAATGAAAAATATTGGATAAGACTTCGGATTCGAGATACGAGATTCGCGATTCATCTCCAGAGATTTTATTTTTTAATTGATATAATTTATCTCGTATCGCGCAACTCGTATCCGTATCTCGTATCTCGCAACTCGTATCTCGCAACCCGCAACTCGCACCCCAATCCTTTTCCGCATCTCGAATCCCTCATCCATATTACATTTCGTAAATTTGCACAACAAATTTTTATCATGGAAACAGTGAACTGGAAAGTTGAAGGAATGAGTTGTTCCAACTGCGCATTAACGATTAATAAATATTTACAAAAAGAAGGTTTGCAAAATGTTAAAGTAAACCTGATTGGCGGCGATGTAAGTTTTGATATTAATGAAAATAAAACGCAGCAAAATATTATTAAAGGAATTGAATCGCTTGGATACAATGTGCAAACCGGCGAAGCAAAAAATAATGTAAAGAAAAAATTTCTCTCCACACACTTACAACGGTTTTTATTTTGTTTGATTTTTACGATTCCATTAATGCTGCACATGTTTGTGCATGTTCATTGGTTGATGAATCCCTTGCTGCAACTGGCTTTGTGCATTCCCGTGTATTTTGTTGGAATGAATTTTTTTGGTAGAAGCGCTGTTAAAAGTATTATTAATGGCATGCCAAATATGAATGTATTAATCGCCATTGGCGCAAGTGCCGCATTCATTTATAGTTTGATCGGAACGATATTAAATCTTGGCGAAGCTTATTTATTTTATGAAACTGCAGCCGCAATTATTACATTAATTTTTTTAGGAAATTATATTGAAGAATGGACAATCCAATCAACACAAAAAGCATTAAACAGTTTAGCTAAATCACAAAAAGTGATGGCAAACATGATTGCGTTTGATGATAAACACGAAGAAATTATTTTTCCTGTTGAAGGAAATCAATTAAGAAGCGGCGATATTATTTTAATAAAATCAGGCGAACAAGTTCCTGCAGATTGCAAAATTTTATGGGGCGATGCAAGTGTGAGCGAAGCAATAATTACTGGTGAAAGTTTGCCCATAGAAAAACATGCAAAAGATTTATTAATCGGCGGAAGTTTATTAATCGACGGAACTGCAAAAGCGCAGGTAACCGCTGCTGCAGCGGATTCTGTGCTTTCAAATATTATTAATCTTGTTAAACAAGCACAAGGCGAAAAGCCACCAGTGCAACAGTTTGCAGATAAAATAAGCGCCATTTTTGTACCCGTTGTATTAATAATTGCAGCAATATCTTTTGCAATAAATTATTTATTGTTACACGATTTAACGACAAGCATAATGCGTTGCATTGCTGTCCTTGTAATCGCTTGTCCATGTGCAATGGGTTTGGCAACGCCGGCCGCAATTGCAGTTGGACTTGGCCGCGCCGCGCGCAATGGAATTTTATTTCGCAATGCAAAAAGTTTAGAATTATTTAAAAATATTAAGCAAGTTGTTTTTGATAAAACAGGAACATTAACAACAGGAGAATTTGCAATTGACAATTTTCAGTTGGCAGTTGATGATATTAATGAAGAAGAATTTAAAAAAATCGTTTTCTCTTTGGAAAAATATTCCAATCATCCAATTGCAAAATCAATAGCGGCATCGTGGAAAACGAAACAACTTATTTCCTGGAAAAAAATTGAAGAACTAAAAGGCTTTGGCATGCGCGCAGAAACAAAAGATGGAACTGTTTACTGCGCTGGTTCTTATCAAATGGCAAAACATGTAACAAACGATGATTCGCATAATATTTATGTAATAAAAAATGATGTATTAATAGGATGGATTGATGTAAAAGATGAAATACGCAGCGAAGCAAAAACAGTTATTGATTATTTTAAAAATAAAAACATAAAAACAATTTTATTAAGCGGCGATAAAAAAAATACATGTGAAATACTTGCAGCAACACTTGGAATTGATAAAGTAATTCCAGAACAAACGCCGCAACAAAAATTAGGAAAAATAACAACGCTTAATAATGAATTGCCCACTGCAATGATTGGCGATGGCATTAATGATGCGCCTGCACTTGCAAAAGCAACCATCGGGATTTCTATGAGCGATGCATCTCACATTGCGGTGCAAACTGCCGATGTTGTATTAATGAATAACGGGATAAAAAATTTTCCCCTTGCTTTGGGTTTGGGTAAACATACTTTCATTACCATCAAACAAAATTTATTCTGGGCATTTTTATATAATGTAATCGCGATTCCAATTGCTGCATTTGGTTTGCTTTCTCCAGCAATAGCCGCGCTGGTTATGGGTTTAAGCGATGTCGTACTTGCAGCAAATTCAGTTCGTTTGTTTATTAAAAAGGTTGTTTAATTTAGTTCATAATTGATGGTTCATTATTAGTAAAAATGAATTTACCTGTGAACCATGAACTATTAACCATGAACATTTCCCCGCAGCAAATTTTAAAACAATACTTCAATCATAATTCCTTCCGCCCATTGCAGGAAGAAATTATTAATGCCGTGTTGCAGGGAAAAGATACATTGGCATTGTTGCCAACCGGCGGCGGCAAATCAATTTGTTTTCAAATTCCTGCATTGGCAAAAGATGGTTTGTGTTTGGTAATAAGTCCGCTGATTGCATTAATGAAAGATCAGGTTGAACATTTACGCAAAAAAGGAATTACAGCTTTCGCAATTTATTCCGGAATGAACCGTAAAGAAGTTATCAATACGTTGAAAGTTGTCAGCGAAAGCAACTGTAAATTCTTATATGTTTCTCCGGAAAGATTAGAAACAAATTTGTTCAAAGAATATTTACCATCATTCAATATAAATTTAATTGCGGTTGATGAAGCACATTGCATTTCGCAATGGGGTTATGATTTTCGTCCGCCATATTTACGAATAGCTGCTTTACGTGATGAGCTGAAAGGCACGCCAATACTGGCTTTAACAGCTTCTGCAACATTGGAAGTACAAAAAGATATTTGCGAAAAACTTCAATTCAAACAATCAAAAATCTTTCGTCAATCATTTGAACGCCCTGCACTTTCTTACAGTGTTTTTAATGTGAATGTAAAGATTAATAAGCTGGTGGAAATTTTACAAAAAGTTGCAGGCAGCAGCATTGTGTATTGTAAAAGCAGAAGGCGCACAAAAGAAATCAGTGATTTATTAAATATGCATGCTATTAATGCAGATTATTATCACGCAGGTTTGCTGCATGAACAAAGAAATAAAAAACAGGAAGCATGGATAAAAAATGAAACGCGCCTTATCGTTTGCACCAACGCTTTTGGAATGGGCATTGATAAACCGGATGTTCGAACTGTTGTGCATGCTGATGTTCCTGATTGCATTGAAAATTATTACCAGGAAGCAGGCCGCGCAGGGCGTGATGAAAAAAAAGCGTACGTTGTTTTATTATATAATGATCGTGAGTTGGCAGATTTGCAATTGTTGCCTGATATACATTTTCCATCTTTAGAAAACATTCGCATCGTTTATCAGTCATTAATGAATTACCTGCAAATCCCGTCTGGTAGCGGCGAAGGCAACTATTATGATTTTGATATCAATGATTTTATAAAAAAATTTAAGGTAGATTCTCAATTGGTTGTGTATGCATTAAAAGCATTGGAACAGGAAGAATTATTGTCATTTAACGAACAGGTTTTTTTGCCATCAAAAATTGTTTTTACAACCAGCAAAGAATTGCTTTATGATTTTGAAAAAAATAATTTATTGTTAGAACCTATTATAAAAACATTATTAAGAACCTACGGTGGAATTTTTGATCAGCCAGTTTCTATTCATGAAAAAACAATCGCTTATTTATTAAGAAAAGATATTAACGAAGTAATAAATCAGTTGAAGCAGTTGAGTAGTTTTGGAATTATTAATTATGTTCCGCAAAAAGATTCTCCGCAATTATTTTTTATTCAGAACAGGATTAAGGCAGAAGATTTACGTATCGATCAAATCAGGTATAAAAAAAGAAAAGAACAATACAAACAACGCATTGCGTCCATGCTTGATTATATAAAAAAAGATGCAGCATGCAGAAGCCAGTTTATTGCCTTTTATTTTGGCGATGAAGAAGCAAAGCCATGCGGCATTTGCGATAACTGTTTGCGGCAAAAAAATATAAATCTATCTTCGGAAGAATTTAATAATATCCATCAGAAAATTATTAATGTTGTTCAAACAAATACTTTTGATGCAAAAGAATTATTAATACAACTTTCAGGTATTAATAAAGAAAAAGCCTGGAAAGTGATTAATCATCTCCAGGCCGAAAATAAAATTGTGGTTGATAAAAACGGAATGATCCAGTTGAAATAAAATTATCTTTTACTTCTTCCACCCAAACCCAATGCGCCAAGCAAACTTCTTGTAATTATACTTGCAGCAGTTCTTTCAACCTGGTGCGCCACATTGCTGTTCATAATTTTTTCAAACGTTGATGGTTCTGGTTTGCCTGTTGTTGCATTTGTTGGCGCGCTGTTTTTTGCAGCTTCTTCTAACTTTGCCGTTAATATTTCATACGCACTTTCATTATCAATTACCTGGTTATATTTGGCAACAATTTTTGATTGCACAACAATGCCATCAATTTCTGAAGGCATCAAAATATCCATACGGCTTTGCGGCGGCCGCATCATGCAATGAACCAATGGCGTTGGTATCCCACTTTCATTAAGCATAGTTACCAACGCTTCACCGATACCGAGTTGGGTAATTAAATCTTCTGTTTTATAAAAATCTGTTTCCGGGTAATTTTCTGCAGTTTGTTTAATCGTCTTGCGATCCGCTGCTGTAAAGGCTCTCAGCGCATGCTGAATTTTTAAACCCAATTGCGCCAGCACACTTGCCGGAACATCCATCGGGTTTTGTGTACAGAAAAAAACACCAATTCCTTTCGAACGAATGAGTTTAATAACCGTTTCAATTTGTTTTAATAATGCATCGCTTGCTTCATTAAAAACCAAATGGGCTTCATCAATAAACAACACCAGTTTTGGTTTATCCAAATCGCCTTCTTCCGGACAGCTTGCATATAATTCTGCCAGCAACTGCAACATAAATGTTGAAAACAGTTTTGGCTTATCCTGCAAATCAGTCACACGAAGAATACTGATAATACCACGCCCATCATCACTAATGCGCATCAAATCATTTACTTCAAAACTTTTTTCACCAAAGAAAGTATCAGCGCCTTGTTGTTGCAGCTCTATCACTTTGCGCAAAATAGTTCCGGTGGAAGTTGTCGCAATATTTCCATATGTTTTTGCAATTTCATCCTTGCCTTCATTGCTGATGTATTGCAGCACTTTTATAAAATCTTTTAAATCGAGCAGCGGCAATTTATTATCATCACAATATTTAAAAATCATCGCCACTAAACCTTCTTGCGTATCATTCAGTTCCAAAATTTTTGATAATAAAATCGGTCCAAACTCCGTAACAGTTGCACGCAACTTTGCACCTTTTTCATTACTGATTGTCAGAAATTCTACAGGATACGCAGCAGGTTTATAATCAATCCCAATCAGTTTACAACGTTCCGCAATTTTATCATTAATCGTTCCCGCCTCACCAAGTCCGCTTAAATCGCCTTTAATATCCATCACCAACACGGGAACACTTGCATCGCTCAGCGCTTCGCTGATCATCTGCAACGTTTTTGTTTTACCAGTTCCCGTTGCGCCGGCAATTAAACCATGACGGTTCATCGTCTTCAGCGGAAGATTAATGCTGGCGCCGGTTACAGCCGCTCCGTCGAGCATGCCAATTCCGATTTTTACTGATTCACTTTTAAAAGTATAACCGTTATTAATGGCTTGTATGAATGCATTTTTATCGCTCATGAAATTTTATTCATTAATAGTTTTGGGAAATATTTTATTAATAAGAATTTATTTTTTGTACTTAGCAATTGATTAATAATTAAGCTTCTGTTGCGTCGCACACTTGTACTTTTTGTTCTTTATTCAACGCTGATTTTTATTTCGTTATTCTTTTTCATTAATCATTCAATTTTTTTTCTCATCATTCCCTCGAAGGAGAAAATCTTGCGCAAAACAAAAATGATTGAAAACAATCTTGCATTAATGAATGAGATTCCCGACTTCGCCCGAGTAACGGATTATAATTTGTTTTAGAAAACTCAACGTTTGCAAATAATATCATTTTCACATTGAGTCATTTTCACATTGAGCCATTTTCACATTGAGCCGTTTAACTCAAACTTTCTCCGCAAGCAATTGCTTAATCATTTCTTCGAGTTCTTTTAAGCGTTTTTCTAAATCAGGCAATCTTCTGCTTACAGACTGGCTGCGTAATGTACTTGTATAATCAAATGCCGGCGAACCAGTGACTGCACTGTTTGGTGTTTTGATTGATTTTGTAACGCCGCTTTGCGCATTTATTTTACTGCCATCTGCAATTTGTAAATGGCCAACAATACCTGCTTGTCCGCCAATCATTACGTTGTTGCCAATTTTTGTACTTCCACTAACGCCGCTTTGTGCAGCAATTACAGTATTGTTTCCAACTTCAACATTGTGCGCAATCTGAATAAGGTTATCCAACTTCGCTCCTGATTTTATAAATGTAGATCCAATCGTTGCGCGATCAATCGTAGCATTGGCGCCTATTTCAACAAAATCTTCTACAACAACATTTCCTATTTGCGGTACTTTTTTAAAACTTCCATCGGCTTGTGGCGCAAAACCAAAACCATCACTTCCAACAACAGAACCAGCGTGGATTGTAACATTATTTCCAATCACACAATCATGATAAATTTTTACGCCGGGATGCAAAACGCTGTTGTTGCCAATCGTTACATTATCGCCTAAAAATGTTCCGGGAAAAATTTTTGAGTTGTTGCCAACTTTTACATTTTCGCCGATGTATGCAAATGCGCCGATAAATATTTTTTCACCGAGCGTTGCATTTTTTGAAATATAAGATGGTTCCTGAATGCCCGTCATTTGCTGCGCAACAATTTCCTGGTATTTGGAAAGCAGCGCTGCGAAAGCGGTGTACGCATCGGGCACGCGTATTAATGTTGCATTAATAGTTTGTTTTATTTCCTGCGTTTCATTTACAATTATTATTGATGCGCCGGTTGTATACAAATGTTCTTCATATTTTGGATTGGCTAAAAAAGCAAGCTGGCCATTAATGGCTTCTTCAATTTTTCCGAAAGAACCAACAGCAACATCAGGATTGCCATCTACTTTTCCATTTATTAATAAGGCTATTTGTGAAGCAGAGAATTGCATTGTTGAATAATTAAAAAGTAAAAAACAAAAAATAAAAAGCTAATGGCTTATTGCAATCAGCTAACCTTCAAATAGCAAATATAAAATTTTTTAACAGGCCTTGAGAGTGTTTGGTGAATTAAAGCATTGTCTACTTTTGATATGTCTTTTATGCTTCCATCTTTAAACAAAATATTAATGCGCTCATCTGATGGATCGTAAGTTGTGTTGGTTGTTTCTCCTGTAAAAACAAAATAATTTGCTTCTTCTTCTGTAATATTTAATTGCGTGCAAATTTTAGTTTTCAGTTCCTGCACATAATTTTCATCAAAAGGTTCTGCCTGCAATTTTGCTTTTAATAATTTTCTATCCACTAAACTTTTACATAAATAAGACAAGACTTTATCATCATGAAAAATCCAATTTTTAATTGCTCCCATCACATCATAATCATCCAGCAAACAAAACTTATCTAAGTGTTCTTCTATTGCAATATTGTTGTCAAAGTTTTGCAAAAAGAAATCCAGCACGGTTGAACAGGAATTTAATTTTATGTTTTTTGATATTAATTCTTTTGCACGATCAACAATTTTTACCAGCATTTTTTCTGCGCTCAAAACAGTTTTGTGCAAATAAACCTGCCAGTACATTAATCTTCTTGACACTAAAAATTTTTCAATGGAATAGACTGCTTTTTCTTCAACCATCAATTCGCCATCATTAACGGTGAGCATTTTTATAATGCGATCATAACCAATTACGCCTTCGGAAACACCTGTAAAAAAACTATCGCGGATTAAGTAATCCATTCTGTCAACGTCCAATTGCCCGGAAACCAATTGATGCAAAAAACGTTTGTGATAATTGTTGGTAAAAATATTAATCGCCATTTGCAACTGGCCATTAAATTCTTTATCAAGCACGCGCATTATTAATATAGAAATGGATTCGTGATGAACATCTTTGATTAATTTATTTTCAAGTCCGTGTGAATATGGTCCGTGGCCAACATCATGTAATAAGATGGCAATCTTTGCACTCAATTCTTCTTCTGCAGTAATTTCAAAACCTTTATTTTTTAATTCGGCGAGTGCATTGCACATTAAATGATAAGCGCCAAGCGAATGATGCAAACGCGTATGCACTGCGCCGGGATAAACCAAATGCGCAAATGCCATTTGATGGATTCGGCGCAAACGCTGATAATAAGGATGGGCAATGATTTGCAGCAACAACGGATTATCAACCGTGATGAAACCATAAACAGGATCATTAATAATTTTGCGGGACGCTGCTTGCATTGTGTTTTATATTTGTTAAAACGCTTCAAAAGCGTTTGCAAAGCTACAATTGCAGTTTGGATAAATTAAATTTGATGAGATATTAAAATGCAAAAAATCAATTTATAAAAATGAATTGAAAACAAAATATCAATAAAGAACAAAAAGTACAAGAGTGCGACGCCAATGAAGTTGAATAAAGATTTTCAGTTGGGTTCATAGTTATTAATAATAAAATTTAAACGATATACATGTCATTAGGAAAAATTCTTTGGGTTGATGATGAAATTGAAAGTTTGCAATCGCAGATTTTATTTTTAGAAAATAAAGGTTACGAAGTAAACGCTATTACAAATGGATTTGACGCGATTGATTTTATTAAAGAAAATTATGTTGATGTTGTATTAATGGATGAGTCGATGCCGGGAATTACGGGCCTTGAAACGCTTGCAAAAATTAAAGAGATTAACCAGCAAATTCCGGTGGTATTAATAACAAAAAATGAAACGGAAAATTTGATGGATGATGCGATTGGCAGCCAGATTACCGATTACTTAATAAAGCCGGTAAACCCAAACCAGGTGCTGCTTAGCTTAAAAAAAATTATTGACAATAAACGGCTTGTTTCTGAAAAAACAACAACGGCATATCAGCAACAATTCAGTCATTTATTTATGGCATTAAATAGCAATCCTGATTACAATGACTGGATGGATATTTATAAAAAATTAGTGTATTGGGAATTGGAAATGGAAAAAAGTGACAGCCCGGAAATGCGTGAAATTTTGCAATCGCAAAAGCAGGAGGCGAATACAGAATTTTTTAAATTCATCTCGCGCAATTTTGCAAAATGGGTGAAACCAAAAACAGATGATGCGCCGATATTATCACATTCATTGTTTCAATTTAAAGTGTTGCCGCATGTTGAAAAAGGCATTCCAACTTTTTTCATCTTGTTAGATAATTTGCGGTTCGATCAATGGAAAGCAATTCAGCCAATTTTTGCAGAAAGCTTTCGCATTTTAGAAGAAGATACTTTTTACAGCATTTTGCCAACTGCCACGCAATACAGCCGCAACGCGGTTTTCGCAGGATTGCTTCCGATTGAAATTGAAAAACAATTTCCACAGCAATGGAAAAATGATGAAGAAGAAGGCGGCAAAAATTTGTTTGAAGAAGATTTTTTTCGCGCGCAATTGAAGCGGCTGAAAAAAGAAAATTTAAAGTTCTCTTATACAAAAGTTGTTAATCACCAGGCCGGACAGGATTTGGTAAACAACATTCATAATTTGATGGGCAATGATATTAATATTATCGTTTACAATTTTGTAGATATGCTTAGCCATGCAAGAACTGAAATGGAAGTGTTGAAAGAATTGGCAAGCGACGAAATAAGTTACAGAAGTTTAACAGCAAGCTGGTTCGAACATTCACCTTTACATCAGGCGTTGAAAAAAATTGCCGATAAAAAAATCAATATTGTTTTAGCAACTGACCATGGAAGTGTGCGCGTAAAAAATGCATATAAAGTAATTGGTGATAAACAAACAACAACCAACCTTCGTTATAAACACGGGCGAAATCTGAATTATGACACAAAAGAAGTTCTTGCATTTCGTGATCCGAAAGAAGCTGGTTTGCCGGTGCCAACTGTAAATTCATCTTTTATTTTTGCGAAAGAAGATGGCTTTCTGTGTTATCCAAACAATTATAATTACTACGCAAATTATTACCGCAATTCATTTCAGCATGGCGGAATAAGTTTGGAAGAAATGATCATTCCTGTTATAAAAATGACAAGCAAATAATTGGATTTGCTGTGGATAATTTGAAAGTATTATTAATGCTGTTTGCGTAATTCAATGTTTAATTTTGCATTAATAAATTATTAATGATCCGCAAATGAAATACACTCAAAATACACTGGATAAAATTGAAAAAATTTTGGATGAAGCATCATACATTGTCCGGTATGAACGCGGGAATTTTCAAAGTGGGTATTGCATTTTAGAAGAACGTAAAGTAATTGTGCTGAATAAATTTTTGCAAATGGAAGGCCGCATTAATACATTGCTTGATATAATCCCGCAATTAAATATTAACCGCGAACTATTAACGCCCGATGCAAAAAAAATGTATGATGAAGCCATTGTAAAATACAAAGCTGATAATAATGTGGAAATATGACAATGTGGAAATGTGAAAAATATCCCGGAAAATATTATTCATTTCGCAATTGCCATTTTTCTAATTTTCACATTCATCTTTCTTATTTCGTAATTTCACTCCGTGATTTTTCCTTCATTAAAAATAACATTTCTTGGAACGGGCACCAGCACTGGTGTTCCGATGATTGGTTGCAGTTGCGAGGTTTGCACATCAACCGATACTAAAGATAAACGGCTTCGCTCAAGTGTATTAATAGAATCAAAAAAAACAAAAATTGTTATTGATACAACGCCGGATTTCCGTTACCAAATGTTGCGCGCAAATGTGAAACAGTTGGATGCAATTATTTTTACGCATCCGCATAAAGATCATATTGCAGGTTTGGATGATGTGCGCGCATATAATTTTTTTTCAAAAAAACCAATGCAGGTTTATGCAAATGAAATGACGCAGGAAGTCATCATCCGCGAATTTCCTTATGCATTTGCAGAAACAAAATATCCCGGCCTGCCAGAAATAAAATTAAATACGATTACTGTTGAGCCATTTACAATCGGCGATATTACCATTATACCAATTTTAGTATGGCATTTAAAAATGCCAGTACTTGGTTTTCGCTTCGGAAATTTTACTTATATAACTGACGCGAATAAAATTGATGACGCAGAAAAAGAAAAAATAAAAGGCAGCGAAATAATTGTATTAAATGCGTTGCGCCACGACAAACATATTTCCCACTTCAGCCTTCCTGAAGCCATTGATTTGGTTAATGAATTGCAAATTCCTAAAGCTTATTTCACGCACATCAGCCATCAGCTCGGCAAACATGAGCTGGTGCACGCTTCGCTGCCGGAAGGAACCAAGCTAGCGTTCGACGGGCTCGAAATTCATATTTAAACTTTCACTTTGCCAACCAGTCTTAGCGGTATAAAATTTGGTTATTATTTTGTACTAAGCAGATGAATAATTATTAAGCTTCAAGGGCGTCGCACACTTGTACAGTTGATTATTAATGAGCAATTACATTTATTAAAAAATAAAAAGTAAAAATTAAAAAGAGATTAAGCAGAAAAACTTGAGTTGAGTAGAGAACTAAAAGTACAAGTGTGCGACGCAACGGCTGACGATTAGCATTACAAATGCCAAGTACAAAAAAAATAAAATTTGAAAGCATTAACCTGCAATCATTAATCAAAAATTGTTTCGTGTTAAGCGCAGGTTAATCAAAACAAAATAAACAACTAAATTTTTTATTCATTCGTATTCTTAAATACAAAAAATTATCTGGTATGAAAAAGAAGGTGATCGTTTTAGCAACACTTATTATTTGTTCGGCGAAAATTTTTGCACAGACTTATGTGGAATTTGTGCCTACAGCCGGTTACACGTTTAATGACCGCGTTGGTTTTAATAACAGCTATGCAAAAATTGATGGCTCCACAAATTTTGGTGGTTCGTTTTTATTTAACATCAACCGCAGGATTGGTTTCGATTTATTGTACAGCCACATGTCTACCACTTCTGGTTTTTATGATTTTAATAATAATGCGCCGGGCGTTACAAAAATCAGCAGTGGCAATTTGAACCTGGATTATATCATGCTCGGGCCTGTTCAAACATTTGATATTCCGAATTCGCCGGTTCGCCCTTTTATTGGTGCCATGCTTGGTGCATCAATTTTTACCCCGGGAATTCTTGAAAATGCAAACGATGTAAAATTTACCTGGGGAGTACAGGCTGGTACAAATATTTATTTTACGCCATGGTTTGGCCTTCGTTTAAAAGCGCAATTATTAGCGCCGGTTGATGGATCAAACGGAGGTTTTTATGCAGGCAATAGTTCATCCGGCCAACCTGTTGAAACTTATCCAGCGGATGTTTTACAATTTAGTCTTAATGCAGGTTTGGTAATTGGCTTAGGCAAAGAGATGCCATTATTAAGGCCACGTGCACATGTGCGCAGGCCGCGTTACAGGCCGTATCCGCCGCCATACAGGTATTATTAACAGTAGTTTTGTAATTATAAATCAGCAAAGGTTGCCTTTAAAAAAGGCAGCCTTTTTTTTTATTAATAAAATAAAAATTAATGATTTGGTGAGCTAAAAAATGAAGTTTATTTTGAACATCAATTTAAACCTTATGCTCCCTGAAAAAGTACGTGCGTATTTTTCTTTTACAAAGAAAGAACGCGTTGGAATTTTTGTATTAATAAGTTTGATCGGAATTGTTTTTATACTTCCGTATTTTTTTCCTACACCCAAAGCAGAGAAAAATCAAAAAGCATTTGAGCAATTTAAAAATGAAATTGCAACGCTAAAAGTTCAGCAAAAATCAGATTCTCCGCGTTATAATAATCATGCTGATGATTATGAGAATAATAATTTTGAACCATTAAAAAATAATTCAAATGCTGCAAAAATTGAATTGTTTTATTTTGATCCAAATAGTATTAATGCAACGCAATGGAAAAAATTGGGCTTGCGTGATAAAACGATTTCAACTATTTTAAATTATATTAATAAAGGTGGCAAGTTTCGTTCAGCAGATGATCTCAAAAAAATTTATGGCTTGCACAATGATGAGTTTGAAAGATTATCGCCTTATGTAAAAATTGAAAATTCTGCTGCTTCTTTTATTAATAAAAATTCTGCAACGACATCTTATAATAATTCTTCTGCAACAAAAACTGAATTATTTTATTTTGATCCCAATACAATTTCTGCGGAACAATGGAAGCGATTAGGCTTGCGTGACAAAACGATTTCAACCATTTTAAATTATATTAATAAAGGTGGCAAGTTTCGCTCAGCAGAAGATTTGAAAAAAATTTATGGTTTGCATGATGATGAATATGAAAGATTATCGCCTTATGTAAAAATTGAAAATCAAACTTCAGTTATTAATAAAACCTCGATCGTTTCTTCTATTAATAATTCATCAAACAAAAAAAATTATCGTGGTGAAATCATTGATGTTAATAATGCAGATACAACTACATTAATGCAGTTGCCGGGAATCGGCAACAAACTGGCAAACCGCATTATAACTTTTCGCGAACGGCTTGGCGGATTTTATGCTGTTGATCAAATTGCAGAAACGTATGCGTTGCCAGATTCAACATTTATAAAAATAAAACCATTTTTAAAAACAAATAATGAAGTAAAAAAGATAAATATTAATACGGCCGACGCAAATATTTTAAAACAACATCCATATATAAAATGGAATCTGGCAAATGCAATTATTCAATACAGAAACCAACATGGTTTATTCAAATCAGTAAATGATGTGCAGCAAATTGCATTAATAACGCCGGAGATTTTTAAGAAGGTTGCGCCTTATTTGAAAGTGGAATAATTAAGAATAGGAGAAGGAAAAAATATTTTCAAACCCTAACTAACGTTTGTTAGTTTTTTAAAGAATGTATATATTTGTATACACAACAGTTTTTTCTGTTGGTTAAATTAGTAATGATTGTTTGCCAGTTGCCAGGAAATAGCATTTTGCTATTTCCTGGCTTTTTTAAAAAACCCCTGTGAATTAAAATTTGCGCCATGAATTTTCAACACTCTGAACTGACCCAACAGGTTGCACAAACCGCAGCCGATTTCGCCGCACAATATATTAAGCCGCATGTAATGGAATGGGACGAAAGCCAGGAATTTCCCGTACAAATTTTTAAAGAAATGGGCAAGCTTGGATTAATGGGCGTGCTGGTGCCGGAAGAATATGGCGGCGCTGGTTTGACTTATTTTGAGTACGTAGCCATCATCCAGGAAATTTCAAAAGTATGTGGTTCTATCGGATTGAGTTTGGCTGCGCATAATTCGCTTTGCACAAATCATATATTAATGTTTGGCAATGAAAATCAAAAGAAAAAATATTTACCAAAATTAGCAACGGCAGAATATATCGGCGCTTGGGGATTAACAGAACCCAACACCGGCAGCGACGCGGGCAATATGAAATGCACCGCAACAAAAGATGGTGACGATTGGATTTTAAACGGAACGAAATGCTGGATAACACATGGCAGGAGCGGAGATGTGGCAGTAGTAATTGCGCGTACTGGAGAACCGCGATCAAAAAATAATGCAACAGCATTTATTGTTGACCGAAATACAAAAGGTTTTAGTGGTGGAAAAAAAGAAAACAAACTTGGCATGCGCGCCAGCGAAACTGCCGAAATGATTTTTGATAATTGCAAAATTCCGGATGAAAACCGGTTGGGAAAAGTGGGCGATGGTTTTAAACAATCATTAAAAATTTTAGATGGCGGAAGGATTTCTATCGCCGCACTTTCTTTAGGCATTGCAAAAGGCGCGTATGAAGCTGCTGTAAAATATTCAAAAGAACGCCACCAGTTTGATCAGCCAATTTCATCTTTCCAGGGAATTTCTTTTAAGCTTGCTGATATGGCTACTGAAATTATGGCTGCAGAATTATTAACACTGCAAGCTGCTGACAGAAAAGATAAAGGAATGGGATTAACGAAAGAGTCTGCCATGGCAAAATATTATGCAAGCGAAGTGGCTGTAAAAGTGGCGACAGATGCCGTGCAAATATTTGGTGGTTATGGTTACACAAAAGATTTTCCCGTAGAAAAATTTTATCGGGATAGTAAACTCTGCACCATTGGCGAAGGCACTTCGGAAATTCAAAAAATTGTTATTGCGAGAGAAGTGTTGAAGGATTGATTGCGGAAAAAGATGGCCGATGATTGTTGGCCGTTGTTCGACTTTATTGAAACACAACAATTGTATTCCGGCCATCCGCCATCGCCCAACGATCATCGTTTCATTCACGGCATAAAATCATCTTCATCTTTCGGTGAATATTTATCAAACAACTTATCGATTGGCCCGGAGAAAAGCGGGAATTTTTCTTTGGTAAAATTCTTAATTACTTCAATGGCTTTATAAGCTTGTTCTTCTGTAAGGCCCTGTGCCAGCAAGCGTTCTATTAAATCCTGCATAGAAATTTTATTAATGATTTTTAAACGCCGCAGATGAATAAACTATAAATCTGCAGCTCAGAATATCTCTCAAAAATAAAAAACGCCAAAATATTTTCTGACGTTTTTTATTTTATTAATAATTATTTTTTCCTACGCAACTTTTAGCAAACTCATTTTGCTCTTGTCAAATTTCTTCTTCGCATATTCCAAATCAACATGAAATTTATTTTCTTTTGATGAAGGCAATTCAAACATGGCGTCGGTTAAAATGCTTTCGCAAATGCTGCGCAAACCTCTCGCACCGAGTTTATATTCGAGCGCTTTTTCGACCATAAAATCAAGCACATCATCATCAATGTATAACTTAATATTTTCAATCTCAAACAAACGCTGGTATTGTTTTATTAATGAATTTTTTGGTTCTGTTAAAATAGAACGCAATGTTGTTTTATCAAGCGGATTTAAATGTGTAACAACTGGCAAACGCCCAAGCAATTCGGGTATTAACCCGAATGATTTTAAATCGGGCGCATTAACAAACTGCAACAAATTTTTCTTCGCCGCTTCCTGCTGATCTTTATTTACATTAAAGCCAATTCCGTTTGTATTAATGCGGCGCGCAATAATTTTATCAACGCCATCAAACGCACCACCACAAATGAAAAGAATATTTTGTGTATTGATCTTTACCAATTTTTGTTCCGGATGTTTTCTACCACCCTGTGGCGGAACAAGCACGTCAGTTCCTTCAAGCAATTTTAATAATCCTTGTTGAACACCTTCGCCACTTACATCACGCGTGATGGATGGATTATCGCCTTTGCGCGCAATTTTATCCAATTCATCTATATATACAATGCCACGCTCAGCAGCAGTTACATCATAATTACAAACCTGCAATAATCTTGATAAAATACTTTCTACGTCTTCACCAACATAACCAGCTTCTGTAAAAACAGTTGCATCCACAATCGCAAAAGGAACATTTAATAATTTGGCAATTGTTTTTGCAAGCAATGTTTTTCCGGTTCCTGTTTCTCCAACCATTATAATGTTGCTCTTTTCAATTTCCACATCGCCATCGGCAACTTTTTGCTGCAATCTTTTATAATGATTGTACACAGCAACTGCCAGCACTTTTTTTGCATCATCCTGGCCAATTACATATTCATCCAAAAAACGTTTTATTTCTATCGGTTTTTTTACCGTTAATTTAAATTGTGTGGTTGTGGTTTTATCATCTTTAATCAGCAATTCCTGCTGAATAATTTCCTGCGCATGTTCTACACAGTTTTCACAAATATGGCCTTCCTGGCCGGCAATAAGGATTTTTACCTCATCGCGGCTGCGGCCACAAAATGAACAATGCAACGAATTTTTTGCCATTATATCTTAAATTAAAATGAATGTAAAGTTACCCAACTTATCTGCCAAATCAAAATCCCAAAAACCGGTTTTAATAACGCATAATTCCGGCCTTTGGGATTTATTAATAAAAATATATTTACAGCTTGTCAACCAATTGGTCAACGATGCCATATTTTATCGATTCGTTCGCGTCCATCCAATAATCGCGGTCAAAATCTTTCATAATTGTTTCAAATTTTTTACCGCAATTTTCTGCCAAAATCCGCGCTGCAATTTCCTTTGTTTTTCTTGTTTGAATGGCCTGTATTTCCAAATCAGCGCTCACTGCCTGATAATGCCCGCCAATACTTGGCTGGTGAATCATCACTTCGCCATGCGGAAAAATATAGCGTTTCCCTTTTGTTCCGCCGCTTAACAATATGGAACCCATTGATGCAGCCAATCCCATACAAATCGTGCTCACAGGGCTTTTCAGCATTTTCATGGTATCGTACATTACCATTCCGCTGGTTACCATTCCACCCGGGCTATTAATAAAAAATTTTATTTCTTCGCCTGGTTTATCTGCATCGAGCAATAATAATTTTGTAACAATATCACGCGCAGATTTATCATCTACCGGCCCCCACAATTGCACGCTTCTTGTTTCAAAAAAATATTTTTCCATCTTCTTCATCAGCATGCCGGCATCCTGATTTTTTTCTTCTTTTGGTTCTTTTTCATCAGGTTCTTCATCGTCCATTTTAAAGGGCTTAAACATATATTGAGCGTAATTCATAATTCAGTTTTTTAAAAATTATTATTGAGTCAGCAATTGTTATTAATCATCATTGGTTGCGTCGCACTCTTATACTTTTGGTTCTTTACTGAGCAATCTTATTATTGATCTCTCTTTTCTTTACGCGGGTTTATTAATAAAACTTCATCAACCAAACCATACTCTTTCGCTTCTTCAGCAGTTAACCAATAATCGCGGTCGCTGTCTTTTTCAATTTGCTTCGCAGTTTTCCCTGTATGGAATGCAGTTATTTCATACAATTCTTTTTTCAATTTTCTTATTTCATTCACGGTAATTTCAATATCACTTGCCTGGCCGCCAATTGCGCCGCTTGGCTGGTGCATCATAATTCGGCTGTGTTTCAACGCAGTTCTTTTTCCTTTTGTTCCGGCGCACATTAATACCTGTCCCATAGAAGCTGCCATACCAATACAAATCGTAGAAACATCAGGCGTAACATATTGCATCGTATCATAAACGCCAAGGCCGGAATACACGCTTCCACCAGGAGAATTAATATACATCTGGATATCGCGGTGGCGATCTGTACTGTCTAAAAATAACAATTGTGCAGTTACAATATTCGCCACTTCATCATTAATAGGATAGCCTAAAAAAATAATGCGGTCCATCATTAACCGGCTGTAAACATCCATCACAGCCACATTCATCGGGCGTTCTTCAATAATGTTGGGAGTAAGGTTTGTAACGTTGTATTTGTTATAATCATTTAAAGTATTGCTGGAAATACCCCGGTGTTTTACGGCGTACTTTTCAAATTCTTTTTGTGTGCTCATATTATGATTCGGGATTTAGATTCTGAATAAGCTTTTGTCTTTCAAATCTCCGTCCAAACTTTCAAACTGCCAAAAAACTGACAGAGTTGCGGATCAGTTTGCAATTAACAGTTTACAGTTGGCAGTTATTAGCTTTTAATGTTCAAATAAACATTATACTGAAAAACAAAACGTACAATCGAAATATTCAATTGTACGTTTGCAAATCTTTATTCTGTCAACTGTCATCTGTCAACCGTCAACTATTCATGATGATGATGCTGGTGTTCCGTTTGCATTTTATTAAAATCTTCAATGCTGATTGTTTTTTCTGTTGGCTTTACTTGTGTTTCGGCCCAATCAAAAACTTTTTCAGTTTGTAAACGATGAACCGTTTCTTCTACAAATTTTTTATCCTGCATCATTTTATTAATGTAATCAGTAATCCATGGTTGCTCTTCATCCACAACCTGGCCTTGCATATAACTTAATAATTGATTTTTTGCAGAAGCTTTAATGTCATCGGCAGTTACATCAATTTTATTTTCATCAACTACTTTATTAACGATTAATGTCCACTTCAACTGGTTAACAAAAGTTGGAAATTCCTGCTCCACTTCTTCCGGCGTTTTTGGTTGTTCGCCACCACTTTGAATCCAGCGTTTTAAAAAATTTTCTGGAAATTCAATTTTTGTATCATTTAATAATTCGTGGTAAACTGAATGCTGTAGCTGGTTACGGCTTTGTGTGTCCAATTGTTTTTGAATATCGTCTTTTAAAGCTGCGCGAAATTCTTCTTCTGTTTTAATTTCTTTTGCAGGAAAAACTTTCTTAAAAAATTCTTCATTTAATTCCGGCCTTTCAACCAAGCCAACTTTTGTAAGTGTTACTTTAAAATATTTTGATGCAGCATCTTCTTTTGAAAAACCTAAATCACTTATAATCCATTCTCTTTCTTTTTCATCAAATGCAGTTGGCAATTGCAACACTACAAAATCATCTTTTGTTTTTCCGATCCAATTTTTGCGGAAGCTTTCAGAAAAATATTTTACCAATAAAGAATTGTCTTTGCTAATTCCGCCTTCAATAATATTTCCGTCAGCATCGCTTTCTGTAAACACAACATTCAGCACATTATCATCGCCGGTTACAGTTTCCGGATCCTTCATTTTGCCATTGCGCAATTGCAGGCGTTCCACTTCTTCATTAATCATTTGCTCAGAAACTTCAATTTTATAACGCGTTAATTTTGCCGCGCCTAAATCAGTAATTTCAAACGGAGGTTTTAAACCAACTTCAAAAGCAAAAGCATATTCAGATGGCGTGTTTGCATCAATTTTACTTGCATCATTTTCTGGCAAAGGAAGCGGTTGCGCAAATATGTCCAGCTTTTCCGTTGTCATATAATTCGTCAATTCTTTTTCAACAGTTCTCAACACTTCATCTGTCAAAACAGAATTGCCATACATTTTTTTTATTAATCCTGCCGGAACCATGCCTTTGCGAAAGCCCGGGATATTGGCTTTTTTGCCATATTCTTTCAAGGCTTTTTCAAAAGACGGCAGGTAATCGCCTTTTTCAATTTTCACTGTAATCTTGTCATTAAGCAGGCTTATATTTTCCCTTGTAACGGTAGCCATTTTGTATTTTTTTAGTTGATAATTATAAAATTTTCCGGTTTGTTGAAAAACAAATTTCGGGCTGCAAAGGTATGGTATTTTGCGAAAGCAACGGTTATTAACTAGGAAGTATGAGCGACGAAGATTTGGTTCAATTTTTAATATTAATAATCATTTGTCAATATGATTTTAAAAAAAAGTTTCATTCGCTCAAGCTTTATTATTAATAAAGAATATTTCTTGTTGAATATTCTTTATTATTTTCCGTAATTAAAATTGAACGCTTTATTTTTTTATTCCACGAATCTTGTTCCTTGCTTCTTGTTTCTCATTTTATTTCTTGATTTTGTTTTTTTAAACTTAAAACCTTGTTCCATATTTCTTAACAACAAGGCACAATATTTAATAATAAACCATTAATGAACAGATCAAAATTTTCTATTTATGCGGCTTTGGTTGCCAACATTGGCATTGCGGCCGCAAAATTTTTTGCAGCAGCAATAAGCCACAGTGCGGCGATGACGTCAGAAGCCATCCATTCGCTGGTTGATTGTTTAAACGAATTATTATTGCTGCTCGGCATTTACAGAAGCAATAAAAAAAGCGACAAACAACATCCTTTTGGCTACGGCCGCGAATTATATTTCTGGTCATTTATTGTTGCCTTATTAATACTTGCATTGGGCGCGGGCATTTCATTTTATCAAGGTTACCAGCATATAAAAAACCCAACACTTTCAAGCGATTTAAAATGGAGTTATATCGTGCTCGGCATTTCAATGATTCTTGACAGCACATCTTTTATTATTGCTTATAAACAGTTTAGTAAAGTGCGTGGCGAACAAACTTTGTGGCAGGCAATCCGCAGCAGCAAGGATCCTTCGAGCTTTATGGTTTTGCTGGAAGATGGCGCTTCTGTAACCGGCAATTTGATTGTTTTTATTTGCCTTCAACTAAGCGTGTATTTTAAAAATCCATATTTTGATGGTATTGCATCATTGTGTATTGGCGTGTTGCTCGCATGCACTTCTATGGTACTTGCATTTGAAAGCCGGAGTTTATTAATGGGTGAAAGTATATCGCAAAAAACGGAAGAAGACATTATTAATATGGTAAAAAATGATGCAGCCGTTAATAAATTTCACCGCATATTTTCCAGCTACCAATCGCCGGATGAAGTTTTAATTGTGCTCATTGTTTCCTTCAAAGAAAATTTAAGTATTAATAATATTAATGAAAGCATTGAACGGATGAAAAAACTTATTGGCGATAAGTATGGAAAAATAAATTACATACTTATTCAGCCGCAGGCAAAAGAAAAAATTAATGATGGTTTTGAAATCTGATTTTATATCATTTTAAAAATAAAAAAATGATTGGCATAGATTTTAACTTTAATAAATACTATGCTTAAAACAACCACCACTGCAAAGCTTGCTTTTTATGCCCGTTTCGCACTTATTTTACATGCAGTATTTTTAATTGTTTTCTTTTTATACATCGGAAGAGAAATTATTATCCCTTTATTTTTTTCCTTTTTAATTGCCGTTTTATTATTGCCGCTCGAAAGTTTTTTGGAAAGAAAAAAAGTGCCGCGTGGCATTGCATGTGCAATTCCAATTTTACTTTTTATAATTATTATTACTGGTTTGATGTTTTTCTTTACGAAAGAATTGGGAAGTTTTTCAAAAGAATTGCCGCAGGTAAAAGAAAAATTTGCAGACCTTTTACAAAATGCGCGCACATGGATTTCCAACAAATATCATATTGATGATAACAAGCAAAAAGATTACATCGCAAAATCATCTCACGATATTATCAGTTTCGGAATTGGTACGCTCGGAACAACTTTTGTTGGCGCGCTGGAGCTTTCTGTAATCAGTATTTTTTGCTTGATCTTCAGCTTTTTTATTTTGTATTATAAAGCATTATTAAGGCAATTTATATTTTCATTTTTTACGCGTGAACAATGTATTGAAGTGAAAGAAGTAGTAAAAAATATAAAGGTTGTTATCAATGGTTATATGGTTGGATTGCTTGCAGAAATGGGTTTGATTATTTTATTGAGTTTCACCGCGCTTTCTTTGCTCGGAATAAAATATGCATTGCTGTTTTCCTTACTGGCAGCGGTTTTAAACCTTATACCTTATTTCGGAATTTATACGGCAACAGCAATAAGTATGTTCATAATTTTTGCGCAGGGAACCGGGAACCAGGCATTGGAAGCAGGCGGTGTTTTTATAGCCATTCATCTTATTGATTCAAATTTTTTATTGCCAAAAATTGTTGGTGGAAGAGTAAAAATGAATCCGTTTATAAT
>Ga0206963_10096_pt1 | contig 29650 bp, 23 predicted proteins | sample Alteio_BWOrgHeat_28_FD_152958 | JGI IMG/M metagenome (GOLD analysis project Ga0206963, IMG submission 152958) | Enriched cells from forest soil in Barre Woods Harvard Forest LTER site, Petersham, Massachusetts, United States -... | ecosystem: Environmental > Terrestrial > Soil > Temperate forest >... | reverse complement strand
GCGTTCCTTTGGCAAATCCTTCCCGTAAACCTGGCGAATGGCAGGACTACGAAGTAGTATGGACTGCTCCCCGTTTCAAAGATGACGGAAGCCTTGACTCACCCGCACGTGTAACCGTTTTTTTAAATGGAGTTCTGGTACAAAATAATTATATCCTGACTGTAGTTACCCAATATATCGGTAAACCATATTACAAAAAACATGGAGCCTCACCCATTAAACTTCAGGCACACGGAGATCCCAGCGAACCGATTAGTTACAGGAATATTTGGATACGACCTTTGTGAGATATGGGATATGGGTTATGGGATATGAGTTCTTATTAAATTTAATAATCAATATCCCATAACTCATATCCCATAACCCATAACCCATATCTATTTAGTAACATACACCACTCCATCCTTCAATTCTTTTACAACTGTCATATCCTGATGCTGAAGTATGGATTTCAGATCGGGCATGGAAGGATTATCCAGGTCATTAAACCAAACCAGGTAATTATTTTTACCGTTATAATATTGCTGAACCTGTGTTGGGAAATCCAGAAATGGTAATTGTCGCGCGGCTATCCCGGTAACAAAATATACAGCTTCACCGGCATTTGAATAGATTGGAATCCGGGGATCAAAAATATTTTTATTTTTTTCAAGAAACTGAACAATATCAGACTGAACAAAGGGGTCTTCCCGGTAACCTGGAATTCCTGCGTCTTTCACTCCATCATAATATTCATAATCAGCACGTACCTGTGCATTTAAAAACCAAACCGTAATCAATAAAAAAAGAATGCCATATACCCATTTCAACCTAATGGACCTTTTATTAATAAATCCGGGGATCCAACAACTAATGCACCACAACAGAGGAATAAAAATGGGCGACAATAACCGGTTCGTAAATTGCTCGTACCGTGTATAGCTTGAAGTAATAATCATGAAAATACAATAGATCAATCCCGTAACAGCCATTGTATATTCAAATCCATACTTTGATTTTTTCCTGTTCTTATTAAATATAATGGCGGCAGCAAAAAGTATTAATAGTACAATGGTCAGCGTGATCGCTAATAGTGGCATTCTTTCAAGCAGAAGCCAGTCACAAAGAACACCACCAAAATATTCCATGATTTTCAGGATTCCTTCATCATTCCTGGGACGTGGGCCCATAGCGAGTCCGGTTTCTTTAAGATTACGAATAATATTGATTAGCAGTAAAGAGAAAGAAATGCTTCCAAATAGCATGCAATCGAGAATTCTTTTACGCCAGGTAAAAGCCCTGTTAAAAAATAAAAGAAATAAACCGGTAATAATCAAAAAGACACCCGCATAACGGGTTAAGCAGGACAAAGAACAAATCAGGATTGAAATCAGGAGCCAGCCTGTAGTATATTGTTTTAAATAATTTGAAATACTGATAATGAAAAAAAGTATCAGGATAAGAAAAACGGTTTCTGACCATAAATAAGAATAGACTTCCTGCATTGCAGGACTCAATAGAATACAAATGAGCAAAATGCGTTTATACCATGCTGAGGGTTTGTTGAACCCGTTCATAATTCCTCCACTTATATATAATAATAAACCGAACAGGAGTCCATTCAGCAGAGGACCAAATTGAAGAGGGTCAAGCCTGGTAAAAAAAGAAATGACGGTTAAAAAACAAGGGTAAGCAAATGGAAAGTCAACAACCGGCAAATCGTCAAATGAAATGAATCCTTTACCATGAACCAGGTGCCTGGCAGCGCTCAGATAGGTTACTGAATCCGGAGAAATCCCGATTCCACTGTGCCTTGAAAATATCTGAATCAGGAAAAAGCCGATCAGGGCGGCCAGAATTGAATCCAGGTTGTTTGAAAGGGAAAATAAATGAGACTTTACTTTCATTTGTTAATTCGAAGATATAGGAATTATGATTGTTTTTTCTATGAACGCCTTAACCTAATTTCAATTTTTGTTCCAGATCAAATAATTGATGAACAGGATCAAATACCTTTTTTGCTTATTAGTCGTCTGCAGTTTTGACCATGCCAGTGCCCAGATATTTGGCGGGACACCTCCTTCAGTCAAATGGAAAGTTGTTCATTCGGTTCCGGCAAATATCATTTATCCGCCGGGGCTGGACAGCGAAGCGCGTGAAGTTGCATTCCTGGTCACAGCCCTGAGTAAAACCACCTTGAGAACTATTGGTGACCAGCAAAAACCAATCGATATAGTATTTCATAATCTGACAACCATCCCCAACGGATATGTGCAGCTGGCACCATTCAGAAGCGAATTCCAGCTCACCCCGGAGCAAAATAGTTTTGATCTTGGCAGTCTGCCCTGGTATCAGACACTGGCCATACATGAATACCGGCATGTGCAGCAGTACAATAATTTTCGCGTAGGCCTTTCCAAAGCTTTTTACATTCTGTTTGGTCAGGACGGACTTGCATTTGCTAATAGTCTTTCAGTTCCAAACTGGTTATTTGAAGGCGACGCTGTTTTCCAGGAAACCCTGGTCAGTCAGCAGGGCAGGGGACGACTTCCTCTTTTCCTCGCAGGATTTGAAAGTCTCTGGGTTTCAGAAAAGAATTATTCCTGGATGAAACTTCGCAATGGATCATACCGGGATTTTACGCCAAACTGGTATCCTTTGGGCTATATGCTGGTGGCCTATGGAAGGGAAAAATATGGATCTAATTTCTGGGATAAAACTGCCAGGGAAGCTGCTGCATTTAAAGGTTTATTCTATCCACTTCAAAATTCAATAAAAAGAAATGCGGGTGTAACCTTTGATACTTTCAGGGTAAAGGCCATGAATTATTTCCGGGATCAGCTGCCGGAAGATGCCTTTACAAGCGAGCCTGCGATGTACGGTAAAAAAATGCCTCATTTTGTCGCAGATGAATTATTTCCGCAATTCACCGACAGCAATCACCTGGTATTCCTGAACAGCAGTTACCGTCTTCCGCCTGAATTTGTTTTACAACAAACCGGCTCGGAGAAACTTACCAGGATAAAATTCCAGGCAGTTGTATTGGATCAGACCTTTACTTACAGGAACCATAAAATTGTTTACACAGCTTATGAACCTGATCTCCGCTGGGGATGGAGGGATTATTCAGTATTAAGGATCATAGATGTCGATACAAAAAAAGATATCCGTCTGCTTGGTAAGACAAAATATTTTTCTCCGGATATTTCTCCCGACGGAAAATCTGTGGTTGCAGTAAACATGGCGCGGACAGGAAAAAGTTCTCTTGATATTGTGGATATACAATCAGGAAAAATTCTGAGGCAAATTCCAAATCCCGACATGCTGATTTATACCTATCCTAAATTTTTTTCTGAAGAACAACTGGTGACAGCTGTCAGAAATAAAAAAGGACAGATGGGACTGATGCGGGTCGACATTCTTTCGGGTAATCAGCAATTACTTGTAGACTGGTCAATGGAACCACTCGGATTTATTTCTGTAGAAAATAGCCGGATTTATTTCACGCGGACTTTCAATGAACATGATCAGGGTTTCTGCTGGCAGGATGGCCAGATTTACCAGATGAATGATGAAGCAAGCGCAGGCAACTATCAGCTTTCGGGGGGGATATGGGAAATTAACCTGGAATAGTTTCACGAGTGCCGGGTACCATGTTCAAACTACCAATGCGGAAAAAGCATTCAACATCGTACCGGAAATTTTTCCTGTACTGGATACATCAGAAAAACACAGAGTATATGCGCTGAATAATCCTCCATTCCAGATACCTCATCCCATTCCTGATTCGGTATTTCCCGTGAAACCATATAATTCGTTCACACATTTATTTAATTTCTATAGTTGGAGGCCTTATGTTAATGACCCGAATTATACGCTGTCTCTTTTGGGAGAGAATGTATTGAATACATTTCAATCAGAAATATTTGTTGGTTATAACCGAAATGAACAATCGAAGAATGCCGGAATGGATTTTACTTATGGAGGGCTTTTCCCATTTCTAAATATCGGGACAGAGTATATTCTCGATCGGAACAGTTATTACGGTAACCAAAAAATATACTGGAATGAATTGCTTAGTTATGCAGGATTTTCCATTCCGCTGGATTTAAGCAGGGGCAGATGGCTTACCAGCCTGGAAGGTGGAAGCAATATCACCTGGCACCAGCAGTACTTTCAGGGATCGTTTAAAGACAGTATTAAAAACACTTCTTATTTCAGTTTGGATCCTCAATTATTATTTACGCACCAGCTTCAGACTGGCAGGCTTCAAATTAATCCTTCATTTGCCCAAACCTTGTTGTTGCAGTATGACCGGGCTGTAACAAATATTTCCGGGAACCAGGTTCTGGCGTCTGCAAATTTTTATTTCCCAGGCCTGACTGCGACCAATAGTATTGTAATTAATACTGCAGTACAACAGCGTGATTCATTAAACCAGGTCAGATTTACCAACAACTTTCCTTTTGCAAGGGGATATTCCGGCGAAAACTTCTATCAGATGTATACGATCGGGTTCAATTATAATCTTCCGCTTGTATATCCAGACTGGGGGTTTGCAAACCTTATTTACTTTTTTAGAATCCGTGCCAATGCATATTACGATTATACGGGTGTACCTTATTTTGCTACGAATGGGCCGGGTGTACAATCACAATACAGATCCTTTGGTCTCGAAATATATCTGGACACACAATGGTGGAACCAGCTTCCTTTGAGTTTTGGAATCAGGTACAGCAGACTTCTTGATCCGGACTATGAGGGGAGGGGACCCAATCAATGGGAGCTGATTCTGCCGCTGAATATTCTACAAAAGGGTTATAACAGCAGAATATCCAATCTTTAGAAAGATGTTTCGCATCAGCAGGAACTTCTTAATTTTGCGCGCTTCCGGAGAAAACTTATCCGGTCATATTGTATGAGTTATAAATCAGAAATTGAGAAAAGAAGAACATTCGCCATCATTTCCCATCCGGATGCCGGTAAAACGACGTTGACCGAAAAATTCCTTTTATTTGGAGGTGCCATTCAAACAGCAGGCGCCGTTAAGAGTAATAAGATCAGAAAATATGCCACCAGCGATTTCATGGAAATAGAGCGTCAGCGCGGAATTTCTGTGGCCACTTCCGTAATGAGTTTCCAGTATAAGGATAAACTCATTAATCTGCTGGATACGCCGGGACATAAAGACTTTGCCGAAGATACTTACCGAACATTAACAGCTGTGGATAGTGTTATTCTAGTCATAGACAGCGTTAACGGAGTTGAAGAACAAACCCGAAAGCTGACGGAAGTCTGCCGCATGCGCGACACACCTATCATCGTTTTTGTAAATAAGATGGATCGTGATGGTAAGAACAGGTTTGAACTGATGGAAGAAATTGAGAACGAGCTGCATATTAAATTACATCCACTTACATGGCCCATTAATAATGGTAAAGATTTTAAAGGTGTTTATAACCTGCACGATAAAAACCTGATTTTATTTACTGCGAATACAAAAGCATCAGATGAAGATGTAGTACAGATCCAGGATCTCGGTACTTCTCTGCTGGACGAAAAACTCGGTGAAAAAGATGCATCCATATTACGCGAAGATGTGGAGCTTGTGGATGGCGTTTACGGACCACTCATTATTGACGAATACCTCAGCGGAAAAATTGCGCCTGTATTTTTCGGATCAGCCATTAATAATTTCGGCGTCCGTGAAATGCTGGATAGTTTTATCCGAATCGCCCCGGTACCTCAATGCCGGCCTACGACTGGTGGTGCGGTTTGTCCTGAGGACGAAAAATTCAGCGGGTTTGTTTTCAAGATCCATGCAAATCTTGATCCCAGGCATCGCGACCGGATTGCATTTATCAGGGCCTGCAGCGGAAAATTTGAACGAAATAAATATTTCCATCATGTACGTTTGAATAAAGACGTGCGTTTCAGCAATCCATATAGTTTTCTGGCACGTGATAAGGATGTCATAGATGAAGCATATCCGGGTGATGTAGTCGGTCTTTTCGACACCGGAAATTTCAAAATCGGTGATACACTTACAGAGGGGGCTGATTTTTATTTCACCGGTATACCTTCTTTTTCGCCTGAAATATTTAAGGAGGTCCAGAATAAAGATCCCATGAAGACCAAACAACTGGAGAAGGGATTATTACAATTAACGGATGAAGGCGTAGCGCAGTTATTCACCCAGTTTGGCGGAAACAAAAAGATTATCGGCTGCGTGGGTGAGTTGCAGTTTGAAGTCATTCAATACAGACTCCTCCACGAATATTCTGCATCTGTTCAATTCAATACGCTTCCTTTTTTCAAAGCCTGCTGGATAACGAGTAAGGATGAGAAAAAGCTCCTCGACTTCGCCAGGTTCAAACAAAATAATATCGCAGAGGACAAGGACGGGCATATGGTTTATCTCGCACAAAGTGAGTGGTTCCTGAAAACGGAGATCACCAATAATCCGGATATTGAGTTTCATTATACCTCTGAAATACACAAGTAACTCGATAGTGTGAGAGTGTGAGAGTGTGAGAATGTGAGAGTGTGGGTGTTAAAAAGAGAAAAGGGTAGGGTGAATTTCTTTAGTTTTTAACGTGAATGATACATTTTCACTTTAAATAAATGCGGGAGATTAGGGTTTACAAAACTCTCCCATAATGTTTAGGCAAGACGGTCCGATTATTAAAAAATCTACAGAATTTGCAATTAAAATCATTAAATACTGTGATTTTTTAACCTCAAAAAAACAATTTGTCTTTTCGAATCAGCTACTAAAATCCGGAACTTCTATTGGGGCAAATGTTTTTGAAGCCCAATATGCTGAAAGCAGGCTGGACTTCATTCATAAAATGAAAATTGCTTTAAAGGAAGCTAATGAAACCCGTTATTGGCTTACGTTATGTGAAAAAATGGAAGGCCTAAATGTGGAAAAAGACTCTCTAAATGACTTGAATGAAATTATGGCCATTCTTTCCAAAATAATAATTACAAGCAAAAAAAACTTAAGTCAGAATTAAAACTCTCACACCCTCACACTCTCACACTCTCACACTATTTTAATCGCACCCCGGTATAATTATGCGGACTAATCTTCTTCAGCTCTTTTTTTACTACTGCGGCAATATCAAGTCCGTCGATAAATGTGTGAATTGATTCCCGGGTGATCCCATTTTTCCCCCTGGTAAGTTCTTTTAGTGCTTCGTAGGGATTTGGATAATCTTCTCTTCTCAAAATCGTTTGAATGCCTTCTGCAACGACGGCCCAGTTATTTTCGAGATCCTGAACTATTTTATCTGTATTTAATACCAGTTTGGAAATGCCCCTTTCAATGGATTTGAGGGCCAGAATAGTGTGAGAAAAAGGGACCCCGATATTTCGCAGGGTGGTGGAATCGGTCAGATCACGCTGCAGGCGGGATACCGGAAGTTTCGAAGACAGGTATTCAAACAATGTATTAGCCATACCCAGATTGCCTTCCGCATTTTCAAAATCAATCGGGTTTACTTTATGCGGCATGGTCGATGATCCGATCTCTCCTTCTTTTATTTTTTGCTTGAAATAATCCATGGAAATATATGTCCACAGGTCCCTGCAAAAATCGATCAATATGGTATTGATCCGTTTCATGCAGTCAAATTGCGCAGCAAGCAGGTCATAATGTTCGATCTGTGTAGTAAACTGCTGGCGTTTCAGTTCGAGTTTTTTCTCAACAAATTCGTTTCCAAGTTTGGTCCAGTCCCTCTTTGGAAATGCGACAAAATGTGCATTGAAATTTCCCGTCGCTCCTCCAAATTTAGCAGTGAATGGAATTTGGATCATGAGCTCTATCTGATTTTGAATTCTTTCCACGAATACCATTATTTCTTTGCCGAGGGTAGTTGGGGAAGCAGCCTGCCCATGGGTACGGGCCAGCATGGGCGTATTGCGCCATTGATTGGCCAGAATAGCGAGTTGCTTTTTCAGATTTAAGACAAAGGGTAGATATTCGATTTCCACAACATGTTTCCAAAGCAAGGGAATTGCAGTATTATTAATATCCTGGGATGTAAGGCCAAAATGAATCCATTCCCTGATTTCAGCATCTTTGGTACTTGCCAATTTTGATTTCAGAAAATATTCAACTGCTTTTACATCGTGGTTCGTCGTTCTTTCGATTTTTTTAATCTCCAGGGCATCTTGGAGATTAAAATTTTCCATTAGTGCCAGCAGGAATTTTTTTGTACCGGGAGAAATGGTGAAAAATTTCTTTTCGGAAAGAAAAATTAAATAAGAGACTTCAACCTGAACCCGGTATTTTATAAGGGCATATTCAGAGAAGTATTCACCCAATTGTTGCAGTTGGCTGCGATATCTGCCGTCTAACGGTGAAATAGCTGTCAGTGGATGAAGTTCCATATACTCTTTTGCCTGCAGGGATTATTTGGACGTCTTCCCTACATTTGCAGCCAAATTTAAACTAATCGCATTGGACAGAAAAATAAGGGTAGGTGCTGTAAGTTATTTGAATACCAAACCGCTGTTATACGGGATTAAAAATTCCCCTGTCATTGATGAAATATCCCTTATTACTGAATTTCCGGCCAGGATTGCAGATATGCTCCTTAGAGATGAAATTGATATAGGCCTTGTGCCGGTTGCAATCATTCCACAAATGAAGGAATATCATATAAATACCAGCTTTTGTATCGGTTCTGACGGGCCTGTTGCGTCGGTTGGTTTATTCAGCGAAGTTCCGATTCACGATGTGAAAACAGTTATACTTGACTATCAAAGCCGGACTTCCGTATTGCTTGCAGAAATCCTGTTTGAAAAATACTGGAAACGAAAGCCTGAATATGTACATTCAGATACTGACTTTCTGAATCAGATAAAGGGAAATACTGCGGCGGTAATTATCGGTGACAGGGCCCTCCAGCAAAGAAAGTCTTCAGCCTATTTTTATGATTTGGGTGAAGTGTGGAAGCAGATGACCGGACTGCCATTTGTATTTGCAGCCTGGATCAGTAATAAAGCGCTGGATCCAATATGGTTAGAGCGGTTCAACGATGCGAATGCTTATGGTGTTCAGAATATTCCGCTGGTTTTGGAACAAATATCAGAATCGTTTTTTGACTTTAAACAATACTATACAAGTTACCTGAGCTATCGATTTGATGAAGAAAAGAAAAAAGGATTAAATCTCTTTCTGCAAATGTTAGCCGATAAGAAGTAAATCCCCCTTTCCAAATATATTTCCGATAGAGAATTTGTTACAATTACATATACAAATGCCTGAAGATAATTAGAACACAAATTCTTATGCTAATTTTATAAATATGCAGAAAAAGAATTCTATAGTTGCGTGGGTAAAGGCAGCAAAAAGAAGAGGCAAATTGCTGTTTAAAAATAATCCGGAAAAATTATTAAAAAAAGTAAAGGGCATCATACATGTTGGGGCAAATACCGGGCAGGAAAGAGAATTATATACCCAATATGGATTAGCTGTGGTTTGGATTGAACCCATCCCTGAAATATTCGAAAAATTACAGCTGAATCTTTTGGGATTTACAGGACAGATAGCTCTTAAAGGACTTGTAACAGATCAAGACGATATGGAATATCAATTCCACCTTGCCAACAACAATGGAGCTTCTTCATCCATTTTGGATTTGAATCTCCATCAGGATATTTGGCCCGAAGTAGGTTATGAAAAAACAATTAATCTGCATAGCAGGAAACTTTCCTCATTATTAAATGACAATAATATAAACGTTTCGAATTATGATATGTTGGTTATAGATACGCAGGGTTCAGAATTATTAGTTCTTAAGGGAGCGGAATCGATCCTGAATAATTTCACCTATATACAAACTGAAGTTCCTGACTTTGAAGCTTATAAAGGTTGTTGTCAGCTTAAGGATCTCCAATCATTTCTCGGAGAGCGAGGGTACAAGGAAATTTCCCGTAGCAGATTCGCAACACATCCCGGAGGGGGAAATTATTACGATATGATTTTTAAAAGTAACTCCGTTACTTCGGATAAAAATTAATCTCTAAAAGCAAAAATATTTAAAATGATATCGTAATCACCCGTTTTATCCCTGTCCCAAAAAGGTTTTGCATATACGGGGCTTCCTTCTTTTATATAATATTTAAATTTGTTTTGAACCAGAATTTCCAGAATCTCATTGAGTTTATACATTTCTGAATAAGTTCCATGATATTCTACAAAAAGATTTTTGACTTTTGATAAATTACCAGAACAATCCTTTAATACAGCATGTTCTGCTCCTTCGATATCTATCTTCAGAAAATCGATTTCCTCAATCAATAAATCTTTTAATCTGACACATTTTACAACTTTTTTATTATCATCTTCGATTGCACCCGCTTCAATTCGGCTGGCCATACTGCCTTTAGAATTAAAAGAGATGGTCTCATTGTTTATCCAAATGGCAGCGTTGATCACTATTGTATCAGAAAAATTCCAGGCATCAAGGTTTGATTTAATAATGCTAAAGTTCGTTTCATCCGGCTCAAATCCTGTTACTATGGCATTAGGATAATTATCTTTAAAGTAAAGTATACTTGTTCCAATGTAAGATCCGCAATCAATAATTTTAGGCCGATCTGAATTTGTCCGGAACTTGTAGAATTCATTTATAAAAAGTTCATTTATCGAAATAAGAAATACTGGGGCGTCCCTAAATCCTATTTTATATTTGTTTTTATAGATATGAAACTTTAGACTCTTATTCGTCTGATGCTTTAATATTTTCTCTTTAGTCCATCCAATATTAAAGACACGATATGGATTATAAAATAACTTTTTAACTCTTTTATTAATTCCTTTTCCCAGATTGGCCAGTAATTGAGGCATAATGCTTAATTGATTCAGGATGCAAAATAGTCTACTTTTAAAAAATAAATAAAATCATATTTCCGTGACTACTTACGGAAATCTTAACTCATAGATCTATGGAATAAGTAATCCGCTTTTTATTTAGTAAGACTACTAAATTTGCCTACAATTAAAATCAGGTATCATTTTTTCAATGAGTTGTTATGGATGTGATTATTATCTTTAATGGTTTGGGTAATCAGATGTCTCAATATGCATTTTATTTAAATAAAAAAAATATTTCCAAATCGACAAGGTTTTTATTTTCTAAAAAATCAAAGAATATTCATAACGGATATGAGCTTGACAGGGTATTTGGAATCAAATATCATGATTCCCTGATTAATAAATTTCTATACCTGGTTTTTAGAGTTGCCGGTTATAAAAAATATCCTATAATATCAAAGCCAGCCATTCGATTTTTAAATTTTCTTGGTATTAAAATCATAAATGAAAATGATGATTATGATTTCAAGCCTGAATATTTAAAGCCTTCCAAAGGCATAAGATTTTATGTTGGAGGATGGCATTCAGAGAAATATTTTATGCCTATAAAAGATACTATTCTGAGAACATTTCAATTTAATACGGAAAATATCGGGACAGAGAATCTACAGGTTTTGGAACAAATAAAAGCAACCAAAAGTATATCTGTACATGTCAGAAGAGGGGATTTTATTGATTCCAACAATCTTAACAAGCTTGGAAATGTCTGTACTCTTGATTACTTTTTAAAGGCCATTGAAAAAATGAGATCACTGGTCGGTAACCCGCATTTCTTTTTTTTTACAAACGATTATTCCTGGGTTAAAACTAATTTCAATGGACCCGATTTTTCGCTGATTAACATTAATACAAAGACTGAAAGCTGGAAAGACATGTTTCTAATATCCAGTTGTTCACACCATATTGATTCTAATGGTTCATTCAGCTGGTGGTCTTCATGGCTAAATAATAATGGTCATTCATATGTCATTGTACCCAAAAATTTTATTGCAAATAGGTATTTCAGGGACATTTACCCTGAAAGCTGGATCCAATTGTCCGATTACTAGTAATTCTTATCATCCTGCATACCCCTGGTAACGATGGTAATTTAGATCAGAATTTTGGGCCTCCAGCCATATGCTTTAAGCCTTAAGCTTTAAGCCTGAGGCTTTGGGCTTTAGGCCTTACCTGCCATTTTTGCATTTTTTTCTCCATGGCATAATGATTGTCATTCAGTTGTAAACCATTAAATACTCAACTTAAATAAATCAATATTATGGGAAAAATAATCGGAATCGATCTGGGTACCACCAACAGCTGTGTGGCTGTAATGGAAGGTAATGAACCCGTAGTGATCGCAAACGACGAAGGACGCCGTACGACCCCTTCTGTGGTCGCTTTTCTGAAAAATGGTGAGCGAAAAGTGGGTGATCCGGCTAAACGCCAGGCTATTACCAATCCTGTTAATACCATCTCTTCTGTTAAGCGGTTTATGGGACGCAGGTACGATGAAGTAACCAATGAAATCAGTCACTGGAGCTATAAAGTAGTAAAAGGTGACAACAATACTTGCCGTATTGACATAGACGGCCGTCAGTATACACCACAGGAAATAAGTGCCATGATTCTTCAGAAAATGAAGAAAACAGCAGAAGACTATCTGGGACAGGAAGTTACAGAGGCTGTTATTACTGTACCGGCCTACTTTAACGATGCTCAGCGCCAGGCTACCAAGGAAGCTGGTGAAATAGCTGGTTTGAATGTTCGCAGAATCGTGAATGAACCAACTGCTGCTGCACTGGCTTACGGGCTTGACAAAGCAGGGAAGGATGAAAAAATCGCCGTATTTGACCTGGGAGGAGGAACCTTCGATATATCTGTTCTGGAACTGGGAGATGGCGTTTTTGAAGTAAAATCTACCAATGGAGATACCCATCTCGGAGGTGACGATTTTGATAAACTTATTATTGACTGGCTGGCAGGTGAATTCAAAAAAGATGAAAACATTGATCTGCGCAAAGACCCAATGGCGCTTCAGCGTTTGAAAGAAGCAGCTGAAAAGGCTAAAATTGAATTGTCTTCAGCCACTGAAACAGAAATTAATCTGCCTTATGTTACCGCCGTTGACGGGGTACCCAAACACCTTGTAATAAAACTTACACGGGCAAAATTTGAACAGCTATCAGATCCGCTGTTTGAAAGATGTCTCAAACCATGTGAACAAGCTCTTAAGGATGCGGGATTAAATGCTTCCCAGATTGATGAAGTAATTCTGGTAGGTGGTAGTACGCGTATTCCAAAAGTGCAGGAAATAGTAGAAAAATTCTTTGGAAGAAAACCAAATAAAAGTGTTAATCCGGATGAAGTGGTTGCTATCGGAGCCGCTATCCAGGGCGCTGTGCTGACAGGTGAAGTAAAAGATGTTCTTCTGCTGGATGTTACTCCATTAAGCCTTGGTATTGAAACCATGGGTGGTGTTATGACAAGGCTGATTGACAGCAATACAACCATACCAACAAAGAAGTCAGAAACCTTCTCAACTGCCAGCGATAATCAGCCCGGAGTGCAGATTCATGTGCTCCAGGGTGAAAGACCAATGGCGAATCAGAATAAGAGTCTGGGTATGTTTAACCTGGACGGAATTCCGCCTGCACCACGGGGTGTACCACAGATTGAAGTGATTTTTGATATTGACGCAAATGGTATCCTTCACGTGGTAGCCAAAGACAAAGGAACCGGGAAAGAACAAAAAATACGTATCGAAGCGGGTAGTGGACTTAGTAAGGAAGAAGTTGAAAAAATGAAAGCAGAAGCCAAAGCCAATGAAGCAACTGATAAAGTTGCCCGTGAACGTGTAGATAAACTAAACCAGGCAGACAGTTTTGTTTTCCAGACAGAAAAACAACTCAAGGAACTGGGAGATAAATTACCTGCTGATAAAAAAGCACCCATTGAATCAGCACTGACCCATTTGAAAGAAGCTCAGAAGGAGCAGGACCTTGCAAAAATTGATGCTGCCATCGCAGAAATCAATAATGCATGGACAGCTGCATCTGAACATTTATATAAAGGCACCCAGGAAGGCGGACCTCAATCTGCTGCCGGAGGACAACCTAACGGCAACGATCAGACGAGTGCCGATAAAAACGCTGAAAACGTTACGGATGCTGAGTTTGAAGAAGTTAAATGATATTAACTAAATATATGGAGATAATGGCTGGCGGGTGCGTCAGCCATTATTATTTAAGCAGTTATGCATGAAAATCAGCTTTGGACATGATATAATTTTTTATAATAGAGGTTTGAAGGCAAATAAATCGATCGTATATTTGCATCACAATTAAGAGCAATAAATAGTCTTGCAAGCTCTATAGGTTCTACACTTCTTACTAACGGTTCTTCAGTGTTACCCTGATCATTGCTCCGAATAGTTTTTAATCTAAAAAAAAGGAATTTTTATGAAACAAGATGTAATGCCATCTATTGTACAGATGGATAGTGAAATGCTGAAAAATCTGACAACCGAAGTAAAGGAAACGCTGGCTACAGACATTCAGATGTCTGCTCAGAAAAAACGTTTTACACTGGTTAATCTCTGGAAAATACAAAATGCTAAAAGAAAGCCTACACGTATCACCAGAAAATGGGCCATCTAATATAGAACTATTACTTTGGGCACATGGAAAGGATCCCTTGTGAAGTCTGATTCTAAACACTGTTATTGTAAGCAGTGTTTTTTTATTTTAGGGAGCCGGCAATCTACATGATATCGAGAGCCTTTGCGAAAAAACTGCAGATAAACGGCAATGTCAGGATACAAACCCCTCCGATTACTCTATAAAGCGCAAAAAAAGCAATCACAGAAACGAGAAAGAGAAACCAGTACAGGGTTCTCCCTTTTTTAGCATTTTCCATCTGGTCAATTTGTTGCGCAAATATATTCTAATTCTTATTCCTTGCGCTATCGGACATTAATTTTATTACAAGTTCCTGTTTTGGTATTTTCGTTGCTCGCATGCCTGCATTTAATACAATCTGGCTATTGAACTTCAACCCGAGATGAAATTACATTTTTACTTACGTTTCAGCACCAGGCAAGGTCAGGATCTATATATCTGTGGAAATATTCCTGAATTAGGATATCAGAATAAACTAATTACCCTTCCAGTCCTGATGAAATATAAAAACCAGGATTTTTGGGAGATTATTGTGGAACTGGCCAGTCTTCCGTCAGAGCCTGTTCAATATTATTATCAATTGAAGATGGAAGATGGCAGCATCGTTCATGAATGGGGAAATGACAGGGAAATAAAGATTTCTTCGAAGCATGATGATATGCAGATATTCGATATTTGGAATCACGCCGGTGAATATGAAAATGCTTTCTATACTGCACCATTTCAGGAAATTCTTCTTTCATCCCAATCAAAAAAATCAGGGAAAAAACCCCCCAAGACTTACACACATATATTTAAAATAAAAGCACCTCTCCTTCATGTTAATGAATCAGTTTGCATATCGGGAAACGGGCCGGCTTTTGGTGACTGGTCAATGTCTGATCCGTTAATCCTGAGAAAAGAAGGAGTCTGGTGGACAATTGAACTCAATTTATCTGGTGTAACATCTCCCGTTCAATATAAATATGGCGTGTATGATGTGAAACACGAATCTTTGGTTCAGTTTGAAAACGGGCCCAACCGTACCTTGTTGGGTGAAGCCCAGGATGATCGGTTAACCATTCTTCACGACGGGTTTATTCGCCTCCCCAACAGTACCTGGAAGGGCGCGGGAGTCAGCATTCCGGTTTTCAGCCTGAGAACTAAGGATTCTTTTGGAACCGGTGAATTTTCCGATTTACGGTTGCTGGCAGACTGGGCTCATAAAACCGGTCTCAAAATGATCCAGATTCTTCCTGTAAATGATACATCGGCAACAGGTACCTGGATTGATTCCTATCCTTATGCCGCTATCTCGGCATTCGCACTGCATCCTTTATATCTGAATCTCGGGGAGATGGCCGGAAAGAAAAACGCATCTGTCATAAAACCTCTAAAAAAAATACAAAAACAACTTAACTCATTGCCTGATCTGGATTATGAAACCGTTATGCAAATCAAGACGGATACTGCCAAAGAATTGTTCGAAAAAGTGAAATCATCTTTATCAGAAGATACCGATTTTATTGAATTCTTCAACGATAATAAGTCCTGGCTGGTTCCGTATGCTGCTTTTTCTTTCCTGAAAGAATCGAATGCATCGGTTGATTTTCACAAATGGAAAACTTATGGCAAATATTCAAAACTCGCGGTGGACCGGCTGACTTCCCCTCAGTCCAAACAATATGACCAGATCTCTTTTTATTATTTTCTTCAATATCATTTATATCGTCAGTTAAAAAAATCCGTTCATTATGCCCATGATAACGGTATCATAATTAAAGGAGATATACCTATTGGTGTATACCGGCACAGTTGCGATGCCTGGGTATCGCCCGAACTCTATCATTTGGATATGCAGGCTGGTGCACCACCAGATCCATTTGCTGTCAAGGGTCAGAATTGGGGTTTCCCAACATATAACTGGGAACGAATGGCAAAGGATTCATTTCAATGGTGGAAGAATCGCTTTTCACAAATGGCGATTTATTTCGACGCCTTTCGCATCGATCATATCCTTGGATTCTTCCGTATATGGAGTATTCCCATTTCACAAACCGAAGGAATTATGGGACACTTCGAAAAATCAATTCCTGTTCACCGTGTAGAATTTGATGAAAGAAATATTTATTTCGACCACGACAGGTATACCCAGCCATTCATAAATGAAGCGGTACTCTGGGAATATTTCGGGCCTGATACAGAAATTGTAAAGTCTCTCTACTTTGAAGAAACAAAACAGGGCAGGTTCATTATCAAAGAATTTGTAAATACTCAAAGAAAAGTAACGGAATATTTTGAAAATAAAACAGCGGACCCTATTGATATCAAAAGCAGGATCGCATTGATGAACCTGATATCCAACCTGATTCTATTTGAGGTTGAAGGTTCTGAAGGAAAACAATTTCATTTCAGGTTTTCCATGGAAACAACCTCGTCTTTTCGATATCTCGACTGGCATTTGCAAAATCAACTCCGTGATCTCTACATTAATTATTTTTTTCAGCGGCAGGATCTTTTCTGGAGGAAAGAAGCTATGAAAAAACTTCCTCTCCTGAAAAGATCAACCAATATGCTGGTTTGCGGTGAAGACCTGGGTATGGTTCCCGCATGCGTACCGGATGTAATGAAGCAAACGGGTATATTGAGTCTGGAAATACAACGTATGCCAAAAGATATTACACGCGAATTTTTTAATCCGGCATCAGCTCCTTATTTATCTGTTGTTACCCCCTCAACTCATGATATGAGCACTATCCGTGGATGGTGGGAAGAAGACAGGATCAAAACCCAGAAATTCTTTAATGAAGAATTAGGGCAATGGGGGGAAGCTCCTTATTTCTGCGATGCCTGGATAAATAAAGCCATCGTTCAGGAACACCTGCATTCACCTGCCATGTGGAGTATTTTTCAAATGCAGGATTTATTAGGTATGGATGAAAATATCCGTAGGGAAAATCCAAACGATGAAAGAATCAATGTACCTGCCATTGCAAATTATTACTGGAGATACAGAATACATATCTACCTGGAAGATCTTATCAAAGCAAAACCTTTTAATGAACAACTAAGGGAGATGGTCAAATCTTCCGGCAGATAATCCATTGAATTGAAGATTAAATACATTTCGTATAACCTGCGTTTTAAATATCCATTCACGATATCCCGTGGAACGAAGACCCATCAGCCAACTTTGATAGTGAGCCTGGAACAATTCGGGCAGACGGGGTTTGGAGAGGCGCCGGCCATCACGTATTATAATATTCCTGTTGAGAAAATGATTGCAGACCTGGAACTCAAACTTCCGGTCATTGAAAAATTCGCTTTTACTGAACCTTCCCGTTTCTGGCATTTTTTGCACCATCTGATCCCTGATAATCCATTTCTGGTTTGCGCTCTCGATATTGCAGCATGGGATCTCTATGGCAAAATTCAGAAAAAACCATTGTATGACTGCTGGAAACTCGATATCAATGAAGGTCCGCTGACCGATTATACAATCGGCATTGACACAGTTGAAAAGATGGTTGAAAAAATGCAGGCAAAACCCTGGCCTATTTATAAAATAAAATTGGGTACGCCGGATGATGCAACGATCATTCGTGCTTTGAGAAAACATACAGATGCAATACTGCGCGTGGATGCGAATTCCGGATGGACCCTCCAACAGGCGCTTGATCTTATCTCCGCCCTCGGTGAATGCGGTGTTGAATTCATTGAACAACCACTTGAAAAATCCGATCTGAATGGCATGCGCGTTCTATATGATAAATCGCCGATTCCATTAATAGCAGATGAATCATGCGTGAGTGAACAGGATGTGGAAAAATGTCATGGTCTTTTTCATGGAATAAATATAAAACTCACAAAATGCAGCGGGCTGACACCTGCATTACGCATGATAGAAAACGCCAGGAAATTAGGAATGAAAGTGATGGCTGGAAGCATGAATGAAAGCACCATCGGTACCGCAGCGATCGGTCATTTATTACCTTTGCTGGATTATGTGGATATGGACGGGACTCTTTTGCTGGATGAAGATATTGCTACCGGACTAGAAATTGTAAATGGCAAAGTCATTCTTTCGGGGAAACCAGGACTTGGAATCGTATACACAGGTCTTCCTCTAAAATCATAAAAATGATACAATGGCTGAAGAATTAATTTTGAAAAAAGGAACCAGAGAAGAACAGTATCTGGAACTTATTCCACAGATCGCTGCCCTGATTGAGGGTGAGCCGGACCTTACTGCCAACCTCGCAAATATATGCGCTGCATTAAAACAACAATTTGACTGGCTGTGGACAGGGTTTTATCTGGTAAAAGAAAATGAACTGGTGCTGGGTCCTTTCCAGGGACCGATTGCCTGTACCCGGATTAAGAAGGGCAGGGGCGTCTGCGGCAAAGCCTGGAAACAAATGAAAACAATTATAGTTCAGGACGTAAATAAATTTCCGGGACATATTACCTGCAGCAGTTTATCAAAATCTGAAATTGTACTTCCTATTATCCGTCAGAATGAAGTAGTTGCTGTACTCGATATTGACCATACTAATTATGCAACCTTTGATAAAACAGATGAATTATTTCTTTCAGAAATTATCAGCCTGATACATTTTTAAAAAAAAATTAAACAAACGTTTAATTTTAATCCGTAAGCACTAATTTTGCATTCCATTGCTTGCTTCCGCGATCGGGGAGTCCTTTCTAAAAACGGACTTCGTTTTTTTTACTATTTATGAAAAGAATTATTTTATTTTTTCCAGTATTGATGCTATTGGGTTCTGTAAGTGCGCAGACAAAGGATGATTCTGCGGCAAAAAATCTCGAAGGTTGTATCATGTATGCTCTGGTGCATCAGACGAATATCCGGCAGTCACTGATTGATGAACAAATCACAGAGCATCAGATTAAGATTCAGCTGGCTGACTGGTATCCGCAAATTAATTTCTCAGGAAACTACCAGAATAATTTTCAGAGACCCATCACTATTTTCAACAATATTCCTTCTCCTGTCGGAACTTATAATCAATCCTACGCTTATTTTGGTCTAAATCAGACAATCTTCAATCGTGATGTTGTCATAGCGCAGCAATCTTCCAGAGATGTGCGCCTGAGTGCCAGACAGAACACCATTAATAATAAGATTGCAGTAGTTTCAAATGTCAGCAAAGCATATTATGATCTGCTCTTATCTAAGGAGCAAATCGCGTTGCTGGATACAGATATTGTATTATTACAAAGAAGCCTTAAAGACACTTACAATCAATACAAAGGAGGTCTTGTTGATAAAACCGATTATCAGCGGGCAACGATCAGTTTAAATAACGCTAATGCATCGCGTAAAACAGCCGGTGAAGCTGTGAAAAGTAAAACGGCCGTCCTGAAATTGTATATGAGTTATCCGGTTGATTCAACACTGGATGTTTTATATGACAGCGCCAGGATGAAAGAAGAAGTCAATTCTTTTGATACGCTTCAGCAGTTGGATGTAAACAACCGCATCGAATTCCAGCAACTGGAAACCCAGAAACGTCTGGAAGAATATAATCTGAAATACTATAAAATGGGGTTCTTACCCACTGTTTCCGCTTATGGAAATTACAACTTCAACTATTATAATGACCAGTTTAAAGATCTATATCAGCAAAATTATCCGAATTCATATGCAGGTTTATTGGTGACGATTCCGATTTTTACCGGAACACAGCGTTCACAACAGGTGAAAGTAGCCAGGCTACAGATAGAGCGACTAGATTACAATTTTAATTCATTAAAAGATTCGATACGAACCCAGTATATTCAGTCCCTGTCTTCCTATAAAGCAGATCTGAATAATTATTTTGAACAAAAAGAAAATCTGGAACTGGCGAGACAGGTTTATAATATCATTCAGCTTCAATATCGCTCAGGAATTAAAACCTATCTGGATGTGGTTGTTTCAAATAACGATTTGTTCGCCGCCCAGGTCAATTACACAAATGCCATTTTCCAGGTTCTAAGCGACAAAATCGATGTCGAAAGAGCGCTTGGGACTTTAAAATATTTATATTAACCAACCTGTTATGACATATAAGTCCTTTGTTTTTTTATTGATAGTGATTGGCTTCTGCTCCTGCGGCAGCCAGCCACCTCCGCCGCCGCCACCACCCGTTTCAGTAAACGTATATAAAGTAAAGACCGGGAGTGCAGAATTTTATAATTCCTATCCTGCCACTGTGACTGCAGTAAATCAGGTTGATGTGAGACCACAAGTGGCAGGTTATATCACGGGCATATTTTTTACTGAAGGCCAGCATGTTGAAAAAGGGCAAAAAATTTATTCTATCGACCAGCAGCAATATTTGGGAGCTTATGATCAGGCAGTTGCCCAATTGAATGCGAGCCAGGCAAACCTGGATAAAGTACAGCAGGATGCCGACCGGTACGTGGAATTGGGAAAAGAGGATGCCGTTGCTCAACAAACCGTCCAGCACGCGCTCGCAGATCTTCAATCAGCAAAAAAACAGGTAGACGCCGCAAAAGCCAACGTGAGTGCGGTGCAGGTAAATCTCCGCTATTCCACCATCTATGCGCCACTCTCGGGAACAATCGGTATTTCACAAGTAAAAGTAGGTGCGGCGGTTACACCGGGTAACACCACATTGAATACTATCTCATCAGACGATCCTATAGCGGTTGACGTAGCACTTGATGAAACTCTGATTCCATTTATAGAAAAAGAAAGCAGAAAAGATCAGAAACAGAAATTCGATTCCATATTTACGCTAACGCTGGCCGACCAGTCAAAATATCCTTATCCCGGTAAAATATTTATTATAGATCGTGCAGTTGATCCGCAAACGGCCACTATTAAAGTGAGGTTATTATTTGATAATCCGGGGAATGTTCTAAAAGCTGGTATGTCGGCCAATCTTCGGATTTTAAACAACAGCAGCAACCAGTCCATTTTGATTCCATACCGGGCTGCTGTTGAGCAGATGGCAGAATATTTTGTTTATGTCGTGAATGCGGATACAGTTGCACAACGCAAAGTATTTCTTGGTCAGCGTATCAGAGATATGGCTGTTGTGAAATCAGGACTTCAGGAAAATGAAATCATTGTGGTGGACGGGGTTCAGAAATTAAAAGATGGGACAAAGGTAAAAGTGGCACCGCAACATGTCGCGGGAACAGATTCATTGAATCATGCGCCAACAGATTCATCAAAGAGAAAATCATCCTAATCCGATAACAGTATGATTGCAGATACTTTTATAAAGAGGCCGGTTACGGCCATTGTCGTTTCAATCGTTCTTGTTTTGGTTGGCCTGCTTGCAATGTCGAGTCTTCCGGTAAGTCAGTATCCGGATATAACGCCGCCAACCGTTCAGGTGACTGGTAATTTTATTGGTGCCGATGCATTAACAGTAGAACAAACGGTGACTACGCCAATCGAAACACAGGTAAACGGAACACCTGGCATGGCTTACATGCAAAGCAACAGTACAAATAACGGCCAGACAACCATAACCGTTACCTATGAGGTCGGAGCTGACGTGAATAACGGTATGCTCGATGTTCAGAACCGTGTGGGAATCGCATCTCCATCATTACCTGATGAATTGAAAAGACTTGGTGTAGTCACCCGAAAAAGAAATCCCAGTATTCTCATGCTGGTCGCTATATACGCTCCGAAGGGAACACATGCAGTCACATTTCTGGATAACTACACCAATATTTTTGTCCGGGATATTTTGCTGCGCGTAAAAGGAGTAGGAGATGTGATTTCCCGGGCTGATGATTTCAGCATGCGCATCTGGCTTAAGCCGGATAAACTGGCGCAGCTCGGTCTTACTTCTACTGACATCACCAATGCGCTGCAGGAACAAAATATTCAGATCTCTGCCGGTTCGGTCGGGGCGCCTCCGCAAAATTCCATGCAGGCATTTGAGTATACAGTGGTGGCGAACAGCCGTCTATCAACCGAAGATGAATTCGGCAATATTGTCGTCCGGTCAAATCCAAAAGACGGTTCCATCGTTTATTTGAAAGATGTTGCGCGGGCCCAGCTTGGAAAATTCAGTTATGCGAGCAATTCATTTGTGAATGGGAAAAGAGCTTCCTACCTGCTCGTTTATCAGGCACCGGGAAGCAATGCTCTTGCTACCGCCGATGGTGTGTTTGCCGCGATGGATGAATTGAAAAAAACATTTCCGACCGATATTGATTATGTAGTTCCTTTCGAATCCATTTCAGTGGTTAAAGTATCTATACATGAAGTGGTGCAGACCCTGCTGGAAGCACTCGGTCTCGTGGTGCTCGTCGTATTTTTATTTCTGCAGAGCTGGCGCGCGACCCTGATCCCGGTACTTGCAATCCCCGTTTCAATTATCGGAACTTTTATATTTTTCATTCCGCTGGGCTTTACCATCAATACACTCACCTTGTTTGGATTTGTGCTGGCCATCGGTATCGTTGTTGATGATGCGATCGTCGTAGTGGAAGCGGTTCAACATTACATTGACGTGGAAAAACTATCTGCGCAGGAAGCCACAGAACGAGCCATGAAGGACATTTCCGGTCCTGTTGTCGCCATTGCACTTATCCTGGCCGCCGTATTTGTTCCCGTCGGATTTATTCCAGGAATTGTAGGCCGGCTGTATCAGCAATTCGCCATCACGATTGCCATTTCGGTTCTGATCTCAGCTTTTGTTGCACTTTCCCTGACGCCTGCACTGTGTACACTACTACTGCGACCAATGCATATGGATAAATCATCCAAAGGACTCAATCAGTTTTTCTACCGGTTTAACAACGTGTTTGAACGCTTCAACAATGGCTATACAAAAAACGTCGCCGTCTGGATAAAGCGATCACCTTATGTAATTATTCTCCTCATATGCATTTGTACAGGTGCTTTTTTCTTATTCAAAGCCAAACCGAGTGGATTCATTCCCCAGGAAGATGAGGGCCGTTTATATATTACTTATGAATTGCCCGAAGCATCTTCTACAGCAAGAAGTCTTGAGACGCTGAATAAAATCATGAAGATCGTCTCTGAAACAGAAGGTATCCATCATTACGCAGCACTGGGTGGTCTTAATGCAATCACTTTTGCCAGCAAATCAAATGGAGGTACCATTTTTACTTCTTTAAACCCCTGGGACGAACGCAAGGACAAGTCTTTGCAGCTAAAAGGCATCATGGCTACCCTGCAGAAAAAATTTGCAGCTGTCAAGGAAGCCAATATCCTGGTAATTGCACCGCCCGCTATTCCGGGTCTTGGCCAGACCGGCGGTTTTACATTTGAACTGCAGCAAAAAGGAAGTACTGATGATGTAAAAGCTTTCGAAAGAACGGTTAATAGTTTTATCGCTGCGGTAAATAAAAGACCCGAAATTGCCAGAGCCTATACCTTTTTCAATGCAAAAACGCCAGGATATAGCTTGGACGTAGACAGGGACAAATGCAGGAAGCTGGGTTTGTCCATAGGAGATGTGTATAATACTATTCAGACATACCTGGGCAGCACTTATGTAAATGATCTTTCTCTTTATGGAAGAAATTTTCATGTCGTTGCCCAGGCAGACACTAATTACAGGGGCGATATAAATAATCTGAATTCATATTATGTAAAAAATACTGCCGGTACCATGGTGCCGTTGAGCACGGTGATTTCTTACAAGATTACGGAGAGTGCTTCCCTGTTATATCATTTCAATTTATTCAGATCCGCCGAAATAAACGGAGATGCCAAGGCAGGATTCAGTAGCGGCCAGGCATTGCAGGCATTAAAAGAAGTTGCTGACCAGACTTTGCCTGCGGGATATGGATATGAATTTGCCGGACTCAGTCGTGAGGAATTAAAAGCGGGCAGTAAGACGCTGTTGATTTTTGCTTTATCCATAGTATTTGTTTTTCTTTTTCTGGCGGCGCTCTATGAGAGCTGGCAGGTGCCGTTTTCTGTTTTACTCGCTGTTCCTGTTGGAATGCTTGGAGCCATTCTTACACTTACTCTGATACCTTCGCTGGTTAATAATGTTTATGCCCAGATTGGAATGATTACCCTTATCGGGTTGTCAGCAAAAAATGCTATCCTGATTGTTGAATTTGCAAAAGAACGCGTGGACAGGGGTATTCCTGTAGTAGAAGCAACCCTTGCAGCAGTCAAGCTGCGTCTGCGACCTATTCTGATGACGTCAATGGCTTTTATCTTAGGCGTGTTGCCTCTGGCGCTTGCAACAGGGGCAGCCAGTGTGGCCAGATCTACTATTGGCTGGACAGTTTTGGGTGGTATGCTGGCAGCGACGCCCCTGGCCATTTTTATCGTGCCGGTGTTGTTTGTGGTAATCACAAGACTTTCTTACGGAAAGGAGAAATTAGCATCACTTAAAGAACAGATCCCAGGGCTTACTGAATAGAAAGAAAGGAATTAAAAAAAAGTCCTTCTTATTACTGGAAGGACTTTTTTTTATCAAGTGCTTTAGGAAGGCCTTAGGCTTTTAATTTATCTCAAAGTAATAGGTTCTGAAATACTTCCAACTGTGATGGTGGCTGCATTATCGCAGGTTCCATCTCCGAAATCAATTGATCCGTTGACAGACTGATTGTATACAAAATTCACAATACCCTTACTGATATAATGACAATTAACTGCTTTTATAAGTGGTGAGGCAGATGCGATGGTCCATACAATACTTGATCCTTCAGAATTAGAGAATGAACTATTCCCTGTGATTGAATATACATCATCAGAAATATCAAAAACAGTCGATGAACCTGCAATCATTGTATAAGTCCTGTTATGACTGTAGTGATAGTTCGTTGCATCCGGATAAGTAATGATTCCGTTAATGACCTGTGTATTGATGCTGATTCCTGTGGAATCAGAAGATGTGTTTGTGATGTTGTAAGAACCCTGAATCCCGTAACCGTTTACTGTATAGTTAGTAAACGTCACAGATGCCGTTGTACCAGGAAATAATAAAGGTCCGCTAAACACATAAGTAAGCTTTCCTGTACGAAGAACGCCATCGGCACTTGTACATCCGGTACCAAAATCCAGTGTAAGCGTTTTTGGATAATCTCCCGGGATGGTATCATCCAGCGTATATATGGCACAACTCAGATTACCTGAATTCACTCCCTGGGTATGTTCAGTAGAAAAAGTGGTTGTTTTTCCTGCATGCAAATTTGTAGTATTCCAGACCGTACTATTATCTGCAAATCCATAAAATGCATTGTTAAGTACATCAGCGTAACTATTATCGGCTACTGTGGAAGAGTCCGATAAGGTTGCAGCATTGGTGTTTGTTGAGTTGGAAGAAGAAGAGTCCTTTTTACAAGATATCATGCCGACTACTGTAATCAGGGCTATTAGTTTTCCTGTGGTTTTGATGAAGCGGAAATTCATAGAGTCTATTGTTTGGTTGATTCACTCTAACGCTGCCTTTTCCAACTTATTTTATAACCCTGTTTATATAGTATTATAATGTACATAATTATCTGATTATCAAAATGATAAAACAGATAACTGAAGTAAAATCAGCTTCTTCCGTTGATTAGATTCTTTCCAGATTAGAGAAGAAAAAATTGCCTTCCACATGTGCATTTTCATCACTGTCACTGCCATGAATTGCATTTTCACCAAGCGAAGCTGCGAAAAGCTGGCGTATTGTGCCTTTATCTGCTTTGGCGGGATCAGTTGCGCCTATGAGTTTCCTGAAATCAGCAACGGCATTTTCCTTTTCCAGGATGGCGGCAATAATGGGTCCCCGGCTCATAAATTCGACCAGTTCGCCATAGAATGGCCTGGCACTATGAATGGCATAAAATTCACCTGCTTTTTCAGCAGAAAGTTCTGTCATTTTAAGAGCGATCAGCCTGAATCCTGCCTTCAGAATAATATCCAGGATGGCCCCGGCATGACCATTGGCAAATGCATCGGGCTTGACCATTGTAAATGTGCGGTTGCTCATTTGTTTTCGTTTGGCGGGCAAAGGTAATACATTTTACAGGAGATTTGGGAATGGCGATTTAATTCTGCACCTTTGCAACCGTTTTACATGCAACCTATTACGGATATAATTCCATTATTGCCCGATCCAAGAACCATTGTAATTGTAATGCATCAAAAGCCTGATGCAGATGCGATGGGATCCTCCTTGGGCCTCTGTCATATTTTGAATGCACTGGGTCATGAGGTTACTGTTATTTCCCCGACCAACTGGGCTGAATGGCTGAATTGGATGCCCGGAGCCGATCGTGTTATTGACTATGAACTTAACACGGATATGTCGAACAGGATTCTCGATAAAGCTGATTGGATCTTTTGCCTTGACTTTAATGTTCTCCACCGAACGCGTAAAATGGCTGAACCCATAGAAAAAGCTCCTGGTAAACGCATCCTGATTGACCATCACCAGCAACCTCAAAAAGAAGTTTTCGCATATGGTATCAGCGACACTTCGAAAAGCTCGGCCAGTGAAATGGTTTTTGATTTTATTGAGTCTGCATCACTGGGACATAAAATCAATCAGCATATCGCCCAATGTTTATTTGCAGGTGTGATGACTGATACCGGTTCCTTTCGTTTCAACTCTGCATCATCATCCGTACACCGTATGGTGGCAGTTTTAAAAGATACTGGTTTTGATCATACCAAGGTATATGAAAACCTCTTTGATAATTTTCTGGAAAACCGGTTAAGATTCATAGGACATGCATTGTTGAACAGAATGGAAGTATTTTATGAATATAATACTGCGTTAATCAGTATACCCTGGAAAGATCTGGTTAAATACCAGATCAGGACCGGTGACACAGAAGGTCTCGTAAATTATCCGCTTAGCATTCAGGGAATTAAATTTGCCGCGCTCATCATTGACCGTGATGAAGAAATCAAATGTTCTTTCAGAAGCAAGGGTGATTTTGACGTGAATCTTTTTGCAAGAAATTATTTTGAAGGAGGTGGACACCGGAATGCTGCCGGCGGACGTAGTAACGAAACCCTTGAGCAAACAACACAACGCTTCCGAGCTTCACTTTTAGAAAACGCTTTACAATTACAATAAATCTGAAATGAAAAAAATCAATTCTTTTCTTTTTGCCTTACTTGGAATTCTGTTACTGGTTTCCTGTGATAACAAAGGATTAAAAAAAACAAAATCCGGATTATTATATAAAATCATTTCAGATGAAAAAAATCCTGTAGTTAAAAATGGCCAGTTTATCAAACTCACTTTCAGCCAGAAAATCAGGGACACTGTTCTTTTTACATCTGACAGCAGCCTGCCGGCTTATGTAAGGATAGATAGTGTTCCATCGAGTGCATATAGTCCCGTTGAAGTATTTAATTTGCTGAGAAAAGGGGATAGCGCCGTTATCATTCAACTGGCCGACAGCATTCAGAGAAAGTCGCAACAACCGTTGCCTCCGTTCATCCATAAAAAAGATAAAATTATTCTTACACTCCGTGTCATAGATGCTTTTGACAATGAAACAGCCGTTCAAAAAGACAGGGAGGGCCTGCTGGGTGAATTCCATAACAGACAAATTAAAGTATTGGAAAATTACCTGCAGCAACATAATATACAGGCAACTAAAGCCGGTGATGGTGTTTTTGTTGAAATTAAAAATCCGGGAAATGGACCGGCTGTAGATTCCGGTAAAATGGTATCTGTTATTTATACAGGGAAATTATTTCCTTCCGGAAAAGTATTTGAAACCAATGATAAAGAAGATGGGAAGCCAATCCAATTTGTAATAGGGCAAAGAAAAATTATTCAGGGATGGGATGAAGGACTTCGTCTTTTGAAGAAAGGCGGAACGGCTACCTTATATATTCCGGCATTTCTTGCATATGACCAGCAGCCATCAGGTCCAAGCAGAAAACCAAATGAAAATCTCATTTTTGATGTTAAGGTTACGGATGTGACTGATGCACCTGCAGAATCAGCCAATCCAATGCGATCCATGATGCCTAACATGAGGCCAAATATTCGTCCTCAGCAACCGGCACCCGCCCATAAATAATTTCTATTCGGGGACGTCCTGTGCGCCTGCATAGGACGTCCATAACCGGATTGTTTCAACTGCCTCCTTCACATCGTGCACTCTTAATATTTGAGCGCCTTGTTCTAAAGCGAGCGTATGCATAACCGTTGTTCCGTTTAAGGATTCTTCAGGTTTTATATTCAGCGTTTTGTATATGGTTGACTTTCTTGATAACCCAACCATTACGGGCAATCCAAGCATGCCAAGCATCTTAAGATGCTTAAGCAACAGAAAATTCTGCCCGATCGTTTTTGCAAAACCAAATCCCGGATCTATAATCAGATCTTTAATCCCAAGACGGATACATTCTTCTTTACGACTGATGAAATAATCCAGCAATTCCGCAATAATATCATCATAATGGGTATATAAATGCATATTCCCGGGGTTACCGCGCATATGCATACAGATATATGGTGTTTGGAATGCTGCCGCCAGTTCCGCCAAACCTTCATTTTCTCCTGCACCGATATCATTTATAATGGAAGCACCTTCGAGCAAAGCTGCTTCTGCCACTCTATAACGGTAACTATCGACCGAAATAATAGCATCGGGAAATCTTGATGCAAGAAGGCTGATGGCCGGGACTACACGTTTCATTTCTTCATCCTGAGAAATCTTCAGGGCTCCGGGCCGACTGCTTAATCCACCCAGATCAAGAATGACTGCACCTTCTCTTAACATTTTTTCCGCCTGGGCGATTAACATTTCTTCAGAACGTACCCTGCTGCCTGCATAAAATGAATCAGGTGTAATATTCAAAATGCCCATTACGATGGGATTTCTCCAGGTGAGTAACTTACCCTTACAATTCAGTGAATACATATTGAATACGTAAATTTAGACCTTCATTATTAAATATTAGTTTTGGGCATGAAAGATACCCTCCGTCAGTATGAAAATGCTGTTAAGTCCTGCCGGGACATCTTCCTTAAAAAAACGGCCGACTATGGAACGTCCTGGCGTGTATTGCGTATGATATCTATCCTGGATCAAATATTCATTAAAGCAAAACGTATCCGTACCATTCAGGAGAAAGGCGCCCGACGGGTAGGGGAGGATATCCGCGGAGAATTTCAGGCTATTGTTAATTATGGTGTCATAGGAT
>Ga0206963_10077_pt1 | contig 30047 bp, 29 predicted proteins | sample Alteio_BWOrgHeat_28_FD_152958 | JGI IMG/M metagenome (GOLD analysis project Ga0206963, IMG submission 152958) | Enriched cells from forest soil in Barre Woods Harvard Forest LTER site, Petersham, Massachusetts, United States -... | ecosystem: Environmental > Terrestrial > Soil > Temperate forest >... | reverse complement strand
TTGCAAACGCCGGACAGATTTGACCACATTCGCCAATTTTTACTGACCATATCTCGCCGAGATAATTTGACCATGATAAAGCATTGTAAAACAATATGTTTTCTTAAAATTGAGAAATAATTTCGGTGGTCTATCCGCTCCGGCTTCAGGTGGTCAATGTCATCGGCTCATCCACTTGGTCAAAGAAATTGTTTTCGTAGCAGATTTCAATTAGAGATTTGGTGTTGCTTAAATTGTTAAGAACTGCATTAAAACGAACGATTGAAGCAAATTTTTTGGCTGTTGTGCCCAATACTTTTCTAAATCGTTTTTCAAATGGGCTTTGGCTAATAAACAATTTTTTCGTTCAATTCTTTTATACGGATTGTCCCGTTACTCTGGTAAATTAGTTTAACAGCTTCAACAATTAATTTGTCAGTTTGAATGTCTTTAAGTTGAGATAGTAAAAACTGTTCAACGATTTTTATTCGTTGATTGTCGGTGGTAGTGATTGTCAATTTTTCTTCGGATTCTGCAACAATTTTTCTATCAAAAACATCGTCAAGCGAAAGGCTTAGATTAAACAGTTCGTTGGCAGGATGTGAAGCGAAATGAGTAAAGCCAATTTCAGTAAAGTAAACCAATATAGTTCCGATGTCAGCAGAATTTTTGAAAATCTTATAGCCGTCTGTAATTCCTGTAATTCCTGCCGAAGTCAGGTTACTTTCTGTATTTTCTTTTATAGTAGCAAGTTGTCCTTTGTATTGAAAACCGATAACAAGTCCTGATGTAGGGAAAACTTTATACTTATTTTCCAATTCATTCTCCGACACTACAAAATATTTAATGTAAGGTTTTAGTTGGTCTGTTGGAAAATGTTTGTCAAATTTCATTCATTTGTCATTAGTGAGGTATGTCTGTAAAATTGCCTACAACGGCACCTGTATTGCAGCAGTTTTGGGCAATAGCATTCCGTCACGCCGGAACTGCTGCTAATTTTGTTTTGTTGCCGAAGTTAACTACTAATGCTCAATAGCGAAATGTCAGCCAGAATTGAAGCTAAATATTTTTACTGCTGCTAAAGTTTTCAACATCCAGCCCAAATTGCTGCAATACTTTTGTTGGGCGTTCGTGCTATTAGTTTATGCACGATTTGCTTTTATTTTATTGCTGACCAGTGAGCATTTCGTAATTGCCAACCCTTTGATGTATTTTCTGTAATCGCTGTAAAATATCCAACTTGAGAAGTTTTATTGTTTGTAAAGTCAGTTATTTCTTCATGCCAGTTAGCCGCAACGCCTGCAAGCTTTAAAGTTAAAGGGTCAATTTCTATATTGTTCCACTGTAAGTTGATCTTACGAATTTGCTTAACAAGTGTGTTTTTAATAAATGATTCTGCAGAATCGTCACTTGGAAAAATCAGTTGTCCCTCAGACGCCATAAAAAAGTTTTGGGAATTTTCAAAATACTTTGTCCATGCAATAGGTCCATTATTAGAAACATCTTTAGAAATTGAGTTCATCATTTCCTTAACACTATCTCTTATCGTTTTTATTTGATTTTGGTTTAAAGATTTTGCTTGATTATTACACGAAACGAGGCAAAAAAGTATAACTAAAATAAAGCAACATGCGAATGTTGATTGAAATTTATATCGTCGCATATTGAAAGTTTTTAAACGAATTAAAATGATTTCAAATTTTGAATTGTTGTCAAGCATGACGCTTAACGAACACGGCTTGGCGATGTGGCGGTATTTGAAAATCGTCAGCCGGTAACCGATGCTAAATTTATAAATAAAAGTTCATTGTTTATTCAATTGCTTGGCTTTATTCATCGGCTGGAACTGAAGCCGAATAGCGAACAAAAAGTTGAGAATATATTCGTCGCCCCGCCATATTGCCAAACCGCCTGTTGGGCGTTCGCTTTTTTGTCAAGTTGTGAAATTGTCACGATAATAGTCAACTTTAAAGTCGTAAACTGGTCGTTTTGATGTTAAATATTTATTTCTGTTGTCTAAATAAATTTTGCTTGTCGAAAGTGGTACGTTAGATGAGCCTGATGGCGAATAAAGAACAGTTAATTTAATAGGTCTGCCGAAAATACTTTTGTCAAGTGTTGTTTGTCGTGCTTTACGAATTTCAGGTGTAATCTTTAAACCTAAAATGTCAACGTAAAATAATTTGAAAGCGTTGTTTGTCTGAAACCCGCTTGTAAAAAGAATTTCATTGATGTTTGAGTTCTTTATTTGGTCAATAAGTCCTGTGTTTAAGGTCAATGGAATTAAGTCTTTGTCTAACGCAGTTGGATTTTTTCTGTTGCATTTAATAACTGTGTCGCTAACAGAAATTTTGTGTCGTTCTAAAAATTTAAGTATGCCATCAAGATTTATTGTTTGTCCAATTTCGTTATTGAACGCTTCATTTAAAATTGTCCAAATACTTAACTTGTTACCATAGAAAAAAGGAACAAGAAATTTGTCATGGTCGTGAGGATGAATTGTCCCAACGATTAATTTTTGACTGTCTGTCGAAATTGGGTACTTGTCTAAATATTGATTGTTTGTTGTCATAATGGAATGTCAGTAAGGTGACGCCCAACGTTTTCGCATTGGCGTTTGTGGCGGAATTTGGAAAACGTCAGCCGGCAACCAATGCTGAATAAAATTACAAAAGATGAAGATAAGAACCACAGCTAAATTAATAACGTCCAGCCCGAGCTAAAGATGATAGATAGCTGAAGCTGAAGTTTGATTTACTGTCCGCCGACATAACGCCAAGCATCTATATAAAAGCGATAATTTAAGAGTGACTAAAATTCATAAAATATGGATACTCAAATTACCGCCATTCCCAATTTATATATTGGTATGGATGTTCACAAAAAAAGCTGGACACTACATTGTCCTGGGTCGGTGAAGTGAACATATTGTACAATACCGTTTGTCCGCACTAATTAACTTAGATGCTTAATGAAAGTTGGAAGTTCGTCTATTTCAACTTGCAATGCTCCGTTGAAACGTTTACCAATTTTATGGTCAGCCAAATACTGCAACTCTTTTTGAAAGTTGTCGTAAGTGTCAAGTCGCCGAAGCCAAGCAATGTCAACGTCACCAAGAAATATTAAATGGTCGTAACCTAAGTTCTTTGCAAGCAACGTTATTTGTGTAGAGAGCAGTTTTTGATGTCCTCTGTAAGATTTTGAGGAAGTGTCAAAACATAATTGGCAAATACTTTGGGCGATTGAAAAACATCTTCATCCTTCTTGCGGTCGTAGTGTCGCAAAGGAAGAATTGGATAATTATTAATGGCTTCTTGTCTGTCAATTTTAATTAGCATACGATGTTGAATAGCATAGCAGGTAACGGCTCACTGCTTGCCAAAGTAGCGGCTTCAGCATTCCGTTATTTCAAATATAGTTCTATCGCTCAATATAAATACTATTGTTGAATTGCTTCCATCAAGCCGCTATTTTGGCAAGCAACTGTTAGCAGCAGTCAAAAGATTTTGTCATAATATAGTGCTCCTTATTAACACCATAAGTCCAAAAGCAAATGCCATAAAACCTAAGGATAAAAGCAGCGAAAACCTTTTTTCTTTAATTGTTGGCTTGTAACCTTTGTCACGACATTCAAAATAAGTTCTACCAAATCTTGTTGCGAAAACAATTGTCGGTTTCTTTGTTGAATTTGGATAGTCTCTATAAAATAAAAGTGTCAATAGATAAAAGTAACCAACAAACAGCAAAGGCAGCCCTGCTACAAATAGTAATAACCAAGTATAGTTTGTCATTGCTTGTTTGATTATGCTTACACTAAGTATAGCAAGTCCAATAAATGCAAATCGGCTAAACAAATTATTGTCAATAATGCGTTGAGAGTGTAAGAAAATTGCAAAGTAGCCAACTAAACCAATGGTTAGCGAAAACAAGTCCCAATGATAAGATTGGGTTTTGTCGTAAGTCATAATTTCTGCAAAAATGGAAGCCAAAACTATCACTACGCAAAGTGTCAATGAAAATTTGTCAAGGTCAGGTTTACTTTTATTTAAATCCATTGGATGTGTCGCAATTTGTTACTGCTAACGAGCAGGTATTGCCGATGGTGGGGAATTTTATATTCGTCCGCCGTAACTGCTGCCTGGCTTTTTGATAAAGATAAATATTAAGAACTAAAGCTGGGCTTTGTTCGTCGAGCCCCGAACCGTAGTACAGCAGAATTACCGCTGTTGATTTCTTCAATGTCAAGCCACACTATTGACAATACCAATGTTAAGCACAGGCAAGGTCAAACTAATTCAGTTCTTTCTATTGCGAATTTGGAAGGACCTTTGATTGCCTGATAAACTTTTATTCCTTTTTCCTTTCCGAGTTGTATGATTTCCTTTCGAGTTTCTGTGCTGGCACTTAAGCCGATAATTATTTCTGCAAAGAAATCGTTTGGTACTACTTGAATTCTTTGTTCAATAGTAGGGACTTCGGGGTACCAGACTTTTGACAATCGGTACTCTTCTTCATACTTCCAGTCACTTGATTTTGCATGACTTTGAAGAACCATATTTTCAATCTCATCGCCAAGTGGGTCAATTTTGGGAAACTCATTATCGGCAGGATAATAAATGCGACCTCCAGTCGCAAGAATCGAATTACGCATTTTTTCTTCCCATAAGCCGACGCAATACCCTTTATGAAAATCTCCATAATGCGACCACATTAATATACTGTCCCATCTTTCACTTAATGAGAGTACCCCATAGTGATTATCTCCGCCTTCAAAGTAAAGGCTATTATATTCCTCTTGAACTTTGTCTGGTTCATTTTTGATACGTTGTCCAAATTTTTCCAACATTTGAATAAAAGCGGTGTCAATTGGAAAACCTTGGCTTTGACGATACTCTTTTTTCTTGTTTAAGTAACTGGTAATTTTTTCATCTGTATTTAGTAAAGAGTAATCGTGGGGTATCTTGTAATCAAAGGGGTCATTAAAATCTTTCGGAGAAGTAAAGAACAGCTTGTTTTGCCTGAGTACGCTTTTATGATTATCGTCAACCCAGTTTCTGTATTTATAAACTAGAGGTGGATATTTGTCTCTTTGAGTCATTAGCTTTTTGCTTGCGCTTAACGGGCAGGGCTTTGTGCAGGTAGGGAATTAGCATTCCGTCTGCCGATAACCGTTGCTAATTGAAAATATGTTGATGAGGTTAAGTACAAAAGCTCATACATATTCGCCTGCTGGAACTGAAGCTGGGATTTGCAAATAGCTGATGTTACAATGTCGAGCCCAACTTGCACAAAACCCAATGTTACCTGCTAGCCTTCTTTGTCCACGAAAGCAAGTTATAAAATATTTTTTCAGCTCCTGATTTTAAGTCAAATGAGTCTTTACTGATATTGTATTGATATTTATTTAGTGTATCGCTAAATCCTACTCCATTGTCATTGATGAACCCTTTGTAAAGTTTGTGTCTGGCATTATGGTTTAACGGTTCTTGAACAAAAGTTGAAGTATCAGTTTGTAATACTCTCAATTTTGAAGTGTCGTAAATAGTGGAATTATCATAATTATAGATGGTGTATTGTCGTTCATATTGATTTGTATAACTCGATATTAATGTGTCAATATACAATGTCGAAATACTTTTAGGCAATTTACTTTTGTACTTGTATATGAAAGCAACTCGGTCTGCATTATTTAAGCTGTCAAACTTATCGAAGTCTACTTGGTTGTATTTGCGATATGTTTTTGCGTATCGCTTTAGTTGGTCAATCGGCTCTCCACCATAGCCTTGTGGATGTATGTAAAGTAGGAATATAAACTGCAAAATGAAAAGAGTAAAAGAGAGTCCGACCAATAAAATTTTAGAACTCCCCTTTTTAATAAGTCTAAAAAGTAAGTATGTTGAACAGCTTACTAAAATAATTGCAGATGGCCAACAAATAAGTCCACCAAGTCCTGTAAAAGGAAATAAATACCAAATAAATTGTTCTGTCAACAGTGAGAAAACAAAAAATAAAGTAAGTGCGATTTGTTGCTTAGTAGTTGTCATTTAGGCTTGCAGGTAACGACCAAGGCTTGCCGCAGTGCTGGCATTTTTATTTCCGTCAGCCGAGAGCAAAAGCCCGATAATTAATTTTATGCTGAAGTTAATACAAATGCCCAAAAGAATAATGTCCGCCGGAACCGGAGCTGATTAAAGATTTGCCGCTGAGTGTTATTCCGCCTGCCAGCATTGCGGCAAACCTAATGTTGCACGCAGTTTTTATTTGTCATCACTTGCTTTTTTTCTTCGCTTTCCGTCATTTCTGAATTTTGCTTTTAGTTCGTCTTTGTCAAGATTGTAATTGCCTGTCAATAAATATTCTTTCCAAAGTCGGATATTTTTTAGTGTCAAGTCAAAACCAATTTCAGGATTGTCCCAGTCATAAAGAACTGTTTCAATCAATATTCCTTCTTCAGTTTCATTGTCCCACGTAAAGAACTCTGAGGTTATGATTACAAAAGCAATCGTGTTAATGTCCGTAGTTGTCAACTTTTCATTCAGTGCTTCGTCGCAAAGTCTTATTAAATGCTCTTTAGTAATTGCAAAATCTTGTGAACTGTCAATAGGTTTGATATGAACAGAAGTCGTGTCAAAACTTGTCTTTTTTTGCGAATCTTTTAAGTCGTCAGATAGGTGTTCAACTGTCGCAAAATTTTGAAAATAGTCAAGCAGGATTTGTTCAGTCATTTTAGAGGTTGTCTAATATTGCGTGCAACACTTAAATATACGCTATTAGTTTTTCAAAATTCAAAAAATTTGCCGTTGATAATGAATAAGTTAATCTTCGCCTTTTTGTATTGTCGTTGCGCCAATGCTGAGTTCGTCTTTTTATATTGTCGCTTCAAATTGTGACAATAAATTCTGTAAACTCACTTTCTTTTGTCTCTACTTTTATTTCACTACTATGTGCTTTAATAATATCATAGCTTAAAGACAATCCTAAGCCAGTTCCTTGGCCAGTTGGTTTTGTAGTAAAGAATGGCTGAAATATTTTGTCAACTAATTTTTGCGGAATTCCATTACCATTATCTAAAATACTTATTTCAACTTTCTCATTAATCTTTTTTGTTGTAACTGTAATTGCAGGTTCGTAATTTAATAATTGTAATTTTGATTTTTCATTCACTGCATAAAATGCATTGTTATAAATATTCAATAATACTCTTGCTATATCCTGGGCAACAATATTAATACTGCCAATCGTTTCATCATAATTTGTAATTAATGCAGCATTAAACAATTTATCCTTTGCTCGTAACCCATGATAAGCCAATTTTAAATATTCATCTGCTAATTTATTAATGTCAGTTAATTCTTTTTGGCCACTGCTTGCTCTTGTATGTTGTAACATTCCTTTTACTATGCTATCAGCTCGTTTTCCATGATGATTTATTTTCTCTGAATTTTCTATAACATCATTTGCTAATGACTTTACTTCATCAATATTTCCTTTATCAGCTTCGTCTTTTAATTCTTGCATTAATTCTTTATTCACTTCGCTAAAATTGTTTACAAAGTTTAATGGGTTTTGAATTTCATGTGCAATGCCTGCAGTGAGTTCTCCTAATGACGCCATTTTTTCCGACTGGATAAGTTGTGACTGGGTTGATTTCAATTCGCTGTATGCTTTTTCAATTTTTTCTTGTGCTTTTTGCTTTTGTCTGTTGTTGCGGTAGAGAATAAATGCAAGCAATGAAAAAATCATCAAAATAGACAATAAGGTATATAACCTTACTTTATTTTGATATCTTTCTTTATCTGTTTCTATTTTTTGTTGCGATAATATTTCATTAAATGCCAACTGGCTGAACTGCCTGCTCCGCGACTGGCTGAACACGCTATCTTTAGCAGCAAGCAAAATACCCATGTATTTAAGCGCACTGTCGGTCTTTCCACCTGCGCTATATATCTGCGTAAGCAGATTGCTTGCATTCACTGTAAACTCAGCGAAATTATGTTCCTGGCATAACTTTAAAGAAATACCGGAATAATAAATGGCAGAATCTTTTAGGTTCTCTTTTTGAAATAAACTTGCCAAACTGTTATAACTTCTCGCCTTAAAATAAATGTTGTTATAGCGTCCACTATGCACAATTCCATAACGAAACAGTTCTTCAGCAAATTTATAGTCGTGCAAAGCAACGTGAACGGTTCCTAACACAATTATTGCCAGCGAATAAAATTTAGATAGTTTGGCATTTATGCCCAATTTATATCCTTCTTCCGCATATTTTAAAGCGGAATCCAACTTATTTTGTTTCAAATACACTACGCCCAGTTGTGAATAAGAAAAAAAAATATCGTTTAGAGGCTGTCTTCGTTTCTTTTGAAGATCGATTGTTTTTTTAAAATTTGAAATTGCCTCAGGATAGTCACCCATTTCCAGATTAAGAAGACCGACAAAATAATGCGGAAGTTCCATGACAGGCTTTCCATCATTTACTAACTGGTAGTATGTTTTATCATGATTCAATGCGGCCCGTAATGCCATAGGAAAATTACCAGTAACATTAAAAGCAAAAAATTTGCTTTTATAGCTCAAAAGTTTACCATGAACAAAATTTAATTTGTCTGAAAGTTCAGCTTCTTTATTTGCATAGAAAAGGGAGCTGTCAAACTGAACGAAACCATAATAGTCTGCCATATAACTTAACGCCAGTACTCGAAAAGTATCTTCTTTAGTTTCACTATTTAATATTTTGCGGAGACTGTCTAAATAATGATTTTGCTGGGCAGCAGCAAAGCAGCATGTTGCTAATAATAGAAAGAGTATTTTCAGCTGTTTTATCACAATTCAGGTGAATTATATAAATATACAATATTCATTTAATAGTTGTATTAAGTATAGCAATCAAGTTTTTTACTCCAATTGACTAATTAATGTTGTTATATTACCTTCTTTCGTTTCTGCTTATATTTCACAGCCCAAATTTTATTATTGAAGATAATTGTTTTAAAATTCTTTATACGGGATGAAGGCAGGATAGGCAGGTTGTTTTTATAAAATGTTTAAAATTGTGTTTGCCGGGGTAAGCTAATATGCAATTAATCTGAGAAGTTAATAGCGAAAATTACAACCCATATTCTTAAACCAAACAAGTAACAATAAAAGCCAGGCAGACCGAATGCTATTATCCGCACTTTCGCCAAGCCTCGGTCGTTGCTTGCAAGGCTAACTGCACACACGATAAACTTATGTTTTAGAAAAAAACAGACAGACAAAAGATATTTCCGACTAATTACTGGGATATTAATTACAATCGACTTCTTGTGGCGTTGAAACCATTTCAAATTTCAAATTCCATTCTTTTATCTGCTCAAGGATTGGTAAAAATGCCAGTCCTTTTTCTGTGAGGGAATATTCTACCCTTGGTGGTAATTCTTTGTATGCTACTCTATAGACAATCCCATCTTCTTCCAATTCTTTAAGTTGTTCAGTTAATACTTTCCGGGTTATTATCGGAATAATGGCATCCAACTGACCAAACCTGACAGTCCTGTCTTTTATAACGTTAAGAATTATAGGCTTCCATTTGTTGCCTATTGTACCTATTGCCCTTGTAAAGGGGCAATTTGAGTTACAAAATTTATCATCTCTCATTTCACTATTTTTTGTGTTTTATAAAAGTAGTTACCCAAAGGTTACCAGAAAGAACAAAGATAGTATATTATTGAAACTAACGAAAGTATCTTTGCGAAACAAATTTAAAAATAAGAAAATGAGTAAATTAAAAAACAAAGTAGCTGTTATTACAGGTGGTAATAGTGGCATTGGCTTAGGCATTGCCCAAGAGTTTAAAGATGAAGGAGCTAAAGGGGCTATTGTAGGTAGGAATCAGAAAACTTTAGATAATGCTGTGGCAAAACTTGGCAATAATTTTATAGCCATAAATGCCGATGTAACCAACCTTGCGGACCTTGAAATGGTCTTTAAAGAAACATCTGAAAAATTTGGAAAAATAGATGTGATTGTAGCCAATGCAGGTGCTGGAACAGTAGGAAATGTGGCAACTATTGGCGAAGCAGATTATGATAAAACAATGGATTTAAACCTGAAAGCTGTTTACTTCACTGTTAACAAAGCATTACCCTATATGAATGACGGTGGTTCCATTGTTCTTATTGGGTCAAATGCAGCACATAGGGCATATCCAAATTTTACGCTGTATGGTGCTGCCAAAGCGGCTATAATCTTTTTTGCAAAAGCGTTTTCAAGTGACCTTTTAGGCAGAAAAATCAGAGCAAATGTAATTACACCCGGTACAACAGATACGCCAGCATTTGAAAAGTTTGTTCCCTTAGAACAAATTGATGCTATAAAAACACACTTTGCAAGTGAAATGCCGGTAGGCAGAATTGGGCAACCATCTGACATTGGTAAAGCAGCCGTATTCTTAGCATCTGACGATTCTTCCTTTGTACTTGGTACCGAAATCCTAGTTGATGGAGGTATGACGTACCTGGCTAAATAATTGGCTCATACCGATATCAGTTGTCACTCTTAAATCTTAATCATTAAAATAAATCTAAAATGAGTAACTCAGAAAATAAAGCAGGAAGCTATGCTATTATTGGCTTCGGCAAAATAGGACAGGCACTTGCCAAAGCATTCGTTCGCAATAGGATTAAAGTATCTGTTGCAACTACAAGAAACCCTGAAAGCTTTGCAACAGATGCAGCTGCAATTGGGGATGAAATTATTCCAACTACATTGGCGGAAGCCCTTAAGGCAGATATCATTTTTTTGGCTGTGCGTTTTGAATCGCACCCCGATGTTGCAAAAGCTTTACCAAACTGGCAGGGAAAAACCATCGTTGATGTGACCAATGCGTACGGTGTGTCGCTTGAAAAATTAGGGGGGCTGCCTTCTGCCAAGTTTGTTGCGCAGGCATTCACCGGAGCTAAACTGGTTAAGGGATTCAACCATTTGGGTGCTGCAATTCTCGGCCAGAATCCTGCCGTGAACGCTGGTAAAAGAGTTGTATTCCTGGCAAGTGACGATGACAGCGCAGAAGCGGAGATTGCAAAATTGGCGGAGAACCTCGGTTTCGCTCCGGTAAATTTGGGAGGACTTTCGGAAGGTGGACTGCTTGTGCAGGCACACGACAATACATGGGGTAAGCTCATCTTTCAAGACCTGATAAAATTTTAACTGACAAATAATTTAATAATAACAAAAAAATAAAATACGATGAATAAATTAAAAAACAAAGTAGCCATAGTTTGCAAACGCCGGACAGATTTGACCACATTCGCCAATTTTTACTGACCATATCTCGCCGAGATAATTTGACCATGATAAAGCATTGTAAAACAATATGTTTTCTTAAAATTGAGAAATAATTTCGGTGGTCTATCCGCTCCGGCTTCAGGTGGTCAATGTCATCGGCTCATCCAGGCTTATTGCCATATATCATTTTCGGCACATTACAAATAGGAAACGATTTTTTTTCAATCGAAATATCTTTTGCATCTACCAGATAAGGATTAATATTTTTTGCTTTTATTTCGTGTGCATCCCCTTTAATATCTTCATACTCATAAATAATCTTATTGCTTGTGTCAAAAGAAGCAAAACCAATAATTACGCAATACACAGCAGCATTTCCTTTGGCTTCATTACTCCATTTAAAAGTACGATGTGCAAAATGAATTTTAATATTGTATTTATTCAGCATTTGCCCCCAAAGAATAATGGTTTGTTCACCTTGTACAATTGAGTTTGTAGAAACAAAAGCAACCTTTATTTTAGTGTTTTGTAAATACTTAGCTGCTTTTATATACCAACCAGCAACGTAGTCTAAATCGGAATTATTTTTAATTCCTTCAGTTGCAAATAATAAATCTTGTTTCTGTTCCTTTGTTTGATATTGCTTTCCAATGAATGGCGGATTACCCAAAATAAAACTCAACTGCTCTTTACTTACAATGTTATCCCAATCAATTTGCAAAGCATTTCCATGTATAATTTTTGCAGCTTTTTTTAATGGCAACCTTACAAAGTATTGTCCAAACTCTGCACTAATTAGCATATTCATTTGGTGATCTATCAACCATAATGCAACCATTGCTATCTGTGCGGGAAATTCCTCATATTCTATTCCGTTCATCATGTCAACATCTAACCAAATAATTTCGCCCACGTTCAAAAAACCTTGCCCGCTTTTATTCAATACCCGTAGTATTTCTATTTCCAGCAAACGCAATTCCCGGTATGTTATCACAAGGAAATTTCCGCATCCGCAAGCGGGATCTAAAAATTTTAACTGGCTTATTTTTTTATGAAAATCGGTTAGCTTGTTACGGTTGTTTTTTATAATTTCAAATTCTTTCCAAAGGTCATCTAAGAACAATGGTTTTATCAATTTCAAAATATTCTTTTCGCTTGTGTAGTGTGCGCCTAAATTGCGGCGTTCCTTTGGGTTCATTACGCTTTGGAACATTGAACCAAAAATTGCAGGCGAAATATTGCCCCAGTTGAGCCCGCAACATTCCAGCAGAGTATTTCGCATAGCGGTATCAAAAGAAGCCGGGGGCAAAGGTTCTTCAAACAACTTTCCATTTACATAAGAAAACTGGTTTAGCTGTTCATCAATATTTTTAAGCCGCTTTTCAGTTGGTGTATTCAACACATAAAATAATTCAGATAACCGGGCTGCAAGGTCGCTGCCATCCTCAGCGGTACGGTTTGCAATAAAATCAGTAAATAAATCTTTTTCAAAAATGGTTGTGTCTTCTGCAAACAAACAAAAAAGCAAACGCACCAAATAAAGTTCCAAAGGATGTCCGTCATAACCTATTGCTTTAAGCCTGTCATGCAACTTACCCATTAAATTAGCAGCCTTGATATTTACAGGGTCTTGCTCTTTAAATACACGTTTTATATAGCCTGCAATAAATCCAAAATGCTGTACATGGTTTACAAAATCAGCTAATAAAAATTCATGCTTTTCACCAGTTTCATAATCATAAAGCCGAAAAGTTTCAAAGTCTGAAATTAAAATGTATTGAGGTAGTTCGTGTGGCTTAATGCCTTGTAAATATTCCCTTGCTTGTGTATATGCTTTGTCCAGGCTCTTGCCTTTGCTTTTCATTTCAACAAGCAATGTTCCTTTCCAAAAAAGGTCTATGTAGCCATCATGTAAGTCAAGTTTTTTAACCTTATGTTCAAAGGTCGCAATCTTTTTGCGGGTAATGCCGAACACATTAAAGAACGCTTCTAAAAAGGGTTTGGCATCTGCTTCCTCGTTATATGTTTCAGCCCATTCTTTTGAAAATGATAATGCACGGTCTTTAATTTCATTCCAGCTTAAAGGCATAGGTTATAATTTATTTGCAGGCTTGTTTATTTTTTAAATCCTATTCTTTCCCGTTCAATCCACTTTTGTTTCTTTTCGTTTTCATCTTCTTTCTTATCCAATAAGTTTTCAAGTGCATCGTAAATAGATGCCAGTTGTACATCATGTTCCCCAATGCGGCTTTGTAACTCAATCCTCAATTCCTGTATTTGTTCGGTTATATTTTTATGGTTATTCACAAAATGCCTAATGGCAATAAATGCTCTTACTATGGCAATATTCATATCAATTGCCTTTTTACTTTTTAATACACTTGCAAGCATTGTAACACCGTGTTCAGTAAAGGCATAAGGTGTATATACTTTGCCCCTATTTTTATTTGAACTCATCACAATTTGTGATGAGTTCTTATTATCAGTTAATGATGTAGTTTTCGATTTCAAATTTTTGCTTTCTGAACTCATCACAATTTGTGATGATGAATTGCTATTTTCTGAACTGGTCGCGATTTGAGAGCGGATAAAATCCCATTCATTTACAGTTAACCGAAACATAAAATCTTCTGGAAACTTACCAATATTGCGTTTAACAGACTGGTTTAACACCCTTGTTTCTACTTCATAAAGCAGGGCTAAATCAAAATCTAACATTACCTTTTGCCCCCTTATTTCATATATCCTGTTTTGAATGGTTTGTATAATTTCCATTGCAGTATTTTAAATGTCTAATTGTATTTTGTTTGCAGCTTCACGTTTGGTTTTGTCAATAATCTTTGCATAAATCTGGGTTGTTTTTAGTTCGCGGTGTCCCAGCATTTTTGAAACAGTATAAATATCCGTTCCATTACTTAATTGTAAGGTAGCAAACGTATGCCTGAAACAATGAAAAGTAATATCTTTTTCTATGCCTGCCAACCCTATCCATTTTGCCAAATGTTTGTTTTCGTATGCAGAATAATTTAGCCCTTCAAACACCTTGCATTTATTTTCTTTACGTTCTCCCAGGAAGCTAAACGCCTGTTCAGAAATAGGCATCATTTCAACACCTTTTGTTTTTTGCTGCTTAAATCGAATGAAATAACCATTGCCTTCAATATATTCCAATTCGCCCCAAACCAATTTTTGAATATCAGAAAATCTTAATCCTGTTAATGCGGAAAATAATGCAGCAGTTTTTAGTAAAGGATTTTGGCAATTGGTTTTTACAAGGCTGTTTAGTTCTTCAATAGTTAAAAAATTTCTTTGTGTTTCGGCTTGCTTAATAGGTGAAATTTTAGTGTTTAAGTCCGTTTTTAAATATCCATCTTTATAAGCCTGTTTTAAAGATGCTTTGAATTTATTGAAGTAGGATAGGGCTGAGTTTTGAGAAAGCGTTGTTTCATTTCTTTTGTCCTTTTTTGTAGTAAGAAGATATTCTTTAAAATCGTTACAAAATTTTTCGTTCAGGTCGGTAAACTTCAAATTACCACTTGTAAATAATTCGAGGTACTTGAAAGCCGAAATCCAATTATCATAGTTAGATGATTTCTTTTTTTCAGCCAAGATTTTAAAATATTGGATAAAATTTTGTTCACCCTGCTCTTTTATTTTTAGTTGTTCTTTTTCATAGCCTGTGTAAATTTCCGGTTTGTTAATATGATTTTCTCTTTTCTGTTTTATCTGTTCTGCAAGTTGTAAGGTTTCCTTGTTATGCTGTTTATCAATTGGTGTTTTTGCTCTGTCTGTTATATAAAGCCCTAAAAATTCCCTCCGGGTCTGTTCCCCGGTTTCAGGATGTATAATAGCAGGGTAGAAATCCAGATATAAACTCTGCCTGTTACCGGAAATAGGCTTTTGCCTCAATTTTACTTTGGTTGCCATATTTATGGTTTTAAAAATAGATTATCAATATCGGACCTTTTTATTATTGTTCGTGTTCCTGCTTTGCCCGAATTTAATTCGCCACGCTCAAACATTCGGTAAATGGTTCGCCTGCTAATGCCCAATAGCTTACAAGTTTCAGCAATGCTTAAAAAGGGCTTTGATTTAAGTTCCTCAATCGGTTTTAGAATTATCCTTTGGGTTTCTAAATTGCTTGCCACAACGTTTGCAGCCCGTTTCTTTGCCTTATATAACATCTTTGCGCAATTAGGTGAACAAGTTTTTGAAGTTGTTTTACGGGCTTCAAACTCGTTTCCACAATACTGGCAAATTCTGTTAATCTTAATATTTGAACTCATAATGTGTCTGTGTGTGCCTTAGTGTGTCAATCATGTGCCTTAGTGTGTCATCATGTGCCTTAGTGTGCCACCGTAATGAATTATTTTCGATTATTTTGTACCTCACTGTATAAAGGTACAAATAAGGTACAAACATAAACAAAATAAACGGGTAACAAATTTGAGAAAACAAACAGGATTGACCTTAAAAAAGCCCTGATTACAGGGCTTTTATGCGTTTTTATAATTATTTGTTATCTGATTGATTTGTTAGGTTACTTTCCGATACAGAACTTACTGAAAATATAATCAAGCTGATCTTCGGATGTTACTTCGCCGGTTATGCCTCCTAAAAAATGCAGGCAGCGGCGGATGTCTAATGCTATTAAATCGCCGGGCAATTTTTCATCAAGGCCTTTATAAATATCCTGTAAAGATTGTGACACCAATTGCAAAGCATGCAGGTGCCGCGCATTGGTTATAATCGTTCCATCGGCCTGCGATTTTCCATCCAAAACTTTTTCTACCAATGCTTTTTTTAATTGTTCAATATGTTGTTTTTCTTTGGCTGAAATGAAAATAATTTCATCGGTTTTATTAAATTTTTCTTCAGCAATTTTGTTGTTTAATAAATCAATTTTATTGGCAACAAGCAAAAAATTTTTGCCCTTTTTTATAAGTTCCGACTTTGTATTTTCGATTTGTATTTTTTCTTCTGCGCTGTCAAAAAGATAAATAATAATATCTGCAAGATCCATTTTTTCCAGGCTTCTTTCAACACCAAAACTTTCAATGATATCATTGGTATGTTGCCTAATGCCGGCAGTATCTATCAACCGAAAAAGTATGCCTTCAATATTAATAATTTCTTCAATCGTGTCGCGCGTGGTACCGGCAATTTCGCTTACAATGGCGCGGTTTTCATTTAATAATGTATTTAATAAAGTAGATTTTCCGGCATTTGGTTTTCCTACTATTGCTACCTGAACGCCGTTTTTTATAACGTTGCCTAACTTAAAAGAATGTATTAACTTTTCTGTTGATAATATTGCCTGCGAGATGAGTTCATAAAATTTTTTGCGATCAGCAAATTCCACATCTTCCTGAGAAAAATCGAGTTCCAGTTCTATTAATGCAGAAAAAGTTATTAGCTGTTCCCTCAATTCTTTTAATGCATGTGAAAATCCGCCGCGGATATTTTGCAACGCATTTTTTTGCGAAGCTTCGGTATTGCTTGCAATCAAATCTGCAACGGCTTCCGCTTGGGTGAGATCGAGTTTGCCATTAATAAAAGCGCGTTGTGTAAATTCCCCGGGTTTTGCAAGCCGCGCGCCTTCATCAAGCAATGCCTGAATTATTTTTTCCTGAACAAATGGAGAACCGTGACAGGATATTTCTACAACATCTTCGCCTGTATAAGATTTTGGATTTTTATAAAGATTAATAACAACCTCATCCAATATTTTTTCCTGTTGTTTTATAAAGCCAACATGAATTGTATGCGTTAATTGCTGCGCCAGGTTTTTTGAAGGAAATAATTTATTAATAATTTCGATACTTTTTTTTCCGCTTAAACGAATCACGCCAATAGCACCAACGCCCGGTGGCGTTGCGAGCGCCACAATTGTATCATCCCATCCGGCCAATTTACCCAGCATATTTCATTTTTTTCAAACGTACACGGAAATACAGAAAATAAAAAATCCTTCCGTTTTTGCGGAAGGATTTTTTATAAATTTATTAATAAATTATTCTGCTGCTAATTTAAATTGAATGGGCTGATTTTTATAAGACCTTACCTGGCGGCCATTTTGAACGGCAGGAGTCCATTTACCACTCTTTTTAATTACACGTATTGCTTCATCTCTCAAACCGCCTTCTGTAGGCCCACTGATTGCTTCCACATTACTCACGTTTCCTTCTTTATCAACAATAAATTTCACCACAACTACACCCTGAATTTCGTTGTTCTGGGCTTCATCAGGATAATGCAAAGTTTTTTGAAGATAACGCGTCCACTGGCCGGCACCACCAGGATATTCTGATTCGATTTCCACTTTTGTAAAAGTCTGGTCGTAATCCGTTTCATCCTTTTTTGGTGCTTCAACCACGCCTTTGCCCTGATCAACCGGAGCTGCAAGGCCTTCATCTTTTATACCTTCCTGGTTAACGGTACCAATTTTGGTATCTTCCAGTTTTTCCTGTTCAGGAGGTTTTTCGTCTTCCTTTACCTTTTCATCAGGAACTATTTTTGGCGGCGTAAATTTAGCCATTTCCACTTTTGGAGGTTCCACTTTTGGTGGCGGGGGCGGTGGTGGTTCATTCTTCTTTTCTTCCTTCACATCTTCCAGTTGAACATCCTGCACAACCATTTCCTTTTTATTATTGTTGCTGTTAATAACGCCGGCTAAAACATAACCTGCGAACAGCAACGCTATTAATCCAGCCAAACTGATTAGCGCAATGGCAAGGCGCCTATTATACGTTTTACGTAAGTCATAAGCACCGTAATCTTTGTTGCGGCCGTCGAATATAATATCAAGTATATCCGCGTTTAATATTTTATTTACTTCCATTGTCAACGAGTTTATTATAAGACTCAGAATGAACAAAATTTCATAAGAAATCCTGCCCTTTTATTTAATTCCGTTAGCCTGTTCAGTTGCCTGAACAATTTTGTATTCATCAGGCGTAACATCTACCAAAGCATAACGAGTAATGCCATCGATAGTCATTTCATCCAGAATATTAATTGTGTTTTTGTAAGTAGCATCAGCCGTTGGCTTCAAAACCACTACAAAATCTTTCGGATCAGTTCTTCTTTTTTTATCAAGAACAACATCACGGATGGCTTTATAATTGGATGACTGCAATTTTGTTGGGTCATCGCCTTCGTAATAATAAACCTGGTCATTTTTGCCCAGCATTATTGTAATAACAGCAGACATTTTTACTTTGTTTTGTTCCTCAGGTTTATCTACATCCTTCGGTAAAAACAATTTCATGGCTGTTGGCTGGCTCATGGTTGTGGTAAAAATAAAGAAGGTGATAAGTAGGAAACCAAGATCCACCATTGGAGTTAAATCCACACGGGTAGATAATTTTTTCGCTTTTTTTACACCAGGCCCTTTTTTATGACCACCGCCCGAGGTATCTAATTCTGCCATAATTAAAGCTTTTTAAATTTTAATAATATCTTTTACTGAGGCTTTTGAGCGCCTGCTGCCATATTTATTTTATACAACTCGCTTCCTGCAGGCACTGCAACCGGGTTTGTAACGATAGACAGTTTCATCAAATCATTCTTTTTGCAGGCTGCAATTACACCCTGGAAAGAAGGATATTTAGATAAATCATCTCCTTTAATCAACAGGTTAAACTTGATGCCGGAAAAAGCAGTTGTGGCAGCATGCAACCAGGTTGTTAACTGGTTATCTGTACTGTCGCGAACTGGAATGCCCGGAATTGTTATACCTTTTAAATCTTCCGGCGCGTGGCCTAAGTAAGATTTTAATTGTGTAAAAGGAACGCCAATGTAAGAAGATGGTTTTTTAACAAAGTTGGCTTTTTCAGCACTTGTTAAGCCAATGTTTTTCTCTGTATTAATTTCATCCAGCATGTCCGCTTTTTGTGTTTGATTTTGATCAGAAACAGAAAGGTAAACCTTGCCGTCTTTATCAATAGTAATCAACACAACATCTTTTTCCGGGGCAACTTTGTTTGAAACTGAACTTGGCGTTACTACTTTCAATGCTTCGGAAGGCTTAAACTTTGTTGTTAATATAAAAAATGATAACAACAGGAAAGCCACATCACACATTGCTGTCATGTCTACCGAAGTGCTTTTGCGTGGTATTTTAGCTCTTGCCATTTTTCAGGTAATTTGTTTATTTAAAGATTCAATTACACTAAAATTCCATAACCAATTTATAAAAACTGCCGGAATTTTTTTGCTTATTTATATAAAGAAGCAAAGCTCTGTGTTAATGTGAAACCGCTTTCATCAATACCATAAGTAATGCTGTCAATTTTTGTAGTGAACACATTATACATAATGATTGATAAAGCTGAAGTTCCGATTCCAAGCGCTGTGTTGTACAATGCCTCAGAAATACCCTGAGATAATTTCTGTGCTGCTTCGCCGCCGCCGCTGTCGCCTAATGCAGAGAATGAACGTATCATTCCCATAACCGTTCCCAACAAACCTAACAAAGTTGCAACTGATGCAATTGTTGAAAGGAATACAAGATTTTTTTCAAGCATTGGTAATTCAAGAGATGTAGCTTCTTCTACTTCTTTTTGTATAGCCAATACTTTTTGTTCTGTATCAAGCTCAGAATTAGAAATCATTTCTTTGTATTTGCGCAAGCCTGCTTTCATTACATTACCAACACTGCCTTTTTGTTTGTCGCATTCTGCAATAGCAGCATCAACATTTTTATTAGCAAGGTTGTATTGTACTTTGCGGATAAACTCACCGATATTTCCTGTACCTGTTGCTTTGATGATAGTTAAAAAACGTTCAACAACAAAAGTTAATACAGTTAAAAGACATCCGATTAAAATGGGTACGATGATACCACCAAGATACATTTTTGCAAGGCCGCCAATTGCACCTTCACGGTCAGGCCAAAACCCGCCATTTTCTTTTCCCTTTGTAAAATTATCCGGGCTGCCGATAACAAAGCGCCAGAATAAATAACCCACAATAAAGCACGTTAACGGAGCTACCCATGAAATTGCATTGCTCTTTCTTTGAGGTTGAACGTTTGTCGATGTTCTTGGAGCAACCGTTGCAGTTGGTTTTGTCTCAGCCATGATCGTTTGTTTTTAGTGTTTGAAAAATGATATATGTAATCCAGATAAATGAGTATACAATGCTAATGATTTTTTCTTTTAATCAGCAAAATTGAAAAAATAAAATTTTAAAAGGGAACGCACAAGTTAAGGAATTAATTAAATGCCTGCATGAAATAATTGTTTCCTTTTTTCGGGATAGTTGATAGCATTAATACGAAAGGTTTCAACAGTTATTAATGTTATCAGTGTTATAAAAATACAGAATTTTTCAATGCAGTTTTTATTGTTTTTTATTTTTAGAAAATGTGAAAAATAAATTGCTTTATTAATAAGATTACGAAAAAAAACCGGAATGGTTTCTTTGTAAAATACGTTTTTATTATTCGTAACGCAAGGCTTCAATCGGGTTTAACCTCGATGCTTTAATGGAAGGGTATAAGCCGGCCAATAATCCAACAACAGTGCAAATAACAATTCCTCTTATTATCCAAATCCATGGAACTACAAAACCGGTCCCTAATATCATAGAAAAAATATTTCCCAGCAAAATACCAAGCACAATCCCAAATATGGCACCAAGCAAACTGATAATAGTTGATTCGTATAAAAACTGCCTGCGTACGCTTTTTTGCCTGCCGCCAATTGCTTTTATTAACCCGATTTCTTTAGTGCGTTCAGAAACAGATACGAGCATAATATTCATTAATCCTACTGCGGCGCCAAGCAATGTTATAAAGCCGATTATTACTGCGCTTATCGTTATAAAACTGATATTTTTTAAAAGCATATTTACAATGGCATCGCTTTTATCCACTGCGAAATTTATGTCTTCTGTTGTAGACAATCTTCTTATCGGGCGAAACACGCCTTCTGCTTCGCCGATTGCTGCATCAAGCAATTTCAAATCATTAACCTTTACTTGAATATTGAATGAAGCATTTGTATTTGAATTAAAAAAACGGCGCACATTATTGTAAGAAGTAACAATCATATTATCCCAGCTCATTCCCAATGTTGAACCTTTTGAATCAAGCGTGCCGATTACGCGGTAAGAAATTCCATTGACCTTAATAATTTTTTCAAGTGGAATTTCAGGATTGGTGCTTCCAAATATTTTTTTAGAAATATCACTTCCAATAATGCAAACATTTCTTCCTGATTCAACATCAATTTCATTAATGTTTCTTCCGGCCGCTAATGAAAATCCGTTGAACTCCACATAGTTTTCATCGCCACCATTAACACGCACATTCGGGGAAGTTTTTTTATCACCTAAAGAAATAATCGCATTGTTGGTTCCTTGTAAAGTCAGTGCAATTTTTGCAGGAAAATTAAACCTGCTTTTAAAAGCTTCAGCTTGTTCTTTCGTAATTGGTTTTCCGGTGTTTGATTTTTTTTCTCTGCGCTGGCCTTTTTTTTCTTTTTGCGTATCTGAATCGCCACCGCCAAAACGGATGCGGTATTCTTTATAATGAATGGTAAAACCATTTGCGCCCATCGACGCAAAACTTTCAGTAAACTTTTGCGTCATTGCATCAATAGCGGTATTAATGCCAACCAATGCCATGATGCCAAATGCAATAATAGCAACGGTAATTCCGGTTCGTAATTTATTGCCGCGCACCGTACGGAACGCCAGCGAAATAGTATCAATAATTTTCATGGAATAATAAATGGTTGCCCTAAATTAAACATTCTGTTATTAACAAAATGAAATCTTATGTAAAAGAGTTATGAATTATGAGTTATGAGTGATGAATTATAAATTATAAATTATAAATTATAAATTATCAATTATCAATTATCAATTAATTAGGAAACGCAAGTTACTTATTACTTAAAACTCATAATTTATAACCCATAACTCATAACTAAACTTACATGTAAAGTATATTCATCTTATCAAGCAGCAATTGCGGGAAGATGCCAAGTAAAATAATAATGGCTGCAACGATGATTAATAATATTTTGAAGGAAGAAGAAACTTGTAATTCCTGCGGCTCGCCATCTTTAAAATACATTGCTTGTATAACGCGGAAATAGTAATAAATACTAACTGCTGCACACAACACTGCAAACACAACAAGCCATAAAAATTGCCCCATTTTTAATGCTGCCATAAGCATATAATATTTTGCAAAAAAACCAGCCGTTAATGGAATGCCAGACAGCGATAATAAAAATATAGTGTTGGTTGCTGCAAGCACAGGATGATGTTTTGCCAAACCATTAAAGCCTTCAAAACTGCGGTCTTTCATCTTTACTAAAATCGCGAAGATGCCGATGGTTGCTAAACTGTAAGCTGTCGCGTATAATAAAATACCGTCTTGCGCTACCGGATTTATTGTTAATATAGCAAACAACATAAAGCCTGCTTGTGCAATACTTGAGTAAGCAAGCATGCGCTTAACGCTTTGTTGAAATACTGCAGTTAGATTACCGATAAATAAAGTTGCAGCAATAATAATCGCCACAAATATTTGCCATTTCGGTTGAATTTCACCAAAAGAATTATGGAACAAACGAATGAATGCAATGAATAAAGCCGACTTCACAATAGTTGCCATAAACGATGTGAAAACAGTTGGCGCTCCATCATAAACATCGGGCGTCCAGAAATGAAAAGGCGCTGCAGAAACTTTGAATGACATCGATATTAATAACAATAATAACCCAACAATAAACAATGGAGAAAGGCTTGATTTACCAATGCCAATTTCTTCAATAAAAAAAGTTCCCGTTGTGCTTGCGCCATACAAAAATGCAATACCAAGCAACATAATGCCTGTTGAAAAAGCGCCCATTAAAAAATATTTCAATGATGCTTCCGTGCTTTTTAAATTGCGTTTATTGCTGCCGGTTAATATGTATAACGGAATTGAAATAATTTCTATTCCTAAAAAAAGCATTAATAAAGTATTGAAAGAAGTTGCTATAGAAACACCGCATAAAACAAAAAATATCAATGCAAAATATTCGGCCACATTCACGCCAACATTTTCAATATCCTTGCCTGATAATAAAAAATAAATGAGCGTGCATATAAATGCAATCGAATTAAACAGCAAACCAAACGTTCCAAAATCAAGCTGGTTTTTTGTATCAATATTAATATGATAGCCGCCTTGTAAATCGAGTGAATTTGCTACGATCAATATTAAAATTCCTGCAATAGCAATAGAACGTACAGTGGATTTATTTTTTGTAAAAATTCCGCTGAACATCATCACTATTCCCCAGACCGCCGATATTATTAATGCATTCATATCTTCTAAAAATAAACTCTATTGTTTCAAATTCATTTTGCTTAAAATCGCATCCACAGATTCTCTTGTTATATCAAGCATTGGTTTCGGATAAACACCAACAATTATTATTGCAATAACAATTACAACAAGAATAATTTTTTCATTCAGGTAAATATCTTTTGCTTTTTCTGTTAATGCATTTGTGTTTCCAAAAAATACTTTTTGAATCATATTTAATGTATAAACGGCTGATAAAATTATACTTATAGAAGCAGCAACAGTAAACACAACATTGTACTTCGTAGCAGCAGAACTGAACACGCCGCTGAACATTAAAAACTCACCAACAAATGCATTGGTTAATGGCAACGCAACATTTGCAAGTGCAACTATAACCAGCAAAATTGCAAGTGCCGGAGACTTTTGTGCCAATCCGCCAAGCTCAGAAATTTTGCGTGTATGAAATTGCCTTTCTATCAAATCAACCACAATCCACAAACCAATTATATTAATGCCGTGATTAAACATTTGTATCATTACGCCTTGCAAACCAGTTTGCGTTGTTCCAAAAATTGCAAGGCACATTAATCCCATGTGCGCGATGGAAGAATAGGCAACCAGCCTTTTTAAATCATCTTGTTTAATAGCGATTAATGATGCGTAAATCATTCCGATAATACATAATGCAGAAGCGGTATCGCCCCAAACCCACGTGCCTGTTGATAATACAGGCGCAAGCCAGCGCAGTATGCCGAACAAACCCATTTTAACCATGATGCCGCTAAGCACCATTGTTGTTGCAGTTGGCGATTGTTCATACGTATCCGGCTGCCATGTGTGAAATGGAAATATGGGCATTTTGATTGCGAATGCAATAAATAATAACCAGAATAACCATGTTTGATCTGCAACAGGAATTCTTCCGTTTAAATCATAAAAAGATTTTATGGAGAACGAATGATCTGCTGTATGAAGATATAAATAGATAATGCCAACAAGCATTAATAACGAACCAACAAATGTGTAAACAAAAAATTTAAACGTTGCCTGTATTCTTTTTTCGCCGCCCCATTGCGAGCATAAAAAATAAACAGGTATTAATGCAAGCTCCCAGAAAAAATAAAACAACAATGCATCGTTTGCCAAAAAAACGCCCATTAATCCTGCTTGTGATAATAACATTAATGCATAAAAATTATTTGCATTTTTATATTCATCGCGGTAGGTTGCAATAAAAATTATAGGAAAAGAAAGCGCCGTTAATAAAGTAAGAATTTGTCCCAATCCATCTAAGCCAACTGCGAAGGAACTACCAAGTGCAGGAAGCCATTCGCCATCAAATTGCAATGAAGCTGAATTTTTTTCAACCGTTAATCCAACAACAGAAACAACAAGCGTAACAAGAGATGCAATCAGCGACCAATCCCTGGCGCTTTTTCCATTCTTAATAAAAAAACCTGTCAGTCCGCCAATTAAAGGAATCACTATCAGTAAAACAGGAATCATGTTGTATTTGGTTATTTCTAAATCGTGAAACGCTAAATTATTTCTTGATAAAAATTTCTACTAAAAATAAAATCACCATGCCAATTACCATTAGCAAAACATAGCCGCCAACCTGGCCGCTTTGTATTAACCGTATTTGCCGGCTTCCATATTTCACACCTTTGCCAACGCCATTTACAATGCCATCTATAATAGATTTTTCAAAAATATTATTAAAGAAAGTTGCAAGCGCATTTAATGGTTTTACAACAATTGCATTGTAAAATTCATCAACATACCATTTGTTTGCAAGCACTTTTCCAAAACCGGTTGCATCTTCCAAATCAGGATTTTTGCTGAAACGCGTCCAGCCGTAAATAACACCGATTGATGCAACAACAACCGATACAGCCATCAATAATAATTCTGTTGATTGATTGCTTGGTTGCGCTTCATGTATTTTATTTGATTCTGCAAAAATTGGTTCTAAATAATGCTCGAGCACATGTGCATTTTTTGCAAACGCTTCAGGTATACCAACAAAACCACCAATAACAGAAAGTATTGCAAGAACAATTAATGGAAACGTAATAGCCGCGGGGCTTTCATGCAAATGATGTTCTTGTTCGTGCGTGCCGCGAAACTTTCCAAGAAAAGTAGTCGCATATAAACGGAACATATAAAATGCAGTAAGCAATGCACCAAAAACGCCGATAATATAATACACCGGATTTTTTGCAAATGCATTTGCCAAAATTTCATCTTTAGAAAAGAAACCTGAAAACGGCGGAATACCTGCAATGGCAAAACACGCGAGTAAAAAAGTAATTTGAGTAATGGGTAAATATTTTTTTAATCCGCCCATTTTACGGATATCCTGTTCGCCGCCCATTGCATGGATTACAGAACCTGCACCAAGAAATAATAATGCTTTAAAAAATGCATGCGTCATCACATGAAAAACTGCGCCTGTGTAAGCGCCAACGCCTAATCCCAAAAACATATAACCCAACTGGCTTACTGTTGAATAAGCCAATACTTTTTTAATATCATTTTGTTTCAATGCAATTGTTGCAGCAAGTATGGCAGTGGCTAAACCAATTACAGCAACAACTGTTTGGGTTATCGGCGACAACGTGAACATAATGTTGCTTCTCGCAATCATATAAATACCAGCAGTAACCATTGTTGCCGCATGTATTAATGCAGAAACAGGAGTGGGGCCAGCCATTGCATCCGGCAGCCAGGTGTATAATGGAATTTGCGCCGATTTACCCGTTGCACCAAGAAATAATAATAAGGTAATTCCTGTTAAAACAAACGTAGAAGTATCATGCGCTTTTGAAAAAACTTCACTAAAAGTTACAGAACCAAATTGATTAATCATCCAAAATGTGGCAATGAGAAAACCAACATCACCAAAACGGTTCATGATGAAAGCTTTCTTTGCTGCATCTCCGTAATTCAGATTTTTAAACCAGAAACCGATTAATAAATATGAACATAAACCAACACCTTCCCAACCAATAAACATGATGATAAAGTTGGCGCCAAGCACCAACAACAACATGGAAAAAACAAACAAATTCAGGTAAGCAAAATATCTCGCGAAGTGCTGGCTTTCTTCTTCATGCATGTAGGATGTTGAATAAACATGGATAAGAAAACCAACACCGGTTATTATTAATAAAAATAAAGCAGACAACTGATCAACCTGGAAAGCAAATGAAATATTTAATTTTCCAACATTAATAAAATCGAAAAGTGCTACTACTACAGGTTCGAAACCAGGTTGTTTTACCTGTAAAAAAATTAAAAAACTAATTATAAAAGATATAAGAATAACACCGCTGCCGATTATGCCGGTTAATGATTTTGACAAACGCTTCCTGAATAATCCGTTGATTAAAAAACCAGCCAGCGGCAATACCGGAACTAACCAAATTAAATTAATAATGTTATTCATACTTTTCTTCTAAGCTTAATACTGAATGAGAACGCAAATATTTAGAAACGTTTTGCTTTTTGCGTTCTGCTTTAAGCGTTATTAATGTTTCAAACGGTTTAAAAAATTTACATCAACGGAATGTGTGTTTCTGTACATCATAACGATAATAGCCAATCCCACGCTCACTTCTGCTGCAGCAACAACCATTATAAAAAATACAAAAATTTGTGCATTGGTTCCCGCATCTGCATGCTTTCCTATCAATGCGAGATGGTGCATTTTTGAAAATGCAACCAGCAACAAATTCACAGAATTCAGCATCAGTTCCACGCACATAAAAATAATAATTGCATTGCGGCGCGTTAATACACCCGTAACGCCAATGCAAAACAAGGCAACTGATAAGAATATGTAATAATTTATTGGCATAACTTTTTTTAAATTTCGAGTGATAAAAAACCTTATTTAAGAAAACAAAAAACAAGGTTCAAGTCACAAGATGTTTAATTATTATTCTTTATTAATCAGAAAATTTATTACCTGATATTACTGATATAATTTCTTGAAAATTGTTTCTCGCGCCTTGTGCCTTGAAACTTGTTTCTTGAATTCTTAACACTACTCTTTTTTTCCAATCACCACAGCCCCAACCATTGCGCTTAAAAATAAAACACTGCTTATTTCAAAAGGAACTACATAATCTTTGAACAATGCAATTCCCAAATTATGTATCAAACCAATATCGCCATTGGTAACTTCTGCCATTTGATTTTTTAAATCTGCATTTTTTAATGCGGCAACAAAAACCAATAACAGCGCACCGCCGGCAATTACACCTGCAATTTTTAACCACTTGTTTTTTTGTGGTTCTGTGTCCGAATTTAAATTCATTAACATGATTACAAAAAGAAATAGAACCATAATTGCACCTGCATAAACAATCAAATTTACTATCGCGAGAAATTGTGCATTTAATAATATATAATGCCCGGAGATGGCAAAAAATACAGCGATTAACCACAGCACGCTATGCACCGGATTTTTACTTACAACAACCATAATTGCACTGAACAATGCAAGCACACTTAAAAACCAAAACAAAATCTGCGTCATTCCCATAAGCTTAATTAGTTAATGTGAAAATTGCTTAATGTTTCAATGCTCAAATGAAAATATTTTATGAAATAAAATTCATTTTCACATCGCGCCATTTTTAAATTTTCCTCTTGCCTTTGCATATTCTTCCGGCTGCGTTTTTGGATCGGGTATTAATAAATCTTCTTTTCCATAAATAAATCCTTTACGCGTATAATTGGCCGGGGCAAAAGTTTCTGATAAATAGATGGCATCTTTTGGGCACGCTTCTTCACACAACCCGCAAAAAATACAACGCAGCATATTAATCTCATATTTGGCTGCATATTTTTCTTCTCGGTATAAATTTTCTTCTCCTGGCAAACGTTCAGCAGCTTCCATTGTAATTGCTTCTGCCGGGCAGGCAACAGCGCACAACCCGCACGCAGTGCAGTTTTCGCGCCCTTCTTCATCCCGGTTCAATACATGCAATCCGCGAAAAACGGGACTGAATGGCCTTGTTTTTTCCGGGTAATTTATGGTCGGTTTCTTTTTAAATATATGGCTGAAAGTAATTGCCATACCTTTTGCAATTGCAGGTATGTACAATTTCTCCATAAACGACATGGGTTTGCGTTCTACTTCTTTTACCCTGTTTGTTAGTGCCTGCATTAATTATTTTTTGTCTAACTGAAATATTATATTCTGAATTTTAGGCTTTAAAACCGGCAAATCTTTTTTCACTGTTTCCCAAACGTAAATCCAGTTAATCTTATCGTAAACGTGAACATAAAAATTTCTTGCCGCCTTTATTAATTGCCATTCTATTTCCTTAAACTCAACTTTGCTTTCGTCAGATATTTTAGCGCCATATTCACCAATTACAATCAACCTCATTAAAACTGCGTGCCTTAAAATATCGTTTTCAATAAATTTTTCTTCATTAATGTTTATCAAATATTCATCTATAGCTTCAATGCTGGAAAGGATCAATTCAAAATAGTGTAAATCCCTTTCCATAAATCAGAGAATTTTTTTCTTCTCTTTATCAAAGCTGTTTTTAATCCGCGGATAGATTAAATCTTCTTCAACTAAATCTATTTTTTTATCTAAGTTTTTTTCTAAATCAACCAAATATTTTGCTAACCCAAAGTAACTAATCCGCGTTCCTTTTTGTAAACCGAAAGCCAAATCGATATCACTGTTTTCATTGGCATCGCCACGCGCATATGAACCAAACAAATATAATTTTTCAACAGGCGTATCCTGAAAAAAAATTTGAATAGTTTTTATTTGTTCATTGCTTAAATACATAAAACTTGTGCAAAAATATTTTTATCAAACCAACCTGCCAATTAAATCTCGCATTTAAAAATGCCAGTGGTTTTGTTTTAATAAAACCATAAAACCTGTTACCACCATATTTATTAATGCCAATGGTATTAATCCTTTCCATCCCAAATCCATCAACTGATCATAACGGAAACGCGGGATTGTCCAGCGCACCCACATAAAAAAGAAAATGAAAAATACAATCTTCGCTATCAAACTTACAGTTTGTAAAATCGCCAATAAATTTTGCCCGTGATGTAAGCCAAAAGAAATATCATTTACAAAAGGAATATCATATCCGCCAAAAAATAAAGTAGCCATCACCGCGCTGCTGATAAACATATTAATGTATTCAGCAAATAAATAAAAGCCTAGTTTCATAGAAGAATATTCCTGGTGATAACCAAAGTTCAGTTCATTTTCTGCTTCTGATAAATCGAACGGCGTGCGGTTACATTCAGCAAATGCGCAAATTAAAAAAATCAAAAACCCTAACGGCTGGTAACAAAAATTATAAATATGATCCTGCTGTTGTTCAACAATTGTTTTTAAACTTAAAGAACCAGTCAGCATTAATAAAGCGATAATCGAAATGCCCATCGCCAGTTCATAAGATATAATTTGCGAAGCACCGCGGATTGCAGCCAG
>Ga0206963_10095_pt1 | contig 30104 bp, 28 predicted proteins | sample Alteio_BWOrgHeat_28_FD_152958 | JGI IMG/M metagenome (GOLD analysis project Ga0206963, IMG submission 152958) | Enriched cells from forest soil in Barre Woods Harvard Forest LTER site, Petersham, Massachusetts, United States -... | ecosystem: Environmental > Terrestrial > Soil > Temperate forest >... | reverse complement strand
TTTTTCACGGATACCTTTTTCTCCATAATGGGCCGAGCTGCCGCCTACCTAAGCTGCCGATATTGTTTGATCGCAAACTTCAAGAGAAAGGGACACCGACTTCCCTTTTTTCTAGTCGCCCGGGCAGGGAACTGACGGTGCGCACTAGAGGAATACATTAGATTTCGCGGAGGAGATCTTCATAATGTTCGGCCCCTGATTTGCTTCTAAACGGGAAGGGGGAAGATATGGGAAAACGACGGGTCGTCTTTGTTTTGTTAATATTTTCAGCGCAATCGGGTTTTGCTGGGGAATGGCGTTCCGTCTTGAATTCGGTTAATGGAAACAAGGTTCCTCAAACAGACGAGTTGCCGTCGCTTTCTGATCAGAACCTATATTATTGGTCATGGCGAGAGCTTCATTTGGAAAAACAAGAGGTGGGTACCCTCGACCCTAGTGATCCTTCGAATGTGCAGCGCTATGTAGATTTTACCCGCGCGCGCTTTATTCCCTATATCGATGAAATTAAACGACGGATTGAAAACGATCTTATCGAAGTTCCCAAAGGGGTCATTGGTAGTCTGAATAGGGATGAAGGCGATAAAGATGATGCGCTTGTTCGGAAAATAAGAAAAGCGCGGAAGGAGCTCAAGAATCACGAGTTACTCAGTGAAGAAGCCCGCAAAGCGATTGGCGATTTCGTGCGCGGCGCCAAGCAAGAGGCGGGGATCAAGAGAAACCCGACCGTGCTCTTTTCCCAGGGCCAGGCTTATAGGAAAGCAAAGGAAGGGGAATCCAGGATTCTGCAAGAGATGGAAAGTATAGAGCAGGAAAGAGCCAAATTGTTCGCCGGAGCCCAGTCGAGGGCGGAGAGGGAACAAAGGTTACGGTTTATTGGCAGCCTAAGAGGCACCGCGGGCACAATGGATGCGCACATCGAGAACGGCGAACTGCAAAATTCCCTTTTCCCGGATCGCGCGCCCTGAAACTGTTTCTGCTATTCTACGTTTTCTTCGCAAACACTCCGATGTTGCTCGCGTCGCTCGCGTCCGCAACTATCAACAAAGATTAGAACCAGTGACAATTTTGCGTCGTATACAGGGCGGTTACGTCGGATTAGGCACGAGGGGGGCTGGTCTGAAGTTTGCTTTGATCTGGTTGGCGTTTAACCAGGTTTTGTCTGGAAAGCGAACTCGTGGAGTGTACAGTGCTGTTGACGAATCTTCAGGTCAGTAGAAAACCGGGCATTCGCCGCCCAAAATCGATGGCGGTTTTTGCGCTAATTTTGGTGTTCGTTGGGGCTGCGACCTGGAAGATACTTCCGCGTCTGGCCACCCCTTCCCGAGTTCATTCGATTACGATTGAAGAACGTGAAGCCGTGGCGATGGATTTGGAACGTCTAGATTCCAGCTTTTCTGATCTCTCCAAGCCCATAGCGAATTTTCGCAAAGTGCTGCTCGTGGAAAACGCCTCGGTAGTTGAATTGCCCGCATCCGATAAAATGGTATGGCAAAATAATGGATCACTCGTTTTTGCCAGCCGATTCTTTTTGTCGGATTCAGGCACTCAGGAGATCTCGCTCTTAAAAGTTCTTCTTCCCTCAGAGGTTGCCGTACGTCCCTTGACTCCTCCCGGTAGCGTGGGCGGCCAGGAATAGAACCGTCTCCAAAGAATTTCCCAGCCGCGAACCTATCGGCACAACGGAACGTCCTGAATTAAGCGCCCTGTCGCATCGGCGAGAGAGAGGGTCGCGCAATTATCAAAACCTTTAGAAACCGGAGCCTGAATCGATGTCAGGTCCACGGCGATGGTTTTCTGTTGTGCGGTTTCGACGAGCATGCGTGCCAGAGAGGCAACTGAGACGGTGTTAGCAAGAACTCTGGACTCCGTCAGGGTGAATGACCAGGCCGCCGGCGCACTGGTCGCGAATGACCCTGCGACGTTGACCGAGAGATCGCCCTCGGGAAGTTCCTTCAAATTTCCCACTAAGACCGTTGTTTCAATTTCCAATCCACCCGATGTCACAACCGACTTTTGACTATCGAAAATTCGATAGGGATAGTCTGTCATCAGATCATAGGTGGATCTTGCGGTGCTAAAACCAAGCGCAATTTGAGAGAAGGTTTTCCGATCATCCGCCGATACGGGAAGGGCCAGAGTGGTCTCCGTTCCCGTAACGGGAACGACCCTTTTCGATCTCACGGCCTTTAGCGCGATAGCCGGCACCAATTTTACCGCCTCGTAATTATTTTGTAGATAGGCGGTGAACCGTCCGGGGGCTTCTTCGGTTCCTAGGGTAACGGCTAGGCTGAATGCTTTCACTTTTAGTTGGATCTGCGCGGCCTTCGGCAGATTGGGTTGGGCTACCACGTCAAATTCGTAAACTCCGCCTCTGGATAAATTGGTTTGGGCGGTTAGTGGTGGCAAAGGACTGCTCGCTTCGGAGGGTAAAAGAACACCGATTCCTCGACCGGTAGGACATTTCGTAAGCCTTCTGACGGGAGATCGGGGTGACAAGCCGTTAAAAGACCGACCAAGAGTCCTAGGCTGAGAGGGGTGAGCTAAGTTCAGTCCGATGAAAAGGCGTTGGGCGTATTCGTCTTAAAAGATAGGCACCTTTTAAGACGAGGAAACCGCCATATGTTAAACTCTTCATTAGAGCCCCCCATGAAAAAAGCACTCCCTGACGCGACGGTATTTGTCCTTCAAGAAACCGACGAAATGCGTCATCCCTATGAGACAGCACTTAAAGCATTGGGTTCTCAAATCGTATGGTTTCACTCTATTACCGCGCTGTTAGAGGGTGCCGCGCGGTCCGAGCCCATGGCGCTGGTAGTTGATTTGGAATGCCTCCGTCAACCTGTCGAACCGGAAATAGAGAATTTGAGAGCACAATTTCCCAGCACCGAACTGGTTGCGCTATCGGCTTCAGATACCTCACAACTTGCCTTGCAGTGCATCCGGTCTGGTTTTGGTGACTTTCTTCTTAAACCGACAAGTCCCGAGGAATTGGCCTACAGCATTCGCAAAGCTCGACAGCGTCGTGAATTCATCTCAAAAATTCAGGACCCGCGCGCGAGAGTCGTAAGGGCCATTACTCAGATTACCGGGTGTACTACCCCGACACTTGTCAGGCTGTTCACTTTGGAGTCTTTACTTCACAGCGTCGGCGCCAAGGGGGCGGCGTGGCTCTCTCTCGACAAGAAAGGTCCGGAATTTACCAAAGTTTTATGTTCCGTCCCAAAACGAACTCCCATCTCAAAAATTGTGTTTGATCTCCCCTTTGAAAAAATCAATTTTGAAGAGGGGCGCCCCATCGTGATGAAAAACCGAACGGCGGAAACTAGAAAGCTGTTACTCCCTTGCCGTGACTTTCCCCAGGGAGCAATTTTTATCTGGGGAATTATACCTAAAGTTACAGCCAAAGTGATCTCGGCAGCGACCATTTTGACCGACCAGGCCGAGATGAGCCTGCTAAACATCCATAAATTTGAGGAAGTCAAACAACAGACTTTTGTAGATGACTTAACCGGCCTGTTCAACTTGCGCTATCTTAAATACGCTTTAACCAACTCGATCTTGCGCTGCAAAGAGCCAGAGCAGAAATTTTCCGTCCTTTTCATCGACGTCGACCATTTTAAGAAAGTAAATGATCGTCACAGTCATCTAGTGGGGAGCGAGTTTCTGGTGACGATTGGCAAGACCATCAAAAATTCCGTTCGTCGCATCGACCCGGTTTTTCGCTATGGGGGCGACGAATTTGTCGTGATCTTAAACGACACCCCGACCGAAGGGGCCAAGGAGATTGCCGAGCGGATCCGAAAAAACATTGAAAGAAGACTTTTTGTCGTTAAGGAGCAAAGGATTCAAACCACGGTGAGCATCGGACTAGCCACTTACCCAGAACACGCGGCCGACATGGAGACCCTTCTGCGATTAGCCGATGAAGCCATGTATTGCGCCAAACGTGAAACCCGCAACGCAGTCCACATCGCCTTCCCTTTGGAAAAACGACAGGCCCAGCAAGGAAGATAGCGCTCTACCCACCTCATGAAAAAAAAGACAGGCCTTAACGATAATTCACTCTTCGGTTTACGAAACGTTGGGCGCACGGCCCTCATCTATCTTATTCTGATCTTTGGGATGTATGCCCCGATCGTTTTTCTCGGGAAAACACTGGTCATGTCCATGAATTATCCTAGGGGAGTAATGCCCACCGGCCCCTGGAACTACCAAGGTCGACTTCCCGCCAACAACCTCTGCTTGGATAAGATGCCCCAATCCTATTTTGAGGCTCCGATCGACGAATTCACGGGATACCTATTAAAAAGGGCCAAGGTCCCTCTGTGGAATCCCTACCAGGGTGCCGGGCAGCCATTAGCGGCGCAATATTCGACACGGTCATTTTTTATCTATCAGATGCTCCAAGATGTCTCAGGAGTCAGAACCTATGATCTCTTCTACCTTGGTCGAATTTTCCTAGCGGCCACTTTCTTTCACTTTTTTCTGCTTCTGCTCGGCATCGGTCCCTGGGGGGCGTTTGCCGGTGGCATCTACGCCGCTTTTTCGGGAACGTTCCCGTGGTTCCTAACGCTACAGCAATTAAGCAACGCAACTCTCATGCTTCCGGTGACACTTTTTTTTATTACCCTCCTTTGCCGAAAATTCACCCCGTGGCGGTTCGTTTTGGTCTCCCTTTGCGTGAATCAAACCCTATTAGCCGCCAATCCAGAGGTCACAATATTTTCGGCTTTTCTGGTGGGAGTTTTTGTTATTTGTGAGATCTTTTTTAATTCAGGTCCTTCAAAATTCACGCGCTTTGGATTCGTAGCCTTTTCCGCAATTTTAGGACTCGGCCTTTCGATGCCCTTGATCCTTCCTTTCAAAGAATTGGTAGAACTTGGATTTCACCAACACGGGGTCAGCAACCATATGGGGTTTCGCGATCCCACTACCTTTTCGCATGCCCTCAATATTCTGCTGCCCACCAAGGATTGGTATTATCTGGGAGTGATGCCTGATGTAGCGATGAACTCCCTTTGGGATATGACGGGCGGGTTCTTGGGTTTTTCCGCCCTCGTTTTCGGATTTTTAGGATGTTTCCTGATTCACCCCGCACGCAAGTACGCGCGAATGGGAATGGCTTTTGCGATCTGTCTTGTCCTGAAGAACATGCTGATTCCCCCTTTCAGTTGGATCGGAGCCCTTCCTCTATTCAATCTCGCCTGGTCCCAACGTTGGGCCTCCCCATCGTGGACGGTAGCCGCGATGATCGCCGCAGGGGCAGGCTTCGACGGTTGGTTAAGGCTGGCCCCCCATCACTTAGCTTGGATAAAGTCCAAGAAATGGGACAACGGGAGCTTCCTTGTCCAAAGCTTGTGGGGACTAGCCTGGTTATCCGTGGCAATACTTCTCATACAGACTCACCAAGATCCGCTCCCCGTAAACATAGGATTAGCATTAGTAGGGTTGTTAGCACTGACTATAGGGGTTCTCTCGATAACACGTCCCAAAGATCTCCCGTGGGTCGCATTAACACTCATCTACCTGGAATGTTGGCTCTACCTGCCCCGCGCCTATGTATTTGATAAGCTGCCCATCGGTTTTGCCGTAGTCTGTCTTCTTAGTTGCCTACTGGCGGCCTTTCCTAGACGAGCCACTGCGTTTTTCTCTTTAGCCGCCATCTTCATCACTACGGGGTTACTAGACGTCGGCGCGAAAGTGGGTTGGGCGGAAAAAGGAGACCCTTTTCAAAAGGCTCCCTATTTCGATTTCCTGAAGGACAAGCTTGGATTTCATCGGATCATGGGAAGTCATGGGATTCTGATCGCCAGCTACTCCAGTGCCGTTCGGATGAATGATTTTCAGTCTGGCCCCTCTATCGCTATCGACGATTTTTCACAATTCTTGTATTGGGCCTTGGAGATAAGGCCGCCCGAGCCATTGACCTTTCGAGGAGGAGCGCCGGGGGATCGAGGGAATATATTTCCGAGCCTTGGGAAACACACCGATCTCTATTCGTTGGTGGGGGTGAAATACCTGCTAGCCCCGGCTAAGGCAGATCTGGACAGGTATTTGCCTAAGGATCGGTATGAGAAAGTTTACGATAAAGAGATTTCTATATTTGAGAATAAAAAGGTGCTCCCGCGCGCCTTTTTTGTATCCTCCGTGATTCGAAGTAGCGGACCAGAGCAAACCTGGCGCCTTTTGAGAGAAGGAAAAGTAAATCTCCGTGAAATCGCCATCGTAGATCAAAGTTTTCCAGACCTAGCGGAAGGTAAAACCAATCAAACACTCCTACCGACGGTCGAAAGTTTTGATGTCGACTCGGCCACCCTATCTGTTTCCACTACCGAGCCACGATTGATGCTTTTTTCGGATAACTACTATCCCGGTTGGAAGGCCTCCGGCGACGGTCATGACCTCGCCGTGTATAAAGTCGACGGTTTTTTGCGAGGAGTGATCGTGACTCCGGAGATCCGCTCGGTAAAATTTGTCTACCAGCCCGAATCCTATCGCAGAGGGATCAAATTTGCGGCAGCCTCTTTACTATTACTCTTAGTCACCGCGGTCTTCACTCCAACTCACCTTCGATGGTCCTTATCACCCGGCCGGGAATCCCGGCGACGATCGCCGCGCAGGGCACATCTTTCGAAATGACCGCTCCCGCTCCGATAATCGCCCGCTCCCCTATGGTGACTCCGGGAAGAATAATCGAACCGGCTCCGATCCAGGCATCGGCCCCTATTTTTATGGGTTCGAATTTAATAAGTTTTGATTTCACCTCTGGGTTCTGGGAGAGAATCGAATCGTTGGGAGCAGACGCCGCGATCAGACTGACATAATTACCGAAGGCCACCCGATCCCCGATAGACACAATTCCCCGATAGTCATCCAACACCACAAGGCCGATGCTGATAAAGACCTTCTCCCCCACCTCCACACCCGACGCCCGGAGAGCTTCCGTTCGCACCCGCGAGTCCGGATGAAAGGAGGCAAGCCATCGCAACTTTTGGACACGCAATCCCTTTAGCTGCCCCTTGAGATCTTCCGGGGACATATCATCGCTCTCAAAAAGCAGAGTAAACCATTTGGAGTCGGTACCTTTCATTGGGGTTTTCTCCGGTTGCCGAGACACCAAAAGCCCATCTTGGCGATGAAACCAAGAACAGAAATAATATTACCTATTCTAAACGCCTTAGTGCGATGCGGCCGATAATTTACGTGGATGCCGATCTCGGAAAAAGATTTCCCCTGATAGATTAGCTTAATAAGCGCCTCACACTGATAGGCATAGCTGTCGGTGCTAATCTCGACCGATCGTATCAATGCGGTTCTATGAAGCACGGTCCCATTAAAGTAACGAAGCCTCACCCCCGAAACCAAACTCATGATATTCGTGAAAGCTTCGGACGCCACTTTTCTCAGATGAGGACGGTCCGACTGATTCTCAACATAGGGAACTACTATGTCAGTCGAACCAGCAAGCAGAAGGATGCTTTTTACACTGCCGAAGTCACACTCATTGTTTACCGGAAACATGATAACGAATTCCTTGGACGCTTTGAGTATGCCTTCCTTATAACAACCGCCCAGGCCCTTAGGTCTCTCATGGGCAATTACTATGATTTTTGAAAATCTCTCCGCCAGTTGCTCAGCAAGTCTGCCGGTACCATCCGTACTACCATCGTTGAAAATTAGAATTTCGTAATCGGGAATCGTCGTTTCCAACATCCGAACCAGCGCTTCGACACTAGCCACGATATTGCGCTCTTCGTTTAGCGCGGGGGCGATAATGGAAAGCGAATTTGCCAAGGACTAAGAACTCACCCGAATAGTGGAAAGTTGAGGTTCTCTTTCAACGTCCCGGAGCTGCCTATGAACCGCAATGGTCCGCTTCAATCCTTCTTCCAACGTCACGCGCGAAGTAAAAGACAAAAGTTTTCTGGCTCGGTCCGTGTTATTGAGCAGCGGCGAACTCCGAAAGGCATCTTGTTCGGTCGGTTCGTTGATGGTCAAAAAGGATTTTGATTGAGCTAGCTCTATGACGAGAGTGGCCAGTTCGCGAATTTTAGTGCCGTTGCCAGTGCAAATGGTTGCGGCATCGTAAAAGCCCTTCTCCTGCCGATCAATGAACTGGACGCCCTTGACGATCGCTTCCACAACGTCGGCATAATAGGTAAAATCATGCTCGTTCGGACTATCCGTTACCGTAATGGGAGCATTTTGAATGGCCCTCACCACGAATTTCGGCAATACGCGATCGAAATTGTCCAGCATAGACCCATAGACATCGGAAAATCTCAGAGTCAACACGCGAAGGCCATAATCCCTGGCGAATCGCTCGCCTAGAAATTCTGAGCACAATTTCGACAGCCCATAGACTCCCCGGGCGTTCTGAAAGAGCACATTATCATTGGGAAGGCGCACATCTTGAACCTCCCTCGTACTTCCCAAAATGACCCATGGACTTTTCTTGGCCACGCGAGCGCACTCCAGCACGTTCAGCGCTCCGATGGTGTTGGTCATCATACATAGATGTGGGTTTTGAAACCCGTCGCTAAGGCGACTGATTCCGGCCAGATGAATGATTCCGTCCACTCCTTCGGTTAGTTTGCGAATCGTCTCCAAGTCTTGCATGTCGCCGTAGTGCCAGGAAACTGACGGAGAGTCCAATTTACGACCAAGACTCGGCTTCAGATCAAACGCATTGACCGAGTAATTTCGTTCCCCCAAACCCTGTACCGTATGAAAACCGATGAAACCAGCGGCTCCGGTGACTACGATATGACTGGATTTCGTTGGGTTCATTGATTCATCCCGAAAAATTCACGTATTTTTTCGATCACATAAAATTGTTGTTCACTGGTCATCTCAGGAAAGACGGGCAGAGAAATCACTTCGCGGGAAATTTGCTCCGTTACCGGCAGACTAACATGGCTAAGCGGAAGATCCCGTTGTAAGTGAACCGGTGTAGGCCAATGAATGAAGGTTTCCACATAATTTTTAGTCAAGAATTGGTTTAACTCGTCACGTCGTTTTAAACGAATCACGTAGGAACTAAACGTATCAAAAAAGTCCCCCGCCGGTTCCGGAGGAGCCGGTCGGTTGATCTCTTGGATATCACCCAAAGACTCTTCATACTGCGCCGCCAACTCACGGCGTCGTTTTATTCTCCAATCCAAGTAGCCGAACTTTACGTTCAATATCGCGGCCTGAAGATTATCTAAGCGGCTATTAAAGCCGAATTCGACGATCCTCTCTTTGGTCTGCTGACCGTGATTGCGCAACAGAACTATCCGCTCAAAGTCCTTCTCATCGCGCACACTGACTACCCCGGCATCGCCTGCCGCATTTAAGATTTTCATCGGGTGCATGCTAAAGCAACCGAACCTACCAAAACTACCGGCCATCTTTCCCTTAAATTTCGAACCGATCGCTTGGGCGGCGTCTTCCACTATCGCCAAGCCATGGGTATCCGCGATCTGACTAATCCTGTCCATTCGGCAACAATGTCCATTCATGTGCACCGGTAAAATGGCTCGAGTGCGCCCCGTAATGGCTTCGGAGATGTTATCGGGAGAAAGATTTCCGTCTTGATCGACATCGACCAAAACTGGTTTACCACCAGCGTGAGCAATGGCCGCCGCCGTCGCCACGAACGTATGGGAGGCCGTGATCACTTCATCACCGGGCGCCAAGTTGAGTACTTTTAACGCCAAGAAGATGGCATCCGTCCCGCTGTTCAGGCCTACGCACCGGGGAACATTTAGGTACTTTGAAAGCGAGGTCTCAAATTTCGTCACATCACCGCGAAGAATGAATTGGCCTGAGGCCAGTGTCGCAGTCACCGCTTCCATGACTCCGTCTTTGAGCGATTCAAACTCCTTTTTTAAGTCGATATAAGGGACTTTCCAGGCAGCGGTGGGTAAACCAGACATGACTTTCCCCCTAATTCGTCGAGAAATAGCGGCTTGACCTAATTCTAATTCACTGCGTAAGCGGCAGCGACAATTATACCATAGAGGGAATAGCCCTATCGACTTGCTGGATATCCTCATCTTTTCCTTGCTCAGTGCGACGTGAGCCTTGCCACCCATTTACGGCTTTGGTAGGAATACTCGTTCTTAGTGGGGGCCGGTAGCTCAGCTGGGAGAGCATCAGGCTGGCAGTCTGAGGGTCGTGGGTTCGATCCCCATCCGGTCCAAAATTTCGCCCTGGTGGGCGAAATTAGATGTTTGATGTTAGATTTTAGGTGTTTGGAATACCAAGGACGTGGCGAAATTTTTCTCTAACACCAAACATCCAACATCTTCTTCATTCCCAACGACTTAAATATCTCACACAGATACAGAGACATTTCGGCCCCATTCCAAGTAAATTTTTCAAGATAGATAAAATTTGGTTTTCTATACCAACGACTTAATTGATGCTTTTTGGTCCCACTATTGCAGTCCTCCTTACTTAGGAGGAAATCCATGTTTAAGAAATTATTTATCCTTATGGGTCTTTTTGGTGGGCTGCTGGGATCAGCGCCCGAAATGGTGCAAAAAATGGAGCGGCCACTCCCGCGTGCCGTTCGGTCAGGTTGCCAATCGGCTGGAGATTGCAATTCCTATGTGCCTTGTCCCAATGGAAACAGCTTCAATTATTCTTGCGCGGGGGGAACTCCCGATGGAAATGGGGGCTATACCGAGGGAAGCTGCATTTTTGAGGGCTGCTAAATTTCGCCCTAGCCGGGCGAAATTAGATGTTTGATATTGGACGTTAGGTGTTGGGAATACATGGGACGTAGTCGGAGAGGGCGAAATTTCCTCTAACACCTAACGTCCAACATCTTCCTCATCTAAATCTGCCAAGGGGGTGTTCTACCCCCCTATTGGTTCCTTTAGAGAGACCTGCCGCACCTCTTATTCGATTGTATTCTTCGACCGAAGGAACTCTTTTCGACTAGTTGAATTTTAACTTTTGCCATCTTGATCTTAGGTTATTCCTGATACTTTTCCCGAGTGTACTGCCCCTGCCGGAGTCGCGATACCATACGAGCGGCGTTTCCAAATTCTTTATAATCGCCAAACGCGGTACGAATATTGACGTCGAGATAGGCAATCCCGTCGTGTCCCATTTCACCAAGCGAGTTTCCTTCCTCATACAACTTAAGGGTGGTTCGGCAAACGGCGGCCCGTACCAAGTCATCTTTCTCCTCCATGGCATTCTTAAGCAAAGGCACGGCCTGTTCTCCTAATGAATGAGCCGCCAACACTGCCTCGGCGGTGACGCCCGGGTCGCCCGTTTTCAACGCCTGTTCTAGCAGCACAGAACTCTCAGCTTTCGGCATCATCCCGGCCGTTCGGGCCGCTGCCCGAGCTGACCAATGGCTCTGACCGAGTGAGCGTCGCACGCTAGCTAACTTCTCTTGAATTAAACTCTTAAGTCCATCCGCTCTAAGACTCCGATAGAAATCGGCGTCAGCATGTAGTCCATTGGCTGAAAAAATGCTTATGACAAGGTTCCTAGACTCATCGTTCGTCTCGTCCAGGAGAAACGAGCGTCTCAATTGCCGAAAGGCGGAGCGTTGACGCTCGCCAACGAAACGCATCTTATCTTTTGCCTGAGATAGTTCCTCCCCGGCTTCTCGCTGAAAGTTAAAAAGGTCGCTAGCCTGAAGCAACGACTCACGTCCGTCGGGCCACCCTCTCACTCGCAAACGTTTTGCGACCTCCACTAATTTGAGCGCGTTAAGCGTACCAAAGCCATTCACCTGCAACGGCTGTAAGGAGTTGGCGGTCTTCAATACCGTTCCCAGCAATATGAATTTTAACTCCTCAAAATCCATTCCGGGAAGTATCGACAGGACATTGGCTAAAGCCCCCGTCACTAGGGCAGCGGCCGCACTCGTTTCGGAGAATAGATCAAATTGGGCGGGCCCTTTTTTGGTTTTGATCCAGAAATCAGCGGGCGCCCACAGCAAATTACCCTCTTGAGATTTCAGCGTCGCCAGTCCCATGGGGGCCATGCTTCCTACCTTGATCACTTTGCCTTTTCCCTCTAGCAGGCCTCGCTCGGGATACTCGTTGCCGGCAGACGTGATTACGATAAAGCGCTCGGACAATTTCTCTAAATAGCGGGCGGCATGTTCGGTAATCGGCGTCATAGAGATATTGAGAAGCCAAGGACGTTCTCGATCGAAAAGCTTCGTTGCCGCATCCAGATCTTGGTCTCGCCTAGTGCTGGCTAGAGCCACGATTCTGGCTTTCACGGCGACGCCTATCGGCGCGGTACCGTTAATCAGATTTACCGTACCGGTACCATGCGCTCCTCCCGCGCGGATTCGACTGGAAGCCTCGGTTTCCTCTTCCAGGAAAGGCTTAACCGCTCTACTCGTATATTCCCCTGTGAAAAACTCCGGATGGAAAGACGAATCGCCGACGCCAATGGGCACTTCGGCAAGATCTTTCCAACCATCTAACGCCTCGGGGATGAGATCGGAGCCAATCACCATCTGAGCCCAAAAGGGGTGGAGTACCTCGGATTCTCTGGCTGAAATGGTAAGAGAGGGCTGCCCGTAATAGTTGATGTAGTCTCCCGGGGCAAGAGACCAACCATCGGCCGTCAAGGTCAATGCAAACCATAAGATCGAAACGTTGGGCCTAGCTCGTGCGAATATCATCTTCCCCTGCCCTTGTTGCGCGAAGATTCACTTATAGGCGCCGAGAGAAGGAATATCAACTCGGGACCCAGGCGATTTCTTTCTCTACTGACCGATCTTAAAGACGGGCTACGGTTGTGGCTGTTGTTGGGTGAGGCAATGAAAAGCGCCGAGCCCCCAGATGAGTTCACTACAGTCGATAGGAACAATCTTACGCTCTGGAAAGATCTTGCTCAAAATCGCGACCGCTTCCGTATCGGCGGGATCCGAGAAAACGGGCAAAACGATCGATCGATTGGTGATGTAAAAGTTGGCATAACTCGCAGGAAGTCTCTGGCCTTCCCGCTCGATTCGCCGAGGCATGGGTAGCTCAACGACATTAAGTGGAGTTCCATTCCAAAGTTTCATTTGCCTAAGCCTTTGGGCGTTCTCTTTGAGGGGCTCGTAGTTGCTATCACTTTTGTCCCTCTCGATGACCGTAACCACCGTGGTTCGGTTCACAAAGCGAGTCAGATCGTCGACGTGTCCATCGGTATCATCTCCTTCGATTCCCTCGCCGAGCCATAAAATCTGGCGAACCCCTAAAAAATCACACAGCCAGCCTTCTATTTGTGCTTTATCGAATTGAGGATTTCGGTTGGGGTTGAGTAGACATGACTCGGTAGTTAACAGCGTGCCATCCCCGTTTCCCTCGATTGAGCCCCCTTCGAGAATGAGCGGCGGTTTCCATAGCGGCAATTCCAGTGCTCGAGCTATCTTGGTGGGGACCTCGTCGTCATCCGCGAACGGAGGGTATTTTCCTCCCCAGGCGTTATAGCCCCAATCCACGACCGCAAGACCTGGATCACTCGCTCGGGTCAAAAAGATAGGGCCGTGATCTCGGCACCAAGGTTCGTTGGTCGATATATGAACAAAGTTGGCATTCGATGGAACTTCACCTTTGAAATAAGAGCGAACCACTGACTCTTCGGCAGCATCACGAACGTTAATATTTAATCTTTCCGAATCAGCAACCGCTCTAGCCATTGCCACTAGCGTCGGAAGTACGTTGTGATAAGAGTCGGGGAAACTGACCCCCTCCGGGTGCGGCCAAGAGATCCAAGTGGCGTCGTGTGGTTCCCACTCCGCCGGCCAACGATATCCCTCCTCCGCCGGGGTGCTCATCGACTTTAGTCTATCCATCGCTTTGTCAGATCCCCATAAGCGTCAATGCGCCGATCTCTAAGAAACGGCCAGTGAGTTCGCTGTTCGTCGGAAAGTTTCAAATCTGCGTCAACCACCAAAACCTCTTCTTGACCCTCCGACGCTCGAGCCATGACCTGGCCCGAGGGAGCGACAAAGAAACTCTGTCCCCAAAAGTCGATCCCCTCCCCTCCCGCCGGGGCCTCGTGACCGATTCGATTGGGAACCGCGACATACACACCGTTAGCGATCGCATGCGATCGCTGGATGGTTTCCCAAGCGTCGTGCTGATCCTTTCCAAACTTAGCTTTTTCTGAAGGATGCCAGCCGATCGCGGTGGGATAGAAGAGGATCTGCGCCCCCTTCAGGGCAGTAAGTCTAGCGGCTTCGGGATACCACTGATCCCAACACACACAAACGCCAATGCGCGCGTATTTGGTGGCAAAACTTTGAAACCCTAGATCTCCCGGCGTGAAATAAAACTTCTCGTAATACAATGGATCATCAGGGATATGCATCTTTCGATACTTTCCGACGAGCGAACCATCGGCGTCCAAGATAACGGCCGTATTGTGAAATATCCCCGCGGCACGCCTTTCAAACAAAGAGCCCACGATAACCACATTATGTTTGGCGGCGGCTTCCGACAGCAACTGGGTGAGAGGCCCGGGAATAGTTTCGGCAAGTTCAAAGTACTTGTGATCCTCGCTCTGGCAGAAATATTGGGAGCCAAAGAGTTCAGGAAGACAGATTATCTGAGCCCCCTGTTTTGCCGCGGACGAGATCGCATCCATGGCACGCTGAATGTTCTCGGAAGGCACCGCAGAGCATTTCATTTGAATCAGACCAATTCGAACTTTGGCTAGAACCGAAGAAAAAGTCGGCATAGCGATGAGATCTAATTCAATTTATTCCCGGCGGAAAGAAGATTCGAAATGGGAAAAGATAATTTAGAAATATACGACTCAGGAACTCAGGACACTACCTCTTTTCCATCACATCTAAAATTCCATGACACGATGAGACGGTTGCTACGGCCACTCGGCGAGCACCGGAGGACAAACGCTGATAAATCCGATTCCACTCCTCATAGATAGAAGTCATGGGAATAGTTCCCACACCGTGGCTATGGTGATGACAGACAAAAACCGCGACGTCGTCAATGAGATGACTTGCCTTCTGCTCCTGCACAAGTTCACGCACGGTGTCTTTCATTTCCCAGTCACGATGGTCTTTGGTGAGCGGACAGATCAACGGTTCCACGCAATTTACCGGACAGACACCAGGCGCATGACTCAGCACCAGAGTTCCCTCTCCAATCACCTGCGCGTAGGCCAAGGGAGGTACGACGCCTTGATAGGGGGCGTGCGCCAAAGCCCCACTCCGAATCCCGCCCTGGTTCGCCACCCAATGGTAGAGAATGTGGGGACCGATGGGAGTTGGGACCCACATATCGTTTGCCCACTCCTTCTGGTGCTCCCAAACCTGCTTTCCAAACTCCAGCCAATCACAGACTACTAGGCGCGCCCCGGCAATAGAGTCGAGCGTCTTAGACACGGCGCACTGTGGATTTCTGTCCACAACTACGATTTCAGTGGCAGAAATCTTGCCCAACGCCCTTGCCCGATCGAGCTGCCGGACGTAATAGCTCCCGTAGCACCCACCGCCGGCGATAAAATAACGCATTGTCACACGCCCTTTCCCACCTAATTTTAGCGTCCTTAGTACTGAGGACACTAGCCTTTTGCCACCATTATTCCGATAAGAGATCGGGAATTCTCACATGTGGCGCTCAGAGAAACATAAGAAGTGGGTCGTAGAGGGCGGGCGCTTTTCCGCCACCGTCATAGCCAGTGCGCTACTAGCTATCTGGCTTCCCCACGCGTGGAGGGGGTTCACTACGACGGTCAAACGGGCTACCCGTTCCACGGAAGGCGATGAGAATCGTCTTCCCAGCGCCACCCGCCGGCCCGTTCCCGTGGGTAAGATAGAGGACCTCTACCGAAAGCATCTCGAAGAGATTTTTCGCTCTCTGGACGCCCACGGTTCCGTGACGATGGTTAAGGTCAGACTTCCGGTCAATCTGCTTCGGTATCAACAAAACCCTGCGACTTCGGAGGGAGGCCGTGCCCTTCGACTGGAGGGTGAGGCCAACACCATACCGTTTGTCGCAGTATCTGTGACGGCGCGTAAATTCTTAGATCAAATGCTAGTGACGTACGTCGACCCGCAGAAGCTTCCCCCCCAATTCATTCCGGACAAACTCCTCCCTTTTAAGAGTTCGCTGTTGTCTCAATTCATTCTGGTTCCCGATCTCTCTGGCGACAATGCCGCCTACTTTTCCTTCGATACCTCAGAATAGATTTAGCTCCCCTCTGGTGACAAAATGCTACCGGCCACCCAAAAAGTTACTGTCTAGCGCCGAGGTTTTGCTTGGGAAGCTGTGGCTTGGCATTTGCAAGTTACATGATCGGCTGACGATGGTAGAAGAACACTGGGGAAGGGTTGGGGTATGAATCGATTTTATAAGACATCATCCATTATTTTTGCGGTCATTTTTTGCTTCGCCGTCATTGGACACCAGGCGAATTCGGCAAGTACGCCTCCTCAGGTGCTAAATTGGGGAAACGGAGCCGAACCTAAGGACCTCGATGTACACATCGTTACCGGCGTGCCGGAATTCCAAATCCTCCAAAATCTTTTTGAAGGCTTGGTCGGAAAAGATCCGAAAACACTAAAACCCATCCCCGGCGCCGCTGAAAGCTGGAAGATCTCTAAAGACGGTAAAACCTATACCTTCGCGATTCGAAAAGATGCGGTGTGGAGTAACGGAGACCCCGTAACCGCCGATGATTTCGTTTACTCTTGGACTCGTCTCCTTGAGCCCGCCACCGCCAGCGAATATGCGTACCAAGGCTATTACTTCAAAAACGGCGAGCTTTACAACACCAGCAAACTTAAAGATGCCAGCCAACTGGGCTTTAAAGCCGTCGATAAAAAGACCTTGGTAGTCAATCTCGAGCACCCCGTTCCCTTCTTTTTAAGTTTGCTCTATCACCACTCTTTGTATCCGGTTCCCCGTAAAACCATCGAAAAGTTCGGCACGCGCTGGACGCGACCAGAGAATATGGTCAGCAACGGGGCATTTGTCCTGGCAAGTTGGGAGATGAACAAAGTCATCAAACTTAAGAAAAATCCGAAATACTGGGATGCCGCCCGGGTGGCGCTAAATGATGTGAACGTATACCCGACGGAAAATTTGGACACCGAAGAGAAGATGTTCCGCACCAACCAGCTTCAGGTGACCAACGAAGTCCCACTGGAGAAGCTCCCCTTCTGGAAGAAGGATAAAAGTGGTGTCTTCCAAAGTAATCCTTACTTGGGTACCTATTTCTATCGGTTGAATGTGACCAAGCCACCTTTGAATGACAAACGAGTCAGACTGGCGTTGAACCTTGCGATCAACAGAGATGAGCTAATTAAATATGTGGCCATGGGAAATCAGGTGGCTGCCACTGCCTTCACTCCTCCGGATACCGCCGGCTACACGCCGGTGCCGCGGCTTCCCAATGACTTGAGTCGATTAGGTGAAGCAAAGAAGTTGCTCGCTTCGGCCGGTTTCCCCGACGGAAAAGGGATGCCCTCGATAGAGATTCTTTACAACACCCACGAAGGGCACAAAAAGATTGCGGAAGCCATACAGTCGATGCTCAAGAAAAACCTTGGGATCAATGTCACCATTCTCAATCAGGAATGGAAAGTCTATCTCGATAGCCAGCGCACGCTGAACTATCAGATCGCCCGCGCCGGATGGATTGGGGATTATAACGACCCCAACACCTTCCTAGACATGTTCCTCACGGGGGGCGGCAACAACGAAACGGGTTGGTCCAATAAGACCTACGACGGACTCATCGCCGATGCCGGAAAAGAGTTAAATGCCAAGAAGCGCCTAGCGATCTTTCAAAAGGCAGAGGACATCCTGCTGGATGAACTCCCAGTGCTTCCCATCTACATCTATAAACGCAACTTCTTGAAGAGCCCGTCGGTCGCCGGCTGGTATCCCAATATTGAGGATATCCACCCGTTGAAATTCGTGAGCATCACGAATCCGCCGGCCGTCGCCGTCAAGTAAGAGAAATTCAACCCGTCGCCTTTCAAGCCTGGAAGGCGACGGGCTTTGTTCGCCACCCTGTGAAAGGTCAAAAGGTGGTTAGATTTCAGACCTTTACTTTTGTCCGGCAGACGCTATCTCGAAGTCCCCCAAACAAAAAAAAGCTTGTGAAATCGGCTATATTTGGCTAATTCTGACCTCTTGGGGCGTGAAGCGCTCCAAACGGATGGTGCCGAAGGGCAGTCATTCACTAAACCCTACCGGGGGCGAGGGTTCATAGGCGGAAAGTAGTCAAAGTAGACGTTGGGGAAACGCGGAAAAACTCTGCAGATGAACGGAAGGAAACGGCCTCATGACTCGAAAATCTTATTTTTTGGTGGGAATTTTTGCACTGGCACTCGTGTTTGCCGGTGTCTCCCTCTTTAACAGCAATAACGTCTCCGCGGCGGCTACCAAGCAGGTCATTCGTATTGGTAACGGGGTAGAACCCAAAGACTTAGATTGTCATAAAGTGACCGGAGTTCCTGAAGACGTATTGCTTCGCCAGCTTTTCGAGCCGCTCGTTGCCAGAGCCGCCAAAGATTTGCATCCCATCCCAGGAGTCGCCGAAAAATGGACGATCTCCAAAGATGGAAAGGAATACACTTTCAAGCTAAGGGCTAATGCCAAATGGAGTAACGGCGAACCCGTCGTCGCTCAAGATTTCGTGGATGGCTGGAGACGGCTCCTCGACCCAAAGACCGCGAGTGAATATGCCTATTATGGTTATTATCTCAAGAATGGCGAAGCTATCAATACCGGCAAGATTAAGGACCCCTCCCAACTGGGCGCCAAAGCTATCAACGCGACCACGCTTCAGGTCACACTAGAGCACCCCACACCGTACTTCTTAGCTTTACTCGATCATTACACGTATTATCCAATCTACCTAAAAACCATCCAAAAGAACGGCGACCGCTGGACTCGTCCGGAAAACTTTGTGGGCAATGGAGCGTATAAACTTCAGACGTGGGAGATCAATAAAGTCATTACCATGATTAAGAGTCCCACCTACTGGGATGCGGCCAACGTAAAAATAGATGAGGCTAGCTTTTATCCCATCGACAACTTAGATACCGAAGAAAAGATGTTCCGTACCAAACAGCTCGACGTCACCAGGGAGATTCCACCCGAAAAGCTGCCGTCTTGGCAGAAGGACAAATCGGGGGTCTTCATCAGTGCAGACTATCTTGGGGTCTATTACTTCAGACTCAATGTCACCAAGGGTGTTTTGAAAGACAAGCGTGTTCGTAGAGCGCTGAACTTAGCCATTGATCGTTCTCGAATCGTAAAGTTTGTTGCCCGGGGAAATCAAGAACCGGCGCAGGCCTACACGCCTCCGGGGACCGGTGGCTACCAACCCGCTAAAGTCCTGCCGTCCGACGGAAGCGGCTTTGCCGAAGCTAAGAAACTCCTGGCGGAGGCGGGTTATCCCGGTGGCAAGAATTTTCCATTGATCGAAATTCTCTACAACACACAGGAGATCCATAAGAAGCTGGCAGAGGCGGTTCAGGCGATGTGGAAAGAGAACCTTGGCATTAACGTCGGTATCGTAAATCAAGAGTGGAAGGTTTACCTAAATAGCATGAAGACGTTGAATTACGACGTGGCACGTTCCGGATGGATTGGAGACTTTAACGATCCAGATACTTTCTTGGTGAATTTCACATCGACCAATGGAAACAACCAGACGGGTTATGCCAACCCCGTATACGACAAATTCGTTTTTGACTCTCAGAAAGAACAAGATCAAAAGAAGCGTTTTGCGCTATTTGCAAAGGCCGAGGCTCAATTGCTTGAAGATCTGCCCGTAGTTCCTATCTACATTTGGCGCAGAAATTATCTTAAAGCAAAAAACGTTCAAGGTTGGGAACCGAACATCCAAGATCTGCATTCGCTCAAAGATGTTTGGATAGATGCTTCAATAAAGTAAAAGAGCACATAGACTGGTCAACACATGGGACTTCGCTATTTATTGGGACGACTGGCGGTAATGATTCCTGTCTTTATCGTCGTCGTCACGGTCGTTTTTTTCATGATTCGGTTCGCGCCGGGGGGCCCGTTCGATTCAGAAAAGCAGGTTCCGCCGGATATTCTGAAAAACCTCAATGCGAAGTATCATTTGGACGAGCCCCTTGTTCAGCAATATTTGAGATATTGGGGAGATCTCTCGCGTTTTGATCTGGGCCCCTCTTTCAAATACGCCAACCGTACGGTCAACGAGATCATCGCCGAGTCTCTGCCCGTTTCGGCGGAGTTAGGGCTCATCTCTCTGGTCTGGGCGCTACTCATCGGTGTAACCGCGGGGGGACTCGCGGCACTAAAACCCAATTCGATGTTTGACTACATCCCTATGTCGTTTTCGATACTAGGGATCTGCCTTCCCACATTCGTGATAGGCCCGCTGTTCGTGTTGGTCTTTGCCGTTTGGGCGGGGTGGCTACCGGTAGGGGGATGGAACACGTGGCAAGATCGGATCTTACCTTCGCTAACTCTTGGATTTGCGTATGCCGCTTACATCTCGCGATTAACTCGTGGTGGGCTGATGGAAATCCGCAGCCAAGATTTTATCCGCACCGCCAGAGCCAAGGGTCTATCCGAAGGGCGAGTGATCGTAAAACACGCGCTCCGAGGGGGATTGCTCCCGGTGGTATCGTATTTGGGGCCGGCGATGGCCGGTATTATTTCAGGCGCCCTGGTCACTGAGCAGATCTTTAACATTCCTGGTCTTGGGCGTTTTTTCATTCAAAGTGCGGTCAATCGGGATTACACCGTCGTCATGGGGACGTCGCTTCTGTATTTCTCTCTCATTTTCGTGGCCAACTTTTTGGTCGATATCGTTTACGTATTTTTGGATCCTAGAGTTAGGTATGAGTAGCGAAGTCATGACTATTAATACGACAACTATTGCTCCGCCCATCCAAGAAGACGACTCCGCCGGGGTCAGCCTTTGGAAAGATGCCTACCACCGACTGCTAAAAAATAAGCTAGCGACTTTCGGTGGGCTCTTCATCTTGTTTGAAGTCTTTATCTGCATCATTACGCCGTGGATTGCTCCTTACGGTTTCGACACTCAAAATCTGGAGCTCACCTTGGCCAAACCCTCCGCGGCGCATTGGTTGGGAACCGATACGTTGGGACGCGATCTCTTTACCCGCCTACTCTACGGTGGACGAATTTCCATGATGGTCGGCTTTTTGGCTTCGATGGTGAGCGTCATTGTAGGCGTAGTCTATGGCGCCATCTCCGGCTTTATCGGTGGGAAACTCGATAACTTCATGATGCGAGTCGTGGATGTCCTTTTCGCTTTGCCGTTCGTCTTTCTGGTAATCATTTTAATGGTGTTCTTTGGACGCAATATTTTTCTCCTCTTTGTTGCATTAGGTTTTACGCAGTGGCTAACCATGGCTCGAATCGTCCGGGGTCAGGTCATTTCGCTAAAGGAAAAAGAATTTGTAGAAGCCGCTCGGTCTCTTGGAATATCTAATTGGGGCATCATTTATCGCCATCTGATTCCTAATACGCTGGGTCCCGTCATCGTCTATCTCACGTTGACCGTCCCTTCCGTTATTCTCGACGAAGCGTTCTTAAGTTTCTTGGGTCTTGGCGTACAAGCCCCAATGGCATCCTGGGGAACTCTGATTTCTAATGGAGTGGAAGTGATGGAGATTGCACCCTGGGCGCTTCTATTCCCGGCCATTACGCTTTCGGTTACGCTGTTCTCACTTAACTTCCTTGGTGACGGTTTGAGAGATGCCCTAGATCCTAAGGGGGCAAAAGACTAATGGAACCGATACTCGAACTTAAAAACTATCAAGCCCACTTTTACACTCGACGTGGAATCGTGAAGGCGGTCGACGGGATTTCGTTCAAGGTCCATCCCGGCGAGACCCTGGGCATCGTAGGCGAGAGCGGCAGCGGAAAATCAGTTACCCATTTGAGTTACCTAAGGCTCCTTCCGTCCCCGCCGCTTCGGATTGTTGGTGGAGAGGTCCGGTTCAAAGGAAAGAACATCCTTACCCTTCCCGATCGTCAGTTGCGAGACCTTCGCGGCAAATCGATAGCGATGATTTTTCAAGAACCCATGACTTCGCTAAATCCCTACATGAAGATTGGCGCTCAGCTCATCGAGCCGCTTCTTATCCACACTGTTATGAATAAGAAGGACGCCTGGAAGAAAGCCATCGCTGCATTGGAGCGAGTGGGCATTCCTAATGCGGAACCGGCCATGAACCGATACCCTCACGAATTCAGCGGCGGAATGCGCCAACGTGTGATGATTGCCATGGCGCTCACCACGGATCCGGCGGTTCTCATCGCGGACGAGCCCACCACCGCGCTCGACGTCACGGTGCAAGCGCAGATTTTGGATCTCCTCAGGGACATTCAAAAAGACACTGGGATGGCAGTCGTCCTCATCACCCATGACTTAGGAGTGGTGGCCGGTTTGGCTGATCGAGTGGTCGTGATGTATGCGGGACACGTCTTTGAGGAAGGCTCTGCCGAAGACATTTTCTATCGCTCGGCCCATCCGTACACTTTGGCGCTTCTGAAATCGACGCCTCGAATCGACGTTCCTCAGGGTGCACTGCCCGTGATTCCGGGAATGCCGCCCGATCTCTCCAGACTGGGAAAAGGTTGTCCTTTTTATGAACGATGCGGCTATCACATGGATGTTTGCGTAACTGAGTTTCCCACCTCTCACCAATTTGGACCGGAACACGAATCCTTTTGTTATCTGGAGCGACCACCACAATGAGCACTCCCCCGACTAATGCTTCGATAAATCCGCCCATCGCTCGCATTCAAAATCTTAAGGTCCATTTCCCTATCCGGGGAAGCTTTTTGAGCTTTGGTCACAAGCACACTCTGAAAGCCGTAGACGGAGTGTCTTTAGATCTCGCCAAAGGCGAAATTCTAGGACTAGTGGGAGAATCAGGCTGTGGAAAGAGTTCGCTCGGCCGTGCCATCATGCGACTCATTAAAATCACCGACGGGTCGATTGAGATCGCAGGAACCGATTTTCTAGCGCTCGAAGGAAAGGCATTACGACAAGTACGACCCAATATTCAGATGATCTTTCAAGACCCTTACGCGTCACTAAACCCGCGCATGACGGTCTACGATATTTTGGCTGAGCCTTTGTTCACTCATACCAAATTAAATTCCGATGCTCAGATGGCAAAGATCAAACAGACGCTGGATCTAGTGGGACTCAACGCTAAAACTTGTAAGAAGTATCCTCATGAATTTTCTGGCGGCCAAAGACAGCGTATCGCGATTGCGCGAGCGCTAATTCTAGACCCAAAAGTCATCATTGCCGATGAGCCGGTATCGTCTTTGGATGTCTCGGTACAGGCCCAAATCCTTAATCTTCTTAAGGAAATTCAGACTAGACTTGGTCTCTCAATGATCTTTATTTCACACAATTTAGCGGTGGTGAAATACATCTCGGACCGCATTGCGGTCATGTATCTCGGAAAAATTGTGGAGATTGCCGATCGCGAAGCGCTGTATAAGAATCCTTTGCATCCCTATACACGTGCGTTGGTCTCCGCGGTTCCTATTCCCGATCCCAAGCTGGAAAGAGCCCGTAAGCGAATTCCGGTAGGCGGCGAGCTCCCATCCCCGCTGAATCCGCCCAAAGGTTGTGCGTTTCATACCCGATGCCCTCTCGCTTTTGACCGATGCCGAACGGAGCCACCACAACTTATTGCGCATTCTAAGAGTCTTCACCGTGTGGCTTGCTTTGCGGTCGAAGAAAACAGACCGAGCTAGGCTCCCAGAAAAACTGTTGTTCCCCCAATAGAGCGCAAATTGTCACTACACCTGTGACACCCCTTTTCATGTACTCTCTAAGTTCTCATCCTCCGTCACTGAAGCCTTAAAGCGAATACACCTTTGAGCTAGCCTGGTATGGACTTTGCTCTGTAATCCCCGTGATTGCTATTAATCGAAGTGTGAGTTGACCAGATTAATAGCCGTGAAAGTGGAGACGGAACGTTGCAGGGGATCCCAGGAGTCTTAAGGAATTATTCCTACGGCTCAATTCCGCAACCGACCTTCTTCTTTTTCATCAAAAAATTTTGTTCCTAGTTGCTAGTTCGAGGTGAGAGATGGCGTTGAGTAGAATCCTTGTCGTAGATGATGAAGAAAGCATAAGAGAGTTTTTCGAAATCATGCTGAAGCGGGAAGGCTACGAAGTCCTCACGGCTTCGAATGGTCGCGAAGGGCTTGAGGTCCTTAAAAAACAACAAGTTGATCTCGTGATCAGCGATATTCAGATGCCGGAGCTGTCGGGCATGGAATTCCTGGTCAAAGTAAAAGAAGTAGATCCCGAAATGGTCATGATCATGATCACGGCTTTCGGATCTACCGAGACGGCGGTCGAAGCCATGAAGCTCGGCGCTTACGACTACGTTCAGAAACCTTTCAAGATCGATGAAGTAAAGATCATCATTCGACAGGCCCTTGAGCGACGTTCCCTGAAGATGGAGAACGCCCAGCTTAAAAAAGAGTTGGGGACTAAATACGCCTTCGACAATATCATTGGCGGAGCTCCCCCAATGCTTCGCATTTATGAAATGGTGAAGCGTGTCGCCAACACAAAAAGTTCGGTACTAATCACAGGCGAAAGCGGAACCGGTAAAGAGCTTATCGCTCGTGCCGTTCACTACAACGGTCCGTTAAAAGACAAGCCCTTTGTCACGGTTAACTGCGGGGCCATCCCAGAAAATCTCATGGAAAGTGAGATGTTCGGTCATAAGAAGGGTTCTTTCACGGGAGCCATTGCCGACAAGAAGGGATTGTTCGAAGTTGCCAACGGTGGAACGATCTTTTTAGATGAGTTGGGAGAGTTGCCTCTCACCATGCAGGTTAAGTTACTTCGCGTAATCCAAGAAGGTACGTTTAAACGTGTCGGTGGAACAGAAGATGTGCACGTGGATGTGCGAGTGATCTCTGCCACAAATAAAAACTTGGATGTGGAAGTAAAGGCCGGCCGGTTCAGAGAAGACCTTTTTTATCGCCTGAATGTTATTCAGGTCCATTGTCCTCCGTTGCGAGAGCGACGAGAAGACATTCAAATGCTCGCGAACCATTTCTTGGAAAAGTTCTCCAAAGCGCTCGGCATGAACGTAAAACGCGTTAGCAACGAAGCGATGGACGTTTTGAAACGATATCACTTTCCGGGTAACGTTCGAGAGCTCGAGAACATTGTGGAACGTACGGTTGCCCTGGAGCCCGGACCAACCATTCTTCCCGAAAGCTTGCCTCGGCATCTTTTGGACACCAACCAACAGCCGGTGGGGCAGTTGGACGCCAATAAGATTGAGATCGACGAACAGACAGGTATCGATCTTGAGAAGTTGGTTGCCGACTTCGAACGCACTTTGCTAACCAAAGCGTTACAGCAAACCGGTGGAGTGAAAAAGCGCGCCGCCAAGCTTTTAAAAATCAGCTTCCGCAGCATGCGCTATCGCGTCGATAAATATGCGTTAGGCAATCTCAGCGTCGATGATGATGAGGAAGAAGCGATGGAAGAGGCCGGCAACGCGTAAGGGTTTTTATCGGTAGAACCCGACAAAGACTCTTTAGTAGATGCCGTCTTGGAGGTTTGATAGGTTGCGGAGGTTGTCCATGTTCCATTCATCGACCGCAGCACCTGCAACCGAAGAGATCATCCCGCTCGCTGTCCCCGAGTAAGATGAACCGTCGGCCGGAACCGTACCCGGAGCGCAAGTGGCTAGCGTCGCCGAAGCTCCGTAAAAATATACCGGATTAGTGTAGTAGGTCGGAACAGCGAGACTAAAAGTTGCAGCCGTAGTTGCCGAAGGAGCGATCGCCGCGGCGGCACTGCAGGTGGCTGAGGGAAACCCGGTCACGTACAACCGATTTGCGCTAGAGCCATCCAACTCATAAGCAATTCCCGGCAGATTATTTCCATAAAATCCATATTCAGAGAAAAATGCCGTTTCGGCAGTATAGAGCGCCCCTAATGAGGTCTTGGCTTCCGATTTCTTGGCCTTTTGAACCATCTTCTTAAAGGTAGGGACTCCGATGGTGGAGAGAACTCCGATGATAGCCACTACGATCAGAAGTTCAACTAACGTAAAACCCCGGTTGGCTTTACTCTCAATCCGCTTCATCGGTAGCCCTTCTGACTTGAAGGTCACTAAATGGAAGAAGCCGGAGACGATAAAATCGACCCGGCTTCAACAGAAAAAATATTAGGGATAATAAAAAACTTAATAGATGCCGTCTTGCACATTCGACAGATTACGAAGGTTGTCCATGTTCCATTCATCGACCGCAGCACCCGCGACATTAGAGATAGTACCGCTAGCGGTGCCTGAGAAAGATGCCCCGGTAGCCGGAACAAAACCCGCAGTGCAGGAACTCGGAGCCGTTGAAGCGGCGTAAAAATAGACGGGAGAGGTGTAGTACGTTGGGAATGCAAGACTTAAGCTAGTGGCGGTAGTCGCCGAAGGGGCAACCGACGCAGCCGCGCTGCAGGTGCCCGACGGAAATCCCGTTACGTATAATCGGTTGGCACTCGTTCCGTCCAGCTCATAACCTATCCCAGCGACATTGTTTCCGTAAAAACCGTATTCAGAGAAAAAGGCGGTCTCAACCGTATACAGAGCGCCTAAGGAAACTTTGGCCTCCGACTTTTTAGCTTTTTGGACCATCTTCTTAAAAGTTGGAACACCGATAGTGGAGAGCACCCCGATAATGGCAACTACGATGAGCAACTCGATTAACGTAAAACCTGGGCGTGACTTACGTCCAAATAGCTTCATAGGGCGGTCTCCTGATATAGAAAGGGCTGGTTAAAGGCTTTTTAAAATGTTGATGGAGAAAAATTTTAGATCTCCTCTATGATAGATACTTTTTCGGCAGGTTTCCATAAAAAAATTAGGCTTTCTCCTTTCCTTTTTGAATCCGACCACCTAGCGACTTGCCGGAAGGCGTGCAGTTGACGGCCCATAGCCAAGCGCAACGCGCTTGCAAAAGCCAGACTTATCGGCAAGTCTTTCGTGGAAAAGCTTCTTTAAATCAGCAGTTAAGGTGATGCTGGGGTCTTGCTTCTCGGCACGATTTAAAATGCCGATGGCCTGGCCGCACCCTCCTTTAGAATAGACGTATTGAGCAAACTTGATTTCATAAAGCGCGGCATCTCTTTTATCGACCATAATCTGCATGAGCTCGATAAATTTATTAGATGTGGAGTCCAGGGACCCATACGCCATCTCATATCCAAGCTCCGCCTCTGCCAACTCTAGATGAGGACCAATCATCTCTTTAGCATGAATTCTGGCTTGGGCCATCGCGCGATCTATCTCCTCTTTATTTTCGCGCGTTTTCATTAGAGCCGAGGAGTAGCTCACCCAAGTTACGTAGTACTCAGGAAAATGATCGGTTTCAGCTCGCGTGTAACTAATCAGATCTATGCATTCGAACAATCTGTTTTCCAGTGCACTTATTGAGGAAAAGGCGAAGACACCGTATGCCAGCCACCATAGAGATAGCGGATGTTGGGTATACTTTCGAAGGAGCCTCAAAGCGCCAAGCCCTAAGAGTACAACAAACCCAAACGAACAAAAGTACAGATAGTGTTCCGATCCGATATTGGCGTTGGGAATAAGGAGATAGACCCACATCGAACAAAACACAACCCCCCACGCTCGGTAGGATTTCCTTCCCGAGCAAAGCCAAGCAGAACCAAGAAGCGAAGTGCCCAAAATGGCAAACTGCAGCCACACGGGGAAACTAAACCCCAGGTTTTTTCGAAACATGATTCGAATCACCGTTAGAGTCCCCGCACTGAAAAGCTTGGGAATCGCCTCAAAAATCGCTCTGGCCGAGAGCCAAATATGAACTCCCGGAGGAATCGCCTTCCAGCCTACCGTGTAGGAATAGCTGTAGTGCCCGCCTATGTCCCTTTGCAAAAAAAGATACAATATCGTTCCCCAAAACAGCTCAAACGCGACAATCGCTCCTGCGAAATACTTCAACCGCTTCCTAGTAGTGGCCGAAATACCCGGTAACCAAAAGAAGGCAACCAGAACGGGTGGGACCACGATCGCAAAAACCTCCTTTGATAATTGTGAAACTCCGAGTAAGAGAAAAATGCCGCCGTAGTAAAACCAAGCCTGCCGAGACTTTTTCGTGGTTGCTAAAAACTGAGTCAGTAAGATGGCGAGACTTGCGAATAAGGTAGCAAGAATTTCCCCCCGAAACTGTGCAATCTCTAAAGTCTCCGATAGGGCAGGGAGGATGAGAAAAAGGAACATCAAAGCCAGGTAAAAGCCTTTGGGGGCCTTAAATTTAGATCTCTCGGCCCATTTAACCAGGTTGAAATACCAAACAACCCCCACCGCGAGGTGAAGGAGCAAAGATAGCAGATGCTGCCCCACGGGGGTTGAATGTCCAATGAGGGAGCCTAGAGCAAGAAAAAAATTTGTAATGGGCTTACTCGGCTGAAGCACGAAATGGAAACAATCGCTCAGGACTCGAATGCGATGGAAATCGGGATTCAACATCACAAAAAAAATATCATCGAAGATATATTCTTTGGCGACCATTAGAGGCACGAACAGGATGCTTACGATGAGAACAATGAAAGAGATAGGCAGGAAACGCTTCCACGTTGTACCCGAAGATTTCATGGGGGCTCCTAGCTCTCCGTGTCATGGAGAGGGAATGGCGCACGGACGATGTCGTCGACTAATCCCTGAGTTCAGTTGCCTCTACTCCCGACCGTTGGCTATCGGCCGGCGAGCTTCGTGGCGCCTCCCACGAGTACTGAGAGTAAACGGGCGTCGGCGCGCCTCGTCGCTGGAGTGTAGGCGACTGAACTCAGGGATTAATTGTACTACAGATTTACTCTTTATTGCTTCGACGGTACTTCGCGGCATAATCCGCTTTGGTGGTCTGTTTGCCACGGCTCAGAACGAGCGAATCGGGAGGAACATTTTCGGTAACGGTGGTTCCCGAAGCAACATAACTTCCTGCTCCAATGGTCACCGGAGCCACTACTTGCGAATCACTTCCGATAAAAACGCCATCTTCGATGACCGTCTTGTGCTTTTCCGGTCCACCATCAAAATTGCATGTGATAAATCCGCAACCCAGGTTTACGTTTTTTCCGATTTCAGCATCCCCGATGTAACTGAGGTGGGAGGCTTTAGAGCCAACGCCCATTCGGCTTTTCTTCACCTCCACAAAATTTCCGATTTTGACCGATGTCTCCAGAATAGATCCCGGGCGAAGGTGGGCGTAAGGGCCTACCGTGGCATGAGCCGCTATTTCACTTTTTTCGATATAAGACCCCTGCTTGATATGAACATTAGCATCCAAGCGCGAGTCCAAAATACGAGAATGACTTTCCACTTGAGAACCTCGGCCCACCGAGGAATTAATAATCGTACAACCACTTTCTACTAAGGAGTCTGGTTCAAACGTGCTTCTAGAATCAATCCAAGTTGTTTTCGGGTCTTGGATGGTTACGCCCTTCATCATCCACTGACGATTAATTCTTTCCTGAAAAGCCGACTCTACCTGCCAAAGCGCGTAGCGATCGTTAATTCCCGCTATTTCGGAAGCGTTCTTAAAAACAAAGGGGACGACCCGTTTTCCTTCTAAAGACAAGATGCGAATGACATCGGTCAAATAGAACTCGTGTTGCTTATTCTGGTCCTGCACTTTGGCGAGCGCCGGAAAAAGGGACTCGATATCAAAAAGGTATATTCCACCGTTAATCTCTCGAATCCTAGCTTCCGCCTCCGAGCAATCTGACTCCTCACGAATATCCGAGATCGTTTGTCCTGGTCCTCTGACAATCCGACCGTAACCTTTAGGAATTTCCATTAAAGTCGTGGCCACCGTGCATACCGCATCGTTATCGCGATGTTTAGTAGTGAGCCCTTCTTGCCCGCAAAGAGAGTCTCCACCGCACGAACCGCGTCTGCGGTGCCCCTTTGCTTTTCCTGACGAACAAACTGAATCGCGGGGTAGCTTTCGCAAGCCTTGCGCACACTGTCCTCTCCGTGACCGACGACGACACAGATACTCTGAGTCGGGATACCCTGGGCGAGATCGAGAACGTAATGAAGCATCGGTCGAAAAAGCACCGGATGA
>Ga0206963_10082_pt2 | contig 30159 bp, 28 predicted proteins | sample Alteio_BWOrgHeat_28_FD_152958 | JGI IMG/M metagenome (GOLD analysis project Ga0206963, IMG submission 152958) | Enriched cells from forest soil in Barre Woods Harvard Forest LTER site, Petersham, Massachusetts, United States -... | ecosystem: Environmental > Terrestrial > Soil > Temperate forest >... | reverse complement strand
TGCCTGGCGCACCTACCAATCCGGCAAAAGGGAACTGTGCGGCGTGGCGCTGCCGGAGGGAATGAAAGAGAACGATTACTTCCCCGCCCCCATCATCACCCCTTCGACAAAGGCAGAAGTGGGGCACGACGAAGATATTTCCCGCAGCGAGATCATCCGCCGCGGGATCGCCGCAGAAGAAGATTATGCCCAGCTGGAAAAATATACGCTGGCCCTGTTCCAACGCGGCAGGGAGATAGCAGCGAAAAGAGGACTGATCCTGGTCGATACGAAATATGAATTTGGAAAGATCGGGGATACGATCTACCTGATGGACGAAATCCATACGCCGGACTCCTCCCGCTATTTTTATGCAGACGGTTTCCAAGCGCGGCAGGACAAGGGGGAAAGACAGCTGCAGCTCAGCAAAGAATTCGTGCGGGAATGGCTGATCGCCAATAATTTTATGGGCAAGGAAGGACAGACAGTCCCGGAGATGAAGGATGACTGGGTACAAACCATCAGCAGCCGGTACATCGAATTATATGAGAAGGTGATCGGGGAGCCTTTCCGGCCACAACCCCTGAAGGAAGAAGAGACCTTTCAGCGGATATTGTATTCGCTGGGGAACCTGAGCTGAGCCTACTCCCCCGCGCCTGAGCCGCTGTTCCCACGAGCCGCCTATTCCCCCGCGCCTTTTGGAAGCGTAAAGGAGAAAATGCTGCCTTTTCCCGGCTCACTTTGGATATTCATACAGCCCCCGTTGCGGGAAAGGAACTCCTTACAAAGCATCAGCCCGAGACCGGTGCCGGCTTCGCCGCCTGTCCCCCGGGTCGAATAATAATTCTGATCCATCAACCGCTGCAACCCTTCCTGGCTGATACCGGTACCCGTATCCTGCACAGAGATTTCGATACAGGATCGAAGCTCCCTCGCCTCGACATATACACTACCTTCTATCGGCGTAAACTTTATGGCATTGGAAAGGAGGTTGCGCAGGACAAGGTTGATCATATCCTTGTCGGCATATACAAAAATGGGGTGCTCGATCTTACTGCTGATATAGATATTTTTTGCTTCCGCCTGGAGCCGCAGCAGCTGTAAGACTTCTTTTGCTATGCCGGCAACGTCCAGCAACTGCGGCCGGACCGACTCCGCCTGCATCTGGCTTTTGGCCCATTGCAGAAGATTTTCCATAAGACCGGTCGTATAGTTCAGCTCGTTGATAACCTCGGGAACGAGGATCTTGATCTCCTCGCCCGGCAGATCATACAACTGCACATTACGGAACAGGTTGCGCAAGGCGTAAAGCGGAGCTTTGAGGTCGTGCGCAATAACAGAAAAAAGCTTGTTCTTCAGCGAATTGAGCTCCGTCAACTGGCTGGTTTGCTCTTCGAGCAGTGCGGCCTTGCCGGAGATATCCGCCTTTTGCCGCAGGATTTTGAGATTGCTTCGCCGCAGCTGCCAGTTCTTATCCCGGCTCTGCTCCTGGTAACGCGTGTTCTCATTTTTGATGAGCAGTAACCCATAGAAGATCAGGAAGACAGCCAGGATATGATTGAAAAGATAGAGGTAATAATTGGCCTTTTCCAGATTGTCATCATAGTTTTTCCAGACCGTGCAGACCAACAGGAAGCAAGCCATCGACAGGGAAAATGAAAAAATGACATTATAGATATTCTTTAAGAAAAATACCGACAAAACCCCGTAAAGAACAAAAAAGAATTCAATGCCTACGTCTATCCGCATGGCATAAATGACGCAGGTCGCGATCGGATAAAGGGTAAAATATAACACCCTGGCCAACTCGTATTTCTCAAAATAATTCAAGAGGAGCACAATGAGGCTGATAAAGGCGGGTGAGGCGGCGACGATATGGGCGAGGAGTGGAAACTGATCTTTTGTATAGAGACCGGCAAAAGGCATGATGATACCCGTCAGCAGACCCAAAAAATTCATGAAATTGAAGATGCCAAGCTTTCTTTTTTCGTAGCTGCCAAGGGAGGGCTTGTACCCGATATTCCAGATATATCCCCGGAAACGGAAAATACTTTTTACAGCCTTATTCATGGTCAGAGCCTGGTTTAGTTTTTAGGGTGGTGACCGTATTCAAAAAGGTTCAGTGCTACTAACGAAAATTAATAAACGTACGAAATACACGTTTTATTCGATTCAAATATAGATGATTTTAAATTGATTCCGGAATTAATACATATATCAGATTATCATAAATCGAAAACAGCATTCAGGACAAAACCGGCAGGCTGACGCAGAATCTTGTACAGCTAAGGCTGGCCGGCCCCCCGGTTCAACCGGGCTTTGGATTTATTAAACGTATGCGGACCCTTTTCAACCCCTTTCCGAAGCATGCGCTGCTCTTCTTCGGATAAATGGATAACAGACTGGCATTCAGTGCTGCAGCAACCTTCATAACGGGCGGCGCAGTCCGGGCATTGAATAAAAAGAAGATGACAGCCTTCGTTGCGGCAATTGATATGCGTATCGGCGGGACAGCCGCACTGGTGACAGCGGGCGATGACTTCCCCGCTGATACGCTCCCCAAGACGGTCGTCGAAGACGAAGTTCTTGCCCCGGAACTTATTTTCCAGCGCTTTCTCCTTTACGGTATTGGCATAGTGAATGATGCCGCCTTCCAGGTGAAAAACGTTGGTAAACCCTTGGTGCAGCAGCCAGGCGCTGGCTTTTTCGCAGCGGATCCCGCCGGTGCAATACATAATGATCGGGCTGTCTTTTTTGTCTTTCAGCAGCTCCGCAGACATCGGCAGCTGTTCCCGGAACGTATCCGAAGGAACTTCGATGGCGTTTTCGAAATGCCCGACTTCATATTCATAGTGGTTGCGCATGTCGACGACGATCGTAGCAGGGTCGTCTGTCAGCTTATTAAACATTTCCGCATCCACATACCGACCCTTTTGGCTCATGTCGAAAGCGGGATCGGCGATGCCATCGGCCACAATCTTGTGACGGACCTTTATCTTCAGCACCCAAAAGGATTTCCCATCGTCGTCGACAGCGATATTTAGCCGCAGCCCATCCAGACCGGTTACCGAATCGAGCCAGTCCTTCAAAGCGCCGAATTTCGATGCCGGCACGCTGATCTGTGCATTGATACCTTCCGCGGCCACATAGATACGGCCAAAAACGGTGAGCTCATTTAGCCCCTTATAGAGCTCATCGCGGAACGAGCGGGGGTCTCCGATAGCGACATAGCGATAAAAAGAGATCGTGGTGCGGGGCTCCGCCTCCTCTGATAAACGCTGTTTGAGCTCCTTTTGGGAGACACGATTGTGTAACACGGACATACGGTGTAAAGTTACGAAAATTCCGGCGGAAGCGTGGCTCCCGGCAGCGGCTTCATCGTCCCCCACGGCGGAAAGCGCCGCCCAGCAGGCCGTCAAAGCCGATGCGGATACCGGTCTGGCTGTAACGGCCATCGAGCCAGGAACCAACGAGGTCGACGCGGAAGAGCTTAAAGATATTTTCGAGACCGCCAAAGGCTTCCGCGTAATTATTGTGCTGGTTGACATAAAACGAATTGGCGCCCCCAACCAGGTTCCAGTTCAGCCGGCGGAACAAGGGTATCTTATTGGTCAAAAATCCGTTGAAATGGTGTTCGAGATGCCCGGTCGCATAGAAAGCAGCCGTCGTGCTGTTGGCATAATAAGGCGCCAGCTGAAAACTATTGAGGTATTCGCTGGCGGCCAAGGTCTGGTTGCCGTTGAAATGCTGATAGTCCTGTATAAACACGGATTTTGTATTGAGAAATCCGCCGATGCTGAACCGGTAGCGCAATAGCCCCCGCAATTTGAAGTTGGCATCGTCCCACAAGGAAAACCGCCATTTGTCAAAGTTCACGTCGCTTCCCAAAACCCCATTCCACCCTTTTTCATAATACAATTCCATCGTCGGGTATTTTGAGCCGATAGATACTTTCCGGTTGGGGAATTCGATATACTGCTGGCCGGGCTGGTATTGCAGGTCGACACTCGTGAGCACCGCCTGATGCCGCGGGAAAGGAGCGTTTAATTTTTCTACCGGATAGTTTGCCGTGAATTTCTTGTCCCCGGCGGAAACCAGCGAGTAATAGGTCGTGTTGGCAATCGGGATCCGGTCTTCATAGAGCCCCTTCGCATTCAGCAGCAACCCATTGTCCAGCCGGGTGGCAAAGCCGGGCTGCGCAAAATAGTTTTCATCGATCTTCAGGTAATTGTGCCCGTCCAACAGGGTATAGAGGGTATTGACCCATTCGCTGATCGGGTTGTCCGGATTGAACTGGGATACCCTCTTCCCACCGGTTAGCGACCAGGTCTGCCGGGAAGACGAAGTTTCGTCGCCATCCCGGTTGAAGCTGCGCCGGCTCCAGCTGAGTTCGCCCCAGGCATTCAACCGGGTATTGTGAAAGCCATAGCGAAGATGCGGGGAAAAAGTCAGCACCCCCCTGCCGTTCGGAAGCGCGCGGCGAATGGATCCGGAAAGCTTCATATTGATACCTTCCACGGTATTATATTCCAGCGTGGGCAGCAGCCCTTCCAGCGAATAGCTCAAAGGACGCGGCTGCCGAAAATCCGACCGCCGAAAACCGCTGAAGAGCACCTGTCTGAATTTGACAGGCCCCTGCTCTTTCAACATCGAATCCCGGTTCTTCTTCGTGCCCATCGAATCCCGGTTGTACCGATAGATGCTGTCCCGGATCGTGTAGTTCACCTTCTCATCCGGCTCCAACGGCAAGGGCCGGATAGAATCCCAATAGGCCTTTGTACGCCGGTTGCCGGCCGTATCATAACGGATCCTGATATTGTTGAAAAATTTCTTCCTGAATTGCGGAGCAATATCATAGTCGTTATAAACATCCAAAAAGTTCCCGACGGCATCGACACCCAAAATAGTAAAGGTGAAGTAAACAACCTGATCCTTGACCTGCCAGACATTTTTGCCGCCGGAGTTTGTCAGCGAGTCCGGAGCAATAGGCGCATGGATCTGCCGGATCTCCAGGGTATCGAGGAACTGCAGCTGCGAGGTCTTGAGCAGGAGCAGGTCCAGGCTGTGGATCCGCCAATCGCCTTCCACGATCTCGATGGTGCCCGAGAAGAGCGGTTCGTATTTCCGGCGGGGGATCACCTGGATCCGGTTGATCTCGCGCCCCTCTTCGAAATAGGAGCCAAGGAATTTATAGCGATAATAATTCAACGCAGCATCCGCAATCGGCGAGACAAAGCCGCGGGGGCTGAGCCGGTCGGTCAGCGCGTTGACATTGTTGTTATAAAAGTTGATAAATACCGGGAAGGAAAAGCCAAAGCCGTTGGAACCGCTCTCCCGGCCGGAAAGGATCTCCAGTTTGAGCTTATCCGGTCGCTTAAAGGCAACCTTTGTAAGCGACTCCGAAAGATAGATGATCCCTTTCCCCGCGGAGTCCACCCCCATTTCCCTCTTGTCTTTGTCTTCCAGCTTCTGACCAAAAATCCTGTTTGGCAGCTTGCGCGTACGGATAAGAGTTTTGACATACGCTTCGCAGGTGAAGGAGTCCAGGGGTGTTTCGTATTCCTTTCTTTTTTTGATGGCATGGCGGATAATGGCATAGGCCGGGTCTTCGCCACCCGGTCTGACGATGACCTCGGCCATGGATAGCTGCTGTAGGGAAAGCCGGAAATCGACAACCAAACCTGTCGCACCCACCGTGATCTTTTTTTCCTGGCGGGTATACCCCACATACTGGCAGACCAGTATATAGCTGCCGGGCGCCAGATCCAGCGTATATTTTCCTTCGTTACCCGCCGTAACACCGCGGGTGGTGCCTTTTACCAGGATAGATGAGTAAGGCAGGGCGTTCCCTTTCTCATCGGTGACGGTACCGGTGACCCGCGTCGCACGGGCTCCGGCATTCAGGAGAAAAGTCAGCAGACAAAGGATAAGGGCGCGGTGCATGAGGTAGACGGGTTTACCGGGGCTTTTTTAAAAAAGCTGCCGTCAGCGCTCCACCGCCGCCCACCAGGGCGCCAACAACGGCAGTGACCAGCACAAGCGCGTAGGTTGACCCGCCAAGAGGCAGTAACGAAGCCACTTTAGCGGATAAGATGCTGCCATTGGCCAGGTCGGCTGCCATGGCCAGTCCCCCCCATAACAGGAAAAGCGCGAGAAAGCCCGACAGAAAAGAAGGAAGGGGGCGCTGGGGAATAACCAGGCTGACAATAAACGCTATCGGCGCGATCGTCCACCAGGGAAGGTAAAGACCGCAGACAAAGCTCAGGAGCCCGATCAGCAGGGTGGCAGCCAGAAATTTGATCATCATATTAATGAATTCTAGTTGGCGATGAAAAATGTATGACCCATTGTACTCTTTTATCCTCTGTCTCGTCCGATCCCATTACCCAGATCGGCAGGTAGGCACCGGCAGCCCAATGGTCGACAAAGTTGTCATAGTAGGGGCTGCCCGGATTTCCGCTCTGACCACCCGGGTAGATCCCATAGGCTTCAGTCTTGTCGGTCAGTTGAACGATCATCCGCCAGCTGGGACCATGCAGGGGTTTGGCCGCATTAATGCAATGGGCGCCGCCGCCAATCGGCAGGTGGGTCCGGCTTAGCGCCGGCTGGCGCAGCAGATGACGGACCCAGGTATCCTTGAATTTTGCCCAGGCAAGATGGCCTTCCTGTCCCGCCTGCGCCAAGTCCGGAATCGTTTGCCGGAAGGCCTGGGTGACGATCTGCTGTAGAGTTTCCTTTCCCGGTGTATTGATATTATCGATAAAGGACCAGGCCGTGTCTTTTAGCAGCGCTTCCAGTAAGGTGCTTTCGGATGGATGCTGCAGAGGGAGGGATGTTTTCCCAAATTCGTCGTCAAAAATATCGTGGTCGAGATGGTTCCACCACAGATAGAAAATAGTCGGCCCTTCTTCGGCGGGATCATTGCGAAAATTCCAGAGTTTGAAGATGTTCAGATAGGATTTTTCTTCCTCGTTGAGCCCTGATTCATTGATATGCCCTAGCAGGACGGGCTGCGCCATTTGCGCAAAAACATCAAAATTATCCGTCTGCAGCTTCATCATATCCGCAGCGGTGATGGAATTCATGGCCTCGAGCCGGCGGTTGATGATCAGCCCCCGGTAAATAGGAAAATTGCTGCCGAGATAATAAGGATAGGTCGTATCCACCGGCTCCTGGTTGGCGCTGCTGACAAAGCCACGGTCGGGATCGAGCATATAGGGGTTTTCTTCTCTATTGATCATGGCCTGCCACTTATACGAACTGTCTTCACCCGGCATCACGAAAAGCCCTTGCTCCTTCCATTTGGCCGGGAACTCTCCTTCCTGCCGGATAGCGATATGTCCGGCCTTATCCGCAAACGCAAAGTTCTGTCCCGGACACTGAAAAGTGCTGATAGCCTGTTTGTATTCATCATAGTTATGAGCGGATTGAAGGTAATGGAAGGTCAGCATCTCATCGGATGAATCGGCGGCCTTCCAGCGAACCGCATAGGAACGGGTGGAAGCGATATCGGAAAAGCCCGTGAAACCCGGGTCGAAGAGGACAGGGCCAAGCGCGGTGGTAACCACCGTGTCATAAAAAGGCTGGGCGCCGCTGATCTCAATCGTGTCGATCCGCCGGTCGGTCGGCTCCCAACGCCCATTGTACCAATATTCCTGCCGGGTATCATCCCTGAATTTAATCGCATAGTAATCACGGACATCTCTTTCGGCATTGGTAATGCCCCAGGCACAGCTGTCGTTGAACCCGATGATGACAAAGGGCGCGCCGGGAAAAGATACCCCGCTGACGTTATAGGTTGGAGTGTGGATCTGTATCTGGTACCAGATGGACGGCATGTTGGTACTCAGGTGGGGGTCATTGCAAAGGATGGGCCGGCCGCTCAGCGTCTTTTTACCACTGACCGCCCAGTTATTGCTGCCATTGCTTTTATCCACCGCGTGCTCTTCATCGGTGACCGTGGCCCTATTGTTGAAATACAAAGAATCCGCGGCGGCCGGCATCCTCGGCACAAAGGACGGCGGCTGGAAACGGGTGCCTTTGGGCACGATGGGATCGAGGCTGTCCTGGACCGCCGGGTAGAGTTTGGCAAAGTCTGCCTTACTAAAGAAGCTCCTGGCGTTGGTCATGGCAAAGTCATTGTCCGCCCCCGCCAGCTCCAGGGCCATGTATTTGATAAAAATCGCCGTCTTCAGATTGCTCCAGGGCTCCGGGCGGTAATCCAGCAGCTTGTATTCGAGCGGCAATGCCCCTTCATTAAGCTGACTGATATACGCATTGACCCCTGCGGTATAGGCGTCACAATCCTTTTTAACGACGCTGTCCTTTTCTATCTCGGCAAGCTCCGCCCTGGCCGCTGTCACCATCCCCAGCCGGCGCATGGAACGGTCATACTTGACCAGGGAATTGTTCTCTCCTGCGCCAAGGAATTCGCTTAGCCTGCCCGCCGCGGCAAAAGTCTGGAACTCCATCTGCCACAGCCGAAACCTGGCATGCAGATAGCCCTGGATATAGCAGGCATCGGATTCACTGGTCGCAAAGACATGGGGGATCAGATATTTATCGAAATAGACGTCGCCCTTTCCCTGCAGACCCGGCAGGTCGATCTTTGCATTGAAATCCTTTCCGATCGGCTCGGCATTCTGCCAGAAACCGTGCTGGGGGCTGAGAAACTTCCCGAGAAGAGGCGTCTTTTGAAGGCCGCCCCAGCGTGTATTGAGGCAAATAACAAGTCCGGCAGTCAGGAGAAAAGAAAGCAGAAAGGGGACAATTCTCATACCAGTGCTATTTGGGTGATGGGAGGCTAAAAGTAGGAAAAATTACCACAAAATGGTATTGTGGGTCTCCTTGCTTTGCGCCACTTTTACATTGTAGGACAAAACGTACTCCCCGAAACCGTAGGTTTCAAAAGATATCAGACGCAGCCTGAAAAGGGCTAAATTTTTAAAAGACCTTTTCAGGCGTAAACTTAGTTCAGGTGGTTCAGGTAGATGATGAGCCGGTTCAGCGATGAACCGGCTTTTTTTATCAGGATCGTAAAAGCTCCGTTAACCGGTCGATCTCGTCAACCGTATTGAAGGAGTGTACAACGATGCGCAGCCTTTCGCTACCCTTTGGCACTGTGGGATACAGAATGGGGCGAATATCGAGACCTGCCTCCTGCAGCCGGCCGGCCAGCGCGCGAACGGCAGCATTGCCGGGGACAATCACCACCTGGATGGGTGTAGGACTGTTCAACCGCTCGTAACCGATAGCTGCCTGCCGCCAACGGTCGGTCAGCTGCTGCAGCCTGGTCCGCTCCTCATTCATTTTCGGGAAAAGCCGGTAGGCGTCGGCAATGGCCCGGACGCTGGCGGGCGGGAGAGCGGTCGTATAGATCAGCGGACGGCAGAAATTGATAAGAAACTGGCGGAGACGGGTGCTGCCGAGCACGATGGCGCCATGGCAGCCGACAGCCTTGCCAAAAGTATGGATCCGGGCGAAGCACTCCCGATGCAAACCCCCGGCCTGCGCCAGCCCCTCCCCTTCCTTGCCGATGACACCGGTAGCATGGGCTTCGTCGAGGATGAGGTAAGCGTTATAGCGGCGGCACAGGGAAAGGATCGTTTCGAGCGGCGCCAGATCGCCGTCCATAGAGAAGACGGATTCCGTGACGACAAAAAGATTCCCGCCGCCGGTTTTCGCAGCGGCCACATTCCTCTCCTCCCCGCGGACAGCCTGAAACCGCCGTTCCAGGTCGGCGCAGTCGTTGTGCGCAAAAGAAAAGGATTGAGCAAAAGAAAGCCGGATACCATCCCGGATGGAAGCATGGCTCAGGCTGTCATATACAATCGTATCGCCACGCCGGGGAATACAGCTCAGCACTCCCAGATTGGCATCATAGCCGGAATTGAAAAGCAGACCTGCTTCCGCCTGGTGGAAACCCGCAAGGGCTTTTTCCGTCTCCTCGATAAGGGGATAATTACCGGCCAGCAGCCGGGAGCCGGCGCTGCCATGCGCAAGCAGCGAGGACGCCGCCGCAGCCCGCCCGTCAGGATGCCCGGGGCCGGCCTCCGGTAACCTGTTGCCCCCCTCCAGCAAGCCGTTGGCGACGATGCCAAGATAGTCGTTAGAACAGAAATCCGTCTTCCCTTCGGGCAGGCGCAGCTGACGGAAGGCATCCTGCGCCATGCGCTCTTCCAGTCTCCTGTTTAAAAAACCCTCATCCCCCATAGCCGAAATTTCCGGCAAACGTACACAAATCCATCCTATTTGACGATCACCTTCCCGTCCTTCATGACAAAATGCACATTCAAAATGGCGTTGATATTTTTATCCAGGTCCCTGTCCACCGCGATGATGTCGGCCAGATAGCCGGCTTTCAGCACGCCAATCCTGCCGGCCCAGTTCAACTGGCGGCTCGCATTGATGGTAGCGATGGGTCAGCTCTTTCAAGGGCTTTACGGCAATGATCTTGTTGTTATTTACGAGGACCGTCATGCCCTCCCTGAACTGCCCGGTTTCGCTGTCGAATAAGCTGCCTGCCTTGATCAGGTATTTGCCGTTCGGTTGAGCAGGAGCGATATTGCCAAATGCCAGAAGGAAGAATAGCAGGAAGTTTCTCATAACTTAAGGTTTTGGAGTTCGTATTTGAAATGCCTTCGGGTTCCCTAATTTAAGCAAAAACATTGCGCAAAGCGCAGTAATTTCACCCCATGGAAACCCCCACGCAAAAAAATATCCTGGGCCTGCAGCTGCCCACCGACCCGCGCTGGGTGGATCTGGCCGCTATCTCGCTGGAGGCCATCCTCACCGATCACGCCTGGTGCGAACAGAAGGCCGCCACCAGCTGCATTTCGCTGATTACTCGCTATTCCGAAAAGGAACGGCTGGTGGAAGAGCTTTCCCCTATCGTTACGGAAGAATGGGGACATTTCAGGCTGGTGCTGGCTGAACTGCAAAAAAGGGGCCTGCCGCTGGGACGGCAACGAAAGGATGTCTATGTCAACCAGCTGATGGAATTTCAACAAAAGGGTGGCAACGAAGAAGAGCGGTTACTCGACCGGCTGCTGATCTTTGCGTTGATCGAAGCGCGAAGCTGCGAACGTTTCAAGCGGCTGAGCGAAGGGCTGGAAGATGCATATCTGCGGCAGTTCTACCGCCGGTTCATGGAAAGCGAGGCGGGACACTATCACCTTTTTATCGGGCTGGCCGAAACCTATATCGACAAAGACAGCGTCCGGCGGCGATGGAAGGAATGGCTGGATCACGAAGCAGGAATTATGGAGACGACGGAAGTGAGGGGGGATAGGATACATTGAGCTTTTCAACGTACAATTCGACATACTCCTTCACCTTTTTCCGCCGATATTGCATAATCCAGCGCGGATGCGGCAGGGGAATGATCTCTTTAAAAAAAACATACCGGTCGTTAAGCCTGGAAAATTGCCGGTAGTTTTCTCCTTCCCCAAGGCAATAGCAAACGGAACCGGTTGGAATAGTCGACAGCTGACGACGGATACATTGGAGCATGAAAGGCTCACAAGCCTTGATCAATTCCTTGTCATCGTAATAATTCAGGTTCTTGCCATGCCGGACGAATCCAAGCGGAAAGAGCGCGGTGATGTAAAAGCGGTCGTAAAAAGACTTCACTCCGCCATACCCGTCGATCATCTCGTAGACGAATTGCGAAGACAGCTCTGCCTGCTGCTTCCAGTCATTGGGAATACCGCATTTCTCCGCCATCCGGATGGGGTCAGTAAAAGGTACGCCCGTGATGCCGCCGCCAAAACGACCGGGATTGATGCCGAAGATATAGGTGCGGGGGCGGGTATCGGCGTAAAATTTCTCATAAAAGCGGCTTGCCAGCTGCCAGGTCGCGGGATCCTTATAAGGGTTCATGATCCCGATCCCATCCCCCAGCGGGAAGCGCGGACGCAGGTTCCGGTAGAAATGGAGGATAGCGGCGGATTGGTTCATCCCCTGCCCTCCGAAAAATAGTCCAGCTCTTCCGTCAAATCCAGGAAGGGATACTGCCGGATCAGCTCCGCTGTCTTTTGCCAATGATCCTGCAGGAATCGACGGTGCGCCTGCGTAGAGGGTTGAAAAGGCTTGTGGCGGCGTGCAATAACGATCTTCTTTATTTCTTCCAGCAACCGGCGCCCGGGTTCGTCGACACAGTGCTGAACAAATTTCTCCAGAACAAAGGCAGTAGCAGGATAATTGGGATGGACCATATCGATGTCAAAAAAGCGGTAGTCACGGAGAACATCGACAACCAGCTCGTAAGCGGGAAAGTAAAAAAGCCGGTTGAACTTACCGACAAGGTGGTGAACGGATTCAATAAGACGGGCCTTGCTGCGGTTATTGTCCACGACGCCGTCGCGGATATGCCGCACAGGACTAACGGTAAATAGTACCTGTAGATTCGGGTTAAAATAAAAAAGCTGATGAAGACAGCTGTCCAGGGCGGTATTGATCTCTTCAATCGTCATCAGGTGCTTGTAAAAAGTCTGGGCGGGCGCCCGATGACAGTTCGCGACGGCCGCCCCGCCATCCACCAGCCGGTAAGACCAGGCGCTCCCCAACGTTATGACCAGCCAGTCGGCTTCCCGAAGAAAGGCATGCGCACGGACCTGCGACGCGTTGACGGCGGCAAGACATTGGTCCCTGTCGACATGTGAAAAAATACTGTGGTGCTGCCAGCTTTGCCAAAGCTCATTAAAAAAGACCAGGTCCTCTTCCCCATAGTGTTGCGGGCGGATATAGGAGATGAGGCTGGTGGCTACGCTGGCAGGGTCGAAGAGGATACCGTTCGGGTTTTGGAGGGTTTCGAATTTCCAATCCCGGAGGGCATTGCCGATATGTTCGGTGAAGCAGGATCCCACAAGCAGGAGCTTGTCCCCATAACCGATAGGCTGAGGGAGAGAGGGGATGGTGATGGGCAGTTGGAATTCCATAAATTGATTAAACAAAAATTTCTGTAGCCAGGCGTCCCGCCTCTTGCAGGGCCTCTTCGTCCAAAGCCGGCAGAAGCTGCAGTCGCCGGAAATGCGCGATCATCCATTCCGTATCCATATTGCCTACGAGCTCGTCCCCTGCCATCGGGCAGCCGCCGATGCCTTTCAACGCGCCGTCGAAGCGGCGGCAACCGGCCTGAATGGCAGCGTCGATCTTGGCTTTGCGGTTATGCGCCGTAGAATGCAGGTGTACGCCGATGGTATGACCAGGCAGCTGCCGGATAAGATAGTCCGTCACGGAAAAGACCTGTTCGGGCGTAGCCAGCCCAACCGTGTCCGCCAGGGACAGGGTCCGGACACCCAGGCGGCTGAGGGCGGCGGCCCATTCATAGACGACTTCCTCCGACCAGGGATCGCCATAAGGATTGCCAAACCCCATCGAGAGGTACACCACCAGCTCTTTTTCCGTTTTCGCACAAAGATCCTGCATCTCTTCGACGGTTGCAAAGGAACCTTCGATGGTCTTATTGGTATTGCGTAATTGAAAGGTTTCCGATACGGAAAAAGGAAAGCCCAGGAAAGACACCGCCTCATATCCAGCCGCCTGTTCCGCGCCGCGGAAATTGGCAACGATCGCCAGCAGGCGGGTAGCGCTGCCTTCGGTGTGAAGACCGGCCAGCACTTCTGCCGTATCCGCCATCTGTGGTATCGCCTTTGGGGAAACAAAACTCCCGAAGTCCAGGGTATCAAAGCCGACTTTTAGCAGGGCGTTGAGATAATCGATCTTTCGCTCCGTAGGGATAAGATGCGGCCATCCCTGCATGGCGTCGCGCGGACATTCAACAAGGGTGACAGGCAACCCGGCGCTAAACGGCAAATCCCTGCCGCTGACCGCCTGGGGCTGCGAAGGCCGCGGCGTGTGCAAAGGGCTCATGGTAATCGGCTTTTCATGGCTTCATATAAAATTATCCCGGCAGCGACGGAGACGTTGAACGAATCGAAATCACCCGCCATGGGAATGGTAAAGTGTTCGTCCGCGGCCTTGCGGATATACGGCTGAACACCCTTATCCTCGCTGCCCATCACTATACAACAAGGTTCGGCCAGGGGTAGTTCAAAGACTTTTTGGGAAGCATTCATCTCGCTGGTAAATACGCGGATCCCGTTCAGATGGAGGGTGTCTACGGCCTTCAGCAGGCTGGCAACACGACAGACCTGAACCCTTTCCAGCGCGCCGGCAGAGGATTTCATCGCCTCTTCGTTGAGGGCTCCGGTGCCTTTGTCGGGGATAATGAGAGCCTGTGCGCCACAGCAGAGGGCCGAGCGGGCAATGGCGCCGATATTGCGGACATCGGTGACCCCGTCGAGCAGCACAAAGAGCGGGGCCGCGCCGGAGGCAACGGTATGGTCGATCACCTGCTGCAGATCCATATATTGGACCAGACCGGCGAAGGCAACCACACCCTGGTGGTTGGCGCGGGTGAGCGAGCCCAGTTTCTCCACAGGGACGATCTGGACGGGGATATTGTATTCCCGGGCCAACTGCCGGATCTCCGCGATGGAGTCGCCGGCCGTATTCCGTTGCAAAAGTATCTTGTCGATGGCGCGACCGGACCGGATGGTCTCGATCAGTGGCTGACGACCGATGATGAGGTTGTTTTTTTTCATGCAAATGACAATTGTCCCTGCAACAACAATAATTTGACTTTCAATATAGACGCAACAGACATCGAATCGGTGATCTGCCCTTTTTCCACCATCCGGCAGGCTTCTTCAAAAGGCAGCTTACGGACGACCAGCTGTTCGGTTTCCTCCGGTTCCGCCTCCCTTTGTTCGAGTCCCCGGGCAAGGAACATATAGGCCTTTTCATCGCCGACGGAATTGGAGAGATGCATTTCCATCAGCGGGAGCCATTCCGTAGCCACCAGACCCGTCTCTTCCAGCAATTCGCGTTTGGCCGACTCGACGGGCGGCACAGCCGGGTCGCCGCCGCCTTCCGGGATCTCCCAGCTATAGGCATCCAGGACAAAACGATACTGCCCAACGAGCCAGGTATTACCCTCCCCGTCAAGCGGCAGGATGCCGATGGCCAGGCTCTTATAGCGGACCTTACCATAAATGCCTTTTCCCCCGCCGGGATTGATGACATCGTATTCCGTCAGCCCGATCCACTTATTATCATAGATGGTGCGCTCTGCCAGGATCGTCCATGGGTTATAATTCTCATTCATCGGCCAAAAATATGCGGAAAATGCGCAATCTCATAAAATAGCGCATTTTCCGCAAAGCGTTAATGTCTGACCTATCGGTCGTGACGGCCTCCGGCCGTCAATAGACAAAGAGGCCGGCCCACTAAAAAGATTTGGGCGGCCTCTTTATGATAAAACGCTCTTTTATTTAATCCCAAACGCCTTTTTGACCTTGGGAACATAGTCCAGCTTTTCCCAGGTGAACAGCTCCACATTCTTTTTCACCTGCTTGCCATCGGGAGAAGTAAAGGTTTTTTCGATCGTCTCCGGCTGGCGGCCCATATGACCATAGGCAGCCGTTTCGCTGTAAATGGGATTGCGCAGCTTGAGCCGGGTCTCGATAAAATAGGGACGCATATCGAACAGTTCCGTGACTTTTTTAGCGATCTGACCGTCAGTGAGCTTCACCTTGGCCGTGCCATAGGTGTTGACATTGATACTGGTAGGCTGTGCAACGCCAATGGCGTAAGATACCTGTACCAGGACTTCGTCGGCAACGCCGGCAGCGACCAGGTTCTTGGCAATATGACGGGTAGCGTAAGCTGCGGAACGGTCGACTTTGGAAGGATCCTTACCGCTGAAAGCACCGCCGCCATGGGCTCCTTTGCCGCCATAGGTATCCACGATGATCTTGCGGCCGGTCAGACCGGTATCGCCATGGGGCCCGCCGATCACGAACTTCCCGGTCGGGTTGATATGATATTTGATCTGATCGTTGAACAGCTTGGCGTATTTCTTGTATTTGGCCTTGACCCGGGGGATCAGGATCTCGATGATATCGCTCTTGATCCTGGCCAGCATCTTACCTTCCGTATCGAAGTCGTCATGCTGCGTAGAGACCACGATGGCATCAATCCGTACCGGTTTGTTGTTATCGTCGTATTCCAGGGTGACCTGGCTTTTTGCATCGGGGCGCAGCCATTTGATCTGTTTGTTTTCCCTTCTCAGGGCGGCCAGTTCGATCAGTATCTTGTGCGCGAGGTCAAGGGCCAGCGGCATATAGTCATCGGTCTCGTTGCTGGCATAGCCAAACATCATCCCCTGGTCGCCGGCGCCCTGCTCTTCCTTTTTCTTCCTGTCCACACCCTGGTTGATATCCGAAGACTGTTCATGGATCGCGGAAAAAATACCGCAGGAATTAGCCTCGAACATATATTCACTCTTGGTGTAGCCGATCTTGCGGATAACGCCCCTGGCGATTTCCTGTACGTCGAGGTATGCCTTGGATTTAACTTCTCCCGCCAGGACAACCTGGCCGGTGGTTACCAGTGTCTCACACGCTACCTTGGATTGCGGGTCAAAAGCGAGAAAATTGTCGATCAACGCATCGGAGATCTGATCGGCCACTTTATCCGGGTGCCCTTCAGACACGCTCTCGGAAGTAAATAAATAAGGCATTTTAGAAATTAGATTTAATGAAGATGATGGGTTTTTCTTTACGCGGGCAAAGATAATGGCCAAAATTATATTTTAATCGTTGCCGGAGGAATTTTTCCCCTTTATTTGCTGAGATCGGTATACAACTGCAAATAATCCGTTAAATCCGATTCCGCATTAAAAGACAGTACTTTTTTGCCCCGGATCTTGCCGAATTCCTCGATCAGCTTTTTATCTACTTTTTCGGCCCCGAAACTGATGGCATCCGCATAGGTTGCGCCGCCGCGGAAAAGCGCGGTATTATTCGCCTCTTTATAGGGCTCAAGGTCTTTTTCCTTGATGTTGGCGTGGATATTGGCCAGTTTCAAAAAGTCCGCCCCCAGCTTTTCTTTAAAAGTGGGCTGCCCGATCGTAAAAACACATTTACTGTGAGCGAAAACAGGCTCTTTTTTATAAACGGTCTTGAGATACAAGGGGATAAGACCGGTCATCCAGCCGCTGCAATGGATGACGTCGGGAGGCCACCCGAATTTCTTCACCGTCTCCAGGGCGCCCTTGCAATAGAAAACAGTGCGCAGTCCATTGTCCTCGAACCATTTGTCCTGCTCGTCATGGAAGATGAACTTCCGTTTGAAAAGATCTTCATTGTCCAGGAAATAGACCTGCAGGCGGGCATTGGGCAGGGAAGCTACTTTGATTTGCAGGGGATAGTCGTCATTGTCAACGGACACATTGATACCCGAAAGACGAACGACCTCATGAAGACGATGCCTCCTTTCATTCACCACCCCAAAACGCGGCATAATACAACGCACTTCAAATCCACTATCATTTGATTTAATTGCCAGCTTACCCACGATCTCTGCAAATTCTGTCAGCTCTAAATATGGCGACATTTCGTTGGCAATAAATAAAATTCGCTTTTTTTGTAGCATTATTATTACAATAATTGTTGAGACGAACCCTGTTGATCCGCCGGTGGCGGATCAACCGAAAGACATTAGACTTTTGCCTGAAATGCGCTAATTTTCCGCGTAGCGTATCTCAGACACATAAACACAAAATAGTTTGCAAAGGTACAATTTTTATTGTAAAATCGGCACTGTAGCCGCTTTTGACGGTTAAAAACGGTAAAAATTATGATTTTATTCAAAAGGGCCGGCGACCTGACCGGCTGGCTGGAAAGGCAAAGGGGCAGCGGAAAGTCGATCGGTTTTGTCCCTACTTTGGGGGCGCTCCATACCGGACATATATCACTTATTACTATATCAAAAAAATCAACAGACGTCTCTGTCTGCAGCATTTTTGTCAACCCGACCCAGTTTAATGACCCAAAAGACTTTCAAAAATATCCGGTTACCCTGGAAAATGATATCGCCTTACTCGAACAGGCAGGGGTGGATATCCTTTTCCTGCCGGAGCCAGGGGAGCTATACCCCAATGGGACAACCGGACTGGAAACCTATGATCTGGGGAGGCTGGAAACGATCCTGGAGGGGAAATACCGGCCGGGACATTTCCAGGGTGTTTGCCAGGTCATGCGCCGGCTGCTGGATCTGGTCCAACCGGACCACCTGTTCATGGGCCAAAAGGATTACCAGCAATGTATGGTCGTACAGCGGTTATTGACGCTCCGGGATATGAAGACCCGATTACACCGGTGCCCGATCGTCCGGGAAACAGACGGTCTGGCCATGAGCAGCCGGAACATGCGGCTGACGCCGCAGCAGCGGCAGAAGGCCACCGCCATCTACCAGGCGCTGCTGCTATTAAAAAAAGAATGGACATCCTCCGCCAGTACGCGTGCACAGCAGGCGGCGGAACAACAGGCGGAGGAAATGCTCAAACAGGCTGATTTCCAAATCGATTATATTGCAATTGCCGATGCGGACACCCTGGAGCCGGTAACGGACAAAGCCGGGGCCGCCTCCGGTGCAGTGGCGCTGATTGCAGCCTTCCAGGGTGAAGTCCGGTTGATCGATAATATGATCCTCTCCGGTTAAACTTTCCATCTGCCGAATTTGTATACTTTTGTGCCCATTTTTAAATAACAAAGCATGGACATAGAAATTCTCAAATCAAAAGTTCATCGTGCCGTCATCACCGAAGCCAACCTGAATTATGTCGGCAGCCTTACACTGGACGAAGACCTGATGGACGCGGCGAACATGATAGAAAACGAGAAGGTACAAGTCGTCAACGTCAATAATGGTTCCCGTATCGAGACCTACCTGATAAAAGGAAAAAGAGGCTCGGGTACCTGTTGTCTGAATGGCCCCGCTGCAAGACAGGGTGCGGTGGGAGATATCGTGATCGTTATCTCTTATGCTCACATGGAGTTTGAAAAGGCTAAGAGTTTTAAGCCATGGATCGTTTTTCCAAAAGAAGGAAATAAGCTGTAACTTGTACCGGTTATGAAGAAAAAAACGCTGGTCCTGGTTCAATATGCTTTTTTCGCTGCGCTGGCAGCGTTTTTTGTGTGGTTGAGCCTCAAAGGAATGGACAGCCAGAAATGGGCGCAGCTGAAAGACGCACTGGACCGGGCCAATTACTGGCTCCTGGTGCCCGTCCTGCTGCTGTTGCTGGCCAGTCACTGGTTGCGGGCCTTGCGTTGGCGGCAGTTGATCGAGCCGATGGGCTATGAACCTTCCAGGATCAATTGTTTTCTCGGTGTCATGATCGGATATTTTGTCAACCTCGGGGCCCCGCGGCTGGGGGAGGTCGTTAAATGCACTATACTCGCCCGCTATGAGAAAGTACCAGCCGATAAATTAGTGGGCACGATCGTCGCGGAGCGGGCCTTCGATGTCGTCTGCCTGGCGGTGGTATTCGGGCTGACCCTTTTGTTCCAGTTCAACGTCATCCATTCGCTTACGTCGGGCAAAACCGCAGCCTTGTTTCAGGGAGTTAACGGGAAGGTTTCTTATGGGAAGATCTTTCTTTTCGTAGCGGGGCTGGCCGTCGTATTTTTTATCGCCCGGTGGATCCTGAGCCGCTGGGGGCATATCAACCTCGTCATAAAGATCAAGGCGGTCTTTGTCAATATCTGGCATGGCCTCACCACCGTGCGGTCAATAAAGAACAAGACCCTCTTCTTTTTCAATTCGGTCGGTATCTGGTGCCTCTACCTGCTCAGCACCTGGTTCGGCTTTTTCGCCATCAACGCCACCCGGCACCTGAGCATTACCGACGCATTGAGCGTACTGGCAATGGGCAGCGTCGGGATGATCGTGTCACCGGGAGGTATCGGCGCCTATGCTTTGCTGGTACAAAAGACCGTTGCCTTCTATGACGTCCCTCCCCTCCCCTATGGACTGGCGCTGGGCTGGCTGTTATGGTTCGGTCAATTCCTCAGCTTTGTCCTGTTCGGTACCGTCAGCTTTATCCTGCTGCCACGACTAAATAAAAAACGTATTGTAATAGCTACGGATGAAATTACCCCAGATCATATCGCAAAAAATCTTTGATCTCCCCGGTCTGCTGCACCAGCTAAACCGCTGGCGGCTCCTGGGAAAGACTGTCGCCTTCACCAACGGATGCTTCGATATCCTCCACAAGGGCCATATTGCTTCCTTATCGGATGCGGCAAAGGAAGCGGATTTCCTGGTCGTCGGTCTGAATTCCGATGCCTCTGCCCGACGGCTGAAAGGTCCGGATCGCCCCGTCAATGACCAGGAGGCCAGGGCAACGGTAATGGCCGCCCTGCTGATGGTAGACGCCGTCATCCTCTTCGGCGAAGACACCCCGCTGGCGCTCATCAATGCCATCCGCCCGGATGTACTGGTAAAAGGTGGTGATTATACCCTGGAACAGATCGTAGGCGCAAAAGAAGTGATCGCTGCCGGTGGCCGTGTCGTCATCAACCCGATCGTACCCGGCTTCTCCACCTCGGGCATCATCGAAAAGATCCACCGGTTGTAGCCTGCACGCTCACCCGCGCACCGCTAACCCGATCCTCCATCTAACTATGATACATGCGTTCGATTTCCTGCACGATGGATTCTATCGCCTGGTCGTCGCCTTTCGGATCGTAAGGTTGTTTGAGATTGCTGCTGAAGAAGAAGGCTACCGTCTGGTATAGCCGGGCTGAGAGCCCGCCTTTATATTCTTTTATAATTTCGTAACAGTTATTACCGGTTTGACGATTGATGAGCTTCATCAGGATCTTTCCCTGATAAATAGACAGCTGCTCCAGCGGCTCGGCGAATTGTTTCCGCAAATCTTTCTCGCGGGACTGAATATAGGCTTTTCGCTCCCCATCCGTGTTCAACAGCGCCATTTTGGTATTCATTTCATTGATGATCACCCCGGCCTTCCGCGCATAGGGATAAGTCACATAGACAGCATTCCGCAGCCGGGTCCATTCTTCCAGCCGGCGCCGCATGGCGGCCGTCATCGGCGCCCTTACCCAGGTATATTGCAGGGTGCTTGCCGGTAACAGCTCATTGGCATAGACCTTGGCAGAGACGATAATAGTGTCATAAGGACCGTAGACGGGACGAGGAATATTCGCAGGCAGGGCGGCCGTATCGACCGATGCCACCGTCGGGGCAGGAGCGCCGCCGGGCCTCGTCGCGGGAGTTGTCGCCGGGCCCGCAGGGGGCTGACCGGGCGGATGCGAGACTTGCGCCAATGCACACACCGAGGCCATCAGGGGCACGGTCAAAAGCAGCAAATATTTCTTGACGACGAGACGCATAACCGGTCTTAAAGTTAATAAAACCTTTCCAATTAATACCATCAAACGCCCTTGGGTAACCCTTACGGGGTCTTTAAAAAGATGTTAATACTCAATGGGTTGGTTGTCAGTACTTCACAAAACGGCGACAGCATCCCTGGAAGGCGCCTTCACACCTTCGATAGCGAGGTCCGGCGACGGCGCCAAAGGATGCTCATAACAAAGCCGATGATCATAATGATCGCACCGATCCAGAGGATGTTGATCTGCGGAAATTCCAGCACTTTCAAGGCGATAAACGGCACCATTTGCTCGGATTCCTTGATGCCCAGTTCCACCTTTTTGCCGATGACCACCTTGTCGAAACGGAGGGCCAGGTCCTGCGCAAAAACGGTGTCGTTGAGGTAATGGGGAAGATTGTCCTTTATATAAAGAGCGGGATATGCGGTATAACGCATACTGTCCCTGGTGATAACCGTCACCCTGGCCATCAGTGCGGTGTCGGTCGGGGCGAAATGATATTTTGCGTTATCGGGATTGACGACAATGGAATCCAGCACGATAAACCCTTTGGAAAAAAAAGCAGTGTCGCCCAACGCCAGGGGGTCGGAGGGCCGGAACTGAGCGGTATCGCTGCTTTTATCGGGGTTGTCGGTCGCATTGACATAGCCGAAAACATCCCTGTCCCAGTAATGATATTTATCGGGGTTGGGTGAAGGCTGCCCCTGCCCCTTGGTTGACAGGATGAAATTGGGATAAAGGTCGAATTGCTCCGTGCTGCCCTTTTTCTCAAAATGGATCTGGTAGTAGGTGGTCTTACTCTTCGTATCCACCGAGTCGTTGTTGACATAAGTGGCCGTATACTTGCCCATATCGGTGGGAACCCCCTTTAGCAGGGTAATATTCTCCATCGGATCCTGTTTGGACTCGGGAGAGAAGGGTAGCATAATACCGGTCGTATTTACGGAAATAAGCGTTTTCTTGGCAGAAGACAGGAGAATGCCCACTAACATTAATCCGAATCCAATGTGCGCGATGGAAGGACCGGCCGCCCGCAATTTACCTTTCAGCCCGATGCGGATATAGGCAGCGTTAGCCACCACCGCATAGATCGCGGCAAACAGCGCCAGGTGGATAGCCGTAAGAAAGCCGATGCCGTATTTGTCATAATGAATACCGCCAAAAATGCTCACGAGAAAGGAGATCGCGATCGCGATAACCGTGGGCGGCCCAATTTTCTTCAGCCAATAGGCCCAGCCGGTACCCTTGTATTTCAGGTATTGCGCTGTCGCCGTAAAAAGACCGAGCAACACGGCGATAAAGATCTCGATCCGATTGTAGGTAAAAGGAATGTCGTCGCCCATGACCACTTTCTTTCCGGCTACCAGGTTAAAAACAGGCAGCGAAGTAGATATGATGATAAACAACGCGGACAAAAAGAGGATAAGGGATCCGATAAACATCCAGAACTCCCGGGAATCCGTGGCTTCTTCCTTGACGATATGCGGGATTTGTTTATACCGGCTGATAAACAAGGTATAGGCCGGGAAAAGAAAGATCAGGACGAACAGGGCCAGCTGCACATTCATACCCGAATCCACAAAAGCATGCACCGAAAGATCGCCCAGGATCCCGCTGCGGGTCAGGAAGGTGGAATAAAGCACCAGGATAAACTGCGTGATCAGGAAAAAATAGGTTGCCCGCAGCGAATGCCCCGTAGCATTGTAAACGACCTGCGTATGAAGACCGGCGATCATCACCAGCCAGGGTACCAGCGAAGCATTCTCTACGGGATCCCAGGCCCAATAGCCGCCAAAGCTCAGCGCTTCATAAGCCCAGGCCGCCCCCATCATGATACCGGTACCAAGGATGCAGGCGGAGAAAAGGGTCCAGGGCAGCGCAGCACGCGTCCAGTCGCCATATTGTCTTTTCCATAGCCCCGCAATGGCAAAGGCGAAAGGCACGATCGTCGAAGAAAAGCCCAGGAAAAGGATCGGCGGATGGATCACCATCCAATAATTCTGAAGCAGGGCATTTAGCCCCTGGCCGTCCTGCATCTGCGGGATGCTGAGATAATCGGCGCGGCTAAAGATCGGCGCATTGGAGGCAAAATCCATCTGGCGCACCAGGATAAAGGGATTGAAGCCTACCTTATTGCCAAAGAAATAGAGGCCCATGATCATCGTCGCAAGACATAACTGGGTGAAGCTGATCACCGTCATCACCGGGGCCTCCCATTTGCCCGCTTTGCGCATCAGGATCATCCCCAGTACACAGATCCAAAGCGTCCATAGCAAAAAGCTGCCTTCCTGCGCCTCCCAGATACAAGAAAGGAGATACTTCAGCGGCATGGACCGGCTGGAATGCTCCCACGCAAAATTGTATTCGAAAAGATGGTTGGCAATAATGTAAATGATGGTGCTGTAAACAGCAAAAACGGAAAAGACATCGATGCGGAACGCCATCCGGGCCATCCGCCGCCAGCTGTTTTCCTCTTCCGGCGTTTTTGCGTTCGTCGCTTTGAAATAGGCGATCATCGCGACAAGAGAGGCAGCAAAAGAAAGGAGTGCAAAAAAATGCCCTATTTTTCCGGGCAGAAGGTGTTCGCCGATGTATTCCATGGCTGGGTATTAATTTTGGCTCAGGGCCTTCTGATTGTTTGTGGGATCGTCCTTGTACTTGGAAGGGCATTTCAGCAGAATGCCGTCTTTCCGGGTGATGTCGAAGACGTCGCCGCTCATCTTTCCTTTGAGCGTGATGCGCTCGGCCTTTTCAAGATCATAAGGCTTTTCGAAATGATAGATCACTTTGGCTTTATTGCCCAGGGTATCGCTGATATGGAAGCTCACGAAGTTGGGATCTTTTATCGGATCGTACTCGATGGGCTGCGTATTATCAAGATGAGCGATGATGGTAACCGTCTTGCCGGCTTTTTGTCGGGCGGAGGCGATCGTCTCATAAGTGGACAGCTCGCCCATAAAACTGACAAGGACAGCGATGGACACAGCGATGAGGATCAGTATAACGATGTGTAATTTCTTCATAACAAGGTGCAAATTTACTCCAAAACCGTCACAGCGCCCAATTGTTTGGATGAGCGGGCTACACTTTCTTAAATACAACGATCCCGTTATGGCCGCCAAACCCAAAAGTATTGCTCATGGCGACTTTTACCGGCCGCTTCTCCGCCTGGCCCAGGAGAATATTGAGCCCTGACGGGATGGCCGGATCCAGGCGCCGGGTATTGATCGTTGGCGGGATGATACCATCCCGGATACTACATAGACAGGCAATGGCCTCGATAGCGCCGGCAGCCCCCAGGAGGTGGCCCGTCATGGATTTTGTCGCACTGATGGTCAGATGATCAGGGGCCGGTCCAAAAAGCCGGCTGACGGCCTGGGCCTCGCTGATATCCCCCACCGGAGTAGAAGTAGCATGTACATTGAGATAATCCACTTCTTCCCTGTTCACCCCGGCGTCTTTCAGCGCATCCTGCATCGCGCGCAGCGCCCCCGACCCTTCAGGGTGGGTAGCCGTCATGTGATACGCGTCTGCCGTCATGGCAGCGCCGGCGAACTCCGCATAGATATGGGCGCCGCGGGCTTTGGCATGCTCATATTCTTCCAGGATCAGCGCCCCGGCCCCTTCACCCATGACAAAGCCGTCCCGGTCGATATCGAAGGGACGGGAGGCGCCTTTGGGATCATCGTTGTTGGTGGACAGCGCCTTCATGGAATTGAACCCGCCGATAGAGGCCTGCGTGACAGGCGCTTCCGAACCGCCGGCGACGATGACCTTGGCCTTGCCCGCGCGGATATAAGTCAGTGCATCCATAAATGCCGTATTCGAGGTAGAGCAGGCCGACACGGTCGTATAGTTGATGCCCATCAGACGATACTTTATAGAGATCATCCCCGAGGCCATATTGGCGATCAGTTTGGGAACGAAAAAGGGGCTGAAGCGGGGTGTTCCGTCGCCGGCAGCAAACTCCTCCACCTGCTGCTGGAAGGTTTCCATTCCGCCCTGACCGGAGCCCCAGATCACCCCGATATCGAAGGGATCCATGGAAGGGATATCCAGACCGGAATCCTTGAGAGCCTGGTCTGCCGCCACCAGCGCATATTGCGTGAACAGGTCGGTCCGCCGGAGCTCATTCCGGTCCAGCAAAGGGGCCGGATCGAAGTTTTTTACCTCGCAGGCAAACCGGGTCTTGAAGAGCCTGGGGTCAAAATGCGTGATCGGCCCCGCACCGCTGTTTCCGGCGATCAATTGCTGCCAGAAAGAGGCCGGGTCATTCCCCAGTGGAGTAATAGCTCCCATACCCGTTACCACAACTTTTTTCATATCCGTGTCTGTTTAAGCGCGGTAAAGGTATAATAATCCGGGATAAGTGCATCACCGCCGCGCGGGCCCGGTCGATTTTGTCATGTTTACACACTACGCTAACTTGCGCCTTCGTTCTGAATCAGCGCAAAAACGAGACTTCATTAAATGACAGATCTATCGCAATTCGATCTCAACGGAGCCAGCAACCCCAAAAATAACATCTTCGGATTACCTTTTACCGAGGAAGAGGCCCGGCTGGTGATCCTGCCCATACCCTGGGAAGTCACCGTCAGCTATGGCGCAGGTACGTCGAGAGCTGCAGAGCGTGTCTTTCATGCCAGCATGCAGGTAGATCTTTTAGACACGGAAACCGGCGATGCCTGGAAGAAAGGAATATATATGCGGCAGCCGGATAAAAAGATCCTGATGAAGAGCGACTATCTCCGGAAAGAAGCGGAACTGTATATCAACTATACCTCTAAGGGTGAAATGCTGGAAAAGAACAGCTTCATGTGCAAGTCGCTGAAGGAGATCAACGAGGGCAGCGCCAACCTCAACAAATGGGTATACGAACAGACCAGATCCCTGCTAAACGAAGGGAAACTGGTTGGCCTCCTCGGCGGTGACCATAGCACTCCCCTGGGCTATTTTAAGGCCATCGCAGAACAATATGGCGACTTCGGCATCCTGCAGATCGATGCGCACTGCGACCTTCGCAAATCCTATGAGAATTTTGATTACAGCCACGCCAGCATCATGTACAACGCGCTGCAGGAAATACCGCAGTTAAAAAGACTGGTGCAGATCGGTGTCCGGGATTATTGCCAGGAAGAATGGGACTATATCCGGAACAGCAATTACCAGGTCATCGCTTATTTTGACAGGGATATCAAAGACCGGACATTCGAGGGACAGCACTGGAAACAGATCGCCGATGAAATCGTCAGTCATCTCCCCGAAAAAGTATATATCAGCTTTGACGTCGACGGCCTCGACCCCAAACTATGTCCGCATACCGGCACCCCCGTACCCGGTGGTTTTGAAGCCGGCCAGATCTTCTACCTGATCCGCAGGATCATCGCCAGCGGCCGGAAATTTATCGGCTTTGACCTGGATGAAATAGGCGTCGGCGATACCGACTGGGATGCCAACGTAGGCGCCCGGATCTTGTGGAAACTTTGTAATTTGCTGGTTGCAAGCAACTCCTGATATTCATGCGGTACCAATATGTGGTCATTCTCAAAAAAGACGGCGAACGAGCGACCGATTTACTAAGCATCCTGCTATGTTTTTGCTCTGCCGTCATTTTTCTTTATTGGCAATTGACCGGCGCTCACCCCAATTATTTTCTTTATGCAGTAGCAGTGCTCATTCTGGGGGGACTGGTGCTGAATACGATCGCCCGACGCAAAGGCAGGCAACAGGTCCGTTACCGCTATATCCTGCTCCTGGCGGCTTTAGGCTGGCTCGGTATGCCTTTCCTGCCCTGGATCGGTATCCTTTTCGTCGTGCTGTCCTTCCTGGAATACCAGACGAAACGTCCCCTGGAAATAGGATTCGACCGCGACCAGGTCGTCATCAATACCTTGTTCCGGCAACGGTATGATTGGTCTTCCTTTAACAATGTCCTCTTAAAAGACGGGCTGCTGACCCTGGATTTTTCAAACAACCGGCTATTGCAGAAAGAAGTAGCCGACGACGAGGACGAAGACGACGTGGAGGAAGAAGAATTCAATGCGTATTGCCGGGACCGGCTGGCGATGGCCAGCGGCCTTCCGGGTCGGACTTCCGACCCCCTCCCGGGGCAGACTTCCGACCCCCTCCCGGGTCGGACCGAAAGTTGAGTTATGGAAAATGATCCTTTTCGCATCTCAGGAGAAACTGCTTTATGGATACGATATCCCTTCCCGTCGTCCACCCCGCTTTTGAACGGCTCAAACGCAGCGGCGGCTGGCTGCATATAGTCGCCGGACTGCTGATACTGACCCACGCCATCAGTCATTTTCGCAACGAGGAGTCCCCTACCCTCTATTTCTGGTGCCAATTGTTGATTTCCCTGGACATTTTTATCCTGGTGCTGGCCGGCGGGGATATCCTGAGGCAGCTACCCCGGGTCAATCTCTTCTTCCGGGTGGTAGAAATCATTTTTTTCCTGGGCATCGGTACCCTGATGCTCGTACAGGGCAACCGCTGGACTGGGATCGTCCACCTTTCCCTGAGCATTGCTTACTGTTATCTTTTTTACTGCGAGAGGGGTTTCCGGTCGGAAGAGCAGCTTTCCTTCCATCACACCGGCGTCACCGTCCCCCATTTACCCGAAAGCCAGTTCCTCCTCTGGACGGATATAAATGAAGTGGAAACCTTTTACGATTCTATTCACATCAGCACTTCCAGCGAAAAAAAACTCCGTTTCGACCTTCGGAAAAATCTTGAATTCGCAGAACTGGAACAAATTCACGATTTTTGCAGGCACTATCTAGGCACCTGATGCATACATCTCCATTTATTTTATATTCCGACGGAAAAGGAAACATTTTTGAGGACACGACTCTTTTTGTTACCGGGCGCAGCGGCTGGGATGCCCTGCCCGTACCCGCAGAAGACTGGATCGAGCTGCCGGACGGCGGCTCGCTGTATGAACTACCCGGCAGAAGAGGGATCGGGATCGATGTCCATACCGGACAGATGCGGCTCTGTGAAAAAGGATGCGCAGTAGCGGCTTTTATCCCCCCCGCCCATACAGGGCTCTACCTGGCGGCTTATGAGACCGAAAAGGATGCGCCTACCCTACCGCTGTTCTGCTATACGGCAGCAGGCTGGCTGGATTCGAAATTCTATGTGCCGGCCACCCGCATCGAGCAGGATATCCGGCAGGATTGTAAGGGATATGACTGGGATACCATTAACCAGGGGGTCGACCACCTGCTCAAAGCCTACCCGCAGAACCGGCTGATCAAACACCTGGCAAACAATTGTTGTCTTACCTATCACTGCCCGGCCGCCCGGAATTATTTTATGGGCCGCTGGGAATGCCCTGTCCCCTCCTCACCGGCCTGCAATGCCAACTGCATCGGCTGCATCTCTTTCCAGCCGCAGGAAGAAACGATCCCCTCCACCCAGGACCGGCTGACCTTCAAGCCAACGGCGGAAGAGATCGTCGAATTCACGGTACCACACCTGCAAACAGCCCCCTTCCCTATCGTCAGTTTCGGCCAGGGCTGCGAGGGAGAGCCCCTGCTGATGTGGGAGACCCTCCGCGAAGCCATCCGCGAAATGCGCCGCCATACGGACCGGGGTAGTATCAATATCAACACCAACGGCAGTAAACCTGACGCCGTCAGGGCACTCTGCGAAGCCGGGCTGGATTCCATCCGGGTGAGCCTCAACTCAGCCCGGGCTTCCGTTTATACCGCCTATTACCGCCCCAATAATTATACATTCGAAGACATCGTCGACAGCCTCAAAGTCGTGCGCAGCTACGGGGGCTGGGCTTCCATCAACTATTTTGTTTTTCCCGGCATGACCGACAGCGTGGAAGAATACGAGGCGCTGCGCCGGCTGATCCGGGATACCGACCTGACCATGATCCAATGGCGAAATTTCAATATCGATCCCGATTGGTACCTCGGCAAGATCGGAGTCACGGAGACCGGGGAATTCCTGGGTGTCCGCCAGCTGATGGATCTGATCCGGGAAGAGTTTCCAAAGCTGAAATTCGGCTATTTCAATCCGCCCATGGAACGGATCCGTGGAAAATTTGAAGCGGATTTTGCGCATTAAACATCCGTAATGACATCAAATCCTTTAAAGCTGCCCACGATAGCCAGGCCCGTAATTTTTTGAGCGACTCCTTTTTCTTTGATCTTTCCGGCAATCTGGTTCAATGTGGAGCCTGATCCTACCGCATCATCGATCAGCAATACGTGTTTGAATGCCCGCCTTTCGGTAATGGCAAATGTATTTTCTGCATTTCTTATTCTCTCCTCCAGTTTGGAAAGAGATTTTTGCGGCACAGGTATGAGACCGCTGACTTTTCTTATTTCAACGACCGGAACCGGCAGATTTAGGTGTGTTTGGATGAACTTCATCAATTGCAATTCTCTTCGGATTGTCGGAGGAACAAAACCAATTGCGTCAGCGCGGTGTGCTCCCAGGAATTCCATTATCCGCGGTTTTATCTCTTCCATCATAATCCGCATCAGGAATTGATTTTGCCCTTGTTTGGCGAAATGCAGCAAGGTTCCCAATCTTGTCTTTCCAAACCGTTCAATGGCATAAAAATCAAGATAATACAGATCGTCTAGCCATATCCGGTCGTATCCCTTTGTATTTTTCAACTTTTCCAATCCATTGACTATGCCTGTCGCCTCGTAGTATTGGGCATATTTCTCCTTTGTCTTTAGGAATTCTGATAGAGTCTTTTCAACGGGCAGTTTTCTTTGCTTGCACCAATATGCAAATGCCTCTATCCCTGGCAGCAGATTGCCTGATTCGCTTACAGCAAGAAATTCATTCTCAAGGAAGGCCTTATCCTTTTCGGGGATGGCAAAGGTTTCTTTTTTTTCAGCAGGATGTTTATCAGACAGGAGACGATAGATCGTTTTGGGTGTCC